>LNFM01002119.1_pt1 | contig 64828 bp, 67 predicted proteins | sample 596031 | NCBI WGS metagenome assembly LNFM01 (sample SAMN04254537, study PRJNA301005) | activated carbon metagenome | isolation source: dual media filters at the Ann Arbor, Michigan drinking water treatment plant | place: USA: Ann Arbor
CGCCCGCGAGGCAATGGAATTCGACGTCGTGATCGTCGGCGCCGGTCCGTCCGGTTTGGCCGCCGCGATCAAGCTGAAGCAGCTTTCGCCGGAAACGACGGTGGTAGTGCTGGAGAAGGGCTCCGAAGTCGGCGCGCATATTCTGTCCGGCGCAGTCGTCGATCCGGTCGGCATCGACGCGCTCATTCCAGATTGGCGCGAAGACGACACCGCGCCCTTCAAGACCGAAGTGAAGGACGACCATTTTTATTACATGACGAAGTCGGGCGCGATCCGCGTGCCGAATTTCCTGATGCCGCCGTTGATGAACAATCACGGCAACTACATCACCTCGCTCGGCAACGTATGCCGCTGGCTGGCAACGCGGGCCGAAGCGCTCGGCGTCGAAATCTATCCGACGTTTGCGGCTTCCGAAGTGCTGTTCGACGAGAACGGCGCGGTGAAGGGGGTTGCGACCGGCGATAAGGGTATCGGCCGTGACGGCAAGCCGGATTCTCATTTCGAGCGCGGCATCGAACTGCACGGCAAATACACATTCTTCGCGGAAGGCGCGCGTGGCTCGCTTTCGAAGCAACTGATCGCGAAATTCGGCCTCGATAAAAATTCCGAACCGCAGAAATACGGCATTGGTCTGAAAGAACTCTGGAAGGTCGCGCCCGACAAACACAAGCCGGGTCTTGTGCAGCATTCCTTCGGCTGGCCGCTCGATAATGCGACCGGCGGCGGCTCGTTCCTTTATCACATGGAAGACGAGCAGGTGATGGTCGGCTTCGTCGTTCATCTCAATTACAAAAACCCGTACATCGGCCCGTTCGAAGAATTCCAGCGCTTCAAGACGCATCCTTCCGTGCGCTCTACCTTCGAAGGCGGCAAGCGCATTTCCTACGGCGCGCGCGCAATCACCGAAGGCGGTTTTCAGTCGGTGCCGAAGCTCGTTTTTCCGGGCGGCGCGCTGGTCGGCTGTGCTGCGGGTTTCGTCAACGTTCCGCGCATCAAGGGTTCACATAACGCGGTACTCACCGGCATTTTTGCCGCGGAAGAAGTCGCGAAGGCTCTGCAGGCTGGCCGCGCGCGCGATGAGCTCTCCGGCTATGAAGAAGGTTGGCGCTCTTCGGCAGTCGGCGCGGACTTGAAGAAGGTCCGCAACGTCAAACCGCTGTGGTCGAAGTTCGGCCTGTATCTCGGCATGATGCTCGGCGGCTTCGATATGTGGACGAACCAGCTTTTCGGGCTGTCGCTGTTCGGCACCATCGGTCACGGCAAGACCGATGCGCAGTCGCTCGATCCGGCTTCGCAGCACAAGCCCATCAGCTATCCGAAGCCCGACGGCGTGATCACCTTCGACAAGCTCGGCTCGGTATTCATCTCGAATACGAACCACGAAGAAAATCAGCCGATCCATCTCAAAGTCAAAGACATGGAACTCCAGAAAAAATCGGAGCACGATGTCTATGCCGGTCCTTCAAATCGTTATTGCCCGGCTGGCGTCTATGAATGGATCGAGGAGGCGTCAGGCCCGCGCTTCCAGATCAATGCGCAGAATTGCGTTCACTGCAAAACCTGCGACATCAAGGACCCGAACCAGAACATCAACTGGACTACGCCCGAAGGCGGCGGCGGACCTAACTATCCGAATATGTAAACAAGGAACTGTGCGATGCTTTGGCTGGCCGCAATTTTGATGGTCGTCGCCGGCATCGCACATTCTTATCTCGGCGAGCGCGGATTTCTGCCGCGGCTGCTTGCGCTGCCGAACCTGCCGCTGCTTCGTAAAGATCGTGGATTTACCGAGCGCGTACTTCGCGCAGTATGGCATTTGGCGAGTTTGTATTGGTGGTCTGCCTCAGTCATTCTTGCGATTATCGCTTCACAACCGGCAAATCCGCTTCGTGCGATTGGCCTTACGCTCGCCGCAGCAATTTTCCTGACCGGGCTGGCTTGTATCTATTGCGGCTGGCGTCATCCGGCGATTGCGATTTTTCTCGCGGCAAGCGCGCTCACGGCTTACGCGGTCTGGTAGCTCAGCCGAATATGTAATCGTCCGGCTTCATTGCGTGTCGAATGCCCTCTACGATGAACCAGCCGAGTACCACGCCGAGAAAGTCTGGCACGAGATCGGCGAGCCGCGGATTATGTCCGGCAACCGTCGTCTGGGCGATTTCCCAGCCAAGGCCCACCAGCATCGTGAGCACTGCTGCGAGCCACCAGCGTTTCCATCTATAGGCGAGCACGCCGAGCACCATCAAAAGTGCGCAGACGGCGATGTGCAGCGGCTTATATAAAGACCACTCGATCGATGCCCAGCTAATGTCCCAGTCGAATTCCGCGGGCCGCCGTCCATACGGCGCGCGATAGGCGATCATCATCGTCAGTGCCGCGAGCAGCCAGAACGGCAGCTTGCGCATCACGTTCAGATCGAGCGCCTGTTTCCACAGCGGACGCGGATCGCGTGCGCGACTTGCTCTCTTTTGCTTCGCCATCACAGGAAAGTAGTCCGCCATGAGAAAAATAAAAACCCCGGCGCAAGCGCCGGGGGATTTGTTCTTTGGCCGGGTAGGAGTCTTTTAGCGGTTCCTGCTCGCCTCTCTGATCCAATAGAGCAGGCCGCAGGTAAGCGCTTCGTCCGTGGTCAGTTCTTGCTTGTACTTGTTGCCCTTGTCGGTGGCGGCAATCATGAGCGAAACCACACAGCCGACCAGACCGAAAACGCCTGTGCCGGACGAGCCCTGTGCGACCACGGGCGGTACAACAATGATACCCGCATTAGATTGAGCCGGTGCGAACGCAAGTGCCGTAGCCAATGCAAACGCCAGAAGCCTAGACCTAGCCATGAACATACCCCTTACCCATTAAACTCGCCGCTGCTTTTCTTACCATTCTTCAGGCTGTATTCCCAAGCGGTCCAGCCTCGAAATTAGCGTATAAAGAGCAGGAATGGATTGGCTCACGCTCGAACGGGTGATCTACGCGCTAGCGCCTGACCGGCAGACGCTTCTGCTGTTCGGCTATTTCGTGGTCATCGCCACACTCGCTCTTGTCGAGGCGCGAAAGCCGGCATTCTCGGCCGATCCCGAACGCGCGAGCCGCTGGCCGGCCAATTTCGGAATCGGCGTAATCAATATCACTCTAGCGATTGTCGCGCCGATTTCTGCGGTGATCGCCGCTTACTGGGCCGGCTCGAAGGGTTATGGCCTGCTCAATTATTATTCCGCGCCATGGTGGCTCGCAGCGGTTGTTACCGTGCTGGGGCGGAGCTTCGCCGGCTACGCACTTCATTTCATCATGCATAGAACGCCGCTCTTGTGGAGGGTTCATCGTGTCCATCATTCGGACAAGCATCTCGACGTTTCCACGGCATTACGTTCGCATCCAGCCGAAGCCGTCCTCTTGATCGCGGTTACCGCGTCAGCCGCAGTTGCGCTTGGAATGAATCCTGTTGTGCTGGCTCTATACGAAATGGTGGAAGCGGCCGTCCATGTTGCTACCCACGCTAATTTGCGGCTACCGGAGCGGCTTGACCGCGCGGTGCGCTGGCTCGTCGTGACACCAAATATGCATTGCCTGCATCACTCGTCATGGCACCGGGAAACGGATAGCAATTACGGAACTGTATTTTCCATCTGGGATCGTCTGTTCGGCACCTATAGGTCTGCTCCGCGTGCGGGCTACGACGCGATGCAGATAGGATTGAAGGAAATTCGCGACGAGCGCGCAAACAATCTCGTCTGGCAGTTGAAGTCGCCTGCGCTGGATATTCGCGCCGGCGCCGATCAAGAGAAATGAAACCGAGCGCTTAAAAAAGAAAACCCCGGCGCTTGCGCCGGGGCACTTTTCGTTCGCCGGATAGAAGCCGTTAGCGTCTCTTGTTGGCTTCCTTGATCCAGTAGAGCAGACCGCAGGTAAGTGCCTCGTCCGTTGTCAGCTCTTTCTTGTATTTATTGCCCTTATCGGTGGCGGCAATCATGATCGAAAGCACGCAGCCGATGAGGCCGTAAACGTGGCCTGCGCCAGCCGAGCCGCCGACCGGTACCGGCACCGGGGCGCGCTGGGCGCTTGCGGCAACCGGCGCAAGGCCGATCGCAACAGCAACTGCAATCGCAGCAAGTTTATTCTTCAACATGCACGTCTCCCTGAAGTTCTTGTTTGTGCACGCCGGAATTAGCGCGATTGCCGCTGCGTAAACTGCCGGGCGAATTCTTTATCGTCTGGTAACCCTAAGGTGCTGCGTGTTAATCATAGAGACCCGCGCCACCGCTAAATGCGAAGCGTGAACGATACGGAGGACGCAACATGATTAACTCGACGGCTCTTTCGCCCGCAGCCGCTACTTCGCTGAAAAAGTGGCACGACATGATCGTGAAGATCGATCTCTCGGATCTGGAAAGTATCGTCGCGGAGAACGCGGTTTTCCGCTCGCCGGTGGCGAATTCGCCTTATCCGGGCAAGCAGGTGGTCTGCATCGTACTGCGCGGTGCGATGAAAGTGTTTCAGAACTTCGAATATCACCGCGAGCTGTTCGATGCCGGTAACAGTGCCTGTCTCGAATTCTCGGCAACTGTCGGCGACAAGTCGCTGAAGGGCATCGATCTCATAAAATTCGACGCGGATGGCAAGATCGTCGAGTTCGAAGTCATGGTCCGGCCTGCGACCGGCGTGATGGCGCTGGGCGAGGCGATGAAAGCGACCGTCGGCCCCGCAATTAAGGCGGCATTGGAAGCGCGCGCGACTGCGTAACACTTGAGCTTGGCAGGGGCTGGAGCTTCCAATAAAGAGCCGCCGACCGATAGAGCCGAGGGCCGGGCCATTCCCGATTTAAAAGAAGTAGTGAAGGAGATTGCCGCCGACATGGCCGAGAGGCCTGAGCGCGGCAAGGTCGCTTCCTATATTCCGGAGCTTGCGAAGGTCGATCCGAAGAAATTCGGGATCGTCGTCATCGGCAACGATGGCGAGATCGCGACTGCAGGCGAGAGCGAGGCGCCGTTCTCGATCCAGAGTATCTCGAAAGTATTCACGCTGACGCTGGCGCTCGGCAAGGTAGGCGACCGGCTATGGCAGCGGGTAGGGCGCGAGCCTTCGGGCAGCGCGTTCAACTCGATCGTGCAACTCGAATACGAGAAGGGAAAACCGCGCAACCCGTTCATCAATTCCGGCGCGATTGCGGTGACCGATGTCATCTTGTCCGGTCAGCCGCGTGAAGCGCTCGGCGATATCCTGCGCTTCATGCAGTTTCTGGCCGACGACAACAACATCAAGATCGACGATGAAGTCGCTGCCTCCGAGCAGCGCACGGGCTTCCGCAACTCGGCGCTCGCGAACTACATGAAGTCGTTCGGGGTTCTGGAAAATCCGGTGCACTTCACGCTCGGCGTCTATTTCCACCACTGCGCGATTGCGATGTCCTGCAAGCAGCTCGCGATGGCGGGGCGTTTTCTAGCGAATAACGGCGTCAATCCCGCGACCGGCATGAGCGTGGTTACGCCGGAGCGCGCGAAGCGCATCAACTCGATCATGATGATGTGCGGCCACTACGACGGCTCCGGCGAGTTCGCCTATCGCGTCGGCCTGCCGGGCAAGAGCGGGGTAGGCGGCGGCATACTCGCGATCGCGCCCGGTAAGGCGTCGATCGCGGTATGGTCTCCAGGGCTGGACGAGAACGGAAATTCTTATCTGGGCCGGGTCGCGCTCGAGCAACTCACCCGCCGCATGGGCTGGTCGGTGTTCGGCGTATAGCCGGAGTGAAGGCCTTAGTGCTTAAGCGTCTTCGCCTTCGCTTCTTCTTTCATTGCATCGTCGTGATACCAGGCACTGCCGATTGCGGCGGTGGGCAGCGCATTGTCCTGCTGTGCGTAGCCGTTCGGATTGGCGAAACGGCCGCGAACAGGAAACTGGTAGATCGTCGCCGATGTGCGTTCGTTTTGTGCAGACATCTTCGTGATCTCCTCGAAGTAGATTCGCTTAGGACAAGCGATATGGGGAGATTCAGTTCCTTTTGCCCGTTAATGTCCACCTTTGCCTGCGAAAAAAGCAGCGTTTGCATAACATTTGCTCAAATAAGAGGCTGCTTTGGTGGAGCGCATTTTCGCGTCCCGCTATGAATCCTGTGCTGACATTCGTGCCGTTTTCGTGAGCGTGCCTTTTTACGGGCAGTGAAAAATGCCTGTCTGGGGTCTCAGATGACGGTTCGGGTGTGCCCTGGACAGTCATTTAACAACTGAGAGATCCCTATGACCAAGTATCGTCTCGAGTACATCTGGCTCGACGGCTACACGCCGGTGCCGAACCTGCGCGGCAAAACGCAGTTGAAAGATTTCGACAGCTTTCCGAAACTCGAAGAGCTTCCGCTCTGGGGCTTCGACGGCTCGTCCACGATGCAGGCCGAAGGCCACTCGTCGGATTGCGTGCTGAAACCCGTCGCGATTTACCCCGACGCCGCGCGCAAAAATGGCGCGCTTGTCATGTGCGAAGTCATGATGCCGGACGGCAAGACCCCGCACTCGACCAACAAGCGCGCGACCATCCTCGATGACGCCGGCGCATGGTTCGGTTTCGAGCAGGAATACTTTTTCTACAAGGACGGCCGCCCGCTTGGCTTCCCGACCGAAGGTTATCCGGCGCCGCAGGGCCCGTATTACACCGGCGTCGGCTTCAAGAACGTCGGCGCGGTTGCGCGCGAGATCGTCGAAGAGCATCTCGACCTCTGCCTGGCCGCCGGCATCAACCACGAGGGCATAAACGCGGAAGTCGCGAAGGGCCAGTGGGAATTCCAGATTTTCGGCAAGGGCTCCAAGAAGGCCGCTGACGAAATGTGGATCGCGCGTTACCTGCTTCTTCGTCTCACGGAGAAGTACGGCATCGACATCGAATTCCACTGCAAGCCGCTCGGCGACACCGACTGGAACGGCTCGGGTATGCACGCGAACTTCTCGACCGAATATATGCGCACTGTCGGCGGCAAGGACTACTTCGAAGCGCTGATGAAGCAGTTCGAAAAGAACTTGCAGGATCACATCGCCGTTTACGGTCCGGACAACGACAAGCGCCTGACCGGCAAGCACGAGACCGCGCCGTGGAACAAGTTCTCCTACGGCATTGCAGACCGCGGTGCTTCGATCCGCGTTCCGCACTCCTTCGCGAACAACGGCTACAAGGGCTATCTCGAAGACCGCCGCCCGAACTCGCAGGGCGACCCGTACCAGATCGCTTCGCAGATTCTGAAAACGATCTCGGAAGTCCCGGCCGGCGCGAAAAAAGCCGCTTAATAGCGACCGGAAGCCCGCGATATTCCTCCCCGCGGGCTTCCGGAATTTTTCTTCCAGAGACTTGAGTAGGCATTGCCTTGCCGCGAAAGCAGCAAGCGATCGGCGTCGGTCTCCAGGGCCAATAGGGACGATGTCGTGGGGGAGGTTCGCGGTAGTTCCTCCCCCAACTTCCTTTTTCGGCCATACGCTTGACGCGATCCTCTCCGGATGGCGTTCTACGCCTCATGACAAATGAAGACATGAATCCACGCCGCCCGCTCGACCGCAGCGAGAGGAAGCGCGTCCGCATTTTCGAACCTTTCAAATGGGGTGCCCTGCCTGGCTTCTGGACCTATCTGATCGGCTCGATCTTGCTCACCGCGATTGTCGCGGTTGGCGGGGCCTATCTGCTCGTGAAAATGGGCGTTCAATAGCCGCCGTGCCGGACCGCACCGAACACTGGAATCGCGTCTACGCAACGAAGCGCGAGACCGGCGTGAGCTGGTATCAGCCGAAGCCTGCGCTTTCGCTCGCGCTGATCCGCGAATACGCGCCGCAAAATGCCTCGATCATCGACATCGGCGGCGGTGCGTCGCTGCTGACCGCGGAGCTTGTGCGTGAAGGCTACGGCGATCTCGCGGTGCTCGATATTTCCGCCGAAGCGCTCGAACGCGCGAAAGAAAATCTCGGCGCCGAGGCCGCGAAGATCGAATGGGTCGTCGCCGATATTATGGCGTGGAAACCCACGCGGCAGTGGCAGGTCTGGCACGACCGCGCGGTGTTTCACTTTCTGACCGACGCCGCTTCGCAGGACGCCTATATCCGCGCGCTTTATGCCGCGGCGTTGCCCGGCGCAATCGCGATCATTTCCGGCTTTGCCCCAGACGGACCGGAGAAATGCAGCGGCCTGCCGGTGGTGCGCTACGACGCGCAGTCTCTATCGAAGCGGATCGGCGCAGGCTTCGAGCTTCTCGCCGAGAAGCGCGAGGCGCACGAGACGCCAGGTGGCGCGATGCAAAAGTTTTATTATGCGGTGCTGCGGAAGCGTTGACTCTCAGAACTCGACGTCAAGTTCTTCCAGCTCGTCCGGCTCTTTCTTCGCGCCTTCGATCCATTCTTTCATGAACGGCGTCGCCAGGATCGCCTTGCAGTAAGCCGCGCAGACGTCGTCGAGCTTCACGTTATATGTCGTGAAACGCGAGCAGACCGGCGCATACATCGCGTCGGCAAGCGTCAAGTTTTTTCCGAACAGATACGGCCCGCCATAGGTCTTAATGCACTCGCGCCAGATTTCGGTGATGCGTTCGATGTCGGCCTGCGCGCCCTGCCAGACCTTGAAGCCCGGATAGCTCGCCTTCACGTTCATCGGCAGTGCCGAGCGCAAATTGGAAAATCCGGAATGCATCTCGCCTGCAATCGCGCGGCAGTGCGCGCGGGCGGCCATGTCTTTCGGAAGAAGGCCCGCCTCGGGTTTGGTTTCGTGGAGATATTCGCCGATCGCCAGCGTGTCCCAGACTTTCACAGATCCGTTCGTGAGCGACGGCACCAGGAAGGATGGCGACAAAAGCAGCAGTTCGGCGCGGGCGGAGGGGTCGTCAGCGGAAACCATGTGCTCGTCGAAGTCGATTCCGGCGATTTTGCACAGTAACCAGCCTCTCAAGGACCACGAGCCGTAGTTTTTGCTCGCAATCGTAAGCCGGACCCCAGCCATAAGACCCCCTCGGGCGCGGGCAGGAACTTGTCCACGCGCCACCGCGTTAGACCGAAGTAGACTATCGCACCGCAGCAAGGAATCCGCTAGCCTGTTGCAGTGCCTAAATGGCTGGGCAGTGAGGCTGGGTTTGAATGATCTATACCGGGTATCAGGCGCAGTCTGACCTGATGGAGCCTTGGCGCTCCTTTTCGGAACAGGCGATGGCCAATGTTCGCGGCATCGTCACCGGACTGAACGGATACGCGGGGCAAACGCCCTTCGGCGCGATTGCCGCAGGGTTTGAGATGATCTCGCGGGCGAAGCTCACGCACACGCGGCCCTCGTTCGACATTCCTTCGGTCATGGTCGGCAACCGCGAAGTCGCGGTGGTCGAGCAGCCGGCGATGCAGACGCCGTTCGGCACGCTCCTGCACTTCAAGAAAGACGTTGAGACCGCGCAGCCGCGCGTGATGGTGGTGGCACCGCTCTCCGGACATTTCGCGACATTGCTCCGCGAGACCGTGAAGACCCTGCTGACCGACCACGACGTTTACATCACCGACTGGCACAACGCCCGCGACGTTCCGGTTTCGGCGGGCCGCTTCGGCTTCGACGAATACGTCGATCACATGATCAAGTTTCTGGAAGCGCTCGGCCCCGGCGCGCACGTCGTCGCCGTCTGCCAGCCTTGTGTCGCGGCGCTGGTTGCGGCCTCGGTCATGGCAAAGAACGGAATGAAGGCGCAGCCGAAGAGCCTGACGCTCATGGCCGGTCCCATCGACTGCCGCATCAACCCGACCAAGGTGAATGAACTTGCGAGCGGCAAGCCGATCGAATGGTTCGAGAAGAATCTGATTTCGGTGGTGCCGCCGCAGCACAAGGGCGCGGGCCGCCATGTCTATCCCGGCTTCGTGCAGCTATCGGCTTTCATGTCGATGAACATGGATCGCCATGTCAAAGCGCACATGGATCTCTATCAAAATCTCGCACGCGGCGAATTCGAGAAAGCGCAGGCGACCAAAGACTTCTACGACGAATATTTTGCAGTCCTCGATCTTACCGCCGAGTTTTATCTCGAGACCGTGCAGTGGGTGTTCCAGGAATATCTATTGCCGAAGGGCGAATTGAAATTCCAGGGCGAACTCGTTGAGCCGAAAGCGATCCGCAAGACTTCGCTGCTCACCGTCGAAGGCGAGCGCGACGACATCTGCGCGCTAGGCCAGACACTGGCGGCACAGGACCTTTGCACCGGCATCCGGCCGCACCGGAAACGTCACCATATGCAGGCCGGTGTCGGCCATTACGGCGTCTTCTCCGGCAAGCGCTGGACCGGCCAGATCTACCCGATTGTACGGAACACGATTCTCGCCGCGGAATAACATTAAATTTTCGGGTGCCTGGTTGCGGATTCCGCGACTCAGATAGATTGCCGCATCATGGCGGCGGCCAATTCCGAAATTGACGTGCTTTCGCGCGTGCGGCGCGAGCAGCGGATGCAAGGCAAAACCTCGAGGTTTTCCGGGTTGCATCTCGTGCTGGCTGCGACCGCGATCACCGTCGCCATTCTTCTTTTTGCGTTCGGCGCGATCGGTATGCTGATGATGGCACGTTCGCCGCAGGAACCGCTCGCAAGCAAGCTCGATCCGGCACCACTGGTCGTGCAGCAACCGGAAACTCCACCTGTCCTGCAGCAGTCGGAAGTACCGCCCCCGGTTCCCGAGACCGAGAACTCGACGTCGCATCACGAGAAAACGGTACTGGAACCCGAAAAGAAGACCGTGAAGACGCTTCGCGTCATCGCGCCGCCGGAAGAAAAGAGCGATACCGTAGCGCAGCAGCAGGCCCCCACACCCGAGCCCGAAACGACCGCAACGATCCCGCCTGCATCACAAACACAGCAACCGCAGCAAGTTCCGCAACGCGAAGTCCGCGAGCGGCCGGTGCGTCAGCAACAGGCCGTTCGCCGCAAAACTCCCGAACCGCAATACGATAATCCGCTGTTCGAACTTTTCGGCATCAAGAAATATCGCTGAGCCGCGCGCATACTGCGGTTCTTTACGGAACTAAGCTTCTCACCTCGTGGTTGCCGCTGCACGGAGGGCCTCAAGGGAGAAACAAATATGCGCCTCGCAATCGTTGGAACTATTCTCGCTCTTTCCGTGACAGCGGCCGCTGCACAGACGCCAGCAATGACCGGCGACAAGGCCTTCTGTCTGAAGAGCACCAGCAAAATCGACTGCAGCTTCGATACAGAAGCCGCCTGTCAAAAGGGAATGAAGGATATGGCCCAGTCCGGCACGACGGGCGGTTCCTGCGTCACTCGCGCGAACGCGAAGTAATCTGCAAGAAACGGGGGTTGCACGCGCAACTCCCGTTTTTTTTAAAACCTCGTCGTGAAAGCGACGAGCCAGTCCGGCATGAAATCTAGCGCCGAGGCTTCGATAATCTTATCGAATCCCGTCAGCATCATCACGCCGACAATCAAAAATGCGCCGCCCGCGATTTTCTTCGCATAGGGCGCAAATCTGGCGACACCGCCGCCACGGTCGGCAAGCGAGCGTGCGCCTATCGCGACCAGAAAGAGAACGAGTGCCGCGCCCAGCGCAAAAGCCGTCATGCGCAGTGCTGCTTGCAGATAGCCGCCCGCTTCCGCCGCAAGCGAAAGCGCGGCCCCGACCGAAGGTCCGGAACATGGCGCCCAGATCGCGCCGAGCAGGATGCCGACCGCGAATTGACCCGCGATGCCGTAATTGCTCGCGCGTGCGGCGAGATTTGCGCCTGCCGCACCGACGGGTGCCACGAGGTTCGAGAAGCGCCGCTCCAGCACAGGGATCAAGAGAATTGCTGCGAAGACAAGAAGCAGCACAGCGACCACGTTCCTGAGCGTGCCTTCGCCGATGCCGAACAGCGCACCGGTCGCATTCACAAGAATGCCGAGTGTTGCAAAACCCGCGACCAGACCCGCGAGTAATGCCGCCGCGCCGAGCCTGCCGTTAGCAAATGCCGCTGCGACCACGATGGGCAGCAGCGGCAATATGCAGGGATTAATTACGGTGAGCGTGCCGGCGAAGAACGCGAGGAAAAGCGCAGTCATCCGCCTGCCTGTGTTGCGGCCTTCTCGATCAGTGCGCGGATTTGCGCGGCATCGGTAACCCAGTCCAGCCGGCCGATTTCCTTGCCGCCTGCGAAGACGACGATAATGCTGCGGGAAGTTACCTTCATCGGCCCGAGCACGTCGCTATTTCCGCTCGAGCTTGCGCGCAGCATGGTCACTTTCTTGAACTTCGCGTCTTTCTGAAGATCTTCGAGCACTTTTGCCTGCGCGCGGCAGGTCGAACACCACCATTCATGGGTATGCACCACGACCGGTGCGTTCGATTTCACGAGCGTTTCGAATTTGCTCTTTTCAAAGGAAACGAACTCCGCGGCGGCAAGCGTCGAGTAGCCGATCGTTGCGAACATAATGAAAGCGGTAATGAAGCGGCGCATGATGATTTCCTTTCAGGAAAGGGCGCGTGCGAGCGTCTGCTCGATGCGGGCAGGGTCGGAGTCATAGGAGAGGCGCGCGATCTCTTTGCCGCCCTTGAAGACAATGATCGTGGATTGCCGGACCACTTTGTAATCGGTGAGGAAAGCCTTCTCGCGATCGAAGTTGACGCGCACCGCGCGCACATTCTTGTAAGAAGCCCCCGCCAGCACCCGGTCCATCACCGGCATCTGCGCGCGGCAGACCGAGCACCAGTCCGCATGAACGTGTACGACAACCGGGTTCCCGGTTGCGAGCAGCTTGACGAAACTGCCGGCCTGGTACTCGGCGAACGGCATGGCGATCGCGCGGCCAAGCGAAAGCGGGATTGCGCAAACCGCCAGCGCCAGTGCTGTAAAACTTCTCCGGTTCATTACTTCTGACCTCGCCTGCTTCCGGGCATGGCTAATGCCCGGTTACTGGATAACGCGTGAACAGGCGCCCGACACCCGCAAATCCGATACCTCCGATCACAAGGACGCGAGGAAACAAGCCTTGCTTTGGTTAATCCGTAATTAGCCGATTCATCTAATTTTACAGGCACTTGTAACGGGATACTTCCGGCTTTTCGCTAGAACTACGCGTGGGAGATGGACGAAAAGTCCACAAAACAGGGGGCGAAATTGCTCGCCAGGCTACGCGGAAAGATTTGGGCCTTCGAGGACCGTTTGACTGTGCGCGAGCAGATCGCGCTCGGCACTGCGGCGCTTTGCCTGTTTGTTTCGTTCGCGATCGCTTTCGCGGCCGCTTATGTCGGCCGCCAGGAAGCTACGCGTTTCATCACCCGCGAGATGACCCAGATTTCGGAAACCGCATCCGACCGCATGGATCGGTATTTTTACGGCGTCTATCACCGGGTCCGCTCCTATACGAATTTCGACGTCATTCGTTCGGCGGTTTCGACCGATCCGAAGAAGCTGCGTCCTGCCTTCGATCGCTTGAACAGCAGCTTTGCGGATTTCACCTGGCTTGCTTTCGTCAACAAGGAAGGCGTCGTTGTCGTTGCGTCCGACGGTCTTCGGGAGAATGAACTCGTCACCGAGCAAGCCTGGTTCCTGAAGGGCTTGCAGGGTCCGGCAATCGAAGACGCCCCCGATCTGGATGCGATCGAAGAGGCCGTCATGAACGGCAGGGACATCGCCATCTCTTTCTTGAAGTTCGCGTTCCCAGTTTACAACTACAACAACGAACTTGCAGGCGTGCTGGTCGCCGCCGTTCATTGGCGCGAAGTTGAAGAAATCCGCAGCACCATGGAGCGCAACGGCGACCAGATCATCGTCGTCACGCGCGGCGGCGAAGTCATGCTCGGCTCAAAGGACCTGCGCACGCGATACCCGTCTGCGCAGATCGCGGCGTTGCGCAATGCGAAACACGATACTTTTGTCGATGGCGCCGGGCCGATGGAAGTGCTGTCCGGCTATTCCGCGATGGACGGACACCGCGATTTCCCCGGTATGGGCTGGGGCGTAATCGCGCGGCGCAATACCGAAGTCGCCTTTGCCGCGACGCGCCAGATGTTCTGGACCATCGTCGGTATCGGAACCGGCGTGGCAATTCTCGGAATCTTGCTCGCGGGCGTGATTGCGAACCGTGTCTCCGGCCCGATTCACTCGCTTACCAAAGCTGCCGACAGCATCGGCCGTGACAATGGCGTGACCAGCTTTCCGCGCCTGCGCGGCTCTTCCGAAGTGATCCATCTCTCGACCTCGCTGCGCTCGCTTCTTTTGCGTATCGGTTTTGTCGAGCGTCTCACGCAGGAAGCCGAAGCCAAGGCCGCGGAAGAAGCCAGGAAATTCGCAAACGACATCGCAAGCCTGCGCAAGCTCGCGGAAACCGATCCGCTCACGAACCTGTTGAACCGCCGCGCCTTCATGGACGCGGCCGCGGACGCGATGCGCTATTTCCAGCGTTATGGCCGTTCGATCGCGACCCTCATCGTCGATATCGATCACTTCAAGCGCGTCAATGACCAACATGGTCACGCTGCCGGTGACGCCGTGATCCGCCGTGTCGGCGAACTGATCGCACAGACTTTGCGCGAAACCGATAAGGTTGCCCGCTTCGGCGGTGAGGAATTCGTGGTCCTGCTGCGCGAGGTCAGCGAGCACGATGCGCACGAACTGGCCGAGCGTATCCGTCTCGTGATCGCGGAGAGCAGCATTCCCTTCGACGCGAAGCAGCTTGGCGTCACGGTCTCGGTCGGTTGCGCCGCGATCAGCAGCCATGACCGGGATATCGAAGAATTGATCGAGCGGGCCGACCGGGCGCTCTATGCGGCAAAAGCCGCCGGCCGCAACTGTATCCGGCTCGCGCCGACGCCGGTTGGCAATAAAGTCCGCGCCGCCTGAGCGGCCGGCCCCTCGCACTTTTGCTCGAATCTGCGCTAGGCTTGGCCTCTGGCAATTCGCCCGAGGGAGTTCTGTATGTCTACCGGCTTAATGGTAACGCTCGGCATCGTCGGCGTCCTCATTCTCTATGTCATCTTTGTCTACAACGGCCTCGTCGCGCTCCGGCAGCGCGCCAATCAGGCTTATGCCGACATCGACGTGCAGCTGAAGCTGCGGCACGACCTGATCCCGAACCTGGTCGAGACCGTAAAGGGTTACGCGAGCCACGAACGCGGCACGCTTGAGGCGGTGATCCAGGCACGCAACCAGGCGATCGCCGCCAAGGGTCCCGCCCAGGCAGCACAAGCCGAGGGTATGCTGACCAAAGCGCTCGGCGGGTTGTTCGCACTTGCCGAGGCTTATCCCGACCTCAAGGCAAATACGAACTTCCAGCAGTTGCAGACCGAGCTTTCCGACATCGAGAACAAGCTCGCTGCCGCGCGCCGCTTCTTCAATAACGCGGTGCAGGAATACAACACCGCAATCGAGCAGCTTCCCGCCGCGCTCTTCGCGGGTGCGCTCGGCTTCCGTCACCGCGAGTTTTTCGATGTGGGCGATGCGCGTCCGCAACTCGAAACCGCACCGAACGTGAAGTTCTAAAACAGGCAGGCAACGGATGCGGTCCGGCCGATAAAGCCGGGCCGCATCGCCTTACCGGAGATTGCGCGCGATGGCCGCCTACGGTCTTTATACGCATATCCGCTCCAACCGCTTCCGCTCGGTCCTACTGATCGGCGGGCTGTTTTTCCTCGTCTATATGCTGACTTTCGCAGGTGCGCTGATCTTCCGCGCCTTCACGATGGATAATGCGCCGCTCGAATGGATCCTGCTCCTCGCTTGGTCCGACCTGCGTTATGCGGTGCCGTTTGCGACCGTAGGCACGCTGATCTGGCTCATGATCTCGTACCGCTTTCATCAGGCGATGATCGACCGGCAAACCGGCGCGCATAGCGTGACGCGGCTGGAAGAGCCGAAGTTATATAATCTCCTCGAAAACCTCTGCATCTCGCGCGGCATCCCAATGCCGAAGCTGAAGATCACCGAGGACACGGCGCTGAACGCTTACGCGACCGGCCTCAACCAGAAGCAATATACCATCGCGGTCACGCGCGGATTGTTGCAGCGCTTGGACGACGCCGAACTAGAAGCCGTGCTTGCGCACGAGCTGACGCATATCCGCAATGGCGACGTGCGCCTGCTCGTAATCGCGGTCGTGATGGCGGGCATCATCTCGTTCGTTGGCGAGCTGACGTTCCGCGGTCTGTTCAACTCGCGCTCGGGAAGCAGCGGCACGAGATGGGGATCGAGTTCGTCCTCGAACCGCAAAGGCGGCGGCGGTGCGATCATTGCTATACTGATCGCGCTTGCGATCATTGCGCTCGCATGGATCCTTTCCATCGTGATCCGCTTCTCGCTTTCGCGCTCAAGGGAATATCTGGCCGACGCGGGCGCGGTGGAACTGACCAAAAATCCGGACGCCATGATCATGGCGCTTCGCAAGATCGAAAACCGCGGCGAGTTGCGCAATGCGCCTTCCGCTGTGATGGAGATGTGCTTCGACAACCCGCATTCGGGATTTGCGGACTTGTTTTCGACGCATCCCGCGATCGACAAACGCGTCGATGCGCTGGTGCGCACCGCGGGCGGACGCGATCCGGGGCCGATCGCGCTGCCCGAGCCGGACAGTTCAGAGGCCGCTTCAATTGAAGCGCCGGTCGATGACACGCCCCAGCCTTGGGGCCGTCCATTGCCGCAACCTGGGCCGGCTCCGCAGGTCGGCATTGCCTCCGGCACCAACAAGCCGAATCCCTGGCGCAGCTAAGCTGCGCGTGAAGCCCGGAGCCGCCGAAGCACGAGCACGATCTCCTCGCGAGAGCAGGCGATAGCGCCCCGCGCAATCGCAATCCTGCGCTCGAAAGCAGTAATGTCGTAATGCGGATGCGCCGTTTTTGGCGGACCTTGATAGATCAGCCGCGAAATACCGAGGCTGGCTGCAAAGCGATGTAGCTCGTGCTCCTCGTCGGCCACGAGATGCGCCCAGCGCATCCCCTGCCAGTTCCAGATCGCATCATCCACATACACCGCCATGGCTGGATTCTAGCGGCAAACACCCGCGGAACAAAAAGCAGTCTGCGGCGGTTATCGGGCGAAATCGTCACCGGAGTAGGGCCGATGGCCCCGGTTCTCAGAGGATGCCGCCATGGACCGCATGAACACAGCTCCCGCAATGCTGGAAGACTACTCGCTGATCGCGGGTCTCGCGGCGACAGGCATGATGCTAGTGATCGGACTGATTTATCTGAGCGCGGCGCTCGGCCGGGTCGATCTGCTTCTGCTTTGACTATTGCGCAGCCGTAGCGGTCGGCTCACTCACTTCCCATTCGAACGGGAAGTAGAACGTATGCGCTCCGATCCTAGACATCTTCCGCATCTTCCGCGCCCAGTACGGCGAGACGTAATAGGCGTGATAGTGCGTCGCCTTGCCGACATCCTGCAGATAGCCTCTGCCGTCTAGCGCGTCGTTCGCAAGGCGCTCGGCCATGGCCCAGTGCGGCTTGCTGGTTACGATGTCGGGAATGCCGTCGCAGGCGAACGTGAACTGGCAGGCGAGATGCCGGTGCTTGTTCTGATAGACCACGCCGCAAATGTCGTTCGGGTAGTAGCCGGAGAATGCGCGGTTTACGACAACCTGTGCCACCGCCATCTGGCCGCGCTCAGGCTCGGAACGCGCTTCGAAATAGATCGCCTCAGCAAGACATTTTATCGCTTTCGCGCGCGTGACCGGGGTCAGCGCAAGGCGCTCGGCCGGCGTCAGTTTACGGGTCGCGTGCAGCGGCGCATCCGGCGAGGTGTCCGGCACGATCGCCGGCGCAACATACTGGCGATGCTTGAAGGCGCCCGGCGGCGTCGCGCCTGCATCGGCATCGAACAGAAGGCTGCTCATCCGGAACACCGCGGTCGGGTCGCCCTCCGGAATATCGCGATCATGCGTGAGGCTTCCGGGCCGGTCGGCGCGCGGCTCGCTTTCGTCGAACTCGAATAGCCCATTTGGCTCGGCAGCCTGCGGATTGAGCGCGAGCGACGATGCGATGTTGGGTGTAGGCACTCTGGCTGCGGCGGGCGGTGCGAAATAACGATCTGTTTTATTCGTTCGCTCGACCGTGGCCGACATCGACGGGTTCGCGTGGATCGATAGCTGCGCAGGCGGAATCGAGCCGGTTATGTCGGGATCGAAACGCGGCTTCGGCTGAAGCGGCGCTTGCGGGAGCGCGAAGAAACTGTTGGTGGGAAGCGAGAGCGTGGCGGTGCGCAGCGAAGACATTGCGCCCTGCATCAGATGAGCACGGGCGCGTTCGGTGATATTCGCTTCCTTCGCGAGCAGGCTCCCGAGGTCCTGATAGGCACCTTGCTGCGTGCTAAGAAGAAAGAGCGCGGGCGCGAGCGCAAAACGCAAATATGACGGCCGCTTTCGCGGCGCTCGCCGGATACGCATGACACCCTACGCAACGCTTACACTAGGAAGCGGATTTATCGCGTGGACAGGGTTACTCGCGGGTTAACGGGAAAAGCCGCCTTTTAAGCACTTCTGCGAGTGCGGCTTCCCGCGAGAAGGGCCCGGCAGCCTTCACGGTAAGCGAGCGTGCGGCGGCAAGACCCTCGCTGCCGAAGCGCGCCTTAATTGCTTCTTCGACCCAGGACGACTCCTGGGCCTTCAGCTTTTTTTCGTGCCGGTGGTTTCCGGCAAGGAAGGCGGCGTGTCCTGCGATCGCTTCGTCGAGCTGATCGAGCCCATCGCCGGTGGTGGCTGTGATGGTCACGACCGGCGCGTGCCATTCTCCGCGCGCGGATAAACCCAATGCGCCTTCGACATCGGCGCGGGCGCGGCGGGCGCTCGCACCGAGATCGCCCTTGGTGACCGCGACGACATCCGGCAATTCCATCACGCCTGCTTTCATGAATTGCAGGCTGTCGCCCGCGCCTGGCTGGATGCAAAGCAGAACGGTGTCTGCAATGCCGGCAATATCGGATTCCGATTGCCCGACGCCGACGGTTTCCACGATCACGCGGTCATAAAGCGCGCGCATGAGCACGGCGGCAGCAATGGTTTCGTTGGAAATTCCGCCGAGCCGGTCGCGTGCCGCCATAGAGCGCACGAACACGCCTTTGTCGTCGGGGTCCGTCGTCATGCGCGCACGGTCGCCTAAAAGCGCGCCGCCGGTCGCTTTCGACGAAGGGTCCACTGCGATCACGGCAATCGTTTTGTCCGCGGTGCGCGCACGCGCGATCAGCGCATTGATCAGCGTTGATTTGCCGACGCCGGGTGTGCCGGTGAGACCGAGGATATGGCCCTTCGGATTGGCGCAGGCTTCGTCCAGCAGTTTGGCGAGGGCGGAAGAATTCGCTTCGGTTTCAATCGCCGCAAGCGCACGGGCGAGTGCGGCTTTGCCGCCAGTGCGCAGTTCCTTGAGCGAAGGGACGCTCATCGCGTTCCGCTACGCCTCGCTCACGAGATCTTTGCCGAGGGCCGCTTGTGCCGCGGCCAGCCGCGCAATCGGTACGCGGAACGGTGAGCAGGAAACGTAATCCAATCCTACCTCATGACAAAATGCGACCGAAGCAGGATCGCCGCCATGCTCGCCGCAGATGCCGAGCTTGATATCGGGCCGCGATTTACGCCCGCGCTCGACGCCGATTTTCACCAATTCGCCGACACCGCCACGATCGATCGAAACGAAGGGATCGATAGGGATGATGCCCTTCGCAAGATATGTGTTCAGGAAAATCGCCGCGTCGTCGCGCGAAATGCCGAATGCAGTCTGCGTCAGGTCGTTGGTGCCGAACGAGAAGAATTCAGCGGTCTCCGCGATTTCTTCCGCGCGCAGGCAGGCGCGCGGCAGCTCGATCATAGTGCCGACCTGATATTCGATCCTGGTTTTGGTCTCGGCCTGCACCGCTTCGGCCATTGCGTCGATCCGCGCTTTCACGATGTCGAACTCGGCTTTGGTCGAGATCAGCGGCACCATGACTTCCGGTATCACCGGCGCGCCGGTGGTTTTGCCCGCGTGCACCGCGGCCTCGAAAATCGCGCGCGCCTGCATCTCCGCGATTTCGGGAAACGCTATCGCCAAACGGCAGCCACGGAACCCGAGCATCGGATTGAATTCCGAAAGCTCAGCTTTGCGGCCCGCGAGCTTCTTCACATCGGTGCCCAGCGCGGCGGCGACCTCCGCCATGTCCTTGTCGGTATGCGGCAGGAATTCATGTAGCGGCGGATCGAGCAGGCGGATCGTGACCGGCAGGCCCTTCATCGTCTCGAACAGCGCGATGAAATCCGAGCGCTGCGCAGGGAGCAACTTCTCGAGCGCCTTGCGGCGGCTTTTTTCGTCGTCGGCCAGGATCATTTCGCGCACCGCGAGAATGCGCTCGTCGTCGAAAAACATATGCTCGGTGCGGCAGAGACCGATGCCTTCCGCGCCGAAGTTGCGCGCGGCTTTCGCGTCCGCGGGCGTATCGGCATTCGCGCGCACGCCGAGCTTACGCACCTTGTCGGCCCAGGACATCAGGGTCGCGAATTCGCCGGTCAGCTCCGGCTCGATCATTGCCACGCGGCCTTGCAGGACCTGGCCTTGCGCGCCGTCGATGGTGATGATGTCGCCTGCTTTCAGTGTCACCGGGCCGACGCTCAGCGTCTTCGCGGCGTAATCGATGCGGACTGAGCCCGCACCGGAAACGCAGGGCTTTCCCATGCCGCGCGCGACCACCGCCGCGTGCGAGGTCATGCCGCCGCGCGTGGTCAGAATGCCTTCGGCCGCGTGCATACCGTGAATGTCTTCCGGCGATGTCTCGACGCGAACCAGAATGACCTTGCGTCCCGAACCTTTTGCCGATTCCGCTTCGTCCGCCGAAAACACGATCTCGCCGGAGGCCGCGCCCGGTGAGGCGGGGAGGCCGGAAGCCACGATCTTGCGCTCGGCCTTCGGATCGATGGTCGGGTGCAGCAACTGATCGAGCGCGCCCGCTTCGATGCGGTTGATCGCCTGTTCTTTGGTGATCACGCCTTCGTTTGCCATTTCGACAGCGATCCGGAGCGACGCTTTTGCCGTGCGCTTGCCGGAGCGTGTCTGCAGCATCCAGAGTTTCGATTTCTCGACCGTGAACTCGATGTCCTGCATATCGGCGTAATGCCGCTCCAGCTTCGCAAAAATATCTTTTAGCTGAGCAAAGGTCGAAGGCATGACAGCTTCCAGCGACGGCTTGTCGGAGCCCGCTTCCTTGCGGGCTTCTTCGGTGAGGTTCTGCGGCGTGCGAATACCGGCGACGACATCCTCGCCTTGCGCGTTCACGAGAAACTCGCCGTAGAATTCTTTCTTGCCGGTTGAAGGATTGCGCGTGAAGGCAACGCCGGTTGCCGAGTCTTCGCCCATGTTGCCGAAGACCATCGCCTGCACGTTGACGGCGGTGCCCCAGGATTCAGGAATGCCATGCAGGCGGCGATAGGTGACCGCGCGCGCATTCATCCAGGAGCCGAACACCGCGCCGATCGCGCCCCAAAGCTGTTCTTTCGAGTCCTGCGGAAACGGCTTGCCGTATTCTTCTTCGACGCGCGCCTTGTAGCGCGTAATCACTTCCGACCAGTTCTCGGCGTCCAGATCGGTGTCGAGTACGAAGCCTTTCTGATCCTTGAAGTCTTCAAGGATGTCTTCGAAGTTGTGATGATCTACATCGAGCACGACATTCGAATACATCTGGATGAAGCGACGATAGGAGTCGTAAGCGAAGCGCTTGTCGTTTGCGGATTTCGCCAGCGCTTCCACGGTCCTGTCGTTGAGACCGAGGTTAAGCACCGTATCCATCATGCCCGGCATCGAGGCGCGTGCGCCGGAGCGCACCGAGACCAGGAGCGGATTTGCGTCTGAGCCGAATTTGCGTCCGGTAATTTTCTCGACAGCCGCAAGTGCGGCTTCGACTTCGGCGGTCAATCCGTCCGGATATGCGTTCTTGTTCGAGTAGTAATGAACGCAGGCTTCGGTCGTGATCGTGAAGCCGGGCGGCACAGGCAGGCCGAGGTTCGACATCTCGGCGAGGTTTGCGCCCTTGCCGCCGAGTAACTCTTTCATTCCGCTCATTCCCTCGGCTTTGCCGTCGCCGAAGCTGTAAACCCATTTCGTCATGCGGAATTACCGGGAGCTATTTCGCGAGGCGGAAGGCTTAGCCGCTCGCGAGATGCACCGCAACAGCCGACCCCGCAATGCACAGCAACGTCATGGCGCGATCAGCGGAATCGGTCCAGGATTCTGCCGGCCTCGCGAATGAGGCCGTTTTTATGGGGGCATCTATGAATCTTAGCGCACCGAAAGTCGTCATTTTTCTCATCTCACTGATTATCGTCGCGCTCGCGGTCGTCAGCCGCTACACGCCGATTCCGCAGATAACGCCGAATGCGTTTTGGGTAGCCATTATCGGTTACCTGCTCTTGGTTCTCGGCGTGACGATGAAAGGTCTCTGACGAAAAATTTGTTTCAAACGAAACGGGCGGCCTAGCGGGCCCGGTGATGCCGATGACGATGAGATAGATCGCGACGATGAAGTTGAGCAGCCGCGGTATGATAAGGATCAGAATGCCCGCGACGAGCGCGATGATCGGCTGCAGCGTAATCAGGTTAAGGGTCATGGAAGCCTCCGGATGGGTCCTGCAAGCGCAGGACTGCCGGAGCGATTAACGCGCAACTAGGCGAGAAGTTTCAAGAATTAAGCGGCGGCCGCAGTCCTCATCCTGAGGAGGGCGCGCAGCGCCCGTCTCGAAGGATGAGCGGCACATGGTTCGAGACGCGCTCGCTTTCGCTCGCGCTCCTCACCATGAGGGGAGATTACCCTTCAATCCGCGAAAAATCGGCGACGTGGCGTGTCGCTTCACGGATGCGGTTCAAGAGCTTCAGGCGGTTTTCGCGCACCGCTTTGTCGTCGGCGTTCACGATGACCTTGTCGAAGAAGGCATCGACCGGCGCACGCAGTTTAGCCATCGCGTGCATTGCCGCTCCGAAGTCTTCCTTTTTCAGCGCGGCTTCGACTTCGCCTTCGGCGGCCTTGATCGCGGCGGCCAAGGCCTTTTCTTCGGGTGCCGTGAGCTTCGATGCGTCCGGTTCGCTGGAATAGGTCTTTTTATCTTTCTTCTCTTCGATCGAGAGAATGTTCGCCGCGCGCTTGGTGCCTGCGAGCAGGTTCTTGCCGTCTTCGGTCTCGAGGAATTTTCCGAGCGCCTCGACGCGCCGCACGATCAGCACGAGATCGTCCTGGCCTTCCAGCGCGAACACGGCATCGACGAGGTCGTGCCGCGCGCCGGCGTCGCGCAGATAAACTTTCAAGCGATCACCGAAGAACCCAAGGAGGTCTTCCTCCGGCGAAATGCTCGGTGCGTCTTTGACATTCTTCTGGTCAGTCATCTTTGGTAATGCCGATAGCGCTTTGCGGAAAACCGTAAGCAACGGCAATCTCAATTTGTTGTCGAGGGCGATGCGGATAATGCCGAGTGCTGCGCGGCGAAGCGCATAGGGGTCCTTGGAGCCGGTCGGCTTCTCGTCGATGGCCCAGAAGCCAGTAAGCGTATCGATCTTGTCAGCGAGCGCGACGGCGACAGAGACCGGCGCAGTTGGCACGCGGTCGTTCGGCCCTTGCGGCTTGTAATGCTCTTCGCTCGCTTCAGCGATCTCTTTGTCGATGCCTTCGGCAAGCGCGTAATACTTGCCCATCAGGCCTTGCACTTCCGGAAACTCGCCGACGACTTCGGTGAGCAAATCCGCTTTCGCGAGCCGCGCAGCTTTCTCTGCTTTCGCGGGATCGGCTTTCACGATTGGTGCAAGCTCTTTCGCGAGGCGTGCGATGCGTTCGATGCGAGCCGCTTGCGTGCCGAGCTTCTCGTGGAACGTGATCTGCTCGAATTTCGGCAGCCGCGCTTCGAGCTTGGTCTTGCGGTCGGTGTCCCAGAAGAACTTCGCGTCCGAAAGCCGTGCGCGGATCACGCGCGCATTGCCCGCCTTAATTGCTTCGCCGCCGTCGGTCGCCTCTAAATTGGAAACCAGAATGAATTTATTCGCGAGCTTGCCGGTCTTGGGATCGCGCAGCACAAAGCACTTCTGGTTGATGCGGATGGTGGCGCGGATCACTTCGGCGGGAATATCGAGAAATTCTTTCTCGAATTCGCCGATCATCACAACCGGCCATTCGACCAGACCCGCGACTTCTTCGAGTAACGCCTCGTCTTCGACCAGTTCCAGCCCTTGCGCGAGCGCGATGTTCTTCGCGTCTGAAAGAATGATTTCCTTACGGCGGTCGGCGTCCAGCACCACCCGCGCGGCTTCCAGCTTCTTCGCGTAATCGTCGAGCCGTTTCACGGAAATTTCGCCCGACGACATCACGCGATGGCCGCGAGTCGAGTTGCTGGCGACAATGTTTGTGTAGGGAACTTTGAAAGGAATTATTGCCGGTTCCTCGGTCTCAGGACCAAAGGTGCAGATCACAGAGTGTAGTGGGCGAACCCAAGAAAATTCAGTGACTTTAACGTCGATGCCAGGGGCCGTCTTAGTAATCCTCAGCGTTGGGCCGCCTGCGCCACCCCAACGCATGGATTTTGGCCAAGGAAAGTCTGTTAGAATGCCGGGTATGATTTCCGCAATCACCTCTTGCGTCGCGCGACCCTTCTTCTCGGTGATCGCGATATAGAAGTCGCCCTTCTTGTCGTGCTGGACTTTCGCTTCCGAGATCGACTTCAGCCCCGCGCCTTTCAGAAATCCCTGGATCGCGCCGTCCGGCGCGCCGACGCGCGGACCTTTTTTCTCTTCTTTCAGGTCGGGCTGCTTTGCGGGCAGGCCATGAATAGAGAGCGCGAGGCGGCGCGGGGTCACAAACGCCTTCGCGCCTTCATAGACCAGCCCGCCGTTCACCAGCGCGTCGGTGACTAGCTTTTTCAGATTCTCCGCCGCCTGCCGTTGCATTCGGGCGGGAATTTCCTCGGAGAAAAGTTCCAGGAGAAGGTCGGGCATCTCAGGCCTTCAGCTCTGCGAGCTTCGCGACAATCGCAAAACGATCGGCAAGCCCCGCGAGTGCCGCCCGATGCAGCGTATCGGCCGCGAACGCCGGGCCTCCGGTCGGATCGGGCAGGTCGCGCGTAGCCGCGGCGTCCGAAACGACCGTGGTGCGATAGCCGAGATCGAGCGCCGCGCGCACGGTGGACGAGATGCACATATGCGTCTGGAAGCCGGCGACGATCAGAGATTTCCTGCCGGTCTTGGTCAACAGGTCCTGCAAATTGGTCTGTGCAAATGCATTCGGCAGCGGCTTTTCGACAATCGCTTCGCCGCTTTCATTCGCAGCTTGCGGCGCGAGTTTGAATGCATCCGCGCCCGGATCGAACAGCCCGCCCGCGCGGCCTTTGTGCTGTACGTGGATGATCGGCGCGCCCGCTGCGCGCGCGGCTTTCAAGAGGATCGCAATATTGTCGAGCGCAGGGTTGATCCCGGAAAGCGGCAGCTTGCCGGTCACATATTCGTTCTGCGCGTCGATGATAATGACCGCGCTTTCAGAAAACTTGCCCGGCTCGAGCGGCGCGCCGGACATTTGCAGCAACGTCTTCGGTGCGTTCATGCGCGGCCTCCTTCGGTTTTCAGCCACGCCGCGCCACAGGCCTTCGCAAGCTCGCGCACGCGCAGGATATAGCTTTGGCGTTCGGTGACCGAGATCACGCCGCGCGAGTCGAGCAGGTTAAAGACATGACTCGCCTTGATGCACTGGTCGTAGGCGGGCAGGGCCATCAGATGCTCTTCCCGGCTGCCATCTTTCCAGCCCGCTTCGAGATATTTGGTGCAGGCGCTCTCCGCCATCTTGAACTGCTGAAAAAGCATCTCGGTGTCGGCGAGTTCGAAATTGTGCTTCGAATATTCTTTTTCGGCTTGCAGGAACACGTCGCCGTAAGTGACTTTTTTATCGCCCTCTAACCCGTTGAAGTTGAGATCGTAAACGTTCTCGACGCCCTGCACGTACATCGCGAGCCGCTCGAGACCGTAAGTAAGCTCGCCCGAAACCGGCGCGCATTCGAAGCCTGCGACCTGCTGGAAATAAGTGAACTGCGAAACTTCCATGCCGTCGCACCAGCATTCCCAGCCGAGGCCCCACGCGCCGAGCGTCGGGCTTTCCCAGTCGTCTTCGGCGAAGCGGATGTCGTGGACCTTGGCGTCGATGCCGATCGCGGCGAGCGATTGCAGATAAAGCTCCTGCAAATTCGGCGGCGATGGCTTCAAGATCACCTGATACTGATAATAATGCTGGAGCCGGTTCGGGTTCTCGCCATAGCGGCCGTCTTTCGGGCGGCGCGACGGCTGCACGTAGGCGACGTTCCACGGCTTCGGCCCGAGCGCGCGCAGCGTCGTCGCCGGGTGAAAGGTGCCGGCACCCATCTCCATGTCGTAAGGCTGCAGGATCACGCAACCCTGCTTCGCCCAGAAATTCTGGAGCGCGAGGATCAGGCCCTGAAAGGAGCGGGCAGGCGATAACGGATCGTTCTTGTCGGACATTTTGCGCCGGTCTCGAAAATCGGCGCGACCCTAGGCAGCAGGGGCAGCGAAGGCAAGCTACTCGTAGGAAAGCGCCACTACCGGGTCCATCTGCGCGGCTTTTCGCGCGGGTAGATAGCCGAACAAGAGCCCGGTCAGGAACGCGCAGGAGAACGCGAGAATCGCCGGCAACGGCGAGAGCAGGATCGCGACACCGAAACTCTGCACGATCAGCGCGACCGCGATGCCGATTGCAACGCCGGCGAGGCCGCCTATGCCGCAGACCACAAGCGCCTCGGTATTGAACTGAAGAAGAATGTTGCCCATGCGCGCTCCGGTCGCCATGCGCACGCCGATTTCGCGTGTCCGCTCGGTGACGGAAACGAGCATGATGTTCATGACACCGATGCCGCCGACCAAGAGCGAAATCGCGGCAACCGAGGCGAGCAGCAGCGTCAACGTTTCCTGTGTTGCGATGGCAGCTTCCAGAATCGAGGCGGTGTTGCGGATCGTGAAGTCGGTGACGCCGCGGTGCCGTTCGGTGACGAGTTTTTCGATTGCCGTCTGCGTTTCGGTGATCTCGTTCGAGTCGGCGACAAGCACCGTTACCGAATTGAGAAAGCGCCGCCCGAAGATACGCATATATCCGGTCGAGAGCGGCATGATGACGATGTCATCCTGATCCGTGCCCCAAGGGGTAGCCCCGCGCGTGCTGAGCACGCCCGCGATCTCGAACGGCACATTGCGAACCAGCAAGTATTTTCCGACCGGGCTCGCTCCGTCGGGGAATAGCGTATTGGCAACGGTCTTGCCGAGCACGACGACCGGCGCGTAGCCCTTCACGTCGTCTTCGGAAATAAAGCTGCCTTCGGCCATCGCCCAATCGCGCGCGATTGCGTAGCCGGGCCAGGCACCCTGTATCAGAGTTGAATAGTCGATGTTGCCGTAGCGCACTGTGACGCGCGTCGCGCGCTCCGCGGAAACGGCAGTCACACCCGGAAGCTGCGCGATTGCTCTGGCGTCTTCTTCGACCAATGTTGCGTTATCGCCGGCGACCCGGACGCGCGCACCGCCGGGCCGCACCACCAGAAGGTTTGTGCCCATCGCCGAGATGCGCTCCAGCACCTGCTGTTTCGAGCCGTCGCCGATTGCGAGCATGGCGACGACCGCGGCAACGCCGATGACGACACCCAAGAGCGTCAGCGCGGTGCGGAAGATGTTCACCTTCATCGAATGCAGCGCCATTTTGGTCGCTTCGACGAGATCGGGCAGCCAGCGGTTGCGTGTTGCGAGATCGAGCTTGAATTCCGGTACGGCCGTTTTCTTGTCGCGCACCTTTCGCTCGTCGGATTTAATCAGGCCGTCGGCGATATGAATGACACGGTTGGTGTGCTCGGCGATTTCCGGGTTGTGCGTAATCAGAATGACGGTGCGGCCTTCGGCGTGCAGTTCTTTCAGAAGGGCGAGCACTTCTTCGCCGGAGCGGCTGTCGAGTGCGCCGGTCGGTTCGTCCGCGAGAATGACGGGGGCTTCGTTCATCAGCGCGCGTGCGATCGAGACGCGCTGTTGCTGGCCACCGGAAAGTTCGGTCGGGCGATGATCGGTGCGCTCGCCCAAGCCGAGACGCGCGAGCAATTCTTTTGCCCGTTTCACACGCTCGTTTTTCGGGCGTCCGGCATAGGCTGCGGGAATTTCCACGTTCTCCGCGGCGGTGATTCCGGCCATCAGGTTGAAGCGCTGAAACACGAAGCCGAACGTGCGGCAGCGAAGTGCCGCAAGCTCGTCGGAGGTTAATGTCGCGACATCGATGCCGGTGACGCGATACTCGCCGTCCGACGGCCGGTCGAGACAGCCGATGATGTTCATCAGCGTCGATTTACCGGAGCCGGACTGGCCCATGATCGCGACGAATTCTCCGGCCTCGATGGTGAGCGAAACGCCGTCGAGCGCGCGAACGGTGGTCGTGCCCTGTTGGTAGTGCTTGGTGACGTTCGTGATTTCGATAAGCGGCGATTGCGGTGCTGCCGCGCGCGCAGCGGAAGAAGTGCGTTTCTGATACTGCGCGGCGTTCATCTGAATTTCGAGTTGCCGAAGCTGAAACTTTTCTGCTTCTGGTCGGACCGCGCAACCTGCCCGATCACGACCTGATCGCCTTCGTTGAGTCCGCTCTTGATTTCGGCAAGGTTGCGGTCCTGCAGACCGACCGTGACGCGCTTCATTTTCACTGACCCGTTCTCGAGCACGCGCACGGTGAAGCCGCCTTTGTCGCGCTGCGAGGGGCGAAGCGCCGCGACTGGAACCAAGAGCGAATCTTTCACGGCGCCGAGCACGAAAAATACCTGCGCGGTCATATTGGTCATCAGTTCCCGTTCCTTGTTCGGAACGTCGATCAGCACGTTATATAAAATGACGTCGTTGACGGTCTGCGGCGTGGGCAACACCTGGCGCACGGTGGCGGTGTAGCGTTTGTCAGGCGAGCCGAGTGTCGTGAAATAGACCGGCATCCCCGCGGTAATGCGCGGCACGTCGGCTTCGGCGACTTGCGCCCACACCGTCATGACATCGAGATCGGCGATGCGCACGATGATCGGCGCGGTCTGGTTTGCGTTCAGCGTCTGGCCTTCGAACGCAATCTGATCGACGACGGTGCCGGCCTGTGGCGCGAAAATCTTGGTGTAGTTGAGATTGGCTTCGTCGCCTTGAAGCGTTGCTTCCATCTCTTTGATCTGCGCCTCGAAGGAGCCGATCTTGGCCTGGTTAATCTTGAAGTTGGCAGTCGCAAGTTCGAACGCGTCTTTGCTGGTTGCGTTGGTGGCATAGAGCTGACGGGCGCGGTCTTCGCGCGCCTGATCCAGCACGAGTTGCGCGCGCGCCTGCTCGAGTTGCGCTTTCAGGTTTTCGATTTTTGCGCGGCCGGCGAGCACGCGGGTCTGGTAAACCGTGGGGTCGATCTGCGCGAGCGACTGGCCCTGTTTCACGACATCGCCGATTTCGACTTCGACTTTGCGAAGCTGCCCGGAAACCTGCGTGCCGACATCGACGAAGGTTTTAGGCCTCACCTGCGCAAGCGCGGTTACGGTTTTTTCGAGATCGCCTTTGATGACGGGTTGCGTACGATAGGAAGCAGCATCGTCGCCGCTACCGCCGATGAAATACCAGCCGAACGCGGCAACAAGCACGCCGAACAGCGCGACGGAAGCGAGCCATCGCTTGTCTTTGAGTTGCGGAAAGCGCGAAGTGATTCCGGACATATCAGCCTTCTGCAACACGGTGCTTCACGATTTTCGCGGCCGATAGGTGCCGGTGACGGGGTCGCGCTCGAGTTGCCGTACTTCGTCGCGCTCTGCATTACGGACGCGCTCGAGATCCTCGTTCGCTCGTCTCTCGGCCATCGACCACAGCTTGGCGCCGATCACGGCTCCTGCCGCGCCGATCAACCAGACAACAAGAGGAGGCATCGTAAAATCCCTCGCGTGAAACCTTATAAACCGTAGCGGCCCCAAAGCGCGCGTTCGTCCGCAGCGGCGAGTGCCGTTCTTGCCCAATCGTCCGGCAGTATAGCGCCGGACATACCGGGAATGCGACGGGCGAAAAATCCGCTTGCCGGCGCAATCAGGGGCGTCAGCACGTGCTTCCCGAAGCGCTTTTGCAGCGTGCCGCGCAGGTCGCCGATGCCGTCGATCAGGCCGTATTCCATCGCCTGTTCGGCGAGCCAGTATTCGCCGTTAAACAGCGTCTTGTCCGAACTCTTGAGCCGCTTGCCGCGTCCGCGCTTCACAAGCGCGATGAAGTCTTCATGAATTTTCGTTTGCAGCGCTTTGAGGCGGCGGATGTCTTCCGGTTTCTCGGGCAGGAACGCGTCAAGCTGCCGTTTGCTGTCGCCGGAGGTGTAAACGCGGCGTTCGATGCCGAGTTTTTTGATCATCTTCTCGAAGCCGAAGCTCGCGGAAACGACGCCTATCGAGCCGACGATGGAATAATTATCTGCGATGATTTCGTCGCCGGCGCAGGCAATCATGTAGCCGCCGCTCGCGGCAACATCTTCCACGTAGACGATGACCTTCTTCTTATTCTTCTCGGCAAGCTGCCGGATGCGCTGGTGAATTAAATGCGATTGCGCCGGCGCGCCGCCGGGCGAGTTCACGACCAGCGCAACCGCAGCGGCCTTCTTATAGCCGAATGCCTTGTCGAGCTGCTTTGACACTGACGCGAGCGACATCGAAGAGACGAGCGGCATATTCATGCCGATAGGTCCGGAAAGCCGCACCACCGGCACCACGGGGCGCCTGCGGAATAGCCGCGAGAAAAATCCGTTTCTATCGTTGCTTGCCATCGCTCAGTCTCCGAACAGGGAAGCGCCGTCGCGAAGGATTCGTTCCGCGGCCGCGCTGGGTTTTCCGTCTTTGTCGTTGAGAGTGATGCCGGGAAGCATCTGCGTTGGCGTCTTTCGCCCTTTGATGGCCCGCACGATCAAGCGGATCGCAGCAGATTCCGGTTTTGGAAATACCGGCAGTAATTCAATAGCACCGAAGCGCCCGTCCATCGACTTAAGGATTGGTAATGTCGCTTCCGGCCGATGAATGATTGTTAAGACGCCGCCTGCCTTGCAGTGACGCGCGGCACGCGTGATCCAGCTCTCCGTTGTCGCGGTGCTTGCCGTATGCGCTTTCGCCCGCGCCGAATCGAGCGAAGCCTGCAACATATTTGCGTCGTTGAAAGGCGGGTTCATGATTACGAGATCGTATGCATCCATTTGCAGCGGTAAATCTTCCGTGATGTCGCCGCGCAGAATGCGCACGGAGTCGGCGAAGCCGTTGCGGTTTGCGTTATGCGAGGAAAGCGTAGAAAGCGCTGCATCGACTTCTACCATTGTCACCTGCGAAACTATTTTTCGTGCGAGCAGCGCAAGCCCAGCAGTGCCGACACCGGCACCGAGATCGAGTGCCATCATGGATTTGGGGGCTGCGGCGGCGAGCAGGATCGCATCGTGACCCGCGCGATGCCCGCTGCGCGGTTGCGAAAGCTTCAGTTTTCCGCCGAGGACGGTGTCGTCGGTCGTGTCCATCTCAATCCGATTTCAGCACGCCGCCATAGCCGGCGTCGGTGAGCAGCCGCTTTGCGCGTTCCTCATCATCTTCTGAGACAAGTACGCGCCGCGGCAGAAAGCCGAGCGAGCCTTCCATGACGCTCATGTTCTGGTCCGCGACAAAGCAGGGGATATTCGCGCCCTTCAAGAGCGCTTCAATTGCTGTAATCAGCACTGCGTCGTTGGTGCGGACAAGCTCATGCATTCAGCGCTGATTTCCGGGCGCGGGATAAGAGAGATAGGTGAGCCGCTTCAACTCGCGCCGCCCGCGCGTGACGGTGTCGAGGATCAGTCCCGACATCAGCGAAAGGAACGACAAGAGCATCAACGCCATCGCAAGGATTGCGGTCGGCAAGCGCGGCACCAGGCCCGTCTCGAAAAATGTCCTGAACACCGGAAACGCGATTACGACCGACGCTAAGAAGAAGAAGAACGAAATGATTGAAAAGAATTGCATCGGACGTTCGGTGCGGAACAGCTTTCCGATGGTCCACAGGATGCGGATGCCGTCGCGGTAGGTGTTCAGTTTCGAGGTCGAGCCTTCCGGACGCGCATAATAAGGCGTCTCGATTTCCGCGACCGGCATACCGAGTTCCAGCGAGTGCACGGTCAGCTCGGTTTCGATTTCGAATCCGGTCGAAAGCGCCGGGAAAGATTTCACGAAGCGGCGCGAGAAGATGCGGTAGCCGGAAAGAATGTCGTTGAAGCTCTTGCCGAAGATGCGCTTCACGAACTCGGTTAGAATCCAGTTGCCGAAACGATGGCCGGGCCGATAGGCCTCGACCTCCTGATCGACGCGCGAGCCGACCACCATGTCGAGTTTTTCCGCGACGAGGGCTGCGATCATTTTCGGCGCGCTCGGTGCGTCATAGGTCGCGTCGCCGTCGATCATCACATAAACGTCGGCGTCGATGTCGCCGAACATACGCCGCACGACATGGCCTTTGCCCTGCCGCGTCTCGACGTTGACGATCGCGCCGGCCTTCTTGGCGGCGGCAATCGTGCCGTCCTTGGAGTTGTTGTCGTAAACATAGATGTCCGCGGCCGGCAGCGCCGCGCGGAATTGCTTCACGACCGTGCCGATCGCCGCCTCTTCGTTGTAGCAGGGCACGATCACCGCGATCTTCAGCCCTTGCGGCAGACGGACGCGGGCTGAGCTTTTGGACTTCGCGTTGGACATGGCACTGGACTTGGCACTGGACTTGGCGGCAGTCCGGGTGAGCATCGAGTTCTCCAAAAAAATGGGCGCCCGGCGGCGCCACTATCTATGCCGCAAGCGCTTGCCGGGGGAAAGCGGCGGCGCCGTGGCGGGTTGCCCGGGATAGGGTGCGCTCTTAAAGTGCGGCAAATGGAGTGTTAATCGCGTGGCCGTCGTCCTGCCCTTCGAGGCGCCTGAGCCTTCCATCGAACGCCTGAGCAGCCTCGTTCGTTCCGATCTGCAAAAGGTCAACGAGCTGATTCTGAGCCGCACCGGCTCGGAGGTCACCATGATTCCGGAGGTCGCGAACCATCTGATCTCCTCGGGCGGCAAGCGCCTGCGGCCAATGCTGACATTGGCGACCGCCGTGCTCACCGGCTATCGCGGCACCGGCCACATCAATCTCGCGGCCTCCGTCGAATTTATGCACACGGCGACGCTCCTGCACGACGATGTCGTGGACGAGAGCGAGCTTCGACGCGGCAAACCTTCCGCGCGCATGGTCTGGGGCAACGAGGCGAGCGTGCTGGTCGGCGACTTCCTGCTCGGTCAGGCTTTCCGCATGATGGTCGAGGTCGGAAACCTTCGCGCACTCGAAATTCTTTCGACTGCGGCTGCCGTCATCGCCGAAGGCGAGGTGATGCAGCTTGCGGCGGCGAAGAATCTCGACACCACCGAGGACGCTTATCTTGCGGTCATCCGGGCGAAGACCGCCGAGTTATTCGCGGCGGCTTGTGAAGTCGGTCCGGTGATTTCCGCCCGCCCGAAGGTGGAGCAGGAAGCGGCCTGTTCGTTCGGCAACAATCTCGGCATCGCGTTCCAGCTTGTCGATGACGCGCTCGACTACGGCGGCAGCCGCGCCAAGATCGGCAAGAATGTCGGCGACGATTTCCGCGAAGGAAAAATCACGCTCCCGGTCATTCTCGCGTTCCGGCGTGGCAGCGAGACCGAGCGCACGTTCTGGAAGAAATGTATTCAGAGCGGGGAGATCGCGGACGGCGATCTCGAACACGCAATCGAATTGCTGAAGAAGCACCGCGCGCTGGAAGACACCGTCGAGCGCGCACGCCATTACGGCGCGATTGCGAAGGATGCGTTAGCAATTTTCCCGCAGGCGGACGGCAAGCAGGCGTTGCTCGACGTAGTCGACTTCTGCGTCTCGAGAGCGCACTAACTTAAAGTAACCGCGACTACCCACCAGTCCGGGTAACGCGCGCGAACCGCGGCGGCTTCGGCTTCCGCGATCTCTATGGATTCGTAGAGCGCAAACACTGCAGATCCTGAGCCGCTCATCCGGATCAATTGCGTGCGATCGACGGCGCGCAGCACCGCTTCCGCTTCCGCGACATTCGGCGTGACTTGCCATGCCGCCCGCGTGAGGTCGTTATTCTGCCTTTTAAGAAACTCCAGAAACGCAACCCGCTCGCGCGGAAAGTCTTTCGGGCGAAGACCGAACGGAGTTGAGTGTTTGATCTCCGCCGCGTCGAATGCGCGATAGACGGCCGGCGTCGAAGCGGAGGAGTTCGGCCAAACCAGTACGGCCGAGAGCGGCGGAATCGAAATTGGCTCGGACAATATTTCGCCGATCCCGGAAATCAGCCGCGCTTTTCGTTCGAGACAGACCGCGACATCCGCGCCGGTTTCATGCGCGGCTGCAAGCACAGCCGGGTCGGATGCGGAAAGACCTTTATGTTCCGCGAGGATACGCAGCGCCGCCGCCGCGTCCGACGAACCTCCGCCGAGACCGGCGCCCGCAGGTAGATTCTTCGTGAGCGAAAACGCGCCGCGAGATACGCCGGGAATATTCTGCGCAAAAAGATTTGCAGCCTTCAGCACGAGGTTGTCTTCGGGCTTACCCGAGGCCTCCGCATACGCTCCGGTTACGCGGATAGAAAATGCATCGCCGCCGGGCGTGAATTGCAGATCGTCGCCGGTATCTGCGAAAGCCACGAGACTTTCGATCGGATGATAGCCGTCGGCGCGGGTGGAACCCACGTGCAGGAACAGATTGATCTTTGCGGGCGCGACAGGCGTCGAATTCATTTGTGCATCCACGGTGTTGGATGAGGGGTATAGCAAAGGCATCGCGCCCGTCGATTCTGCCCTGAAATGCGGCGCGGGCCGTCCTTGCGATGGCCATGAATCGGAGGCATGGTGCCTCGATGTTCGCCCTTTCGGGTGTATTTTCTAACAAGTTACAGGAGAGGGGCGTTTGAAGAAGCCTCACACCGTTACGCGGACTTCGCGTTATTTCGCAGCCGCCGCACTGGTTTCGATATCTGTAACCGCCGCTGCGCAGGCGGAACTGCCGCGCATCAACGAGTTCATGATTTCGTCGCCGTCGGGAAGTTATCTCGCGGCCCGGATCGCACGCGCCGAGCGCGACGTTTCGGTAGCCTCCACTTATTATCGCTCGGTCCTTCGGACCGATCCGAAGAATCCCGATCTTCTTGAACTTGCCTTCCTTTCGACGCTGCAAAGCGGCGCGATCGAAGACGCAGTCCCGATTGCCGAGCGTCTGGTCGCTCTCGATAAAGGTCACCGCATTGCGCGGCTTGCGCTCGGCGTGAAAAGCATCAAGGCTAGTCAGTTCGCGCAGGCCCGCACGCATCTTGCGATCGCGGGTCAGGGGCCGATCGCGGACCTCACCGCAACGCTGCTCTCCGGCTGGAGCTGGCACGGCTCGAACAATTTCAAGAACGGCATCGCGCAGATCGACAAGCTGTCCGGGCCGGACTGGTACGGGCTTTATAAGGACCTCCACGCCGGTTTGATTTTGGATCTTGCCAACCAGCGCAGTGACGCGCTGAAGCGCATCGAACGTGTGCGTTCGGTCGATCCGAATTCGCTTCGCAATGTCGAAGCGTATGCACGTATGTTGTCTCGCGCCGGCCGCGATGCCGATGCGGAAAAAGCCTACAGCAATTTTTCGAGCGCGCTGGTGCGTCATCCGCTGGTCGATAGCGCGCTGGCCGAACTGAAAAGCGGCGCGAAGCTGGCACCGCTTGCCACGAATGCCGCTACGGGCGCTGCCGAAGTGCTTTACGGTCTGGGCGCCGCGCTGAGCCAGGAGCCGGGCGGCGAAGATCTCGGCATGGTCTATCTCCAGCTTGCGATCTATCTGAACCCCGAGCATCCGCTTGCGGTCGTAGCACTCGGCACGCTTTTCGAGTCCACCAAGAAATATGAGTCCGCGGTCGATACCTATGAGCGCGTTCCGGAGAACTCGCCGCTGCGGCGCAAGGCGCAGATCCAGCGCGCGCTGAACCTCGACGTGCTCGAGAAGAAGGACGAGGCGCGCGAGCGCTTGCAGGCCCTCGCCGAAGAAAAGCCGGACGATATCGAAGGCGCTTTCGCCTATGCGAATATCTTGCGCGCAGGCAAACGCTATTCTGAAGCAGCAGAAGCTTATGCCAAGATCATCAAGATTCTCGGCGAACCCAAGCGCGAGCACTGGTCTCTCTATTATTTCCGCGGCATGAGCTATGAGCGCGCGAAGCAGTGGGCGCTCGCGGAAAAGGATTTCCAGCAGGCGCTGAAGCTCTCGCCGGACAATCCGCAGGTGCTGAACTATCTCGGCTATTCCTGGGTCGATCAGGGCGTCAATCTCGATCAGGCGCTGGAGATGATCCGCAAGGCGGTCGCGCTGCGTCCGAAGGACGGATACATCATCGACAGCTTAGGCTGGGCTTACTACCGGCTTGGGCGCTTCGAAGAGGCCGCGGCCGAACTCGAGAAGGCGATTGTGCTGTCGCCGTCGGACCCCACCATCAACGACCACCTCGGCGACGCCTACTGGAAAACGGATCGCAAGCTGGAGGCGAGGTTTCAGTGGTTGCGGGCTGTCGAGAACAAGCCGGAGCCGGAAGACCTTCCGAAGATCGAGAAGAAGCTCAAGGAAGGCCTGGCGGACGACCCCGTTCCGCCGCGTGCCGAAGAGCAGAAGAACCCCGACAAGGGCTAGATAACGTATCCGTGATCGTCCCGCGGCTAGCCGTTGGGAAATCGCAAAGCCATACTGCATCTTCGCTTTCTTAGTTGCGTGGATGCAAAATGGCCGAGATCGTTTGGGACGAGTTCCGTCTCGTGCGCGCAATTGCCGAGGCTCGTTCGCTGGCAGGTGCCGCAGACAGCCTTGGCATCAATCATTCGACCGTATTCCGCAGGCTTGGCGCTTTGGAAAAAGCGATGGGCGCGCGCCTCTTCGAGCGCAGCCGCACCGGCTACGCACCGACCGCGGCAGGCGAGAAGATGGTCGATCTCGCAAACCGCATCGCCGACGAGATCGTCGATTTAGAGCGTAAGATCACGGGCCAAGACCTTCGTCCATCAGGCGATCTGCGTGTCACCACCAACGACACGCTCTTGGTGCATCTGCTCTCGGAGGTCTTCGTCGGTTTCCGGCGTGCCTATCCCGAAATCAGCCTCGACATCGTGGTCGGCAACGAGCCGCTTAATCTCTCGAAGCGCGATGCGGATATTGCTGTCCGCGCGACCGAGCGGCCGCCGGAAAGCCTTATCGGCCGCAGGTTAGCCGGAATCCGCTGGGCGATTTTCGCGGCGAACGGCGAAGCGCCGAAAAATTTTACTGCATCCGACGCGCGCCGTTACAACTGGATCGGTTTATCCGACGGCATCGGCGGACCTAAGCCGACGAAATGGCTCATCGACAACGCCGGCGCTGACCGGATCGTTTACAAGCTGAACACCGTGCTCGGACTTGCCGAGGCGGTCGCGGCTGGCGGCGGCATGGCGCTTATTCCCTGCTTCATCGGCGCGGCAACGCCGGGGCTCACGCGCGTTGCATTCCCCGATCCCGAGATCGAAGCCGGGCTCTGGCTGCTCACGCATCCTGACCTGAAGAATACTGCGCGTGTCCGCGCCTTCATGGATTACACTGCGGTGGAAATCGGCAAGCGCCGCGGCATCATCGAATGCACGAACGATGCGCCGCTGAAGAACGGAAAATAGAAAAAGCTATTCCGTTTTCGGCGCGCGGGTCCGCTTGGTGACGGTCGGGCGTCCGCCGCGCGAGAAGTCGCAATACATGAAGCCCATGCCGGAGACCGCGCCGCGAAAACTGAATTCGCTGGTTTTTGTGAGGTTGAAGCAGGGCGTGAACGGCAGCCCTTTCAGGGTCGCGCAGATTTGCTCGCCGCTCTCATAGAGCGTGTTCACCGGCAGCCGCACATAACGTGTCGGGTCCTTGCCCGTGATCCGGATGGTCCCGGCAGCGGAGCCGTCGTTATTGATGCGGCCGACGCCGGTCGTGCCGTCGAAACATTCATAGGAAAACAGTTTGCCCGCGACGAAGGCGCGAGCCTGCTTCGCGGTAAGGCCTTCAGCCGACGCGGAAGCAGAAAAGAACAGCGTTGCGATTGCAAGAAAGCCGAAGCGAATCATCTGACGGAACCCGCCACCAACTATGGGTACAAGGTTGCGCAGGAAGCCCGGCCCCTTGTCAAGTTAAACTGCACCGCCCGCTATCAGCCAATCTTGACGACTGTGCGCCCCCGCACTTGCCCCGCCAGAATTTTGGGCGCGAGTTCGAATACGCCTTCGAGCGGAATCTCGGTCGTCATGGCTTCGAGCTTCTTGCGGTCGAGATCGCTGGCTAGACGCTTCCAGGCTTCCTGTCTGCGCGGCTTCGGACACATGACCGAGTCGACGCCGAGCAACGACACCCCGCGCAAGATGAATGGCGCAACCGAGGCGGGCAGGTCCATGCCCGCGGCAAGGCCGCAGGCCGCAACCGCGCCGCCGTATTTCGTCATGGAGAGCACGTTTGCGAGCGTATGCGAGCCGACCGAGTCGATGCCGCCCGCGAAGCGCTCCTTGGCGAGCGGCTTTGCCGGATTGGAAAGCTCCGCGCGGTCGATGATTTCGGACGCACCGAGCGATTTCAGATAGTCCGCCTCGCTCGCGCGGCCGGTGGATGCCGCGACTTGATAACCGAGCTTTGAGAGCACGGCGATTGCAACCGAACCGACACCGCCCGCGGCACCCGTCACGACGATCGGACCGTCAGCGGGCTTCACGCCATATTTTTCGAGCGCGATCACGCAGAGCATCGCGGTGTAGCCCGCGGTGCCGACCGCCATCGCCTCGCGCGAAGTCATGCCCTCGGGAAGTTTGACGAGCCAGTCGCCCTTCACGCGGGACTTCGCGCCGTAAGCGCCGAGATGCGTTTCGCCGGTGCCCCAGCCGTTGAGCACCACGCTGTCGCCTGCTTTGAAATCCGGATGCGACGAGCTTTCGACTTTGCCGGCGAAATCGATGCCGGGGATCATCGGAAAACGGCGTACGACCGGCGCTTTGCCGGTGATCGCGAGACCGTCCTTGTAATTTACGGTGGAATATTCGACCGCGACCGTGACGTCGCCGTCCATGAGCGAGCTCTCGTCGAATTCGCCGAGTGCTGCGGGTTGGCCTTTCTCAGGCACAACAATGGCTTTGAATTTTCCCATAGGTATTTGCTAACAGCGCTTTCTGCCGAACCGCTATAATCAGCGACCGAGCGTATAGAATTCAGTGTTTGGCTTCATGCTGGTCACGTTTGCAAGGCGGTTGGACAAACCAAAAAATGCGGAAATTGCTGCGATATCCCAGGCATCCTCTTCCGTAAATCTGTGCTCCTTCAGTTGATCGATGTCGCTGTCGTTCACTTCATAAGCGGCAGTCGATACCTTCATCGCAAAATCGAGCATAGCTTTCTGGCGTTCGGTAATGTCGGCTTTGCGGTAATTTACTGCGACCTGATCGGCTATCAAAGGGTTCTTCGCTCTGACACGGAGGATAGCACCATGTGCAACGACGCAGTACTGACACTGATTGATGTTGCTCGTAGCAACAATAATCATCTCCCTTTCGGCTTTCGTAATATTGCCGGGCTTTTCCATAATCGCGTCGTGGTAGGCAAAGAACGCCCGGAATTCCTCGGGCCGATGCGCCAGCACGAGAAATACGTTGGGAATGAAACCTGACTTTTCCTGCACAGCAAGAACGCGCTCTCGAATATCGGCTGGCATCTCGTCGAGAGAAGGAACAGGAAATCTGCTGATTGCTGTTGCCGTCATGAGTACAATCCTTTTTGCACAACGCGGTAGGTAACATGGAACCGAGCGCAGGCCGAGTCCGAAGGCTGCACGTCAAACGTGGGTCGCGGTGAATCGGCGCCGACCTTGTTCGTCTAAGCAGCGGAAGCCGCAACCGGGCGCGCGACGGGCTTCTCGACAATAGGAAGGTTCACGGCGGCCGCGAAGAAACCGAGCAGGATCGTCAAATACCAGATCACGTCATAGGAGCCGGTGCGTTCATACAGAATGCCGCCGAGCCACACGCCGAGAAAACCGCCGACCTGATGGCTGAAGAAAGCGAGGCCCGCGAGCATCGTGAGCCAGCGCGTCCCGAACATCAGCGCAACCAGCGCCTGCGTCGGCGGGATCGTGGAGAGCCACAACAAGCCGATGGTCGCGCCGAAAATCATGGATGTCAGCGGTGTCGCCGGAACGAGAATGAAAACGACGATGGCAAGCGAGCGCAGGAAATAGATCGCAGCCAAGATGTATCGCTTCGGCATCTTGTCGCCGAGATAACCCGCGCTGATCGAGCCGATGATGTTGAAGAGACCGATCAGCCCGATGGTCCAGGCGCCGATGTCGACGCCGAGCCCGCGATCCACGAGATAGGCCGGCAGGTGAACCGTGATGAAGAACACCTGAAAGCCGCAGGTGAAGTAACCGAGAATGAGCAGCACATAGCTGCGGTGGCTCAGCGCTTCGCGCAGCGCTTCCTTGACGGATTGCACCGGGCCATCGGTTGTATTCGCTTGCGCATCGCGGGGAAGCGCGAGCGCCAGCGATAGCGGCATGATCGCAAGCACGATCACGGCGAAGATCAGGAGCGTATAGTGCCAGTTCAGCGACTGGTTCAGCCCGACCGCGAGCGGCGAAAATAGAAACTGACCGAACGAACTTGCTGCCGTGCCGATGCCAAACGAAATCGAGCGCCAGTTCGCGGGCAGCAGTTTTCCGAAGGCGCCGATCACGACGGTAAAAGATGTGCCCGCGAGACCGAAGCCGATCAGAAAGCCCGCCGATACAATCAGCGCGCCCTGCGATGTCGCGTAAGCCATGCCGGTGAGGCCGAGCGCGTAAAGCACGGCCCCGATCCACATCACGCGCACTGCGCCGAACTTATCGGCGATGCCGCCGACAAAAGGTTGGGCTGCGCCCCAAAGCAACATCTGCAAGGCCAGCGCGAACGCATAGACATCGCGCCCCCAGCCTTTCTCTTGCGTTATCGGCGAAAGAAACAGTCCGAGCGTCGAGCGCGGGCCGAAGCCGATGAGCGCAAGCAAGCAGCCGCAGATCAGGATGATCAGTGGTGTGCGCCAGCCGAGTGTGCGCGCCGCCTCGCTCATGTTGCTAAGCCGCCGCCGCGCCGAGGCGCGCAACCGGCTTTTCGACAATCGGCAGATTGATGAGCGCCGACAGCACGCCGAACGTCACCGACAGCCACCAAACGATCTGGTACGAGCCGAACATCTCGAAGGCGAGGCCGCCGAGATAGACGCCGAGGAAGCTCCCGACCTGATGACTGAAGAACACGAAGCCATAAAGCATCGCGAACCACTTCGAGCCGAACATGATCTGCACGAGCGACGACGTCGGCGGTACGGTCGAGAGCCAGGTGAGACCGGTGATGACTGCGAAAGCGAGCGTCGCTTCGACGCTCGGCGGGATCGAGACGAAGATCGCTATCGAAATCGCGCGCGTCAGATAAATCGCGGAGAGGATGTAGCGCTTCGGCATTTTGTTGCCGAGATAGCCGGCACCGAACGAACCCGCGATATTAAAGAGGCCGATGATCGCAAGGGTCCAGCCGCCGACCTGCGCCGAGAGCCCGCGGTCGAGGAGATACGACGGCAAATGCGCAGTCACGAATGCGAGTTGAAAGCCGCAGGTGAAGAAGCCGGTGACAAGCAAAACGTAAGACTTATGCCCGAAGGCCTCTGCGAGCGCTGCGCGTAGCGTCTGCGCTTCCGCAGCCGTTGCGTTTTGCGAATTCACGGCTTGCTTGTTGCTCGCCGTCATCAGCGCCACCGAGAACGGAATGACGAGCAGCACGAGCGCCGCGAACACAAATAGCGCGAACTGCCAGCCGTAGTTTTGAATCAGTGCGACACCGAACGGTGCGAACAGAAACTGTCCGAACGAACCGGCAGCCGTGCCCGCGCCGAAGGCGAGGCCGCGCCATTCCTCCGGCACCAGCTTGCCGAAAGCGGTGAGCACAATGTTGAACGAGCAGGCCGAGAGCCCGAAGCCGATCAGCACGCCGCCGGTGATGTTCAGCGTCACCGGCGTGGTTGAATAGGTCATGAGCGCGAGACCGAGGCAGTAGAGCACCGCGCCGCCGGCAAGCACCTTGGCGGTGCCGAAGCGGTCGGCGATCGCACCCGCGAATGGCGTACCGAGACCCCAGAGCAAATTCTGCAAGGCAAAGGCGAGCGCGAACACGTCGCGGCCCCAGCCGTATTGCGCGGACATTGGCGTCAGGAAGAATCCGAAGGATGAGCGCGGCCCGAAGGTGACGATCGCGATCATGCAACCGGCGATCACCAGCACCAGCGGGTTCTTCAGGAAGGAGAGCAGCGGCGCGGGCGCAGCCGGAGCGGGCGTCGTGGACATCTGGGCATTCCCGGCTGCCGGAATTGATTCTGCGGCGCGGGCTGCCTTCGCGCGTGCGAAACCTAGACGCGAAGCTTATCAGGCCAAAATCGTTTTGCGCTGCGCTGCTATCGATAAAGCGCATGGGCAGATTGAGGAGGGGGACTAGCGGAATTACCCGGAATAGGTTATATATTTGCTCGAAGTGAGAATAAGCCCCGGCAAGAGCCGGTCTTTTCTGTATCCGCATATGCTCATTTCGAGCATATAGGCTCGCAGGGAAGGTTTGGAGGCGCCTATGGTAGCCATCATTGACCGCAACATTCGGCCCCACGTGGAAGTCGTGACCCCGCCGGTCGCGCGCGGCGATTTCGCCGTGCCGCGTCCAAGCACTGGCGCCGCCGCGAAGAAATTCGGCGTGCTGCCGATGCCTGAGCTGGAATGGAACAAGGAAGTCGAGCGCGAGACTGCGCACCTGTATGAAAAGGTGAAAGCCGTCATTCCGCCGGTCGAGTGGCCGTTTCACGCGCCTTACGTCGCCGCGATCAATCGCCTGAAGAAACAGCGCAACGCGGTGCTGCTCGCGCACAACTACCAGACGCCGGAAATCTATAACTGCGTTGCCGACTTCGTCGGCGACAGCTTGCAGCTTGCCAAGGAAGCCGCGAAGTCGAAGGCCGACATCATCATTCAGGGTGGCGTGCACTTCATGGCCGAGACCTCGAAGTTGCTGAACCCGGACAAGACCGTGCTGATCCCCGATCTGCGCGCGGGCTGCTCGCTCGCGCAGTCGATTACCGGCGAGGACGTGCGGTTGCTTCGCGAGCGCTATCCCGGCGTGCCGGTCGTGACTTACGTGAACACTTCCGCCGACGTGAAAGCCGAGAGCGACATCTGCTGCACTTCGTCGAACGCAGTGCAGGTGGTGGAGAGCTTCGGCGTGGATCGCGTAATCTGCATTCCCGACGAATTCCTTGCGCGCTGGGTTGCGACCCAGACCAAAGTGAAGATCATCGCCTGGAAGGGCCACTGCGAAGTGCATGAGCGCTTCACGGGCGAGGAGCTGCGCCGCTATCGCGAAGCGGATCCGTCTGTGCAGATTCTCGCGCACCCGGAATGCCCGCCCGATGTGATCGCGGAAGCCGATTTCACCGGCTCGACCTCCGGCATCCTGAACTACGTGAAGACGAAGAAGCCGAAGCGCGTCGTCATGGTCACCGAATGCTCGATGGCCGACAACGTGCAGGCCGAAGCGCCGGACACGGAGTTTATCCGGCCGTGCAATCTCTGCCCGCACATGAAGCGGATCACGCTGCCGAAAATTCTCGACAGCCTCGTTTATCTCCGTGAGGAGGTCGAAATCGATCCGGCTATCGCCGCGAAAGCCCGCCGTGCGGTCGAGCGCATGATCCATCTGAAGAGCTAAGGAAGGCCTCGTGGTGAGGAGCGGGCAAAGCCCGCGTCTCGAACCACGGGGCCTCATCCTTCGAGACGCGCTCGCTATCGCTCGCGCTCCTCAGGATGAGGCGATAGAGGAAACCAAGATGTCCGACTCCCCACGCACATCCGACACGCTGACGCCGCGCTCCTGGAGCGGGCACGACGATGTCGTGATCGTGGGCGGCGGTCTCGCCGGCCTGTTCTGCGCGCTGAAACTAAGCCCGCGTCCGGTAACGGTCGTGACGGCCGCACCGATCGGCGAAGGCGCGTCTTCTGCTTGGGCGCAGGGCGGCATCGCAGCGGCGGTAGGTGATGGCGACACGATCGATAGTCATGTCGCCGATACGCTGGCTGCCGGTGCCGGCACGGTGGACGAGAAAGTCATCCGCGCGATGGCGGAAGAAGCGCCCGCGCGCATCAACGATCTATTGAAATATGGCGTGCCGTTCGACCGCGATCTTGAAGGCAAGCTGATGCTCTCGCGCGAAGCCGCGCACTCTCATAAACGAATTGTGCGCGTGCAGGGCGACCGCGCCGGTGCCGCGATCATGGCGGCTCTCGTCGCCGCTGTGCGCAACACGCCGACGATCCGCGTGCTCGAAGGTCTGGTCGTCGATGACCTCTATGTCGATGGCCGTTATGTCACCGGCATTCATGCGCGTCCCGCGGGCCGCGCCGGAAAACCGATGGCGTTACCGGCACGCGCGGTGGTGTTGGCGTCCGGCGGCATCGGCGGCCTCTACGCGATCACCACCAATCCGCGCGAAGCGCGCGGTCGTGGCTTGGCTGCTGCCGCCCGCGCAGGTGCCATCATCGCCGATCCCGAATTCGTGCAATTCCATCCGACCGCGCTCGATGTCGGAAAAGACCCCGCGCCGCTCGCCACCGAAGCGTTGCGCGGCGAGGGTGCGGTGCTCGTCAACAAGAACGGCGAGCGCTTCATGTTGCCGGTTCATGCCGACGCAGAACTCGCACCGCGCGATATCGTTGCGCGCGGTGTGTTCGCGGAAATTCAGGCCGGACGCGGTGCGTTTCTCGACCTGCGCTCTGTGGAAAAATTCTCCGAACGTTTCCCGACGGTGTTTGCCGCCTGCAAGGCCGCCGGTCTGGACCCGGATAAACAACCCGTGCCGATTGCGCCCGCCGCGCACTATCACATGGGCGGCGTGCTGGTGGACGCGAACGGACGCGCGACGCTGGACGGACTTTGGGCTGCGGGCGAGGTGGCCTCCACCGGCGCGCATGGCGCGAACCGGCTTGCGTCGAACTCGCTTCTTGAAGCGGTCGTCTATGCCACGCGGATTGCCGAAGACATTGGCGGTCTCATCGCGCTGCCACAGACACTCGCCTGGCCCGCGGACTCCTGCGAAGTGCCACCACCGCTCGCTGCCGAAGGTATCGAAGATGCGAAGCGCCTGCGTGAAGCGATGACCGCGCACGTCGGGGTGATCCGCAACCGCGCGGGTCTTGTTCATGCACTCGGCGAAATTCTGAATATCGAAGCGACGGCGAAGCGTCCGTCGGTGCGTGATATGGCGACGACCGCGCTGCTCGTCGCTTCCGCAGCACTCACGCGCACCGAAAGCCGCGGCGGGCATTTCCGCTCGGATTTTCCAAACAGCGATCCTTTGCAGGCGCATCGCACGTTCCTCGATCTTTCTGAAGCACGGCGCATCGCGAAAAGCGCCACCGCGAAGGCGGCATAATGGCTGACCTCGTCGCCCCCGGCGCATTCTTATCTCCGCTCGTGATCCAAGAAGCGGTGAGGCGAGCGCTCGACGAAGACCTCGGCCGCGCGGGCGATGTCACGTCTTCCGCGACCTTGCCCGAGGGCATTCAAGCGAAAGCGAAGCTGGTTGCGCGCAAAGCCGGAACGATTGCCGGTCTTCCTTGCGCGGCGCGGGCGTTTCGCTCGCTCGCACCGAATATCAAGTTCGAAGCAAGCGCCCGCGACGGCGACAGCGTGAAAGCGAATACGGTGCTGGCTTTGATCGAAGGTCCGGCGATTGCGATTCTCTCCGGCGAACGCGTCGCGCTGAATTTTCTCGGTCATCTCTCGGGCATTGCGACTCTGACCGCTGCTTACGCCGCGAAGATCGCGCATACCAACGCGAAGATCACCGACACCCGCAAAACCACGCCGGGATTACGCGCGCTCGAAAAATACGCAGTACGCGCGGGCGGTGGCGTCAATCATCGTTTTGGTCTCGATGATGCGGTGCTGATCAAGGACAATCACATCGCGGTCGCGGGTGGTGTCGCTAAGGCGCTGGATGCCGCGCGCGCGGCCGTCGGTCATCTCGTCAAGGTCGAGATCGAGGTCGATACGCTCGATCAGTTGAAGCAAGTGCTCGCGAACGGCAAGGCCGATGTGGTGCTGCTCGACAACATGAAACCTGAAACTCTTCGCGAGGCGGTTGCGCTCTGCAAGGGCAAGGTCGTCACCGATGCCTCCGGCGGCGTTACGCTGGAAACCGTGGCGGCAATCGCGGAGACCGGCGTCGATGTGATTTCGTCCGGCGCGCTGACGCATTCGGCACCTTCGCTTGATGTCGCGCTCGATATAGAGATCTAGCGCCCGCCGAAGCGAAGCCCCGGCGCGGGGCGCTCTTTCAGCACCTCGCGGCGGAAGCGATACATCGCCGCCGGCCGGCCGCCGGTATGTGTCGAAACTTCGCCGGTCGGCTCGACCAGTTCGGTGCCTTCGACGAGGCGGCGGAAATTCTGCTTGTGCAGATGCCGCCCGGCGATGGCTTCGACGGTGCGCTGCAATTCGGTGAGCGTGAATTCTTCCGGCATCAGTTCGAACACCACCGGCCGGTATTTCAGCTTCGCCCGAAGCCGCGAGATCGCAGTCGCAAGAATGCGCCGGTGGTCGAACTGCATCGGTTCGCCGAGTGGCTCGACCTTGCCGCGCGACAATGCGCTTTCGCGCCCGTCGCGTTGCGCCTCCGCGGTCAGCCCGGCGGAGTAGAGCAACTCATAGCGCTCGAGCACGCGCTCTTCGTCCCATGGCGCACCTTCGGTACCGAAGCTGAGGCGAATGCGCTCGCGCGGCGCGAATTCGGCGCCCGCCGCGGGCTTTGCGCTTTTCGCCCAGGCGTTCAGCGCGGGAAGAATCGCGGCGTCGAGAATCTTCGGCCGCCCGTCGCGCCAGTCTTCCCACGGAAAAAATTTGTACCACGGCTCGAAGCGCGCGCGCGGCACCTTGATCGCATTCGCGGCCGACGCGCGCGTAAGCGCTAGATAGCCGACTGAGACGACGTGCGGCGCGGTATCGCTTGCCTGTGCGTGCCGCCCTCGGTCGCCGAAGGTGTAAAGCTGCTCGACATAACCGACTTCGAGCGCGGTCTGCTCGGCCACGAAACGGCGCAAGCCGATTTCGAACGTGCGGTGCTCGGGCGCGTCGAACGGACCGGACGGCAAGCCGAAGCCGCCGCCCTGGCCCGCGACAAGAATGAGCGGCGTGTCGGCGTCGATCGCGACGATGGCAGCCGCGAGACCGATTTCGATTGCGGTTCGCGGGTGCTGCTCGTTCGCCATGTCTTAGCGTATCACGGTCTTAGCGTATCACGTCTCAGATTTTGATGACGAACGGCTCTGCTTCTTCGATCCAAGCGCCGCCGAAGCTGCCTTTGCCGATTGCACGCACCGCCTCGACCATGCGGCCATTCCGGTTCAGCAACTTGTCGCCGAAAGCGACGATGCGCGGATTAGGCTGTGCCGTCACCGAAGCATCGCGGATCGCGCGCGCAATAGTCGCCTCATTGCGCTCGGGCTGGATCGCGCAAGCCGTGATGAAGGCCGCCGCGGTAGAGCGGCTGATGCCCGCGAAGCAATGCACGACAATCGGCTTCTCGCGCTTCCAGCTCTGCACGAAAGAAAGCAGATCGGCGACATGGTTCTCGGCAGGAGCAACCATGCCTTCCAGTTCGTCTTCGATATCGTCGATCGAGAGAATGAGATGATTTTGCTCGAGGATCTTCTGCGGGCGCGTCACGCGCGTGGTGTCGCGAATCAGCGTGACGACGTGCTCGGCGCCGGTGGTCTCGACGACGTGGTGCATTTTGGAGAGCGAGCAAACGTGAATCATTTTGCGTCCGAGAGTTCCTTGAAGCGGGCGAGAAACCGTTTCTCCGCAGTCTCCGCATTCAATGGCGTGAGGTAGCGCTTCTCTGTGGCCGCGTCGAGGCCCGGCGGCGATCCGAAAAAACGCCGCGCCTCTGCCTCCTTGAAGCCCGCAAGGCGCGTGGCCTCGAGAAACGCCGCATGGCGGTCTGCCTTCTTTACGTGCGCTTCAAGTTCGGTAGGCCAGCGGGTGGGCAGTCCGAAGCGCAGCGAGATTGCATGGAGCAGCCGGTTCTCGACCGCCTTATAGTCCGCGCGCAGCACCGCCTTGAACGGACTGATGAGATCGCCGATCACATACTCCGGCGCGTCGTGCAAAAGCACCGCAAGCCGCCACTTCCGGTCGAGGTTCGCGGAGATATTGCGCGATATGGCTTCGACCAACAGCGAATGCTGCGCGACCGAAAAAATATTCGCGCCGATAGTTTGCCCGTTCCAGCGCGCGACACGCGCGAGCCCATGCGCAATGTCTTCGATTTCAACGTCGAGCGGCGAGGGGTCCAAGAGATCGAGCCTGCGGCCCGACAGCATACGTTGCCACGCGCGGGGCGAAGCATCGCGCTTCGAAGAAGCGCGTGCAGGAACCTTCGTCACTTCGACAATTCCTTGTGACGATAACACTTGGTCAGATGGTCGTTGACCATGCCGGTCGCCTGCATGAAGGCATAAACGATGGTCGGTCCGCAGAAATTGAATCCGCGCGCCTTTAGTTCTTTCGACATCGCAATCGATGCTTTCGAATCGACCGGTACGCCGCCGTGCGTCTTGATCTTGTTGACCTTCGGCTCGCCGTCCACGAAGTCCCAGAGCAGTTTCGAGAACCCCGGACCTTCTTCCTGAATTTTCAGCCACGCGCGGGCCGATTGCTTGGCACCGTCGATTTTCATTCTGTTCCTGACGATGCCTTCGTCTTTCATCAAGGACGCAAGTTTGCGAGCGTCATAGCGCGCGATCTTTTCCGGATTGAACTTGTCGAAGGCTTTGCGGAAATTATCGCGCTTGCGAAGAATTGTGATCCACGATAGCCCGGCCTGAAATCCGTCGAGGATCAATTTTTCGAACAGCGCGCGGTCGTCGTATTCCGGCACGCCCCATTCGGTGTCGTGATACTTCACATAAAGCGGATCGACGCCGCACCAGAAGCAGCGTTTCTTCCCGTCGGCATGAACGTGATTTTTCATGGGCGCGATTATGCGCCGAAACCGGGCTCGCCAGGAAATGTAAAACGCGCCCAAGCCGGCTTCTTCAACGAAATTTCGATGCCGCCCGCGGTGATCTTCTCGCCTTTTGCGAGCGCTTCATGCACGCGGTCTAACCGCAGCATCGCGAGGCCCTTGCCGTTCACGCCCGAACCCATGTGCCCGGCCGGGCGTTCGCCCGCTTTAACGTCAACACCCGGAAACGGCGCGGTATCGAACGTCACCGGCACTACGCGCGTGCGCGGCGTGATCTTGCGCTCCATGCGCGAGACGATTTCCTGTCCGATGAAGCAGCCCTTCTTGAAGTCGATGCCGTTCAACTGGTCCATGTCGGTTTCGTGCGGATAGACGTTCGAATAGATGAAATCCTTGCCGCCTTCGGGAATGCCGAGCGCGATGCGCTTTTCGTGATAGGCGCTTGCCTCGACGACGCCGAAGCCCGCGCCTTCGAGATCGGCTTTCGCGCTCAAAGCCGGCAGAACGATCCGCTGCCCCAGTTCGGGGTGGCGCGGATCGTCGAACACAATGCCGAGCTCTAGGGTCGCCTTGCCGTCCATGATCGCCGCGACCGCAAGATCCGGCCGCGGCTCGATCGCGACATCGGCCCGCAATTTATAGAAGCCGAGCTTCTTCGCGATATCTTCGGCAAGCGCATTGGGCGCATCGATCAGAAAGCCGCCGCCGTCGTCCTCGGCGGCACCGATCACGAAGAAATCGGCGACGACCTTCCCCTGCGGGGTCAGGAGTGCCGCGAATCGTGCATGATCGGCCCCAAGCGAATCGACATCGTTCGTGATGATGTTTTCCAGGAACTTCCGTGCGTCGCCGCCGGTTATCCGCAGAACTGCCCGTTCATCCAGAATTGCTGCGCGCATGGCTTTGACCTGGTCCCGATTCCGGTTGACGCGGCAAGGGAGACTGCTTGCCAAGCATTTCGCCGACAAGTAATGCCGCTGAAGGAGACCGGCAAGGCCGGTCCAATTCGCGGGGCCGGATGGCCGAAAGCTACGACCTTCTTCTTGCAGGCGCCACGGTCGTCAATCACGACGGCGCGGTTGCCCGCGATATCGCCGTCCGCGACGGCAAGATCGCCGCAATCGGCTCGATTTCCTCGAACGCCGCCCGCGAAGTCTGGCAATGCAGCGGGCTGCATATTCTTCCCGGCGTGATCGACAGCCAGGTGCATTTCCGCGAACCGGGAATGACGCACAAGGAAGATCTCGAAAGCGGCTCGCGTTCGGCCGTGATGGGCGGCGTCACCGCCGTTTTCGAGATGCCGAATACCGATCCTCTGACCATCGACGACGCGGCCTTCGCGGACAAGATCGGCCGCGCGATCGGGCGTATGCATTGCGACTTCGCCTTTTTCATCGGCGGCACGGCGGAAAATTCGGACCATGTAGCCGACTACGAACAGCTTCCCGGCTGTGCGGGCATTAAGGTTTTCATGGGCTCGTCGACCGGCAAGCTCCTTATTCCGGACGATGCTGGCCTGCGCGCGATCCTGGAAAACATCCGCCGCCGCGCCTCGTTTCATGCCGAGGACGAGCCGCGCCTCACGGAGCGCAAGGGCGAGCGCATCGAAGGCGATCCGCGTTCGCATCCCGTTTGGCGCGATCCGGTCGCGGCATTGCTTGCGACCACAAGGCTCGTGACGTTAGCCCGCGAAACCGGCGCGCGTGTCCACGTTCTTCACATTTCGACTGCCGAAGAGATCGATTTCCTGGCCCAGCATAAGGATGTCGCGACCGTCGAGGTGACTCCGCATCACCTGACGCTGGTTGCGCCCGAATGTTACGAGCGGCTCGGCACCCGCGCCCAGATGAATCCGCCAGTGCGCGATGCGCGCCATCGCGATGTGATCTGGCGGGGGATTAGCGACGGCACCGTCGATATTCTCGGCTCCGACCACGCGCCGCACACGCTCGAAGAAAAAGCCAAGACCTATCCCGCGAGCCCGTCCGGCATGACCGGCGTGCAGACGCTCGTTCCCATCATGCTCGATCATGTGAATGCGGGCAGGCTAACGCTTGAGCGCTTCGTCGATCTGACGAGCCACGGCCCTTCGCGCATTTTCGGTATCGCGAACAAGGGCCGCATCGCGGTCGGCTATGATGCGGACTTCACCGTGATCGACCTGAAGCGCCGCGAGACGATCACGAACCAGTGGGTCGCATCGAAAGCGGGCTGGACGCCTTATGATGGCATGGCGGTGACGGGCTGGCCGGTCGGCACCATCGTGCGCGGCACGATCGTGATGCGTGACGGGCAGTTGCTCGCGAAGGGGCAGGGGCAGCCGGTACGCTTTTTAGAGGCGCTACCGAAGGGGACTTAATCCCCGGCGACGAAAAACTGCCACTTGCCGTCCGGCGAAATGCCCACGCGGAAAAAATTATAAGAACCGAATTTCTGCATCTCGCGAAAATCATAGGCCGTGACCAGGCGGAACAGTTCGACGCGCTGCTCGGGCGAGAGCTTGTCGAGCTGCATCGCGTGGAAATAAGGCCACACGAACATTTCCTGCGCATTGCCTCGATCCAGTTGAACGAACGGCATCTCGAGCAATTCAACGAGGGTCGCCAACGCCTCGACACCTTCGCTGTCCGGGAAAGTCTTCTTCCAGAACTCGGCAGCCTCGGTTTCTCCGCCGAACGAAATCACCGTCTGGTTTTTCTTGATGATAGCGGCAACCTTGGCGATGTCGCCGCTGCGCGCTGCCGCTAGAATTTCCTCGCGCGCTTTGCGAACCGGCTCGGGCAGGCGCGAAAGGTCGCGGATCACTTCCACCGGCTTCGCTTCGCGGATTGTCTGGGTCTTTACTTTGTTTTGCGCAAACGCCGGCGCCGCCGCGAATACCGCCGCGAGCAAAACAAACATCAGCGTTTGAAGCAGGTGTTTCATAGCGTCCCGCATGAACCGTGCGGGGCACTCTAACCTGATTGGGAGTGGAGCGCCGGAAAATTACTGGCGGTTAGCCGCGATCGTGAATTCGCCCCGGCGGATGCGCTCGGAGAGGCCCTCGGCGTATTGGGCGGCGGCATCTTCGCCATAGGTGGAGACGAGTTCGTTGATCGCGGTGAAAAGGGCAACCTGCGCCAGGCAATCGCCGTCGATGCCGTCGAGCCGCGCCTCTTCCCAGGCGTCGTTGAGGTAACCGAAGGCCGCGCGGCGTTCGTCTTCCGAACGCAGTTCTTCGACTTTCCCGAATCTCAGTGGTGCGACGTTGCGCAAAGCATTCCCCTCGCAGGCCTTTTGCCCAGCGTTATTTACCGACCTTAACGGCGGATGCCGGTTCCGTCGCCACGGACCTTTAAAGAAGGTTAACGTGCAAGCGCGCTTTTGAGATCAATTTCGATAGCGCTGCGCGATTTCGCGCGACAGCCGGGTGCCCATTTCGAGCAAGCGTTCCGCGGCGAGGCGCGCGGCCGGTGTGCAGGTCCGGTAGGCTTTTTCATGCGCGAGAAAGCCGCGATTGAAGCTGGTCACGAGCAAGGCGCGCTTGTCCGCGGGCAATTCCGCCGCGTCGATCAGCGTCTGCATTTCCGCGCGCCATTGGCCTTGCTCGGAACCGCCGCAAATCGGGCGCAGATAATGCAGCGCGCCGAGCGTTTCCGAGAGCTTCATGAGGTCGGCTTCATAGCCCGCGCGATTGGCCGTTGGCGCCTGGGCATGGGCCGAGACGCTGAGCAGGAAAAAAGTAAGGAGAAGGTAAGGAACGCGCTTCATCACTTTCGCGATATGCGCCGCTTCGGAAAGCCCCGCAAGCGAAACGCGCAATTATGCTTTCGCGGCGAGGAACAGCCGCTGCGCAAGCGCTGCGTAGTCGGCAAGTTTTTCGGTCGTATCGAGCGCCGCGATCTCCGCGACATCGAACCAGGCGATTTTGCTCGCTTCCGGTCCGGCCTGCGGCTCGCCCTCAACTAGCCGCGCTGCGAACACCGAAATCACGTAGCGCTGGTTTGTCTCCGCAAGTAAGAATTCGCGCGTGCCGGCCTGTCCGATGATTTCGATTTCGGCCGACACTTCCTCTCTTGCCTCGCGAATGGCAGCCGCTTCCGCGCTTTCGCCGGGCTCGAGCGCGCCGCCGGGGAAACTCCATTGGAACGGCGGCTTGGTTCGCTTCGCGAGCAGGACCTTTCCGTCGGCGCGAAAGATCGCGGCACTCGCGGCGAAAATGGTTTCTATGATTTCCTCCCGCCGGGCACTTTCCAGCGCAGCACCTTGCCGGGATTGAGGATGCCGTTCGGATCGAGCGCCTTCTTGATTGCGTGCATCACGGAAAGCGCGACCGGGTCTTTGGCTTTCGCGAGCAGGTCGCGTTTGAGCAGACCGATGCCGTGTTCGGCGGAAATCGAGCCTTCGTATTTTGTGACGATGGTGTGCACGGCATCGTTCACGGCTTCCCACTTCGCCATGAATTTCGCTTTGTCGGCGCCGACGGGCTGGCTCACGTTGTAGTGCAGATTGCCGTCGCCGAGATGGCCGAACGCGACCACGCGCGCACCGGGGATCATCTGTTCTACCTTCGCGGTAGCTTCTTTGACGAAAGCAGGAACGGATGAGACCGGCACAGAAATGTCGTGCTTGATCGAGCCGCCTTCCGGCTTTTGCACGTCGGACATCGCAGTACGGAGTTTCCAGAGTTGATTTCGCTGCTCTCGGCTCTCTGAAATCGTGGCGTCGGGAACGAGCCCTTGCTCCATCCCGCCGGCAAGCAGCGACTCCATCAGTTCGCGCGTGCGCGTCTCGTCGTCGCCGAAAATTTCCGCGAGCACATACCACGGATAAGGGCTGCCAAGCGGGTCTCGCGCACCGGGCAAGTGCCGCAGGTCGAACTCGAGCGCGATGCGCGGCATGATTTCAAAACTGGTCAGCGAAGTGCCGGCACGCGCGAGCGCGAGATTGAGTAGCGAAAGTGCTGCTTCCGGCGAAGATACGCCGATCCATGCGGTCGAGATCGCGCGCGGCGCAGGAAACAGTTTCAGCACCGCAGCGGTGATGATGCCGAGCGTACCTTCCGCGCCCATGAACAGATGGCGCAGGTCGTAGCCGGTATTGTCTTTTTTCAGCTTGCGAAGTCCGCGCAGGATTTTCCCGCCTGCGAGCACGACCTCGATTCCGAGTACGAGATCGCGCGCATTGCCGTAAGCCAGCACCTGCGTGCCCCCGGCATTGGTCGAAAGATTGCCGCCGATGGTGCAGCTTCCTTCCGCGCCGAGCGAGAGCGGAAAAAGCCGTTCAACTTTCGCCGCCGCTTCCTGCGCGTTTTGTAAAATCACGCCGCTCTCGACGGTCATCGTATTGGAATTCGCATCGACTTCGCGGATTCTGTTCATGCGCGCGGTCGAGACGATGATCGCGTTCTTGTCGAACGAGGTCTGCCCGCCGACGAGGCCGGTGTTGCCGCCTTGCGGGACGATCGCGGTCTTCGTCTTGTCGGCAAGCGCGAGAATCTTCGCGACCTCTTCCGTGTTCGCAGGCTTCAAGACGATTGCCGCTTTGCCGCGATAGAGATCGCGCTGCTCGCGTAAATACGGCGTCATGTCCTCGCCGCGAACCGCATTCTTCTCGCCGACGATTTTGACGAAGCGCGAAAGCGTTGCCTCGCTCGAAACTCTGGCGGTTTTCTTCTTCATTTCGGCGCTGCGGCCCGCGCGAGCCGGTCCCGGATGGCTTCGCCCAAACCTTCGCCCGGAATGGGGGCGATCGCAATTCCCTCTACGCTGCTCGCATCGAGCGCACGAAGATAAGCGTAAAGATTGGCGGCGGCTTCCGTGAGATTTCCACCGCTGGAGAGATTCATGATTTTCTTCGCGTCTTGCGCGGCAGCAGGGATAGGGCCAAACGCAAGATAGGCTTCGCTTGCATTCGCGCCTGAAGCATCGAGCCGGAGTTTGGCTTTCGGCGCATAGTGCGACGCCATCATCCCCGGCGCGGAAACTTCATCTTTATTCGCGGCGGCAAGCGGCCCGGTAAAATTCTCAATTTCGTTTCGTGCAATCCCGCCGCTGCGAAGCAGGCGCGGAGTCCCACCCGAGAAATCGACGATGGTGGATTCGATGCCGCCCTGGCTTGGCCCGCCATCGAGAATGATATCCAGCTTTCCGCCCAGATCGTCGGCGACGTGTTGCGCGGTGGTGGGCGAAACATGACCGGAGCGGTTGGCGCTTGGCGCGACGATGGCGAAATCGACGGCTGCGAGCAGCGCTCGCGCCACTTCATGCGAGGGCACGCGGACCGCGACCGTATCGAGGCCTGCGCGGGCGAGTTCGCAGACGGATTCATTCGACGTTGCTTTCACGACGATTGTCAGCGGTCCCGGCCAGAACTTGTCGGCAAGATTCAGCGCTGCATCCGGAAAACTGCCGAGCCGCTTTGCTGCCGCTAGGCTGGCTACGTGCGCGATCAGCGGATTGAACGAGGGCCGTCCCTTCGCTGCATAGAGTGCCGCGACTGCGTGCGGATCGTCGGCCCGCGCCCCGAGCCCATAGACGGTTTCGGTCGGAAAGGCTGCTAGCCCGCCCGCGCGCAAAACCTCGCCGGCGTCTGCGATTGCCGCAGCGTTTGCGCGCAGAATTCGCGTGTCTTTCTCGGTGCTGTCGCGGCTCACGTTGACGGGTCCGGCTGCCTTGGCCACTGTAATTCTAATGACGGGCCGGTATGGCCTTGTGGCGCGCGAAGCTCAAGCGCGGCCTTAAAAATGCGGGGAGTAAACATGACCTATCGCGCGCCGGTTTCCGAGACGCTCTTCTTCATGGAGCATTGCACCAGCCTGAACGACATCGCAGGCAAAGGCGCGCAGGCCGATCTCTCGCTCGATCTGGTGCAGTCGGTGCTGGAGGAGGCGGGAAAGTTCGCCTCCGAGCGGATTGCCCCGCTTAATCGTGTCGGTGACCAGATCGGCCCGAAGCTCAAAGACGGTGTGGTCATAACCCCGGCGGGCTGGAAAGAGACCTATCGCGATTGGACCGCCGCCGGCTGGAGCAGCCTTGGCGGCCCCGTCGAGTATGGCGGGCAGGGATTGCCGATGGTTGTCAGCACGGCCGTCGGCGAGTTCTGGAACGCGGCGGCGATGTCGTTCGGAATCTGTCCGCTGCTTACGGTCGCCGCAGCGGACGCACTCGAGGCGCATGGCTCGAAGGAATTGAAAGACATCTATCTGGCGAAAATGACGAGCGGCGAATGGACCGGCACCATGCAGCTCACCGAGCCGCACGCGGGTTCGGACCTCTCGAACCTCCGCACCAAGGCCGTGAAACAGCCTGACGGCACCTACAAGATTTCCGGCACCAAGATTTTCATCACCTACGGCGAGCACGATCTGACCGACAACATCGTTCACTTCGTGCTGGCGCGGATGAATGACGCGCCTGCGGGCACGAAAGGTCTTTCGCTTTTTCTCGTGCCGAAGTTTCTCGTGAACAAGGACGGCACGCTTGGGCCGCGTAACGACGTGTATTGCGCATCGATCGAACACAAGCTCGGCCTGCATGGCTCGCCGACCTGCGTCATGGTTCATGGCGACGAAGGCGGCTCGACCGGCTGGCTGATCGGCGAGGAGAACAAAGGTCTCGCCTGTATGTTCACGATCATGAACAACGCCCGCCTCGGCGTCGGCGTGCAGGGCGTCGCGATTGCCGAGCGCGCGACGCAGCAGGCATTGCAATTCTCGCACGACCGCAAGCAGGGCAAGGCGCCGGGCGCAAAAGATCTGAGCCCTATCGGCGAACATCCGGACGTGAAGCGGATGCTGATGACCATGCGTGCACTGACCAATGCTTCGCGTGCGATTTGTCTCCGTACGGCTTCCGCGTTGGACCGCGCGAACAATACGAGTGACCCGGCGGCAAAGCAGGCGGCGTACGAAGAAGCGAGCCTGCTCACGCCGGTTGCGAAGTCTTTCTCGACCGACGTGGGCAGCGAAGTCGCGTCCCTCGGCGTGCAGGTGCATGGCGGCATGGGGTTCATCGAAGAAACAGGTGCTGCGCAGCATATGCGCGACGCGCGAATCCTCGCGATTTATGAAGGCACCAACGGCATTCAGGCCATTGACTTGGTTGGCCGCAAGATCGGCCAGAGCGGCGGTGAGACGTTTAAGCGCGTGCTTGCCGAATACCGCAACACGGCGAGCGAAGTCGCAAAGTCTAACGATCCGGCCTTCGGCAAAACCGCACAGCGCCTGAACGAAGCGCTCGACGCCTTGGAGCGCGCGACGAAATATATGCTCGAGGCGATGAACCGCGATCAGGCCGAAGCGCTGGCGGGCGCGACCCCCTATCAGAAGCTGTTCGGTCTTGCGTCCGGCGGCGCTTATCTGGCGCAAGCGGCACTCGCGGAACGTATGGAAGGCAAGCCAGCAGCCCGCGTCGCAATCGCGCGCTTCTTCGCGGAAAATCTTTGCACGCAAGCCGAGGGTTTGGAGCTTACCGTTACCGAAGGTGCGGCTTCCGTATCGTACACCGATTCAATCATGGTCGCGTAAGGAGTCGTCATGTCGCTCAAGGGTAAAACGCTTTTCATCACCGGCGCCTCGCGCGGCATCGGTCTTGCGATTGCGCTGAAAGCCGCGAAAGACGGCGCGAACATCGCGGTCGCAGCGAAAACCGATACGCCGCATCCGAAACTGCCGGGCACGATTCATTCCGCCGCGGAAGAAATCGAGAAGGCTGGCGGCAAGGCGCTGCCGCTAGTGGTGGACGTGCGCGACGAAGTGAATGTCAACGAAGCAATGAAGAAAACTGCCGACAAGTTCGGCGGTATCGACATTGTCATCAACAATGCGAGCGCGATCCAGTTGCTCCCCACAACGCAACTCGACATGAAGCGCTTCGATCTGATGCATCAGATCAATACGCGCGGCACGTTCGTCGTCTCGAAATTCGCAATCCCATTTCTGGAAAAAGCGAAGAACCCGCATATCCTGATGATGTCGCCGCCGCTCGATATGCAGCAGAAGTGGTTTGCGCCGCACACCGGCTACACCATGGCGAAATACGGCATGAGCCTCGTCGTGCTCGGCCTTTCCGGCGAACTGAAGTCGAAGGGCATTGCGGTCAACGCGCTCTGGCCGCGCACCACGATTGCGACCGCGGCGGTGAATAATCTGCTTGGCGGCGATGCGCTGATGCAGCGGAGCCGCACGCCGGACATTCTCGCCGATGCCGCCGTGCGCATTTTCGAGAAGCCGTCACGCGAATTTTCCGGGAACTTTCTGATCGACGACAATTTCCTTGCAGGCGAGGGGATCGGCGATTTCGACAAATATCGCGTCAATCCCGCGCAGTCCTTGCAGGTGGACTTTTTTGTTCCCGACAATATTCCTGCGCCCGCGGGCGTGAGCTTGGCTCCGCTCAAAGCAGCAGGCTAATATCGGGCAAGAAAACTAGACAATGACCACGCTCTTACTCACGCATCCTTCCGCGCTCAATCACGCAACCCCGCTCGGCCATCCCGAGCGGGCGGACCGCATTCGTGCGCTGAACGAAGAGTTCGGCAGAGCGGCTTATTCGATGCTCGCGCGCGAGGAAGCGCCGCTGGCGCCGTTAGACGCGGTCTCGCTCGCGCATCCGATGGAATATGCCGAGAAGCTGCGCGAAGTCGTGCCCGAAGAAGGCGCGGTGCGGATCGACGGCGACACGGTGCTTTCCGCAAAAAGCTGGGAGCCGATCATGCGCGCGGTCGGCGGCGGAATCTACGCCGTCGATGAAGTGTTCAATGGCAAAGCGAGCAATGCCTTCGTCATGATGCGCCCGCCGGGCCATCACGCCGAGACCGCGACGCCGATGGGGTTTTGTTTTTTTAACAACGCCGCGATTGCCGCGCGCCACGCACAGAAAAAGCACGGCGCCGAGCGTGTCGCGATTATCGACTTCGACGTACACCACGGCAACGGCACACAGGATATTTTCTGGAACGACCCGACAGTGCTCTATTCATCCACGCACCAGATGCCGCTTTACCCCGGCACCGGCGCGAAGAACGAAACCGGCGCGCAGAACACCATCGTGAATGCACCGCTTTCCTCCGGCGACGGCGGTACCCAGTTCAGGGAGGCCTTCGAGAGCGTGATCCTACCGCGCATCAATAATTTCCAGCCCGATCTGGTCGTGATCTCGGCGGGCTTCGACGCGCACAGGAACGATCCGCTGGCGAACCTCAATCTCGTTGAAGAGGATTTTGCCTGGGTCACCAGCAAGCTGATGGATCTCGCCGACAAGCACGCCAAAGGCAGGGTCGTCTCTCTCCTCGAAGGCGGCTATGATCTGGAAGGGCTCGCCCGTTCGGCGGGCGCTCATGTCCGCGCGCTGATGCGCGCCTGAACGGAATTTTTGCGAATGGCCAAAGACACCAAAGACACAAATGGCGATGTCGCCGCGATGCCTTTTGAGAAGGCGATGGCCGAGCTCGAACAGATTGTCGGCAAGCTCGAGAGCGGCAATGTTCCGCTCGAAGATTCGATCAAGATCTACGAGCGTGGCGAGGTGCTGAAAAAGCGCTGCGACGTGCTCCTGAAAGACGCCGAAGCGCGGGTCGAGAAGATCGCGCTCGACGCCAAGGGCAAGCCCACGGGTTCCACGCCGCTGGATCAGGATTGAACACGGCCTCGCGAAGCGCCAAGCCTCCCAAGGGCTTGTCCTGCGGCAAGGCTCGCCTTGTATAAGCCTCGAAAAATGCTGATATTTCGTCTGCAATGACCGACCGACCGAAATCCCGCACGCCGCTGCTAGATACCGTCGATACGCCGGACCAGCTCCGTGTGTTGCCGGAGTCATCGCTGCGCCAGCTTGCGGATGAGTTGCGTATTGAAACCATCGACGCGGTCTCCGTCACCGGCGGCCATCTCGGCGCGGGACTCGGCGTGGTCGAACTGACCGTCGCGTTGCATTACATTTTCGATACGCCGCACGACCGGCTGATCTGGGACGTCGGCCATCAGGCTTATCCGCACAAGATCGTGACCGGGCGCCGCGACCGCATCCGCACGCTGCGCATGGGCGGCGGCTTGTCCGGCTTCACCAAGCGCTCCGAGAGCGAATACGATCCGTTCGGTGCCGCCCACGCGTCCACTTCGATCTCGGCCGGTCTCGGCATGGCGATTGCGCGCGACCTCAAGCGCGAGCAACGCAACGTAGTTTGCGTGATTGGCGACGGCGCGATGTCCGCCGGCATGGCCTATGAGGCAATGAATAATGCAGGCGCTGCCGGCAGCCGTCTGATCGTGGTCTTGAACGACAATGATATGTCCATTGCGCCGCCGGTCGGTGCGATGTCGGCTTATTTCTCGCGTCTGATTTCGGGCCGCACCTTTAACGCGTTGCGCACCACCGGCAAAAAAGTCACCGCGAAACTGCCGAAACGCCTCGACGACATGATCACGCGCGGCATCGAGCACTGGCGCGGCTATATCACCGGCGGCACGCTGTTCGAGGAACTCGGCTTCAGTTACATCGGCCCGATCGACGGCCATAACCTCGATCATCTGCTTCCTGTGCTGAAAAACGTGCGTGATAACGAGCCGGGTCCGGTGCTCGTTCACGTGGTTACGCAGAAGGGTAAGGGCTACGCTCCCGCGGAGGCTTCCGACGACAAATATCATGGCGTCGTGAAGTTCGATGTCGCGACTGGCGCGCAAGCAAAATCAAAGGCGAGCGCGCCGAGCTACACCAAAGTTTTCGCCGAGAGCCTCGTGAAAGAGGCGAAGAAGGACGACAAGATCGTCGCGATCACGGCTGCGATGCCGTCCGGTACCGGCCTCGACATTTTTGGGAAAGCGTTTCCCTCGCGCACCTTCGACGTCGGCATTGCCGAGCAACACGCCGTGACGTTCGCGGCCGGTCTTGCTGCTGAAGGCTATAAGCCCTTTGCCGCGATTTATTCGACCTTCCTGCAGCGCGCCTACGATCAGGTCGTACATGATGTCGCGATCCAGAAATTGCCGGTGCGCTTTGCAATCGACCGTGCGGGCCTGGTCGGCGCCGACGGCGCGACCCATGCCGGCTCTTTCGATGTCGCCTATCTCGCCTGCCTGCCGGACATGGTGGTGATGGCGGCGGCGGACGAAGCCGAACTCGTGCACATGGTCGCGACTTCGGCAGCGATTAACGACCGCCCGTCCGCGTTTCGTTTTCCGCGCGGCGAGGGCACGGGCGTGCAGATTCCTGCCGAAGGCGTCCCGCTGGAAATCGGCAAGGGCCGCGTGATCCGCGAAGGCAACAAGGTCGCGCTCCTCTCGCTCGGCGCGCGTCTTTCCGAATGTCTGCGCGCAGCGGACGAACTCGCAGCCCTCGGTTTTTCGACGACCGTTGCGGATGCGCGGTTCGCAAAGCCGCTCGACCGCGATCTCGTGCTCAGGCTCGCGCGCGAGCACGAAGTGCTGATTACGATCGAAGAAGGCTCGGTCGGCGGTTTCGGCAGCCACGTGCTCGAATTGCTGGCGCGCGAAGGCGCGCTCGATTACGGCCTGAAAATCCGCCCGATGGTGCTGCCGGATATTTTCCAGGACCACGACACGCCCGCGAAAATGTACGAGCAGGCGGGCCTCGACGCGCGGGGCATCGTCGCATCCGCGCTTTCGGCATTCGGCAAGGACGAAGCCAGTCTTCTTCGGCCGCGCCGCGCCTAAATCGCTTCCATGAAAAAAACGATGCGCGCCGATCAGTTGCTGGTCGCGCGCGGCCTGTTTGAGAGCCGTGCCAAGGCGCAGGCCGCGATCGAGGCGGGTAACGTAACTGCCGCCGGTGATTCGGTACGTAAGGCGTCTCAACTCCTCGCGGAAGATGCGGAAATCAGTGCAAGTCCCGCATATCCTTACGTTTCTCGCGGCGGGTTAAAGCTGGAAGCGGCGCTCGATTATTTCAAAGTGAATCCGCATGGAAAGACCTGCCTCGATGTCGGCGCCTCGACCGGCGGCTTCACCGAAGTGCTGCTCACGCGCGGCGCGGCCAAGGTTTATGCGGTCGATACCGGCAAGGACCAACTGCACCCGCGCCTGAAGCACGACCCGCGCGTCGTATCCTTGGAACAGACCGACATCCGCAAACTTGAAGATGCCGGCGTCCCGAATGAAGCGCGGCTGATTGTGATCGACGTGAGTTTCATCTCGCTCGAGCTCGTACTTCCGAAAGCGCTCCAGTTTGCGGCACCCCACGCGGAATTGATCGCGCTGATCAAGCCGCAATTCGAGGCCGGCCGCGAGCACGTGAAGAAGGGGATCGTGCGCGACGCGGAAGTCCACATGGCCGTTTGCCAGCGCGTAGAATTACTGGTCGGCAGACAGGGCTGGCGGCTTCGCGGCACCATTCCGTCACCGATCCTGGGTGGCGACGGCAATGCCGAGTTCCTGCTTTACGCCGAGCACTAAGCGCTCCGACTGTCATTCCGGGGCGTGAGCGAAGCTCGCGAACCCGGAATCCAGAGCTTTATGCTAAAGCGTTGCATTGTCGCCCTGGATTCCGGATCGCCGCTATGCGGCGTCCGGAATGACATCAGTCAGACTTTGCTTTTCTTGCGCAGTTTGCTGGTGCCGTAGCGTCTTCAGGCGTCATTCATCCTTCGCAGTCCATGTGCGAGGCAGGTACGCCTTTTAATCGCCGTAAGATGAGCTAGAACTCCCGCATCCCATGCACGGCATGAACCCCATATCCGCCGCCGGAACACTGCCGGCCGGCAAGAGCCCTTGGCGCGTTGAGCTGACCGAGACGGTGAAGCTCGCGCTGCCGATCGCGCTGACGCAGCTCGGTCAGGTCGCGATGATGACGACCGACCTCGCGCTGGTAGGGCGTCTCGGTGGCGAGGCGATAGCAGCCGCAGCACTTGCGCACGTTATTCTTTTCACGGCGTTCGTTTTCGGCATGGGGCTGACCTCTGCGGTGGCGCCGTTAGCTGCACAGGCTTTCGGTGCGCGCGAACCGCGCATGGTGCGCCGCTCGCTTCGCGTCGGACTCTGGGCCGCGACGATCCTCGGCATTCCGCTCTCGCTCGGCCAGCTTTGGGGCGAGGAACTTCTGCTCGCGCTGGGGCAGCAGCCGAAGACGGCGGCACTCGCGCACGAGTATCTGATGGGCCTTGCCTGGTCGCTCATTCCGGCGTGGTGGTTCATTGCGCTGCGCGGCTTCATGGGCGCGGTGAATAAACCGCAGCCTGCGTTTTGGATCACGCTTGCGGCGGTGCCCGCGAATTTTGTCATCGCTTATGTCTTGATCTTCGGCGCTTACGGCGCGCCGCAACTCGGAATCTTAGGCGCGGGTGTCGCGACCACGGTCGTCAATCTCGGTATGTGCGCGGCAGCACTCTGGGTTTGCTATTCGCAGCATCCGTTCAAAAAGTACAAAGTGCTCGGCCGCTTCTGGCGCTACGACGGCCACCTGATGAAGCAGCTGGTCGCGATCGGCATTCCGATGTCGATGACGTTCCTGCTCGAATACGGCTTGTTCGGCGGCGCGGGTCTGATGATTGGTCTGTTCGGCGCGAATGCGCTGGCGGCGCACCAGATTGCGCTCCAGATCGCGGCGATCCTGTTCATGATCCCGTTCGGCATTGCGTTAGCCGCGACGGTACGCGTCGGTCAGGAAGCGGGCCGGAAGAATCCCGCGGGCGCGCGTCTCGCTGGCTTCGTGGCGCTGGGGCTCGCGTTCGGTTTCATGACGATCATGACCGTCATCGTCGTCGTGTTCCGTGCCGAACTGCCGGCGTTCTTCATGGACCCAAGCATGAAAGATGCCGCGCAGATCATCTCGATTGCTTCGTGGCTTCTGCTGCTTGGCGCAACCTTCTTCATTGCCGACGGCGTGCAGACTGCGATGGCGGGTGCGCTTCGCGGGCTGAGCGACACCAGGATTCCGCTCATATTCGCGGCGTTCAGCTTTTGGGTCGTCGGCTTTGGCTCGCTTTATGCGCTGGCATTTCCGCTAGGGTTTGGCGTTACCGGCGTCTGGATCGGCTTCACGATCGGGCTGATCGTCTATTGCATTCTGCTGGTCACCCGCTTCCATTTGCTGACCGCGCGCGGCTATATCCCCGAAGCCCCGAAGGCCGAACAGCACTTCACATCGAAGCCGCTTCCTGCGGAGTGATTCAGCCGCTATTGCTCAGCCAATGAGCGAAGAAGTCCTAATCGATTCCATCGGCCGTCAGGGCGATGGCGTGGCCAATGCCGCGAATGGCCGCGTCCATGTCGCCTACAGCTTGCCGGGCGAGCGCGTGGAAATTACGCGTGACGGCGAGCGCGGAACGCTTCTGAAAATCATCGAGCAAAGCGCGGATCGTATTGCGCCCGCGTGCCGCCATTTCGGCGAATGCGGCGCCTGCGCGCTCGAACACTGGAAGGCGGGGCCGTACCTTACCTGGAAGCGCAATCTCGTGGTCGAAGCGCTCGCGCGCGAGGGTGTAAGCGCGGAGGTCGCCGCGACGATTCCCGCTTACGGGAAGGGAAGAATTCGCGCGGTGTTTCATTCAGGCCGCGGCGCGAAGAAGGAAGCGGTCGGTTTTGCCAAGCGCCGCTCGCACGAGATCGTCGATCTGGAGGAGTGCCCCGTGCTGGCGCCGGAACTGGAAGCGGCGCTCCCCATTGCGCGGGAACTTACGAAGATATTACTCGCGGCAGGCAAACCGATCGATCTACATTTCACCGTGACCGAGCGCGGACTGGACCTCGATATTCGCGGGCCGGGCAAACTCGCAAAGCCGGTTGAATCGAAGATCGTTTCGTTCGCCGCCGAAAAGAA
>LNFM01001043.1_pt1 | contig 64809 bp, 70 predicted proteins | sample 596031 | NCBI WGS metagenome assembly LNFM01 (sample SAMN04254537, study PRJNA301005) | activated carbon metagenome | isolation source: dual media filters at the Ann Arbor, Michigan drinking water treatment plant | place: USA: Ann Arbor
CGCTGCTCGGCTCGCTCCCGGTCGCGCTGTTCTATTCGCTGTTCGTCGACTACTACGTCTCGTCGCTGACCGGCGCAGTGAAGGAATAGACGATTGCGCCCTATCGGGGGGCGGTGAACGCCACCGGGACGGTGAAGTTCATCGACCCCTGCGTGATTTCCGGCGGGAACGCCGGAAACGGCGAGGCCTTGCGCACCATCGCATTCGCCTGGGCATCGAGCGCCGCGACGCCCGATGATCCGGCGAGCCGGCTTGCGAGCACCTGCCCGCTGCGGCTGATCGTGAAGGACATCCGGGCGGTGCCGGGGCTGGCGCCGGCCGGGTACTGGTGGAAGCGCATCAGGTGGGCGCGGACGCGCTGACCATAGGATGCGACCGCCGAGGCGACTGCGCCGGCGTTCGCCGAAGAGGCAGCCTGGGCCTGGCGTTCGACGCGTGGCGGCGCGGCGGTGCGCGGCGCCGGCGGCGCCTCGCTCGGCTTCTTGGCTTCGGGACGCACGATTTTCGGTTTGACCGGCGTCGGCTTGGCTTCGGGCACCGGCTTGACCGGCTCGGGGACCGGCTTCATTTCCACCTTCTGCTCGGGCGGCGCCACCACTTCCGGCCGCTCCTGCGGCGGGGTCGGCGCGATCTGCTCTTCCACCACTTCCTGCTGCTTGACCGGCTCGGGCGGCGAGGCGTCGGCCTGGTCCATCAACTCGTCCGGCGCACGTTCCAGCGGCGTCGATTGCGGCGCGGCCGAAACCGGCGCCAGGTCGATCATGATCGCCGGCAGCCTGGCGCCGGGGTCGGGCTGCAGCCGGGTCCAGTTCATGCCGATCGCGACCAATGCGGCATGAACGGCGAGAATTGCAGCGGCCGAGACGCCCCAGCGCCGCAATACGGACTGGTCGGATACGTCGTGGAGCGCGAACGCATTCATGGCGCTAACTGCGTCCGTCGAGGCCGACCAGCGCGATCTTGAGATAGCCGGCGTTGCGCAACAGGTTCATCACCTCCATCAGGTCGCCATAGCTGACGGCCTTGTCGGCGCGCAGATAGAGGCGCTCCTCCTTGTTGCCCTTGGTGGCGGTATCGATCGCGGCGGTCAGCGTCTCGCGCGCGATGATGTCCTCGCCGACGGCGACCGACAGATCCGGCTTCACCGTGACGAACACCGGCTGGTCCGGGCGCGGCGACGGCTCGACCGCGCTGGCGGGAAGATTGACGCCGAGATCGACGGTGGCGAGAGGAGCTGCAACCATGAAGATGATCAGCAGTACCAGCATCACGTCGATGAACGGCGTGACGTTGATCTCATGCGCTTCGACGAGATCGTCGCTGGCGCCGCGCCGTCCGCCGACTGTCTGACCAAGCCTGGCTCCCACTGCGCGCTCCCGTTCACTCGGCCGCGCGCGAGAGTCGGAACGAACCGCGGTCGCCCTCACGGCTGATCAGCAGCAGTACCATCGCGGAGGCGTCGCCGAGCAGCGCCCGGTAGCCGGTTATCGTGCGCGTAAGATGATTGTAGATCACGACCGCCGGGATCGCCGCGACCAGCCCGAGCGCGGTCGCAAGCAGGGCTTCCGCGATACCGGGCGCGACCACGGCGAGGTTGGTGGTCTTGGCTTCGGAAATCCCGATGAACGAGTTCATGATGCCCCACACCGTTCCGAACAGGCCGACGAACGGTGCAGTGGCGCCGATGGTCGCGAGCACGCCGGTGCCGCGCGCGATCTGTCGCGACATCGCTGCCTCGACGCGCTCCAGCCGCAGCGCCACGCGCTCCTTGAGGCCGTCGTCGAAATGTCCGCCGGACAGCGCGGCCTCGCGCGCGGCGGACTGGATGATCTGCGCCACGGCATCCTTGCCGTCGCGGCTGTCCTGCTCAGCCTTGGCCAAGACCGTGTCGGTTTCCAGGAGGCCCAGGCGTCGCTTGGCAAGCCTGGTCTTGCGACGGATCTCGATGGTCTTTGCCAGCCAGACCGTCCACGTCACCAGCGACGCGATGGCAAGTCCCACCATGACTCCCTGCACCACGATGTCGGCGCTAACGAACATGTTCCAGGGCGACAGGTTGCGCGGCAGCAGCGCGGCGTCGGTCGCGGCGAACGCTGTGCCGGGAAGCACCAGCGCGCCAATCGCTGCCGCGACGGCGGCTGTCGCACGCCTGCGGACTTTCGTGCCCGGCCTATCCTGCTGCATGACCAACTCCCGGCTTACAATAGAGCGACTAGGCCGCGGGCGCGATCCTGCCGGCAAGCGCATGAAAGCGCTGCAGCTGGTCGCAGCGCAGCGCACGCGCCTCGTCGCGGCCGACGAACACCTTGAACATGATGCCGCCGTCGACATTGATGAACGCGATGAAGGCCGACGATTTGCCCATGAACGGCCGCTCGACAAAGGCGATCGCCGCGCAGCGCTCGTGGCGCAGGTGACCGTGCAGCCCCTTGGGCTGCATCAGGTTGAAATAGCCGCGGCCGACCTCCCCCGCCGGGATGGTGCCGGTGAATTCGAAGATCGCATCATCGGTGTGAACGATCAGTGTCACCTCGCCCCATTGCGCGATATCGCCCATCGCAGCGGCGAACTCGCCGCCGCTGCCGATCCGCACCATCGTTTCCGGCATCGCCTCCAGCACGGTACGCGGCGAGACCTTTCGCTGCCGCGCCACGTCCTCGATGACGGCGCCGGGATTTTCCAGCATGTGCGCCTTGAGGTCGGCGAGTTCCGTGCTCAGCATCGCACCCTCCACATCAGGCGGCGGCGCTGGATTTGCGCTCGCTCAGGATCACCTCGAAACCCTCGAACTTGGGATGGCCGAGATAGAGGCTCTCGCCGGTCTTGTTGTCGGCACGGGCGTGCGCGCGTCGAAACTCTTCCGAGCGGGTCCAGGCCTCGAACGCCGCCTTGTCGACCCAGGTCGTGTGCGACGAATACAGCGTGTGGTCCTCATAGACCGGCCCCTTGAGCAGATTGAACTCGACGAAGCCCGCCATGTTGCTGAGATACGATTCCCGGCTGCGCCAGACGGTCTCGAAGGCGGCCTCTGAGCCGATCTTCACCTGGAACCTGTTCATTGCGATAAACATCAGAAATCTCCTTGCTGGGGTGCGCCTGGCGTACCGATTGAATTAGGTGGAAACACGAACGCGCCAAAGCCGCGCTGGAGCATCAGCGCGGCCGGCACTGGAGGTGATGGTCTCGCCCGAGACCGTGGATTCTTCGTGTCAGGTTCCTCCGAAATGATACTTCAGGCCGCCCTTGAACACGATACCAGGACCGGCACTGGCCCATTTCACGTCATTCTGCGTGTCGCCCGTGCTGCCGACCGGAATGGCGTAGGGACGGTAGTACTGATTGAGAAGGTTCTCGACCGAGAAATTGAGCGTGAGGTCCCGCGTCGGCTGGTACTGGGCATAGAGGTTGACCAGGTCAAATCCGGTCGCCGGCGTATAGGTCCGAGGGATGTTCCTGTTCGCCCCAGCCGACGTCCACATCACCGAGAGCACGAGCGTTCGATCGAGCAACCGAATGCCGGCCGTCGTCGTGATCTTCTGCGGCGGGATGCTGTACAGCCCGAAGCCGGTCTGCAGGTTCTTGCCTTGGAGGTATGAGCCCGCGACACCGACGTACCAGGTATTGGCGTCGTACATCGTCTCGGCCTCGAAGCCCTGAATTCTGGCCTGGGCAATGTTCTGATACTGCAGGAACGGCAGAACGGTAATGCTCGGCGCAGGCGGCGGTCCGGTCGGAACCACGAGCGGCGTGCCGAACGCGACCTGGTCGATGAAGTCGGTGATGTCGTTGCGGAACACGTTGAACTTGCCGCGGACGCTGTCCCCCGGCGTGAAAACGTCGTTCTTCTTCAGGTTAAAGCCGATCTCTTTGTTCTTGCCTACTTCTGGGCGCAGGTTCGGATTTGGCACAAAGCAGAATGTCGAATCGGCGCCGGGTCCCGGAGTGCCCGACGGACAGCGGAAGAACGAGTCGTTGACGGTAGCACCGGCATGCGGCCCGTTCACGAGCGTTTCGGTGATCGAGGGAGCACGATAGCCTTCGGCATAGCTTGCATAGGGCGTCAGAATTGCCGTGGGCATCAGCCCGACCGTGATCTTCGGCGACAGGCGATCGCCACTGGCGGACGAGGTCGCCGACGAGAGTTGATAATTGTCGTAACGCAACCCGCCGATCACCTCCAGCAGCGAGGTGTAGTTGGCCTTCCACTGCACGAACCCGCCGGACACCGTGCGCTGGCCGCCCGGCGTCGTCACATCGGAAGTTCCGCGCAGATCGTTCGACGTCACCTTGTCCTGGAAGGCATCCAGCCCGTAGGTGACCGCGTGGCGCCAATCGTAGGTCTCAAAGCGTGTCGTGTTGTGGACGTCGACGCCGACCGTATCGAGCAGGTAGCCGCGGTTGCTGCCGATACAGCCGGAGACCGCATTGCCCGGCACGCCGCCGCAGAAAGCGGAGGGAGTCGTGCTGGTATGGCCCGTCTTGATCTGATCGTTCTCGGTGCGATTCCAGTAGACCTTCGCGTCCCAGTCGAACCATTTGTCGTCCGGCTGCGAATATTTCCAGCCCAGCGTCGTCGTGTAGTTCTTCACGTCGGACCTGTAGATCGACGTGCCGTTCAGGTTGTTGGTCCCGTTCGCATTGGTGGAGTTGGGGTCGCCGGCACGGCGCGGCGGCTGGCCGACGCTGAAGAGATCTTCCTGGAATATCGTGCCCAGCTTGACTTCGTGCCCGTCGGCTGGGCGCACGGTTAATTTGGCAATGCCGGCCGTGAGCCGGTTTCCGGTGTTCGCAACTTCAAAACCAGTGCCGTCCTTGTAGCTTTCCTGGGTGCTGTAGGTACCGCCGGCAAACACATCGACGTTCGGGTTGACGTGAACACCGCCGAACACCGAACCGAGCGCGCGGCCATAGTTGGTCCCGAGGATGGTCTTGGCGTCGACACCCCAACGCTCGCCTGGACGCACCACATCTTCGATATCCTTGGTGCGGAACGACGCCACGCCGCCGATCGCGCCGGAGCCGTAGATGTTGGCAGTCGGACCGCGGACGATATCGATGCCGCCGACAAGTTCCGGGTTGAGGAAGAAGGAGCCGTTCGCGAAGTGCCCGGTACGCTGATAATTCTGCCGCGCACCGTCGACCACCACGGCGACGCGGCCGAAATCCTGCAGGCCGCGGATATTGATCGAGGTCGACGGCTCGTCGCCGCGGTCCTGCACCCAAACGCCGGGTATGTTGTAGAGGAGACCGCCAAGCGTGGTGGCCTGACGGCCCTGGATCTGCTCGAGCGTCACCACGCTGACGGGGGCCAATGCATCAATCGCACGCTCGTCGGTCTTGGTCGCCACAGCCGTGATCGTATCCAGTGGCACTGTCGCGACGCCGATCTGCGCCCGCGCGTTCATCACGGGCGCGGCCTGGGCCACCTGCTGCGGCGCGGCGGGCTTGCGCTTCGACTGCTTCTGCTTCTTCTCGGACGCGCGCGTAACGGCGTCCGGCTCGGTCGCCTGCGAGAACGCTGCCGTTGACGACATCACTGCCAATGAAAATGCCGACGCACCCAAAACCAAGGCGCGCGAATGCCTAGCCGCGAAAGCCATATGCCCCAACCTGTTGTTCTGTCTCTTGGGTCTGGCTGGCGGGCGCCGCTCAACGCGCGGCTGCTTGCTGGCTACCGATTTATCGCGACCGGGCTCCCCTGCCCATTTCGCACTCATCTGGTTACGCCGCGCTGCAGAACCGGTCAACAACTGCACAGCCCAGTTTATATCGATTGTAAATTGCAGCAGTTGGATTGCGGCCGGGCCGACCTGTACAAAAGTGCTTCGAGGTACTTCGATCGGGGCTGCACAAACTAGATGACTTCGACTTCAGGAGGAAAGACCGGAGACGGATCGGCGCATGCGGCGAGCCCTGCTCCCACGGTGCGTTCAGTCGTCATGAGAGGCAACCGGATCGACAGCCGCGAGCTGTTCGCAGCAGAGCGTGAGATCATCATCGCGCATGGCGAAGACAACTACCGCCTGCGGTTGACGTCGCAGAACAAGCTGATCCTGACCAAGTAGATCTGACCAAGTGAACCAGCAATGATATTCTGCCGCACGCTCGCACTATCGGCCGCTGCCTGCAGCTTCCTGCTCGGTGGCGTTGCCGTTGCGGCCGGCATCAAGGTGCACGATGCGCGCAACCGCGACGTCACCATATCGGATCCGGCGCGGATCGTGTCGATCGGCGGCGCGATCACCGAAATCCTCTACGCGCTCGGCTTCGAGGACAGGCTGGCCGGCGTCGATACCACGAGCCTTTATCCGGCCGCGGCGCGCGGCAAGCCGAATGTCGGCTACATGCGGCAGCTCTCGGCCGAAGGCGTGCTCGGACTCAATCCCTCGCTGGTGCTCGCCGTGCAGGGCTCCGGGCCAAAGGAGGCCATGGACCTGCTGGAAGCGGCCAAGGTGCCGCTGGTGCTGGTGCCCGAAACCTTTTCCGAACAGGGCCTGCTCGACAAGATCAAAATGGTCGGCCAGGCCATGGGCGCGGACAAGCGGGCCGAATGCCTGACGGCAGTCGTGGCCGACGACCTGGCGCAACTGCGCGAACTGCGCGCCAAAGTAACGAAGCCGGTCCGCGTGATGTTCGTGATGTCGATGCTGAACGGCCGGGCGATGGCCGCAGGCCAGAAGACCGCCGCCAACCAGATCATAGCGCTTGCCGGCGGCGTCAACGCGATCGATGGCTATGACGGCTACAAGATCATCAACGACGAGGCGATCGTCGCCGCGAAACCGGACGTGGTGCTGTCGATCCAGCGCGGCAAGGATTCGGTGGATGCGGAAGCAGTGTATGTCCATCCTGCCTTCGCACTGACGCCGGTCGCCGCGAACAAGACATTCATCTCCATGGAAGGCCTTTATCTGCTCGGCTTCGGGCCGCGCACGGCGGCGGCGGCGCGCGATCTGTCGATCAAGCTCTATCCGGCGCTGGCGCCGCAGGCCGAGAAGTTCACGCCGGCGGCGTTGACGGCCAATTGCCGGCAATGACCGATCTTGCGGACTCCCGCGCGGAAAGCGCAAAGCGCCGCAGCGGATATGCGCTGCGTCCGGCTGCGTCGCTTACCCTTGCCGCTCTGTTGATCGCGCTTTTTGGCGTGGCGCTGATCGCGCTCACCGTGGGGGCCGCGGGAATTCCGCTGGCACGGCTGCCGGCGGCGCTCGGCATTTGGGCGGATGCCTCGGCCGGTCCCAATCTCGTGCGCGACCAGCTCGTGCTGTGGTCGATCCGGATTCCACGGATTGCGGCCGCCGCCATGGTGGGCGCCCTGCTCGCGGCATCCGGCGCCATCATGCAGGGACTGTTTCGCAACCCCCTCGCCGATCCCGCGCTGGTCGGCGTTTCCTCCGGCGGGGCGCTCGCCGCCGCGGCTTCGATTGTCTTCGTCGACAGCCAGATCGGCGAGAGCTTGCGCTTCATGCAAAATCAGTTGCTGCCGTTCACGGCCTTCGTGGGCTCGCTTGCGACGACCGTCATCCTCTATCGAATCTCGAGCCGTTCGGGACGGACATCGATTGCGATCTTCCTGCTGGCCGGAATTGCCATTGCCGCGATCGCCAATGCCGGCATCGGACTGCTGGTGTTCATTGCCGACGATCGCCAGTTGCGCGACATCACGTTCTGGCTGCTGGGCTCGCTGAGCGGCGCTACCTGGACCAAGCTCGCCGCGCTGGGCCCGGTGCTGGGGATCGCCTTGGTCGCCTGCCTGTCGATCGCGCGCGGGCTCGACGTGCTGGTGCTCGGCGAAGCCGAGGCGTTTCACAGCGGCGTCGATGTCGAGCGGCTGAAGCGGATCTCGATCGTGCTGGTGTCGGCCATGACCGGGGTTGCGGTTTCGGTCTGCGGCGTCGTCGGGTTTGTCGGCATCGTGGTGCCGCATCTGCTGCGGCTGGTGATCGGTCCGGCGCACCGCCTGCTGCTGCCGGCTTCGATGCTGCTGGGCGCCGGGCTGATGGTAGGTGCGGACACGCTGGCCCGCACCATCGTCGCGCCTGCGGACATGCCGATCGGCATCCTGACCGCAGCGATCGGCGCGCCATTCTTTCTCGGCATGCTGTTGCGGCAGCGCGGACTGGTCTCGCTATGACGTTCGTTCTCGAAGCCAAGCCCCTTCTCGAAGCCAAGTCGCTCTCGTTGGCGGTCGGCAGCGCGACGCTGGTCGATGCGGTCGACCTGCGTATCGCGGCTGGCGAAATGGTCGCGATCGTCGGTCCCAACGGCGCCGGCAAGTCGACGCTGCTGCGTATGCTGTCCGGTGACCTTCGTCCGACGACGGGCCATGTCGAACTGAAGCAGCGCGAAATCCACAGCTACCCGCCGCGCGAGCTCGCCCAACACCGCGCGATGCTGTCGCAGCATGTCAGCGTCACCTTCCCGTTCACGGTCGAGGAGATCGTCCATATGGGCGCGGGCGACGCCGGCCGCGCCACCGCGCAGCGGCTGGTCGATGCCGCGCTCGCCGAGGTCGGACTGTCGCATTTCAGCGCCCGGCAACTACCGACGCTCTCCGGCGGCGAACAGCAACGCGCGCATCTCGCACGCATCCTGGTGCAGCTCGCCTGCGGTGAGGCATTGCACGGGCCTGGTCTATTGTTGCTGGACGAGCCGACGTCCAGCCTCGACATGCGTCACCAGATCGATCTGGTCGAGACGGCGCGGCGACGGGCGCAGGGCGGCACCGCCGTGGTCGCGGTGCTGCATGATCTCAACCTTGCGATGCGGTTCGCCGACCGGATCGTGCTGCTGCATCGCGGCAAGCTCGCCGTCGACGGTGACCGCACCGAGGCGATCACCGCCGAGACCATTCGCAGGATTTTCGAGGTCGACGTCAGAATCGACTACACCGAAAGCGGTATACCGTTCCTGCTGCCGCAGACGATGCGGCCGGTGGCATAGCGCCGCGCCCTTTATCCAACGGCGATACGCGCGCTTCATAAAACTGTCAGTCGCCCGTTACATCCACTGTCCAGAACGGCGCATCATCAAACCGAGGAGATCGATCATGCGCATGTCCCTGCTCTGTTCCGTCGCGGCCGTCGTTTTGACCAGTACCGCTGCGTTTGCGCAAGGCGAAGGCGAATTTCCCGCCACGCTGAAGGGCCACGCCGTGCTGCCGGCGCAAACCTTTGTCGATGCCCCCGCAGATGCGCCTGATGACCTCAAGACCTCGGGCAAATACACCACCGGCAAGCGGGTCGATGCCGTCGGCAGCGTGATGGGAAAATCCTATGAGCGGCCGACCGGCGTGTCGTTGCCGTTCAAGGGCCAGCCGCTGCAGGGCCATTCCGGCATCAAGGTGATGGCGGACGGCTCGTTCTGGGTGCTCACCGACAACGGCATGGGCTCGCGCTACAACTCGGCCGATTCGATGCTGTATCTGAACCGGCACAAGATCGATTGGGCGTCCGGCAAGATCGATCGGCAGGAAACCATCTTCCTGCACGATCCCGACAAGAAGGTGCCGTTCCGCATCGTCCACGAGAACACCGCAAAGCGCTATCTGACCGGCGCGGATTTCGACACCGAAGGTTTTCAACTCGTCGGCGACACCTTCTGGATCGGCGACGAGTTCGGCCCCTACGTGCTGAAGGCCGACAAGACCGGCAAGATCCTCGCCGTGTTCGACACCATGGCCGACGGCAAGCCGGTGCGCTCGCCGGATCATTGGTCGGTGCAGTCGCCGGCAGCTCCAGGCGCAACCTACACGACGGTCAATCTGCGCCGCTCCAAGGGTTATGAAGGTTTCGCCGCCTCAAAGGACGGCAAGTTCCTCTACGGCCTGCTCGAAGGGCCGCTGTGGGACGCCGAGAAGAAGGATGTTGAAAAAGTCGACGGCAAGGAAGCCGCGCGGATTCTCGAATTCGACGTCGCCGCTGAAAAGTTCACCGGGCGCTTCTGGACCTACGTGTTCGAGCAGAACGGCAACGCGATCGGCGACTTCAACATGATCGACGCCACAAGCGGCCTGATCATCGAACGCGACAATGGCGAAGGCACCGCGGACAAGGCCTGCCCGCAGGGCCAGCGCGGCGAGAACTGCTTTCCGGACCTCGCCAAGTTCAAGCGCGTCTACAAGATTGAACTGTCCGACGCCAATGTCGGCAAGCCGGTCCGCAAGGTCGCCTATATCGACCTGATGAAGATCAAGGATCCGGAAAAGAAGGCGCGCAAGCCGCTCAACGACGGCGTGCTCACGTTCCCGTTCTTCACCATCGAGAACGTCGACCGCGTCGACGATACGCACATCATCGTCGGCAACGACAACAACCTGCCGTTCTCCTCGAGCCGCGACCCGAACAAGGCCGACGACAACGAGTTCGTGCTGCTGGAAGTCGCGGAGTTTTTGAAGGCGAAGTGAGGGCGTCGGCGCTCCCAAGCTCGTCGTCCCTGCGAACGCAGGGACCCATAACCACAGGTCGTCGTCTGGGGCACCAAACGACGACAATGAAGAGCCTCCACACAACCGACGTCACGGCGTATGGGTCCCCGCGTTCGCGGGGACGACGTGGGGAGAGTGTGGGCGATCACCCCTTCTTCGTCCGGTAATCCCCGAACGTCGTGTCCCGCTGGTCGAGTTGCGACTTCACGCTCGACCCATCGCGGCGAAACGTCGACATGTAGTTTTTGCTGGCCTCCGTCGTGAACGCTAGCGCCTGAATCTCGGTCCCCGCGCGCATTGCGGCGCGTGCGCCCATGATCTCCATCGCGCGGTGCACCGAGCGCTTGTTGAGCTGCTGCAATTCCACCGGCACCTTGGCCGCGCGTTCGGCGAAATCCAGCGTGCGCGCGTCGAGTTCTTCAAGCGGGAACGAACGCGTCGCAAAGCCCCATTCGGCGGCCTCGCGGCCAGACATCGCATCGCCTGTCAGCATCAATTCCATGGCGCGGCGCATGCCGACCAGCCAGGGATGATACTGCATGTCGGGCGGGCTCATCAGCCGCACCGGCGGATAGCCGATCTGGGCGTCGTCGGCGACGTAGACGATATCGCAGGCGGTGGCGAGTTCGGTGCCGCCGGCAAGACAATAGCCGTGCACCTGCGCCACCACGGGTTTTGCCAGATCCCAGATCGAGAACCAGCCTTCCACGACGTGGCGCGACCACTGGCCCGGACCTGCGGCCGAGTGATAGGGCTGGTCGACGCGATTGTCCGCCGACAGGTCGTAGCCCGCGGAAAAACACGGACCAGCGCCGCGCACGATCGAGATCGATACATCTGGATCGCGGTCGGCCTGCTCCAACACCTCGAACACTTCCGCGCGCAGGCGATTATTCAGCGCATTGCGCTTCTCCGGCCGGTTCAGTGTGATGCGCCGGACCCGCGGCCGGGGATCGTCGACGAGAATATGTTCATAAGACATCGGCTGGCTTCTCCCTGTTCGCGGACCTGTTGGGCGGCCCTCGGCGCGTTGATGCCGGTATCAAACGGGAAGCCGTCGATGACGGCAAGGCCGCGCGCTGCAAGGCAGAACCCCACCCCTGCCCCGGCACCGGTCGAAGATCCCGCCTGCCCCGGTCGAAACCAGCTTGACCTGAATCAACGACAGGCGCCGCGCCCGGGCATTGGATGATCATTACATTGATGGGAGAAGTGCCATGCTTGTCCGTGACGTCATGGTTGCCCCGGTCATGACCGTGGGCCCCTCCGCCACCGTGCAGGAGGTTGCAAAGCTGTTTCTCGAAAAGCAGATCAGCGCGGTTCCGGTGCTGGACAACAAAGGCAAGCTGGTCGGCATCGTCAGCGAAGGCGATTTGCTGCACCGCGTCGAGGCCGGTACCGAACGGCACCGCTCCTGGTGGCTTCGCGTATTGGTCGAGAGCGACACGCTGGCGGAAGAATACGTCAAGTCCCACAGCCGCAGGGTTTCGGATATCATGACGCGGGATGTCATCACGACTTCGCCCCAGGCACCGCTGCATGAAGTCGCAGCCCTGATGGAGAAGAACGGCGTCAAGCGATTGCCTGTCCTGGAGAACGGGCAGCTCGTCGGTGTTGTGAGCAGGGCCAATCTGCTTCAGGCCGTGGCGAGCGCACGCCAGTTGCTCGACATCGCGCCGACGGACAAGGCGATCCGCGATCGCATCCTTTCCAGCCTGAAGAAGGAAACCTGGACCCACACCGGACTGCTGAACGTCACCGTTTCCAACGGCATCGTCGATCTCTGGGGAGTTGCGGATTCGGATGCCGAGCGAACGGCGATCCGGGTGGCGGCAGAATCTGCGGCCGGCGTCGGCGCCGTCCACGACCACCTGGTCACCTACCGGGGCGGCGGCTGGGCCTGAGCGATCTCACTGCGCCTCCGATCCACTGCCGCCGCGGGAGAGGACCGGAAGCTCGCTCTTCTCGCCGGATCAACCCGATGGCGTCATCACGACGTTCTTGTCTTTCGGCCAGCGTATGCGCCAAGCGAAATTGATATCGCGGACTTCGCCTGCCTTCGCCTCGAACGCCCATTCCAGCACGCCCCGCTTGTCGCGGATGTTGGTCGCTGATGGCGCCGTGGTCGACGGCAGCATCTCGATCACGATGGCCTCGTTCTCGCTGACCGGCAGCTGGTCCTCGATCGCTACTCTGATCGGGAAGTCATGGCCGTTGCGTACGGTGGTCTTGAAGGCGCGTTCATCGGTCTTCGACGTCGTCACGATCAGGCCGGCCGATCCCTCGTTGCGCTTCAGCACGGCACGCTCGATCTTGACTTTGTCGTCGGCGCCGAAGCCGAGCCGCACGGTTTCGTCCTTGCCGGCAGCGGCCATCACCCCGCGGCCGACGAATACGCCATCGCGATAGATCGAAACCCGGCCCGGCAGCAGCGGCGCGTCCTCATTCTGCTTGAAACTCGCCTCGAGGAATGCGGTCGGATCCTTCACCGGCGCGGCGCGCACCGAAAGGTCAGGTGCGATCATCGCGCTGGCGACACGCAGGCTCTTGGCGCCTTCACTGGCGCCGAGGCTGACGCGGCCGGGGACCTTGAACACCACCTGGAAGCTCCCGACCTCCGCCGTGGCCTGTTGTTCATCCGCGCGCTCGGCGAGCGACTCCGCCTTGGACGCCTGTGTGGCACGCAACAGCGGTTTTGCCGCATAATCCATCGCCCCGCCGCTGACGGATGCCGCGGGACGCGGCGGTTGCGGATATTGCACGATCAGCGAATTAAGATCAGGCGCGTTGCCGCCGCGCGCGGTCCGCACCGTCGAAACGCTGAGCGCGACGTTCGACCAGTCTTCCCCCGTGCTTTGGGTGATCTCGGCGCGGCGCACCAGTTCCAGCGCGGGCTTGCGGTCTTTCGCGCCGGTGTCGAGACGGGCGTCGTACAGCGGCATCCAGCGCGCGTTGCGCACCGCGTAGGTCACCCGCAGCGTGGCCTTGGTCGCGGCGGCGGCTGCGAGCTCGATCCGGACTTCCATCTTGTTCGGCGGCTTCTGCGCCCGGTCGGATTCCAGCCGTGCCATTTCGCGATCGAGCTCGCGCTGCTTCCGTTCGGCATCGCGAATGGCGGCGTCGGCACTGGCGATTTCCTCCCCGACCGCGGCAAACGCCGCGCGCCATTCCGAAATCGGCCGCGCCTCACCCTTGTCGCCGATCCCTGCCGGGGACGCCGCGGCGAAGCGCTCGGCAAACTTGCGCCGTGCCACGGCGGCATCGATCGCGCCCTGCAGATTGGCGCGCTCGTCCTTCAGCGCCTCGATGCGCTTGTCGAGTTCGGGCAGGTTGGCCGGCGGCGCGGCCCGCGGGGGTCTTGCATCGATCGCGCCGATGGTGAGCCTGGCGCCCGCCTCGCCCTCGACCCGCAGCGACGACGGATCAAGCGTCAGCGGCAAATCCTTGAGAACGGCCGCATTCTCACCCGAGGGAAGGTCGACCGTGACGACGCGCGTGACGCTGGCGCCATCGGGATAGACGGTGACGGCATCGACCGCCGAACTGGCGTCGATATTGGCCGCCCGCGCCTCTCCTGCGGCGAGCGCCGTCAGGACGACCAGGCTCGTCGTCAGAAAACTGTTCGCAATCAATCGCATGGATCCTCTCCTGAACCGTTCGCCTGAAGGCGACACGCCCACCGCTCCCGGTCGTGAGACGCAGCGAGAGAGCAACCGGTTCGATCGGATTTCCATGCGGCTTTGCTGCGTGACGTCCGCAGCAGACGGACGAGGCGCCTTCCCCGGGAGAAAGGCGCCTCGAATGTGGCGGAGCTAGAACACCAGCGCCTTGGCCTGCTTCACCTGAGGCAGTGCCTGCACCTTGGCCAGCACGTCGGCCGGCACAGGGCCGTCGATCTCGACCAGCGCGATGGCGTCGCCGCCCTGCTTGGTGCGGCCGAGGTGGAAGGTCGCAATATTGATCTGGGCTGCGCCGAGCAGGCCCGCAAAGCTGCCGATGAAGCCGGGCTTGTCCTCGTTGGTAACGTAGATCATCGATTTGCCGAACTCGGCGTCGACCCGGATGCCCTTGATGTCGACCAGCCGCGGCTTGCCGTCGTGGTAGACCGTGCCGGACACCGAGCGCTCCTGCCGCTCGGTCACGACCGTGACCGTGATCAGGCTTTCGTAGTCGCTCTGCGCTGCGCGCACGATTTCGTCGACCACCATGCCGCGCTCTTTCGCGACGACCGGCGCCGACACCACGTTGACCTCGCCCAGCATCGGCCGCAGCAGGCCCGACAGCACCGCCGAGGTGATCGCCTTGATCTTCATCTCGGCAACGTGTCCCTCATACGTAATCTGGACCTTGAGGATCCCGCTCTCGGTGAGCTGACCCGCGAACGAGCCGAGCTTTTCGGCGAGCTCGATGAACGGCTTCAGCTTCGGCGCTTCTTCCGCCGTGATCGAGGGAAAATTCACCGCGTTCGAGATCGCGCCGGTCAGCAGGTAGTCGGACATCTGCTCGGCGACCTGCAACGCCACGTTCTCCTGGGCTTCCGTGGTGGAGGCGCCGAGATGCGGGGTGCAGATCACGTTGGGATGGCCAAACAGCACGTTTTTGGTGGCGGGCTCCTCGACGAACACATCGAAGGCGGCGCCCGCGACGTGCTTGGAGTTAAGCGCATCGACCAGCGCCTGCTCGTCGACCAGGCCGCCGCGCGCGCAGTTGACGATGCGCACGCCCTTTTTCATCTTCGCGATCGCCGCCGCATCGATGATGTTCTTAGTCTTCTCGGTCAACGGCGTATGCAGCGTGATGAAATCGGCGCGCTTGAGCAGATCGTCGAGTTCGAACTTCTCGACGCCGATATCCTTGGCGCGCTCGGGCGACAGGAACGGGTCAAACGCGATGACCTTCATGCGCAGGCCGAGCGCGCGGTCGGCGACGATCGCGCCGATGTTGCCGCAACCGATCACACCCAGCGTCTTGCCGGTGATCTCGACACCCATGAAGCGGTTCTTCTCCCACTTGCCAGCCTGCGTCGAGGCGTCGGCCTGCGGAATTTCCCGCGCCAGCGCCAGCATCAGCGTGATCGCATGTTCGGCGGTCGTGATCGAATTGCCGAACGGCGTATTCATCACGATGATGCCCTTGGCGGTGGCTGCCGGGATCTCGACATTGTCGACGCCGATGCCGGCGCGGCCGATCACCTTCAGCCTGGTGGCCTTGTCGATGATCTTCGCGGTCGCCTTGGTCGCGGAGCGGATCGCAAGGCCGTCATAGTTCCCGATGATCTCGGCAAGCTTGTCCTTGTCCTTGCCGAGATTGGGCTGGAAGTCGACCTCGACGCCGCGATCCTTGAAGATCTGCACGGCAGCGGGAGACAGCGCGTCGGAAATGAGAACTTTGGGTTTGGACATCTGATGTTCCTTTGGGAAATCGCTCGTCGTCCCGGCCGAAGCGCCGCTTGGCGCGTAGAGCCGGGACCCATACTCCGTGCTGTGGGTATGGGTCCCGGCTCGCGCTTCGCTTGGCCGGGACGACAGCTAACGGGAAAAGCTCAAGCCGCCTTCGGCAGTGCTGCCTTGGTCTCGGCGAACGCCCAGTCGATCCACTGCGTCAGCAGTGCGACGTCGGAGGCTTCCACCGTGGCGCCGCACCAGATCCTTAAGCCCGCCGGCGCATCGCGGTAATAGGCGAAGTCGTAGCCGGCGCCCTCCTTCTCGACCAGCGCCACCAGCTTCTTCGAGAAGTCCGCCTGTGCGTCAGCGGTCAGCGAGGTGATCGCGGGATCCGTGAACTTCAGGCACACCGACGTGTTGGAGCGGATCGATGGCTCCTTTGCCAGGAAATCGATCCACGGCGTCTTCGCCTTCCAGTCCGCCAGGACCTTGGTGTTGGCGTCGGCGCGCGCGACCAGGGCCTTGAGGCCGCCGATCGACTTGGCCCAGTTCAGCGCGTCGAGATAATCCTCGACGCACAGCATCGAGGGCGTGTTGATGGTCTCGCCCTCAAAGATGCCCTGGTTGAGCTTGCCGCCCTTGGTCAGGCGGAAAATCTTCGGCAGCGGCCAGGCCGGCTTGTAGGTCTCGAGCCGCTCCACCGCGCGCGGGCTGAGGATCAGCATGCCGTGTGCGGCCTCGCCGCCCAGCGCCTTCTGCCAGGAGAACGTCACGACATCCAGCTTTGCAAAATCGAGCGGCTGCGCGAAAGCGGCAGACGTCGCGTCGCAGATGGTGAGGCCTTCGCGGGTCGCACTGATCCAGTCGGCGTTGGGCACGCGCACGCCTGATGTCGTGCCGTTCCAGGTGAAGACGATGTCGGAGGCCGGATCGGCCTTGGAGAGGTCGGGAATGTCGCCATAGCCGGCATGCAGCTTGGTGACGTCCTTGAGCTTCAATTCCTTGACGATATCGCTGACCCAACCCTCGCCGAAAGATTCCCAGGCGATGGTGGTGACGGGGCGTGCACCGAGCAGCGACCACAGCGCCATTTCGACCGCGCCGGTATCGGAGGCCGGCACGATGCCGATCTTGAAATCGGCCGGCACTTCAAGCACTTCGCGCGTCAGCTCAATCGCGAGCTTGAGCTTGGCCTTACCGACCTTCGCACGATGCGAGCGGCCGAGGGCGGCATCCTTGAGATTTTGGGGATTCCAGCCGGGGCGCTTGGCGCAGGGGCCGGAAGAGAAATGCGGCACATTCGGCCGCGAAGCGGGCTTCGCAACGGTCATGATCTATCCTTCCAGATAGTAAGCCTCCCGTTGGGGGGAGGTGTCCCGCCGCGGTGATTAGGGGAATCGCGCCCGATCGTCAAGGAACTTGGGCAGGATCAGCGGCAGCCTCGCCTTCACACGCGAGTGATACGTCCTCGTCGGGCGGAAGAGCCACCACCTGCCCCAGGAGCGCGGCGGCATCGGTCACGAGCTTCGCAGCCTGCCGCCGGCTCGCGACCTTCAGAATGCGCGCATCGCCGGCCTGCACGACATATTCATCGCCGACCCGCACGATCGAATAGTTCTTCATCGGAGATCCCCAAGCGCCCCAAGCCCGATGGGTGACGCGGGGATACCCCAGACGTTCCTCTCCGTAAAACAACGGGCGCCTGCGTAGTTTATCGGTTGTTAACTCGATCGCAGAAAGTACGGCTACCGCAAGCAGTAGCGACAACCGCGATTCAACCGCGCATCAAAACCTGATCGTCATGCCGACATGGCTGCGCGCAAATCCAAGCCGCTCGTAAAACCGCTGCGCATCGACGCGGGTGTGGTGCGTCAGCAGCTCGACCACCTTGCATCCGCGGCCGCGCGCTTCCGCCACCGCCCATTGCACGATCTGCTCACCGATGCCGCGGCTGCGGCAGTGGCTGGCGACGCGGACGTCCTCGATCAGGCCGCGCGAGGCGCCCTGCGAGCTGAGCCCCGGCAGGATGCAGAGTTGCAGGCAGCCGACGACGGCGCCCTCCCCGTTCTCCGCGACGACGAGCTGAATATTGGGGTCGCGCGAGAGCTGCTCGAAAGCCGCGACGTAGCATTGCGGCAACGGGTCTTCGATCCGCTCGCGCGGCCCGCCGAGCGGATCGTCCGCCAGCATGGCGACGATGGGACCGACGTCCTCGCGGCGCGCGCGACGGATGGTGATATCGGAAGTGGTGGGCATGAAACTTTTCAATGAAGTCAGCGCGCCGCGGGCAGGCCGAGAAATTTTTCGGTCTCGCCGATCCAGCGGCCCACGGAGGCGTAGCGATCGAGATCGAAGCCGCCTTCGGGGGCCAGGCGGGTATAGGCCAACAGCGACACGTCGGCGAGCGAGACGTTCCCGCCGGCAAGAAACGGCGTAACGGCAAGCGCTTGCTCCATCCGTGCCAGCGCCGCGTAGCCGCGCTTGACCTTCTCCGGATCGAGGTCGGAAGCCGGCTTGCCGAGATAGAACATCTGGAAGCGGCAGACCGCGATGTAGGGCTCGTGGCTGTACTGCTCCCAGAACAGCCACTCGTCCATCTTCGCTTCCGCGTAAGCATCCGGCGGAATGAGGCGGGAGCCACGGGCGAGATAGCGGATGATGGCGTTGGATTGCGCTAGCGTGCGGCCGTCGTCGAGTTCGACGGTGGGCACCTGGCCGGCGCTGTTCAGCGCGAGGAATTCAGCCGTCCGCGTCTCGCCCTTGAGCGTATCGACGGCAATCCAGCTGTAGGGCAGCGCGAGATGATCGCACACCCACTTCACCTTGAGGCAATTGCCGGAATTGGTATCGCCGTAGATCTTCATGCAAAGTCGCCCAGGTTACCAGGGCGACAGTGCAACAGGCGGGGACGAAACTGTCAACGGCGGCGGGATGACGCCGCCGGCGGATCAAAACTTGTAGCCGAGGCCGGCGCGCACCGTGTTGATGCTGGTATCGACCGACGAGGCAAAGCGCACGTATTCCCATTCCGCACGCAGGAAGAGGTTCGAAATCAGCATCATTTCGGTGCCGAGGCCAAAGGAATAACCGTAGATCAAGTGACTGTACTGGCCGTCGGTCGCGCTGACATCGAATGGCACGTTCTGGAAGCCCGGCGCGGCGGCCGGATTGACCTGGGTTCCGTACACACGGGCCGTGCGGATGATATCGGCCTGCCCCAGCGCAATGCCGGCGAACGCATAAGGGAGAAACGGACCGCACAGATAGGCGGCGCGGGCCCGCAGCGTTCCCATGTCGGAAATATTCATGCTCGCGGTGCCTTCATAGGTGGCGCCGACCGTGTAGCCCGAAGGAAGGGTGAAGAACCGCGACATGCTGCCGGTCTGCGAACCGCCGAATTTTCCGTGCGTGTAGTTCAGCTCGAGGCCGATGACGACGTCTTCCCACTGGGAGTTGTAGCCGAAGAATCCGCCGAAGCCCTCGCCGTGGGTCGAGACTTTGCCCATGACCGGCCATTCGGAAATTCGTTGGACCTGCTCCATCTCCAGGCCGTCCATCAGACGTGCGGCGACGGTTCTCGTCGCTCCCGCGAAGTTCATGTTGGAAGTGCCGTAGGCGGCATGCCCGCCGACGTAGAAGCCCTGCCAGTTCACCGAGGTCGCGCTCAGTTCACCGACGCTGCCGCGGAGAAACGGCAAGTCCGGCATATCGGCCGCCTGTGCGACACCAGCAGCTCCACAGATCACCGCCACCAGCAAAAATCGACGCATTGCAACGCTCCATCGGACGCTTTGAACTTGCGTTGATCATCGCCTGTTAACCTTAACCAATCGTTGTTTCGACCCTCGATTGGCGCAAACTTGTCGTAAAGCCGGCGCTTTTTTTGCACCGTGCGTAAAAGCAAAAACGGCGCGGGAAACTCCCGCGCCGTCCTGCAACCGTTAACGAATGAAAGTCCGGATTAACCTTTGCGGATCAGCGGCGGCGCGTAAACCTGCGGGCTGATCAGATCCCAGCGCACGCCGAGCTTGAGGTCATGCGAGGTGATGTTCTTGAAGGTCATCGGGTTGTTGATGTTGTTGGTGCCGTCGAAGGTGCGGAGATCGCCGGTCAGACCATCGCCCATGTCGAGATAGCGATAGGCGAGTTCGACGGTGAAGTTCGGCGTGACCTTGTAGGCGAGACCGGCATGGACCGCCCAGGCAAGATTCCACTTGGCGAAGCTGTCGCCGTAAGCGAGGCCCGGCAGCGCGCCGCCGCCATTGTTGGCGATGCCCTGGTCGGTGAAGCCGTTGATCGCAACCCGCGCGCCGCCGACGCCGGCGCCGATGAACGGGGTGATGCACCACCAGGTGCCGAGATCGACATAGGCGTTGGCCATGACGACCCACTCGTTCTTGGTGGCGTGATAGGTGTCGGTGCCGACGCCGCCGACATAGGTGATGCGGTCGGTGCCGAAGAACTGCGAGTTGCCGCGGTATTCACCGGTGACGTCGCCGCGGAACCAGTTGTTGAACCTGTAGCCGACGCCGAGGCCGAAGATGCCGGCGGTGTTGAAGCTGTTGGTCTGCTGCGACGAGGTCAGGTTGACATCGAGCGCGTTGTTAAGCCGATCGACGCGCTGATTGGAAAAGCCGATATCGCCGCGCAGATACCAGCCGCCGAAATCCTCGACCACCGGAACTGCATAGGGGGGCGGCGCGATGGCCATGTCGGCGGCGAACACCGCCTGGGACAACAGAGTGGCCGCACCGGCGGCAACGAGAGACATAACGCTACGCATAAGCTTCGTCCTTTTGTCCGGTGAGGCAGACTGCGAAAAAAGCCCCACTTCAAAAACTCACGGGCGGACGATGCCACTAAATGTTTAAGCGGCGCTTAACCCTAATTATTAAGGTTGACAAATCGTCACCACTCCTCCGACGCGCTGGTTCGCGACGCGAGACCATGAGATTGCGGCCACGAAGAACGCGCGAAGCCGCCACCATTCCTAACAATGTGTTGACGGCAATTCGCGCCTCACCGCGCGCCACGCCCGACCGCAATCAGGATGGCCGGACAAGATTCACGACGTTCGGCGGCAAGATCCGAAGCGAGCTTATGCCGCCGCGGCGTGGCCGAGCGCGTTGACGATCTGGTCGACGACGTCTTCGACCAGCATGCGGTCGTCGCCCTCGCCCATCACGCGGATCACGGGCTCGGTGCCGGACGAGCGAACCAGCAGACGGCCGTGGCCGTTGAGACGGTTCTCGCCATCCATGATCGCCGACTTGACCTCGGCGTCGTCGAGCGGCTTGCCGCTGCGGTAGCGCACGTTCTTGAGGATCTGCGGCAGCGGATCGAAGCGGTGGCAGACTTCCGACACCGGACGACGAAGTTTTTGCACCACCGCCAGCACCTGCAGTGCGGCGACAAAGCCGTCGCCCGCGGTGGCGTAGTCGGACAGGATGATATGGCCTGACGGCTCGCCGCCGAGATTGTAGCCCTGCTTGAGCATCTGCTCGAGCACGTAGCGGTCGCCGACCGGCGTACGCACCATGCCGATGCCGTGTCCTTCGAGGAATCGTTCGAGCCCGAGGTTCGACATCACGGTGGCGACGATGCCGGGCTTGGCGAGGCGTCCATCTTCCTTCCAGCTCTGCGCGATCACCGCGAGCAACTGGTCGCCGTCGACCACATGGCCGCGCTCATCGACCAGGATGACGCGATCGGCGTCGCCGTCGAGCGCGATGCCGATATCGGCGCGCATCTCGCGCACCTTCTTCGCCAGCGCTTCCGGCGAGGTCGAGCCGCATTCCTTGTTGATGTTGAAACCGTCCGGATCGACGCCGATCGCGACGACGTCGGCGCCCAGTTCCCACAGCGCTTCCGGCACCACCTTGTAGGCCGCGCCATGCGCGCAATCGATCACCACGCGCAGGCCGTCGAGCGAGAGCTCGCGCGGCAGCGTGCGCTTGGCGAACTCGATATAGCGGTCATGAACGCCGTCGATGCGGCGGGCGCGCCCGAGGCTGGCGCTCTGGGCCAGCCGGCGGTCCATCGGCTCGTCGAGCAGTTGCTCGATCTGCTTCTCGACATCGTCGGACAGTTTGAAGCCCTGCGGTCCGAACAGCTTGATGCCGTTGTCCTCGAACAGATTGTGCGAGGCCGAAATCATCACGCCGAGATCAGCGCGCATCGACTTGGTCAGCATCGCGACCGCTGGCGTAGGCATCGGGCCGAGCAGCAGCACGTCCATGCCGACCGACGTGAAGCCGGCCACCATCGCGTATTCGATCATGTAGCCCGAGAGGCGGGTATCCTTGCCGATCACGACGCGGTGACGATGCTCGCCACGCTGAAACACCAGCCCGGCCGCCTGCCCCACCTTGAGCGCGAGCTCCGGCGTGATCAACCCGTTGGCGCGGCCCCGAATCCCGTCGGTACCGAAATATTTGCGGCTCATGTGTCCCCCAAGCGATCCCGGGGCTCTTCCGGCCATGACAGCCGGGAATCCCCGAACACGCTCCCATCGTAGCGTGCAGAGGCGGGTTATAGTCCCTTAGCCGCTAAAATGAGTTCAAAAAATATGATGAATCATTACGGTCGGCTCGGCCGAGTCATGTATAATACATTGTTATAGCTTGATTTTTACTGGAACTGCCCGCGCCCGGCCGAAGCCGCTAGTCCCGCCGCTTGACGTGATGGTCGCCTTTCGAGGGCGGCGGCTGGGTGACATTGACGGGGTCGGAGGCCGGAAAGGTCTCCTCCAGGCCCTCTTCCAGGGCGTCGTCCAGCCGGCGTTTTTCCGTGCGATCCTGCGAGCCGGCGTCAGTGCTGGAAACTTTGCGCGGTGTGGTCATGGCACGTTCCTTGGCATGTCCCCGCCTCGTCAGTGACGCCCGTGAGATGCGATTTGGCTGGCGTACCAACCATGATAGATGACAACACAGAAAAGGAATTCAAGAAGGGGCCGGGAACGCCATGAAGCACATCACCTGCATCGAAGATCTGCGCGAGTTGCACAAGCGCCGCGTTCCCAAGGCCTTCTTCGACTATGCCGATCGAGGCTCCTATACCGAGGACACGCTGCGCGCCAATTCCGAGGACCTTCGGCAGATCAAGTTCCGCCAGCGTATCCTGGTCGACGTCTCGAAACGCGACCTCTCCACCACGATCCTGGGCGAGCCTGCGGCGATGCCGCTGATCCTGGCGCCCGTGGGCCTGCTCGGCATGCAGCACGGCGATGGCGAGATTCATGCCTGCCGCGCTGCGCAGGCCGCCGGCATCCCCTTCACCCAGAGCACGATGTCGATCTGCTCGATCGAGGACATCGCGGCCGCCGTCGACAAGCCGTTCTGGTTCCAGCTCTACGTGATGAAGGACCGCGGATTCATCAAGGCGCTGGTCGAGCGCGCGATCGCGGCGAAATGCTCTGCGCTGGTGTTGACGGTCGACCTGCAGGTGATCGGACAGCGCCATCAGGACATCAAGAACGGAATGTCGGTACCACCTGAATGGTCGCTGTCGAAGCTGATCGATTTCGCCACCAAGCCTTCGTGGGTATCCGGCGTGCTGCGCGGCAAGCGCCGCACCTTCGGCAATCTCGCCGGACACCTCAAGGTGAGCGAGGACATCACCGCGCTGTCGACCTGGATCAACTCGCAGTTCGACACGTCGCTGAACTGGAAGGACATCGACTGGATCCGCTCGATCTGGCCGGGCAAGCTGGTCCTGAAGGGCATTTTGGACGTCGAGGACGCGGAGATCGCGGCCAAGACCGGTGCGCAGGCCATCGTCGTCTCCAACCACGGCGGCCGCCAGCTCGACGGCGCGCCGTCGTCGATCGAGGTGCTGCCTGAAATCGTCGACACCGTCGGCTCGAAGATGGAAATCATGTTCGACGGCGGCATCCGCACCGGCATGGACGTGATGCGCGCACTCGCGCTCGGCGCCAAATCCTGCATGATCGGCCGCGCCTATGCCTATGGGCTGGGCGCCGGCGGGCAAGAGGGCGTCGCCAAGGCGATCGACATACTTGCAAAGGAACTCACCACCACGATGGGGCTGTGCGGCGTCAACACCATCGCCGAGATCGACGACAACGTGCTGGCGATTTGAGACGACGCGGCATTGATACGACTCCATCAACGAGTCGTCCCTGCGAACGCAGGGACCCATACCGCGTGATCTATCGTTGCTGCGTGGTGGCTGACGCTCTGCGTTCGCCGGTTATTGTTGCGAATTGCTGAAGCGAAGCCATCTTCCGTCGTGACCGTTACGCGGGCCGCAGCGTATGGGTCCCTGCGTTCGCAGGGACGACCCGTTGAGAGAGTTCGGTAGATTGGACACGCCGTCATTCCGGGGCGATGCGCAGCACCGAACCGGAATCTCGAGATCCCGGGTTCGATTTGCGCATCGCCCCGGGATGACGCTTCGCGTCATGTCTTTGCGAGATCGACCTCGACGAGGGATCGAAGTTCTGGGGTCACCTCCGGGCGTCGGCCGAACCACAATTCGAATCCACGGACGGCCTGGTGCAGCAGCATGCCGAGCCCGTCAGCCGTCTTCAGCCCGCGCCCGCCCGCGGCCGTCAGCAGCGGCGTTTGCAGCGGCACATAGACGATATCGGCGACGACGGCGTGCGACGGCAGCAGGCCGACATCGAGTTCGAGCGCGGGCTGGCCATGCATGCCGAGCGACGTCGTATTCACCAACAGTCCCGCGCGCGGCAGCAAGCCACCGATCGCATCCCAGGCAGCAGGCACAACGCGCGCACCAAACTGATCCGCCAGCGCGCAAGCGCGCTCGAGCGTGCGGTTGGCGAGATACACGCGCTTGATGCCGCGCTCGAGCAATCCGAACACTACCGCGCGCGCCGAGCCGCCGGCGCCCAGCACCAGCGCGTCCTCGGTCTTGTCCCAGCCGGGCGCGCTGGAATCGAGATTGTTGATAAAGCCCTCGACGTCGGTATTGGTCGAGCACAGTTCGCCGTCGGCAAACCACAGCGTATTGGCAGCCCCCACCGCACGCGCGCGTTCGTCCGGCTTCGACAGCGCCAGCGCGCGCTCCTTGTGCGGAATGGTGACGTTGGCGCCGACGAAGCCGCGGTGCGACAGCCGGAACAGGAAATCCTTGAACTCGTCGGGCGGCACGGCCTCGATGACGTAGCCGCCTTCGATGCCGAGCGTGCGCAGCCAGTAACGATGGATCAGCGGCGAGCGCGAATGCGCGGCCGGCCATCCGATCAAACAGGCGGCGCGGGGCTTGGTCACGGCAACAACCTCCTCATGACGTCGATGGCCGGGATGAACCCGGCCACGACGATCAATTTATCTTCCACGGAGAGGTGTCAAGCCACGGCGCACCGCCTCCCACTACGCCGCAACACGATGCGCGGCGATGATCTGGTCGGCGGCGCGGCCGGTGACTTCGGCCATGCGGTCGAACGCCCGCGTAAAGCCGCCGGCGCCGGCGGTGGCCGAGCGCAGCTCCACGATCAGGTCGCCGATCTCGGCTTCCGGCATGGTGGCGCGGACGCAATCCCAGCCGGGCCAGTTTTCGCGGGTGTCAAAGCCCAGGATCTGGCCGCGCCGTGCCGACAGGATGGCGTTGATCTTTGCCGTGGCCTCGGTCGGGCAGACGATCTCGACCATGTGGATCGGCTCCAGCAGCACCGGCTGGCATTGCGGCAGCGCCTCGCTCATGCCGATCCGCGCCGCGGTGCGAAAGGCAAGATCGGAGGAATCGACGCTGTGGTAGGAGCCGTCCGTCAGCGTCACCTGAAGGTCGATGACCGGGAAGCCGAGCGGGCCCTTCGCAAGCCCGTCGACCACGCCCTCCTCCACCGCACCGATGTAGTTGCGCGGCACCGCGCCGCCGACGACCTTCTCGTGGAACTCGAAGCCGGTGCCGCGCGGCATCGGCTTGATCTCCAGCACCACGTCGCCGAACTGTCCATGGCCGCCGGATTGCTTCTTGTGGCGGCCGCGCTGGGTGATGGATTTGCGGATGGTCTCCTGATAGCCGATCACGGGCGGTTGCGATTTGGCGTTGACGCCGAAGCGGTCCTTCAGCCGCTCCAGCGCGACGCGCAGATGCATTTCGCCCTGCCCCCACAGCACGATGTCGTGGGTCTGCGGGTTGTGGATCATCGTCAGCGACGGATCCTCCTCGTTCAGCCTGAACAGCGCCTGCCCGAGCTTGACGTCATCCTTGCGATCGATCGCCGCGAGCGACATCGCCAGCACTGGCGGCGTCGGCTCGATCTTCACGAGCGCCGGCGGCGCGGTCTTGCCGCTCGACAGCGTATCGCCGGTCTTGACCGCGTCGAGCTTGCCGAGCGCGATCGTCTCGCCGGCTTCCGCCGCAGCCCGCTTGGTGTCGTGCCCGCCGCTGACTGCGAGGATGCCGGAAACCCGCCCGGCTTCGCCGGAGGAGGATTGCAGCGTGGCGCCATCATCGAGATGGCCGGCCAGCAGCCGCACCAGCGAGAGCTTGCCGCCGTGCTGCAAATGCATGGTCTTGAACACATAGGCCAGCGCATCCTTCTGTGAGGACGCGCCGAGCCGTTTGGCCGTCTCTGCCACGCCGGGCGCTTCATGCCGCAGCGCCTTCATCAGCCGCAGCACACCGTTCTCGCGCGCGGCCGAGCCGAGCAGCACGGGGCAGATCAGGCCCTCGCGCAATTCGCGGGCGAGATCGTCGAATACAGCGTCGCGCGGCGGCTGGATATCTTCCAGCAACTGCTCCATCAGCGCATCGTCGTGATCGGCGAGCTTTTCCAGCATCGAGAAGCGCGCTTCCTTTTCGCGGTCGAGATTTCCGCCCTCCAGCGCAATGACTTCGGAGGGCTTGTGCTCGCGGTAGACGAAGGCGCGCTCCAGCGCGAGATCGACAAAGCCTTCGATCAGATCGCCGTTCCAGATCGGAATCTGGCGCAGCACCAGCGGCACGCGCGAGGCCGGCTGCAGGGTGGCCAGCGTCTCGCGGATGCGCTTACTGGCGCGATCGATCTTGTTCAGGAAAAGAAAACGGGGGATGCCCAAATCTTCCAGCTCGCGCAGGATGATCTGCAGTTGCGGCAGCTTCTTCTCGTCCGCCTCGCAGACCACCACCGCGGCATCGACCGCAGGCAACGCGGCGCGCATGTCATGCGCGAACTCGATGGAGCCGGGACTGTCGATGAAGGTGTAACTGTCGCCCATGAAACTGGTCGTAGCGGCGAAAAGACCCACGCCCATCTTGTGGTTCCGCGCCTCGGCGCTGGAATCGCCGACCGAAGTTCCGGCGTCGACGCTGCCGGCATTCTTGATGGCGCCCGTTCGCGCCAGTATGGCTTCCAGAAGTGTGGTTTTACCGCTTTGGAAAGGGCCCACCAGCGCGATGCACCGTGGACCTCGGGGACTTCTGACGTCTTGTCCCATTGCCGCCTCCTTGGTTGGAGCTCGGCCCATGATTGGGTCGGCGGCACTGATGCTCCGCCTGTCCCGTGAATTTGGCAAGCGAGAAAAATTCGCTGCGGTGCGGCGTGGGACCAGTCGATGCTCGCGCACCGTCATTGCGAGGAGCGATAGCGACGAAGCAATCCATGTCTCCGCAAGCGGATAGATGCATTGCTTCGCTACGCTCGCAATGACGAAGAGATGGGCTACCGCCCCGGCCGCAATTCCAGGCTTTCCAATCCTGCAGCAATGCCGATGCCGACCTGGCCCTGAACGCTGAGCGGCTGCAGCGCGATCGAATTCGCGGAGCCGCCGACCAGCACGTTGCCGCCGACGCCGACACCGAGCGTCGCGCTGCCTTGCGCGCCGACATAGTCGCCAGAGAGATCACCGGGTCCGAGCCGCGCCACCGGCGCGAACACGCCCCATGCCAGCGCCGATTCCTGGGTGATGCCGAGATCGAGGCCGACCTTGCGGATGGTGGCGACATAGCGATCCTCGGGCACGCCGTCGGCGCGGAATACGCAGCCGAGATGGGTGACGGAGCCGACGATGAAGCCCACGCTGGCGCCGCCGCGGCACTCCAGCACGCCGACCTGTACGCGCTGCGGGGATTGCGCGCTCGCAAGCTCGACGGAGGCTCCCATCAGGCCAAGGAAAGCACCGGCAATAATGAACGAACGAACCATGAAGTAATCTCCGGCTGAAAAATGATGCGGGCAGAGAAACGAAGCGAGGCCGCTTCTATGCCACAACATCATGAGCTGTGCCAGATTGGGCGCGGTCTCGCTGTCATTCCGGGGCGATGCGCAGCATCGAACCCGGAATCTCGAGGTTCTCAGGTGCGCAATTGCGCACCTCAGTTCTCGCTCAGCGCGCCCCGGAATGACTTCAATAAAAAGGCCCGCTTGCGCGGGCCTCTTCGTGAAAGTATTGCCGGCCTTCGTCCGAAACGCCCTATCGCAAATTGCCGCAGAAACGCTGGATGCGTTTGCAGGCGTCTTCGAGATCGGAAGTCTTGGTCGCGTAGGAAATCCGGAACGCCGGTCCAAGCCCGAACGCCGAACCCTGCACGACGGCGACGCCTTCGGTCTCCAGCAATTCGGTGACGAAGTCCTCGTCATTTTCGATCACCTTGCCAGAAGGCGAGGTCTTGCCGATGGTGCCGGCGCAGGACGGATAGACGTAGAACGCGCCCTCGGGCCGCGGGCACTCGATGCCCTTGGCCTGGTTCAGCATCGACACCACGAGGTCGCGGCGCTCCTTGAACACCTTGTTGTGCACGGGGATGAAGTCCTGCGGGCCGTTCAGCGCCTCCACCGACGCCCACTGCGCGATCGACGACGGGTTCGAGGTCGACTGCGACTGGATCGTCGCCATCGCCTTGATCAGCTCGGCAGGACCGCCGGCATAACCGATGCGCCAGCCAGTCATGCAATAGGCCTTCGACACCCCGTTCACCGTCAGCGTGCGGTCGTACAGTTTCGGCTCGACCTGCGCAGGCGTGGCAAACTGGAAGTCGTCGTAGACCAGGTGCTCGTACATGTCGTCGGTCATCACCCAGACATGCGGATGCTTCACCAGCACGTCGGTGATCGCCTTCAACTCGGCGCGCGTATAGGCGGCGCCGGTCGGGTTCGACGGCGAGCACAGGATGATCCATTTGGTCTTCGGCGTGATCGCCTTTTCCAGATCTTCGGGCCGCAGCTTGAAGCCGTTGGAGGCCGGGCACACCACCGGCACCGACTCGCCGCCGGCCAGCGCCACCATCTCCGGATAGCTCACCCAGTACGGCGCCGGGATAATCACCTCGTCGCCGGGATTGAGGGTCGCCATCAGCGCGTTGTAGAGCACCTGCTTGCCGCCGGTGCCGACGATGATCTGGTTCGGCTTGTAGGTCAGGCCGTTCTCGCGCTGGAACTTGGCGATGATCGCCTCCTTCAGCTCGGGAATGCCGCCGACATCGGTGTACTTGGTCTTGCCGGCTTCGATGGCATGGATCGCCGCCAGCTTGATGTTGGCGGGCGTGTCGAAATCCGGCTCGCCGGCGCCCAGCCCGATGACGTTGCGGCCCGCCGCTTTCAGCGCGCGTGCTTTATCCGTGACCGCGATCGTCGCGGACGGCTTCACACGGGCGAGCGCAGCGGACAGGAAGGGCATCGTCATCTCCTGGCAAACGTCGTGAACACTGAAATCCACGACTCTTTCTGATGGGAACGGGGCACCCTAGGACGCGGCGCGCTGCATCGCAAGAAGCTTGGCCGGGAAAGGCCCAAACTTTAGGGAACCGTTAAAGCGGGCTCGGTACGGTCGGAGCAATACGGCGCAATATTCGTAAAAATTCCGCGGTGAAATGACTCATATTTGGCAAGGGCTTCGGAGCGGCGAATGGCTGACGGTGGCGCGCATGCGCGCCTATAGCCTGATCCTGCTCGGCCTCTCGGTCCTGGTGTTCGCCGGATGGATCGCGGTTTCCGACGGCCTGATAGACCGCAACGGCCAGCCGATCGGTACCGATTTTTCCAACGTATATGCGGCAGGCACACTGACCTGGCAGGGCCGCTCCGCAGACGCCTACGAGCCCGCGCTCCAGCACGCGGCGGAGAAGGCGATGTTCGACGGCCGCGACGTGCCGTTCTATGGCTGGCACTACCCTCCCTTCTTCTTTGCGATAGCCGCTCTCGTCGCCGCCGTTCCCTATGCATGGGGCCTGGCGATCTGGCTGGCCGCAAGCTTTGCGGCCTACCTCGCCGCGATCCGCGCCATCCTGCCACGCGGGGAAACGCTGCTGGTTGCCGCCGCCTTCCCGGCCGTGTTCGTCAATGTCGGCCACGGGCACAACGGCTTCCTCACCGCAGCGCTGCTGGGCGGCGCGCTGCACTGGCTCGATCGCAGGCCTTGGCTCGCAGGCGTGCTGATTGGCCTTCTGGCCTACAAGCCGCAATTCGGCATCCTGATTCCGATCGCGCTCGTGGCGGGCGGGCGGTGGCGCACGATCGGCGCGGCGGCAGCGACCGTTGCGGCACTGGTCGCCATCAGCTTCGCGCTGCTCGGCAGCGGCATCTGGCACGCGTTCGCCGACTCCATGAATTTCACCCAAACAGTCGTGCTCGAACAGGGCGGCACCGGCTGGCAGAAGATCCAATCGATATTCTCGGCAGTCCGGGCATGGGGCGCGAGCGTGCCGGTCGCCTACGCGGCGCAGGCTACGCTGTTCGCCGCGCTTGCCGCCACGCTCGCCTGGTTATGGCACAGCGATGCCGCCTTCGAACTCAAGGCTGCGGCGCTGGCGCTGGGCAGCCTGCTCGCGACGCCCTATGTGCTCGACTATGACCTCGTGGTGCTCGCGGTCGCGATCGCATTTTTCGCGCGGCACGGACTCCGCCACGGCTTTCGCGATTTCGAAATCAGTCTGCTCGCCGCCGCCTGGATCGTGCCGCTGCTGTCGCGCAGCGTTGCCGGGGTCACCTTCGTACCCCTCGGGCTCCTCGTCGAACTGGCGCTCTACGCTTTTGTCTTGCGGCGCGCGGCGCTCGATCACGCGAGCCATGCGGTTGGCGCGCCCCGCGTCGCGCAGGTGTGATTCTAGTTGTTCCGGCGTGTTGATGGAATCGTTCTGCACGGGTGCAGTGCGGTAGAGGTTTTCGACTTTTTCCATTCCGCAGGCCTTGCGACGTATTGATATCGGCATCATTGTTTAGCCGCGTTGCGGCGCGAAAGCCATGCGTTCACAGCGTGCGTGCTTCCCCTCGACCGAGGAAATTCCAGATACGATGTACAAGCTCTATTCGATGCAGCGCTCCGGCAACAGCTACAAGGTCCGCCTTGCGCTGGCACTGCTGAATGCGCCGTATCAGGCGATCGAGATCGATATTCTAAGCGGCGAAAGCCGGACGCCGGATTTTCTTTCGAAGAACCCGAGCGGCCAGGTACCGCTGCTGGAAGTCGCCGAGGGACGCCATCTCGCGGAGTCCAATGCCATCCTCTGGTATGTCTGCGGCGGCACCTCGCTGGCGCCGGAATCGCGGATCGAGCGCGCCGAAGCGCTGCAGTGGATGTTCTTCGAACAGCACGCACTGGAGCCCAATATCGGCGCCGCCTATTTCTGGCTGTCGCTGGTCAAGGGCGGCCGCGCTTTGCAGACGCATGCGCTGGAGGACTGGATGGAGCGCGGCTATGCGGCGCTCCAGGTGATGGAAAACCACCTCAAGACCCACGCCTATTTCGCCGCCGGCCAGCTCACCGTCGCGGACATCGCGCTGTATGGCTACACCCATGTCGCCGACCGCTGCGACTACGATCTGGCCACCTTCCCCGCCATCCGTGCCTGGCTGCGGCGGGTCGAACAGACCCCGGGTTTCGTCGCCATGGACTGGCGGGCCCAAGTTGATGATTCCGCCCAGATCGCTGCGGGCGCCTGACCGCTCACTTTCGCGCGAGAACGCCGCCACAAGTTAACAACATCGGGCACAACATTAACCACTGCCCTGATTTCGCCGCTTTCGATGCTCCGGCCGCCGCAATATTGCCCGCCATGGTGGTGAAGTTGACGGAAATCGCGGAGTGATTCGCCCCGCGTCTCTAAGGATTTGGACCATGATGCGGTTGCCCGGCACGGCAGGCTTTGCGAACCACCCCGCGCCAGTTGCTTCTCCCCGATTGGCCAGCGCCATCGCCGCTTCGCTGGCGATCGGCACCTTGTCGCTGTGCCTTGTGGTCAACTCCACGATTTTTACGATGGCAAACGAATACAAGGAGTTAGCGCCTAAACATGCCCCCGAATATCGGAGCGGGGGCACATCCGGGGCACAATATAGGCCTGATGCGGAGTAGCTTTGCGAGGAACCGAGGGCGGGGATCGGCATTAACGAGAGGCGCCACCTTGCCTGCCTGGGTAGGCGCACTCCGTGAACCTAACTGAGGCCCCCGCCCCCCGGCTGGGGCCTTTTTTCGTTCGGACCGCTCGGCAGTCTCAGCGTACAGCGACTCCCGCTGCATCATCGTTTGGAACAAGCCAGTCAACAGCGAGGAGACAGGCTTCCAGAATCACAAACGAAAGTAAGCCGCCGAGCCAACCAAAGAAGACCACCAAAAAGGTCGCTAACAGCACGGCGCAGGCGATGTCAGCCGCAACCTTGGAACCGCGCTCAAGTCGGTCTTGCTTAGATGAGAAATAGGGCATCGCGTTCCCTCAGTTGATAACAGGACACAGGGCGAATACGAACACCCTAACATGCAAGACGACGAAGAGGCCCGCCAGCGTGAACCGGCGGGCGCGAAAAAGCCGCCACTGGGGGACAGCGACGGCTTTTAAGGCAGATCCTCGCGTGGATGTCGCCCGCGATTAATCAGACCCTATCCGAGGGAAGTTAACGTTTTATCCCGCGATCCAGAGAATGATCTTGGCGACGATGACGGCCAGGCCCGCGCCGCAGAGTAGGCCCAGCACCGCCAGAAGCCTTTCAATCGCGTGGCGCACCCAACGAACCTGGCGCGACATTTCCCGAAGTGCGTCAGCAACGTCGCTGTCCATCAATTCGCCCTCCCGGTTTCGAGCGCAAGCAATGCAGGAGAGACCGCATTGGGATCGGCAGCCGCCGCCATGTAGGAGAGTTGGGCGAGCAACTCGGCAGTCATGACGAGCTTTATCACCACGTTCTGATAGCCGGGGTTCGCCACGTCCGGCATCGTGAATACCAGCCGGCGGCAAGGCCCCAGGGTTTCGATCCGTGCGATGGCGTGGCAGTACACGTCAACCGCGTTGTCCAGCAGAAGGTCTGCCATCACGCTACCTCCCCCGCTTGCGAGAGCCTGAAGTAGCCCAGGACAACTCCGTAAGAGATGATCCCGCTTTGGCCGAAACCATCGCCGCAATAGGTCTTGTCGTAGATCGCCGCCGTCGCCGCCATCAGGGCCAGTTCGTGCCGGTCAGCCGGTTGGATCTTCGCTACAGCCCCTTGCGCCTTTCGGAAGTGACTTTCGGCCTCGATCTGCGCGTGCCAGGAATCCATGCAAACTTCGTCGCGATATTTGCACCACCTGCGCGACCAGCGAAGGCGAGGCCGCTTGCCCCTCGGCTCAGGATGTTCTTCAGCCCATCGTGTCACCTTGGCGTCGTCCTCTGCGAACCGCGCCTTGGCAGACTCCAGGGCGTCGTGAGAGTCCATGAGCGCCCTCACCGCGTCCTTGAGGGCCTGACCGGCCTTAGCCGTATCAGGGAGTCCCGCCGGGGCGGCAATCGCTATCGTGGCGGCGGCCGGTCGCATGGTTGCCAGCGCAGCAACGTTGACGGCGGTACCGGCCGCCAGCGCGGCTACTGTGCCCCCTAGGAAGCCGCGGCGCGTCGTATCAATGGGCGTGTTTGTGGGTGGCGTGCTATGCACGCGATTAGCCTGGATCATGTTGATTCAGCCCTTCATGGTTTGGGTTAGAGCCGGGGCGGAAGTCTGATCCCTTCCCCTCGGCTCGTTTTTATGATAATCGTAAAATCATGAAGAAGTCAATAAACGATAATCGTAAAATAGGCCGCGGCCGGCCGGCAACAGGGACAGCGCCGTTGGTTGGCGTTCGCATGACCGAGGATCTTCAGGCGCAAATCAAAGCCTGGTCCAAAAAACAGGAAGATGATCCACCACTCGCTACGGCCATCCGCCGGCTTGTAGAGCTGGGGCTGAAGGCGAAGGGGAAATAAGCAAAAATCACGTTCAATTCACGGAGGCGAGCGCGAAATGGTCAGGCCACGTAGCCTGATTCGACGCCAGCCCCGATCAGCGCTGCCGACAGACCGCCTTCGGGCGGTCTTTTGCTGTGTACATCGCGTTGACTCAACCGCCGCGGGAGGGTGGGATGGCGCTTTCTGGGGTAGCCGACTTCATGATTTTGCCTGAGAAACTCAAATCGCTTTACAGGGCGACTCCATTTTATGGCTCCCGCTTCGCCAGGATAAACGCGACGAAAAACAAGCAGCGATCCCCTGAAGACGAGGCATTACGCGAAGTCTATTCCCAGTTCGTCGCGGCCGGCGATTTGGTCTTTGATATCGGGGCCAATATCGGAGAACACACCAAGCTATTCTTGGATCTCGGCTGTAGGGTCATTGCCGTTGAACCCCAGCGCAATTGTGTCGCGACGCTGCGGCGGTCGTTCGGGAACCGAATAGAGATTGTGCAGGCGGCCATTACCGACCGTGCAGGGACGGCGACTCTCAGAAAACACGATACGCTACACGCGATGGCCACGCTTTCCGATGAGTGGTTGTCGAGAGCAGACAGCGCGCGAGATTGGTTTAGGCGCGAGATCGTGCAAACCACGACCTTTGATGATTTGATAGGTCGCTTCGGACAACCAAAATTCGCGAAGATCGATGTAGAGGGGAGTGAGCGAAAGCTATTTTCAGGCCTCTCTACACCGATCGACGCTGTAAAGTTCGAGCACGCATGCGAATTGATAGACGACACAAGCGCCTGCATAGCCAAGCTGGAAGCGCTTGCTAGCTACGAATACAACTACGCTACCGCATACTCCCCCGAAATGCAGTTCGCCAATTGGGGTTCTGCGCAAGAATTTCTGTCATTCCTGCCGAACGCCAAATGGGGTGACGTATTCGCTAAGCGCACATTCTGAGCCCCGCAGCGGCGGTAGACGCAGTCAGCCGGTCGTCTCAGCCGCCGATGACGCCAACGACGCCAACGCTGGGTGCAGTGATGGAGCCGCCGCCGCTCAATGTAGTCCGACCAAGATTGAGGCTATTGGTGGCAGTCATGCTGCTTGTGGTAAACGTCATGCCCCTGAACGCGGTCCACGTTGCAGTAGCTGCCGCCCCCAGTGCGATTGTAGCTGCGGCCGTACCCTCACCCCCGTCCATGAAGATTGGGCTAGAACTGCTGCCAGTTAGGGTGATCGCGTTCGTAACCGCGTAGATGCCAGAAGCAGCCGCTGACCAACCAATCGTAAGACCGGCAGCGATAGTCAAGTTCGTTATTGTGGCTGTGGACCCGTTGGGGCCCGATACTACCCAAGAGCCTCCGGAGGAATTGGCATTGAAGGTTACTGTCCCCCAAGTCGCCGTCGACGTGCCAACGCTAAAATTGCGTTGATTTATCGTATTCCCCTGGAAAACAAAAGTCGCATTGGCTGGAGTGACGGTCAGGTTCGTAAGTGTCGATTGCGTATAACCGCCGCCTGCGTTTGTGCCGTTGAAAGTAAAAGTGCCCGAACCAAAATTTACGGTCCGCGTACCGGTGCCTGAATTATTCCACCCGTTCGCCCCAAGGGTTAGGCTGTTGTCGTTTGTGTCGAAATCAAGCGTGCCAATCATCGCGCCAGTGGTTAAGCTGACGATGCTTGGATTTGTGTTGACGGTGATCGTGCCGCCGTTCAACCCGGAAGCGTGACCGTCAATGGTAACATCATCGCTGGAACCGGGGACGGATTGCCCGCCAGCGCCGCCACTCGTTGCGGACCAGTGCGTCGTGTCAGAGGCGTCCCACGTTCCCGTACCGCCCACCCAGAATCGATTAGCCATAGCATGATTTCCATTTGCGGAATGACCGCATTGAGTTCGGAAATCACCGTTGCCGGGCTCGCTATCGCGTCTTTCGGGGGTGACATTGAAATGATCTTCACTTTCTAGATTCCGCCCCGCAGCCACGTCTGCCCATTGGCAGAAACGAAAACCACGGCAGGCGCGCCAGACGAAACAATGGTGACCGGACGCCTTCCGCTGCTCACCGGGGTAAGCGGCGTGTTGAGCTTGTTAGGATTAGACGACGGGCTTCCAGATACAGGCGTTGCGTCCACTACGGGCACGCCGCCAGATCCGACAACGACTACGGGCGCTGGCATGGGATGCCTCTGGTTTTGCCGTCTATCGATTTTAACAGACGATCAAGCTCCCCGCCGGTCAGGGTCATTGAACCGCTGTGAACCGTCATGTCAAAAGGCTGCTCGTCAGCCGTCTTTACGGCTTCCAGCTTCGCCAGTCGCTTTGCCAGGGCTTCAATGCGTCTCATCGTGCCAGCCCCGGCTTTGCATAGCGCTCGATCCATTCCTGCGAGGTCGCACACACCTCAGGCATGACGGCAACCGGCCGGCCGCCGCTGCGCTCCCGAATGAGCGCCCGCCGCTCTGCCGCGCTCAATCGCTGCTCATCATGGGAAAACCTCACCACGTAGCTCGGCACCGGCAGGTGTCCCTGCTCCAGCTTTGCTAGTCGCGCCTCCAGCACTCGGGTTCGTGACTTCATCGACGTGCCTCCATCTCTGCAATCCGCGCCTCCAGTTCAGACAGCCGAATCGTGTCGGCAAAATTCTCAAGCATTTTCGTGATTTCGCTCCCCTCATTCGGGGTTAACTCGCCTTTGGCAACGGCCTGCACAATCTTCAACTGCGCCAGGGACGCATCCTGCGTTGTCTTCAAGGGCGGCAGTTCGAAGTTGATCGGCCTATCCTTGCGCGGCGGGATCAAGCGCTCAATGCATAGGCGCATCATGGCAGGATCACCCTGTCCCGCCATCTCGATCGCCTTTTTCGTCAGCGCCTCCGCCTTGCCGTCCAGCAATGCCTCCAGAAGCACGGTCGTCTTGTTCCGCGAGCCCTTGGGCTTGCCGGCGGGGTTGCCGCTCTGTCCCTTCTTGAATCTCATGTGCCGTAAACCCGTCGCGCGATCGAGCGCAGTTCGTCGTCCATAGTCTTCGGCGCCGAGGCAGTCGCGGGGCTGGATTTCACGTTGATCCCAGCCGCTCGACGGGCCGATTTTACTCTCGCATCGTTTTCCTGGCGCCGTTTCATTTCCTGCGCTTGCATTTGCCGCAGTCGCTCGGCCTGAGCTTCCAGGGTACGGCCTTCCCGCTCCGCCTTGGCTTGCTCGTCCAGGCGGCCCTTGATGCCGTTCCGCTCGATTACGTTGTCATGTGCCAGGCGCAACAGCGTCCTGCCGTCCAGGCCAGGTGCCTGTTGACGTAGCGTCCGCATCTCCGCGGCGATGTCCGGCATGATCTCCTGAATGTAGGGCTTGCCTTCCGCATATTCGTTGAACGCCTTCAGCGATTCCGCCTCTCGCGTCTTTTGCAATTGGCCTTGCGCCGTTTCGAATTGCTCGCGGTATTGCTGCGGCAGCACTTCAACCGGGTTCTGCACGCCATAGGCTTCAAACAACTGCGCCATTGCCTGCGGGCGCGTCTGGGGATCGGCCAACAGCCGATGGGCCTCCAACAGCGAAGCAATCGCCTGCGCCGGCTCCAGCCCTTCCGGTATGTGCGGCCTGTACTGCTCAAAGAGACCGTCAATCGGCTGATAGCGGGTTGATACGCCCTCCAGCTCGGCAACGCGCTGCGCGGTCGCCTCCAGATCCTTCAGGCGGTTGCCCTGCTGCGTAATCTTGCCGTGCGATTCCGTCTCGCGAGTGTGGAGATAGCCGCGCAAGTCAGGGTCCAGGGTCCGCCAATGACGTTCCGCTACCTCGCGCTTCCAGCTTGGCGGCGGGGTGTCGTACTCGCGCGGAGCGCTGGGCTCGCTCAGAACGGATTCCGCGAGAGAACCGGCATCGTGCGAAAACTGTTCCGCCGGAGAACCGTTTTCAACGTAGTTCGAAAATTCCTCGCTCATGCGGTCAGCAACCTCGCGATGGTTTGGGCGCGTTCCCGTTCTGCCAACAGCCGATCCGCAGTGAAGATAAACCGCGTCAGCTTCTGTTGTGCCAGGCGCTTGTCATCCTCACCCTGCGCACAGTCCAATTCGGCCTGAGCATCCAGCGTGCCCTTCATCACCGCGTTGATTTTCACCAGCCATGCCGGCGGCATCCGGCGTCGTCCCCCGAGTTCAAACAATGGTGACATGGGTCAATCCCTGTAGATGTCGGCAGCGATACCGCGCAAATCAGCGTCCATCGCGCGGCCCTGACGAGCCTGCTTCGAGGTGCCCCTGCGCTGCAAAGCCTTGTAGGCCCGATCGAGCGCCGACTGGTCGCTCTCGCCCGCAATCTCCCGCCAGGACGGATCGCTCATGATGTCCGCCATCTCGGCCATGTCCTGCTTGGTGGCGCCGCTCTTGCTGGCCCATTGCTGGAGATACGGCGCGACCGAATTGTCGTTTGTTTCCAATGGCGATCGGCGCAGCGGCTGCGCCACATCATCCCGCAATAGATGGCCCATGCCCTGAGCCTCCAGCAATTGACGCCAGCCATTTTCCGGGTTGCGCTGAATGGCATCCCGCCAGTGGCTCAGGAAGTCGGCGGCTTCCTTTTCACTCTTGGCGTCCAAGACCACGGATTTCATGGTGTCGAGATAGCCGCGCGTTTCCTTGTCGATGGCGGCCGGTTTCTGATCCTTGCCGGCAAGCATGTCCTGCACTGCCTTGATGTCGGCTGCGGTTTCCGTCTTCATGCCCAGGGCCTCGGCCTGCTTCTTCAGGTCAGCAAATTCCCGATAGACGGCAGCCGATTCAATCTGATCCTTTTTCGGCATGTGGATCCACTCCCACGCCGCCTTGCCCTCGTCTTCCCCCTTGGGCACGGGCGGCATTTCTGGATTCTTTAGAATGGCTTCCGGGCCGTTGTTCTTGTCCCAGATAGCTTGCAGCGCCTTGTCCTCCGACGACGGCGCGTCTGCCGCCATGCCCATGAGGTTTTCGTTTGTGTTGGAAGTCTCAGTTTGTGCTTCGTTCATTTCCCGCCTCTGTGATATATGCCCGTGGCATGGGTGATTTGCTCAAATTCGCCGCTATCGTTGCTCTAGGTCTCGCCGTCGCCTGGACGGTTCGGCAGTGGGTTGGTCTTTTCGACAACTTCTATGTCGCCATCGGCATCTGGTTTTCGGCCATGCTCGCAATCGGCCTCATCTATGACTGGCGGCAGTCCCGCCACCAATCCAATGCGGCGAACTCAAAACACGATTGATCGCCCGCGAGTTATCGCCCGTCTTTTGAGCCGATCGCAGTAGCTCCCGCGCAATGCGTTGAACGTCAGGCCCTTCCTTCGCCAGGATTAGGCCGATTTCGTTTTTCGTGTTGGAGGACGACGCGCCCGCAATGGCTCTGGCGACCGCATTCAGAGCCCGCAAGCCAAGGCCGGTCATGGTGGTATCCCCGCGGACGTTGCCGCCCTCAGAGCCTTCCATGGCCTTCGCTGATGCCGTGCGCTGCGCGGTCTGACTGTTCTGTACGATGTCCTGATATGTCTGCCGAAAGCGCCGGTTGTTGCCCAAGCTTTCCATGACCTTGGTGTGTGGACCTTCGCCGAAAATCTCAGCGAACTTTTGGCTGTTCCAGTCTTGCGGCGTGCCTAGCTTTCGCTCCAGCGCGTTCAAGTCATTCGCGTTCGTGCCCACCAGGCGATCGATTTCCGCCCGTGCGCCCTGCCGAACACGTACAGGCGCCGCCGAGGGGCCAATCTGTTCGCCCTGCGGCAACGCAGATGCACGCAACTCCGCAGCCAAGTCCGCCGGTCGTGTCGCGGTCTTTCCGGTATCGAACACCATGCCGCCGCGCTGCAGGCCTTCCTGCTGGCGCATCAGCTCCGCATACTTCGCATCAACCTGTTTGATGCCGGGAACGGCGCGGGCAAGTTCTTCGTCTACCATCTTACGAACGCCGGTTAGCTGCGCGACAACCTTGCTATTGGTTTCGCCTTCTAACAGGCCGTCGATCGCCTGCCGGGTCTGGAACAGCGATTGAGGGTTTGTATCGAGTGGCTTCAAGCCCGGAGCGTTCTTTGGGTCGATGTCCTTTGATCCCGGCACGTCCAGGAACCTGCGGACTTTCTTCACCGCGGCCTGTGCCGGCCCGCGAAGGGTTTGCCCCATCTCCTCCAGCTCGGACGCAATGGTGGTGGTGTCCACCGGGCGCGACTGATCGAACGGCCCGTTATACTGCGGTCTGACGTTCTCCACGTTCTGCGCGATGTCCGCCTCGATCATGGAGGGCCGCGGCGCCGGTCCGATTGCGTCGTCAACGTCCCTGTTGATCCTGGATACTGTGGAAGCGTCTCGGCCCTTGAGCGCATTCACAAGCGCCGTGCGGCCCGTACCCGTGCCGGTCCCTGCACCCTGCCCAAGTCCCAGCATCGCCGGACCAGCGTCCACCAGCATCGCGTCAGGCATGTTCGCAATTTGTCGGATGCCCTGCTCGTCGGCCTGTGCCGCCGCTCTAAGCATCGCTGATGCACCTGCGCTCGTACCGCCTACGCGCGGTCCTACGAACGCCTGCAAGCCCCGGTAGGCCGTGCTGGCGGCCTTGCCGGCCACAGGGAGAGCGCCACCAATGGCAAGTCCCATCCCCGCACCCTTGGCAGCATTCGCCGCGTAATCGCCTGCGTTGTCGCTGTAAGTGTTTCCGGCGCCGTGAGCCGCACCATAGGCCGCGCCCTCCGCACCGTAGCCCAGGATGCGCTTGAACAATGCGGGGCCAAGCCGGCCGGCAAGCGTGAGACCAGATTTCGCCAGTCCCACGCCGCCAGCCAACCCGCCGCCCACCTCCCCCGCTAAACGCTGTGCGGCCGGCATTGCATCCGTGCGCGCCCGCTGCGCTTTCACGCCCGCGTCATAGCTAGGGGCGTTGCCCGTGAGGTAGTCCATGCCGCCCGCGGCCTTATCGGCCAGTCCGAACGTCATGCCGTTTGCAGACGCGCGAACAAGGTTGTCCACCAATGTTCCAACACGGCCCATCTGCTCGCCGTATGGCATCGAGGATTGCGTAGCTGCGGACTGGTCCGCACCTGTCGGATTGCCCATCGCGTCGAACGCCTCAGGCCCGCCAGAGAATTGTTCCGACCGCGCACTATTCTTTGGCGCCGCCCGCAATTGCTCAGGCGTCACACCCTCGCTTGCAAGGTACGTGTCGATATCGGCCTCGGGCGCACCCGCAGCCAACATGCGTTCAATGTTGCGTTTGACCTTCGCGGTATCGGCCATCATTCAAGCCCATACTTGGCGCGGATATCCGTCTGTGCTTTCGCAGCCGCCGGTTTCGTCCGCTTGATGAACTCGCGATAGCCCTGCATCGGATCCGGCAATTCACGCAGCCGCTTTTCCGCTTCCGTCCGGCTAATCTGCCCACTAAGCGCAAGTGAACCAATCTCAGCCGCCCGCAGCTTGTTTTCCTGGACACCCTGCAGAACCTGCGAGCCGATTTCGTTGCCTCCAGGCGTGTTGCCTAGCGACGGCAGCGCCTTCAGGAAGGTTTTCAATTCAAAGTCTGACTGTGCGCCCGTTCCAGGTACGCGCAATGTCGGCGCCACACGCGAAATGATCGCCTCGTACGCCTGCACTTCATCCAGGCCCTTCAGGTCAACGCCGATCGCATTGGCATACGGCCCGAATTGAGCCATCAACGCAGCACCCTTGCCCGTGCCGATCTGAGCCCCGAGCGTCCGCAAGGTCTCGATGTCCGAGATTAACTGCTTGGCAGCCGGGCCAGCCTCCGCAAGCTCGTTGAACCGCTTGGCCTGGAGCTTGCCGCCTTCCTTGGAGAACTCGTTTTCGCCCTTCTGATCGACGTTCACGGTATTCGAGATGGCGCCCGCGCGCTTGAGGTCGGTTTTGTAATCCTTGAAGCCGGGGTTTTTCTGCGCGTACTCGTATTCCCTGATTTCATCGGTCGTCTTGCTCCCCGCGGCGGCTGCCGTTTGCGCCTGCTGCAGCAACGCAACGCCATGAGCCCGCGTTGAGGGGTTCTCAATGAGTCGCCTGATGTACATCGCCTGATCGGGTGGGATTGCTGCCGCTGTCGGCGCAGACGACTGCAAAGCCGCCGTAGGGCCGCCTTGAGCCATCACCGGCGCCTTGGCCGATGGCTCATACAAGCCTGCCGCTTCCGCTTCCTTATCGCCCCAGACGCGGCTTGACGGCATCACAGGCCCGCCAGGACGGGGACCGGACACGCTCGCAACATCCATCGGGTTTAGCTCATCCTGCGAGTAGACCTTGCCGGGATTGTAAGCCGCAGGAACAGCCGGCGCCCTCGGGGGTTCAGCCCGCACCGCATTCGCACCGCTCGGTGCCAGTCCAGGCGCACCCAAGAGCAATGCTACCTGCTGCCGGTCGCGCTCGCGGTCATCTTCATCGGCGCGATACATCTGGTAACCGCCCATGCCCGCCTGAGCGAGCTTTGCGAGCCCTTGCGCCCAATGCTGGATGGGTTCGTTTGCCGTGCCCTGAGCATACAGCGCCTCGGCCAAGCGGCGCTTAGATCGCCGGCCACCCTCGCCAGGCGCTTCGGACGTTTGAATGAGTGTCCCGGCCATTATCGGACCTTCGCGCCAGCGCCGACGTTGCCGCCATGCGTCACGCGCTCGCTGTGGTTGGCCTTGTTGGATCGACGCTGCTCCAGCTCGTTGGCCGATGCCGGCGCACGCTGATGCGCGCCTGTTTTTGCAGCAGCTTCCGCGTTCGGATCAAACTTCGGATTGAACCCAATCTCGGCAAGTGCCTTCGTCTTGTCAGACATTTTGTTTCCTCGTCTCGTGTTCCAGGACGGCTATGCCTAGCTCGTCCAATGCCATCCGCTCGGCAATCGCTAGCCTTGAGTAGGAGCTGACAGAAAGCTGTGCGCGTTTAGCCGCGCATTTCAGCGTGTCGTAAAATTCAGGAGTGATGCCGCGAACGTCGATCCGCGGTTGTTTGCCGTTGCTCATACCGGCAATGTGCCACACGGAAGGGGCAGCGACACGCAAGGGGATTTCAAATCCCGTCTCGCGCCGGATTGAAGCCGGCATGACTGGCACTACATGTGCAACATGGCACACGAATTAAAAGACCAGAGAATACCCGTCATGATGCCCGGCTCGGATGTAGACGCCATTGATGCTTGGCGCCGCATCCAGACAGACTTGCCTTCCAGGTCAGAGGCCATCCGAAGGCTCGTCGCTCGCGGCCTTGCTGCGAAATGACAAACCCCCGGTAACAGCGATAACGCGATAACGTTCACCCGTTTCGATCCTCATAGTCAGCCACCCATGCGTCGATGCATTTCCGATGCAAACGAGGTTTCGCTGTGCCGTGAACAACTTGCAGGGTTTCGCCGCGCTCGTCACAGTGCCAGCAATTATGGCGGTTGCTCATTCCGGCGTTATCGGTGTGCGTTATCGGTCCGTTATCGGCGCCGTTACCGGCATGAAAGATCGGTTCGTCCTCGGCACCAATCTTTTCAATGGGTTCCGCAAGGTCGTTACCGGCGTTATCGCTGTTATGGGGGTTTGACGGTTCGAGCCAGTAACGCGACTTCCCGGCTTTATAGATCTCACCAGCCTTCGCCATCTTGTACAGCAACTGCCGAACGTTCAGCGCCGGCATGCCGGTTGCGCTTGCAATCTCCGCAGGCATCATAGGTTCGCCGTGGTCCGACAACGCAGCGATGATCCGAATACGCTCGTCGGAGCGCCTAACCTCCGCAGCCTCGCCCATAACGGTCCAGGCGCCGCCCGCGAACAGGAGCGCGGTTTCCTTCTCCTCCACGTCACGACCGCGGACATAGAGTGTCTTGCCGTTCTGGTCGCTGTCGAGAACCAGGGTAGTGTCGGCGCAGGCAGACAGACCGTTGGATCCGCTCAGGGCCTCCAAGGGATCGTCGGCGCCGCCCTTCTTGGTATGGTGCAGCCCGAGAACAGCGATGCCGTGTTGCGTTGCCCACTGCTGAAGCGGCGCCCAGGTGCTGTAGTCGTTCTCATAGGCGTTGCGAGCCATACTGCCGGGCGGTTTGATCCGCTGGAGCACGTCGATGACGACTAGCCGCGGCGCCGGAACCGACTGGCGCCATTTCTCCAGCTCGGCAATGAAGCCGGCGTCTAGCTGCGGCGCCTCGGTCACCCACTCCAGCCGACCCAGATCCGGCCGGTTTTGCTCGTCAGGGTACAGCGTCGCGATCCGGCTCTGAATGCGGCGCGGCCCGTTCTCCATGTCGATGTAGAGGACGTCACCTTCCTCGCAGGCGATCGAGCCCATGGCAACACCGCCGACGGCGACGGCGAGCGCCCAATCGATCGCGAGCCAGGTCTTGCCGAGCTTCTGGCGACCAGCGAGGACCAGGAAACCCTCGCTGATGTAGCCTGGCACCACCCATTTAATGGGCGGAAACTGCCGGGCCATGATGTCGGTGGTACTGGTCCGCTGGAATGTCCGCGGTCCCTCTCGACGCAGGATCTCGGCATCAAGGTCTCGATTACTGAGCGCGAGAACATTGGGATACGTCATGCTATCGCTCCCTCGGCCGTGATTGCAGCGGGAATGAAGCTGACGCATCCGGGCGCGATATCCTCGGCCCACTCCAGCGCTGTCTCGGGCGAGATAAATCCGCCCTTTAGCGCCGTGCCGATCATGGCCAGCTCGTTATCAATCAACTTGACGCGCATGCACGTGGAGCGCAGTGCCGCTAACACGAAGTCTCGACGGCTATCCGCGTCGGCTACGAGGTTTCTGACTGGCGCGTTCATGCCGGCGCCCTCCAGGCTCGGATGCGCGACGTCGTGCGAGTGCAGAACCGCTTGCTGGTCGGCTGGTGCACGACGATATAGCTGCGACCGAATACAGATCGCGCCAAAGCTTGCGCAAACTCGGTTGATGATTTAGATTCCGAGCTGTCGTGGTAGACAACAGACTTCGGATTGGGGCGGCTCTCGGGCTGCCCCTTTTCATTTGAGGCCATGAGTTATGCAGCCTCCGACTCGCGCGCGGGCACATATCCCGGCAGCGTCTCGGTAAATCGGCGGATTTCCTCGGCATGGACGAATGTCCCGCCGTCAAGTTTGACGGCTTTCAATCGACCGCTGTTGAGAAGCTCGTAAAACTTGCGATTGCCGATGCCGCCCAACAATTCACGGGCGCGCTCTACGCGGTGCAAAACGGGTGTGTTCGACATGGTTGCGAATCCTGTTTCCGGTATCCGCTCCCGAAATGGCCGGGAACGTTGAGAAACGGTTTCGCTGATATTCAGCCGATCGCTCGCAAGGGGATTTCAGAAAGCCCGCTTTTGCGTCCGGACATGACGGGGGCGATTCCTGTTCACGGCCTCGCGCGCCATATCTCGAATCTGATCGCCAGTTGCTGGGTATCCTAATGTTGCCAATGTCTGCACGACGAACCTGACGAACGGCGTGTCAACGCGCTCCGGTCTTCCCCGAACGAGAGTTGCGCGCACCGTCACATAGGCCGTTGGCCTTTCATCGAAGCCAGTACGGAATATCTGCGCTAACTTCCCCCAGATAAATTTCACCCGTTGGGTATTGGCGCGGTCGCGCATCGGGGAAGCCGTCTCAGCCCTTGCCAGCGCCGCCCAATAGATTACCGACGCATTCAGCGACCGTCGCAATTCCTCGTTCGATCGTCCCTTCAGCGGGCGTCCAGTCGCCAATATGATCCGTTCGACATCGGCCGCCTTGAATGGCTCCGAAAAAACATCTGGCTCAATCCGGGGGTCTTTCGCCCGCAATTTCGGCGCCGGCCACGGCTTTGGACTGTTCATGACGTACCGCCTGACAAAATTGCCGCGAGGTTCGAGGCCCAGGCCGTCAGCGCAGCGCGCTTCTCGTCCAGGTACTGATATCGATCGTAGTGCTTCGTGCCCACGTCCGCCGGTATGTGGTTCATCAGCCGATCTCGAATATCGGCAGGAACGCCTAGCTGCGGCAGCCGGGTTCGGAAAGTCCGCCTCAAGTCATGCGGCGTCGGCGGTTCGGCAATCCAGGTTTTGTGCACGGCATCCGCGGGAAACCTGTCAGCCATCCGCGCCATTGCGATGCTGTACCCACCAGGCGTCCGCGGGGTCAGCTTGCGAACGATTTCCAGCGCCATCGGCGCCAGAGGCACCGCATGGTCACGACCGTTCTTCGTTCTGCTGCCCGGTATGGTCCAGACGGCCTTGGCGGAGTCGTCCAGGTGCTCCAGCTCGCTCGGCTTAATTCCGGCAATCTCGCCAACGCGAAGCCCAGTGAGCAGCGCCAGCCGCAGGCCAAGCCCGGTCTGGAGTGTTCCCGGCGGCTCTACTGCCTTTTGCCAGAACAACCGGATTTCCGGGTCAGTCAAAACCCGATCGCTGGGGCTTTCCTCGCCCCGCTTCCTCAGCCGCGTGCACGGGTTGGCTTCCATCAAGTCGCTATCAACCGCGAAACTGAAAACCACGGAAATGAGACTATGCACTCGGTTGGCCAGAACAGGCTTGCCTTCCGCAATGAGCCCCTCGACAACTTCAATCACGTCCGCGCGTCGAAGCGTCGTATAATCCCGGTCTTTCCATTTCGGCAGAACGTGCAGGTTCAGATTGCGCTCGTCCTGGCCGGCGGATTTTTTTTCACGACGCGCATATTCATTCAGGTAGCGGTCCGCCAATACCCGATAGGTGCGGCCTGGCGCCTCCCGCTTCTCGCGCCGCTTTGCCTCGCTCGGGTTCTCGCCATTGGCAACACCCGCTCGCATCGCGTCGGCTTTCAATCTCGCGTCAGCCAGTGACACCCCTGGGTAAGGGCCGATGGTGGCGCGAGACAGCTTGCCAGAGCCGGCCGCGCGGTATCTATAGCTCCAGGATTTGTTGCCGGCAGCCGTGATGCGAAATTCCAGACCCCGGCACGATGCGTCCGCCAATTCGATGCGGCCCTTCTCGGGCTTCCTAAGGGCTCTCAGTAAGGCGTCTGTCAGAGGCTTTCGCATCGCTCGGGGCACTCAGGGGGCACAAAATCGGGAAATGCCTGGAAAGGAAAGGGAATGCAGCGAAACACTAAACCTCTTGTATCACAGGAGAAAATCTCCCGGAACCGTTTCTTGGCGTTTCCCCTTATTTCTTCACACGTGCCTTGTGGTCACGCTGACGGTGTTGTCGATCAGGGTTACCATCGCGATGCCGATCCCCGGCTAGTTCCGGGCTTTTCGCATCTGCTGGCAAGGCAATGCGTGATGATTACCGGCATCACGATTGGACCTGGATGAAAGCACCTCACGGCGTTGCGGCCGTCCTGCTGACGGCGACCATCATGCTCGCGGCCTCGATGGCGGTTCCCCCCGCCGCGCGCGGCCAGCAGCCCGTGTTTGGCTCGTCAGCGGGCGAACTCGAGGTGCGGACCATTGCAAAGGGCCTCGCCAACCCGTGGGCGTTGGCGTTTCTGCCCGACGGAAAGATGCTGGTGACCGAGCGGCCGGGCCGCATGCGGATCGTCACCGCGGAAGGCCAGATCTCGCCGCTGCTCAAGGGCGTGCCGGACGCCTGGGCTTCGGGCCAGGGCGGCCTGCTCGACGTCGTCACCGACAAATCCTTCGCGGAAAACAGGACGATCTATTTCTGCTTCGCCGAACGCACCGACGGCGGCGGGCGCACCACGGTCGCGCGCGCGAAACTGAACGACGGCAACGGCAGCCTCGACGACCTCAAAATCATCTTCCGTCAGCAGGGACCTTTGTCGTCCGGCAATCATTTCGGCTGCCGCATCGCACAGGCCGACGACGGCAATCTGTTCGTGGGACTGGGCGATCACTTCACCCACCGCGACCAGGCGCAGAACCTCGGCAACCATCTCGGCAAGCTGATCCGGATTACGCCCGATGGATCGGTGCCATCGGGCAACCCGTTCGCCGGCCGCGCCGACGCCAAGCCGGAAATCTGGAGCTATGGACACCGCAACATTCAGTCGCTCGCGATCAATCCTGCTTCCGGCGAGCCCTGGGAAATCGAGCACGGCCCACGTGGCGGTGACGAGGTCAACGTCGTCGGCAAGGGCAGGAACTACGGCTGGCCGGTGATCGGCTACGGCATCGATTATTCGGGCGCGAAGATTCACGACAGCACGGCGAAAGAAGGCATGGAGCAGCCGGTCAAATACTGGGTGCCATCGATCGCGCCGTCGGGCATGGCGTTCTACACCGGAAAGCTGTTTCCGAAATGGTCGGGCAGCCTGTTCCTCGGCGCGCTGCGCGGCGCGATGCTGGTGCGGCTGACGCTGAACGGCACCACGGTCACGTCGGAGGAGCGCCTGCTGCAAGATCTCAACGAGCGAATTCGCGATGTCCGCCAGGGTCCGGACGGCGCGCTGTGGCTGCTGACCGACAGTTCGTCGGGACGCATCCTGCGGGTGGCGCCATCGGCAAAGTGAGCGTCCGCCGCGGAACGCTCATGTCCATTTGTGAAAGATAAAGAACGCGCCTGCCGCGATGAAGAAAAAGCCGAGTGCGTGATTCCATCCGAGCGGCTCCTTCAAATACAGCACCGAGAATCCGGCGAACACCACCAGCGTGATCACCTCCTGAATGGTCTTGAGCTGCGCCGCCGTGTACACCGCGCTGCCCCAGCGGTTGGCCGGCACCGCCAGCCAGTATTCGAAGAAGGCGATCCCCCAGCTCGCAAGAACGACGACCGGCAGCGCGTGTTCCTTGAATTTGAGATGGCCGTACCAGGCAAACGTCATGAAGACGTTGGAAGCAAACAGCATCAGGATGGGCAGCAACGTGGGGGATATTGTCGGCATCGACGTCCTCTCGTGAATGGCATGCGCTAACCGGGGAACGCGGAAACCGGTTCCATCCCCTCCGAGTATCACTTGATCTCAGAAACGCGAAAGCCCGGCGTATCCAGGCAAGGTGGCGCCGAATGCGACGGAGACGCACTGCCGGCAAGATTGATCCCTTACCGCCGGACCTGTAGGAGGAAGCATGCCGCCAGCCCACATCCGCAGCGCTGCACCGATCCAGACGGAATCATTCGATGTCCCAAACTCTCACCATCCGCTTCGTCACCCGCCAGGATTACGCGCAATGGCTTCCGCTGTGGGACGGTTACAACGCGTTCTATGGCCGCTCGGGACCCACCGCGCTTGCGCCCGAAATCACTGCCATGACTTGGGCACGCTTTTTCGACGGCTATGAACCGGTGCATGCGCTGGTGGCCGAGAGCGGCGGCGCGCTGCTCGGCCTGACGCATTATCTGTTTCACCGCAGCACGACGACGATCGAGCCGAATTGCTACCTGCAGGACCTCTTCACCAGCGCGGCCGCGCGTGGCAACGGCGTCGGCCGAGCGCTGATCAACGGCGTCTACGAGCAGGCCAAGCTCGCCGGATCGTCCCGCGTCTATTGGCAGACGCACGAAACCAATCACACCGCGATGCGGCTCTACGACAAGGTGGCGGAGCGCTCCGGCTTCGTGGTCTACCGCAAGCTTTTATGAGGGCTCCACACGGCACACCATCGCCGGCTGCCTGTGGATAAGTGCCGCTGTCACGCCGGCGTAACAGAGTACGGCTAGCCTTCGCCCGCGTCTGATCAGACCCCCCGTCTCGGATCACGCGCCCCCAGCGGTCCCCGTCAGTCGCCGCGTCTGACCGGGGCCGCACTTTTTTGTGCAAAATGCTGTGAAGGGCCGCTGCGCAACCGGACAGCACCAGGCGAATTTGACCCAAACGTGATTGCCGATTTTTCCCGGATAAGCCTATGCTTGTTCGATCGACCCGGAGGAATTCCCATGCGCCTGCTACTCGCATCGATTGCCGTCGCCCTGTTGTTTGGCCTGTCGCCGGCCTCCGCCATGTGCGGCGGCGGTCAGCAAGCCGGTTCGCAAGCCATGTGCGGGGCGCCCGCCGCCTCGAAGCAGATGTCGGAATGGCCCGAAGCGCCGACGGCTCAGCAGTCGCAGAAACAATCCGGCATGGGCATGTGCGGCTGCTGCAAGAACATGGCGATGATGAACGGCATGAAGTCCAACGACCCGCACAAGGGCATGGACATGAAGTGAAGCCAGAGGGGCTAGCCGCGCACCTTGCGGGATGAAGTTGCGGAGGACACAATGCGGCGTCCTCCCCGCTCCTCCCACAGGATCGATCCATGCAAATTCGCAATCTCGGCGGCTCCGGCCTGCGTGTTTCCGCCGTCGGCCTCGGCTGCAACAATTTCGGCCAGCGCACCGATCTCGAGACCTCGCGCAAGGTGATCCACAAGGCGATCGACCTCGGCATCACCCTGTTCGACACCGCCGACATCTATGCGGGAATGGGCGGCTCCGAGACGGTGCTCGGCACTGTGCTCGGCGACCGCCGCAAGGACATCGTGCTGGCGACGAAATATTCCAAGCCGATGAGCAATGACGGCACCAAACAGGGTGCCTCGCGCCGCTACATCATGTCCGCGGTCGAGGCCAGCCTGACGCGGCTGAAGACCGACTACATCGATCTCTACCAGCAGCATGACTACGATCCGCTGACGCCGATGGAAGAAACCCTGCGGGCGCTCGACGATCTCGTCCGCCAGGGCAAGGTCCGCTACATCGGCAATTCGAACTTTCCGGCCTGGCGCATTGCGGAAGCGGAGATGCTGGCGCGGCAGATGAACGTCAACCGTTTCGTCTCCTGCCAGGACGAATACAGCCTCGTGGTGCGCAACATCGAAAACGACCTCTTGCCGGCGGCGCAGGAATACAAGCTCGGGCTATTGCCGTTCTTCCCGCTGGCGAGCGGGCTTCTCACCGGCAAATACCAGCGCGGCGCGGCCGCCCCCGCCGATACCCGCTTCGCCAAGGCGCCCGCTCTGAAGGACCGCTACGCCACGCCGCGCAACGAGGACATCGTCGAAAAGCTGCAAGCCTTCGCGCGAGCCCGCGGCCACAGCCTGCTCGAACTCGCCTTCTCGTGGCTGGCCTCGCGCCCGCAAGTCGCCAGCGTCATCGCCGGCGCCACCCGCGTCGAACAGGTCGAGCAGAACGTGAAAGCGATCGGCTGGACGCTGAGCGCAGGGGAGATCGCAGAGATCGATCAGATTACGAAGTAGGTTGTCGTCCCTGCGAACGTGTATTTCCGTTGGGTGTTTCGCGGCGTATATTGCCTGCGGAGTGTACCGCGCTTCACCGCGAACCCGAGATTAATTCCGCTTAGGGATGCCGGCCCTCTTCATGACAAATCGGTCAGAAGATCAATCCTCACGCCGCCTCGCCTGCGCGGGCTGCGGCACCGAATTCGGCTGCAGCCTCTCGGGACCGTGCTGGTGCAGCGATGAGGCGTTTCGCCTGCCGATGCCGGTCGACGGCGGCGATTGCCTGTGCCCCGACTGCCTGCGAAAAGCCGCTGCGCGCGCCGCGGCCAAGCCTTTAACGTGAAAGGCCTCAACGTGACCGGCCAATGGAATGTCGGCGCCGTCCTGCTCGACATGGACGGCACGCTGCTCGATACCGAGCGGGTCTATTACGACAGCCTGGTCGCAGCGCTGCATGCGCATGGCTACACCGACGACACCGCAACGCTGTGTCAGGCGATGGTCGGCTTGCCCGGCCCCGACTGCGAGGCCATGCTGCACGCGCGCTACGGCGAACGCTTTCCGCTCGCGGAGATCAGCAGGGCTTTCATCGCCAACCGCGATGAATTTCTCTGCGCAGGCATGCCGCTAAAGCCGGGTACGGTCGAATTGCTGGATGCGCTGCAGGCGGCCGAGTGCCCGATGGCGATCGTCACCTCCTCCTCGCTACGCACCGCCGATGCGCATCTGACGCTCGCCGGCATCCGGCACCGGTTCGACACGCTCCTGACCCGCGACGACGTCACGCGCGGCAAGCCGAGCCCCGACCTCTATCTGCTGGCGGCGGCGCGTTTCGGCCTCAGCCCGCAAGTGTGCGTGGCGGTGGAAGATTCCAATCACGGCGTGACCGCCGCCCACGCCGCCGGCGCCATTACCATCATGGTGCCGGACATGGTGACGCCGACAGACGAGTCGCGCGCGCGATGCGCCGCGGTCGTGTCCGATCTCCATGAGGTCACCGGGATACTGCGAACGCGCGGCGGGTTCGTTCCCCGGATGCTGCGCAGCACGAAGTGATGCGCTGCTGGTCCGGGGTCCATCGTCCCGAGAGAAGGTGGGTCCCGGCTCTGCGGGGCAGCGTTGCACGCTGCACCGCGTCCGGGACACGATAGCCCGGCAGGCTACTGCGCCTACCGCTTCCTCCGAACCCTCGCCCGCACCGGCAGCGCCGCCGCGACCAGCGCATGCGCGGCCTCGCCAGCCGTCTCCATGTAGCTGGGATCGCGGTGCAGCAGCACGACGGCAAAGGAGCCGTCGAGCAGCAGCAGGATCTGCCGGGCGAGCTGTGCCGCCTGCGCTATCCCGGCTTCCGCAAAGGTCTCGCGCAGCCACGCCTCGAACTTCTTCTTGTGGGCGGCGCCGATCTTCATGGCGGGATGGCCGGGCATGTTGGCGAGTTCGGCCGAGGTGCGCAGGAAGCCGCAGCCCTTCCATTTGGGATGCCGCGCCGAGCGCGCGAGATTGCGGAAGATGCGCTCGACCTGCGCCGGCAGGCCGTCATCGGCCTCGCTGAACCACTGCCTGAACAGCGCGAGATTGGGCTGATCGCGGCCGGCGAGATACGCCGCCACGAGGTCGTCCTTGCTCCTGAAATGGTAATACAGCGTGCGCTTGGTGACGCCGGCCTTCGCCGCCACCGCGTCGACACTGACGCCGCGGATGCCGTCATTGTAGAACAGCGAATTCGCCGCCGAGATGATGCGTTCCCGCGTCGGAAGTCCGGACCGTGACATCCGGCGTATGTATACCGACCAGTGAATATACTCAACGCCATCCAACTCCTAGAGTGACCGCAGCCCTGAAACCCTGCGGAGCCCCCGATGTCCGATCCCATCCTGCTCGAAATCAACGACGGCATCGCGCTGGTCACGCTGAACCGGCCGGACAAGCACAATGCGCTGAACTACGCGCTGATCGACCGCCTGATGGCGGTGCTGGACGCGGTCGAGACCGACGCCGGCGTGCGCGCCGTGATCCTGACCGGTGCGGGCGAACACGCCTTTTCCGCCGGCGCCGACATCCACGAATTTTCCGGGAGCGTTCGCCGCGGCCGCGATGCCGCCGTGCGCGACTTCGTTGCGCGCGGACAGGCGATGACGGCGCGCCTCGAAGCGTTCAGGAAGCCCGTGATCGCGGCAGTGAACGGGCTGGCCTACGGCGGCGGCTGCGAGATCACCGAGGCCGTGCATCTCGCCATTGCCAGCGAAAAGGCGGGTTTCGCCAAGCCGGAAATCAACCTCGGCATGCCGCCGACCTTCGGCGGAACGCAGCGGCTGCCGCGGCTCGCCGGGCGCAAGCGCGCGCTGGAACTTCTATTGACAGGCGATGCCTTCACGCCAGCGCGGGCCCTGGAAATCGGGCTGGTCAACATTGTCGTGCCGCACGAAGCGCTGCTGCCAACGGCACGCGAACTGGCCGGCCGCATCGTCAGGCATTCGCCGCTTGCTGTGGGGGCCGTCATCACGGCGGTCACCCGCGGACTGAACATGAGTATCGGCGAAGGGCTGCAGGTCGAGAGCGAGCAGTTCGCAGCCATGGTGCCGACCGGCGATCTCGGCGAAGGCATCAACGCCTGGATCGAGCGCCGGCAGCCGGTCTATCGCGGACGGTGATGCGCCGCGCCGTTCAATTCTTTGCTCGAGGAAACTCCAGCACGCTAGGCGGCAGCCTTGAGGGCGATCACCTTCCGCATCGCATCGGCCAATTCGCGGTAATGCAGGCCGAGGCGCAGGTACAGTTCGCGTTTCGCCTTGTCGGTCGCCAGCTTGCCGATCAAATCGCATTCGGTCGCGAGGGTCTCAAATCCTTCCAACTTGACTTCGAGGTCGGTCATGACGCGGCTCCCCTGACTGCCACTAGGCAGACAGGTTACGCCTTCGATTTGCGTCAGGGCTAACATTGTTATCGGGTAGAACTAATTAAAGCTCCGGCGACTGCGCCGACCGCTGATGCGTGGTATTTTTCATCAGATGTATGCCACCCGTATCGCGGCACCATCGATGTGAACTGGCGGATCACCGCTCCGACTTGGTCGTCCGGATGGGCGCGTCTGTTTCTTCATGGAGGATGCGTTCGGCAGCGCCATCGAGATCGTCGTATTGCCCGCTCTTGAGCGACCACATGAACGCGGCAAGACCCGCGAGGCCGAGGCCGAGCGCGATCGGTATCAGGTAAAAATAGTCCTTCATTCGGCGGCCTCCAGCATGGCTGGCGCCGGCACCGTATCCGGGGCCGCGCTCGCCGCGAGCCCTTCCCTGCCCTTCAGGCGAAGCGCGTTGGCGACGACCAGGATCGACGAAGCCGACATCGCGACGGCGGCAATCAGCGGCGTCACATGGCCCATGACAGCGACCGGCACCGCCACGATGTTGTAGGCAACCGCGAACGCCAGGTTCTGCCGGATCAGGCGCCTCGCCTCGCGCGCGACGGACACCGCGAAAGGTATCGCGAGCAGGCTTTGCCGCAGGAAGACAAAGTCCGCGGCGCACCGTCCGACGTCCGAAGCGGAAGCCGGCGCCATCGACGCATGGGCGGCACCGAGCGCCGGCGTGTCGTTGAGCCCGTCTCCGACCATCAGGACCTTCCGACCCGCCGCAGACAGCGCGTCGATGCGCGCCACTTTATCGGCTGGCGTCACGCCGCTGCGAAATGGAACATCAAGCGCGGCGGCGACGTGCGCGACCGGCGCCTCGCGGTCACCGGAAACGATCTCCACACGCATGCCATCCTGTTTCAGCCGGGCAACGGCAACGGCCGCATCCGTGCGCAGGGTGTCCTCGAAGTGGAAGCCGGTCATCAAATGACCGTTCCGCGTCAGAACGACTGACGCATCTTCGGCAGAGTCCGCGGCTTCAAGCGCCCATGACGGCTTCCCCAACCGATAGGCGGTCGCGCCCGACCGCGCCTCCAGCCCAAAGCCCGCCTTTTCCGTGACTTCGTCGAACACGACCGGTGACGGCGCAAGGCCGCAGGCGGCTTCGACGAGCGCCAGCGAATAGGGATGCCGGGAATGCGAGGCGAGCGCGGCCGCGAGACCGAGGGTCGCGTCGTCGATATCACCCCTCGAAACCAGGCGCGGCGCGGCCGAGGTCAACGTTCCCGTCTTGTCGAAGATGACAGCGTCGATCTCCGCGAGGCGCTCGATCGAGGAACCGTCCTTGACCATGATGCCGTTTTTGAACAGCCGTTGCGCGGCCATCACCTGCACGATCGGCACCGCGAGGCCGAGCGCGCAAGGGCACGTGATGATGAGGACCGCAATGGCGATGGTGATGGCCTTGTGCAGGTCGCCGGTGGCGATTATCCAGCCAACGAACGTCAGCAATGCCGCGGTGTGCACGACCGGCGCGTAGAGCGCCGCCGCGCGGTCGGCGATCCGCCGGTAGCCGGAGCGGCCCTGCTCGGCCGCTTCCATCATCCGTATCATTTCGGCGAGGAATGAGTTGCCAGCCTTTGCCACAGCGATCAGCGTCAGCGGGCCGGTGAGGTTCAGCGTGCCCGCGAGCACCGCCGATCCCACCGTTGCATGCAGCGGCACGCTTTCGCCGGAGACCAGCGAAACGTCGAGCTCGGACTCCCCCTTGCTCACGGTCGCATCGACCGGCACGCGTTCCCCGGCGCCGAGCGTAACGATCATGCCGGGCTCGATCTCCTCGACCGGAAGGTAGGCCTGCGTGCCATCCGCCTGCACCACGAACGCGCCGCGGGCCGCGAGCCGGACCAGGTTGCTGACGGCCTGCCGCGCCCGTTCGCGCATCATATGATCCAGCGTGCGCCCGATCAGCAGAAAGAACAGCAGCGAGATCGCGGCATCAAAATAGGCGTGCGGACCGTGCTGCACCGTCTCGTATACGCTCAGGCCGAAGGCGAGCAGCACGCCGAGCGAGATCGGCACGTCCATGTTGGTCCGCCCGTGCCTGAGTGCCCGCCACCCGGACCGGAAGAATATCCGCCCCGAATAGGCCAGCGCCGGCAGCGCAATGAACATGGACAACCAGTGGAACAGGTCGCGGGTCTCGGCCTCCGCGCCCGACCAGATCGACACCGAAAGCAGCATGATGTTGCTGGAGGCAAAGCCAGCCACCGCAAGCGCCCGGATCAGATCGGACAGCGCACCGTCATCCCTGGCGGATTCGATGTCGAACAAATGGGCCTCGAAGCCCACTCGTTTCAGGGTCTCGACAAACGGCGGCGGGCTGCCGTTCGATTGCCACCTCACCGTCACGCGTTTTGCAGACAGGTTGGCCCGCGCACTTTCGACACCGGTAAGCCCGCCAAGCGCCTTCTCAATGGTCCGGATGCATGCACCACAGTGAATTGCAGGCACCGCGAGGTCGGTCTGGCGAATGCCGTCGGCGACCACGCGGCTCGCGAGCAGGACTTCTTCGTCGCCTGCGCGCGGCGGTAACGCCGTCAGTTCCGCTCCCGGAGCGCAACAACCCATCGCAGAGAACTCCAAACGCCCTGCGCTTAGGACTCAGGCCGGATCGCCCGGTAGGCGTGCCAGCTGCCATGTCCCAGCACCGGAAAGATCACGATCATTCCGAGCAGTCCCGTCGCGATGCCGATCACGATCAGCACCAGCATGATCGCGGCCCAGGTCAGCATGACCGGCAGATTGTTCCAGACCAGCGCCATGCTGGTGCCCATGGCGGTAAGCGCGTCCGTGCGCTCCGACAGCAGCATCGGGATCGAGAAGGCGCTGATCGCAAATGCAAAGGCCGCGAACAGGCCGCCGATGGCGCTGCCGATGACCAACATTGCCCAGCCGACCTGCGTCGTGAACAGCATGGGAATGATGTGGTCGAGACCGGGAAACGGTCGCAGGCCGAAGAACAGCGCGTACACGATCACGGCGGCGCGCATCCACAACAGCGTCAGCAGGAACAGCAGCACGCCTGCGAACAGCACCTGTCCGCCGGACTCCGGCCTGACAAACACCATCTGCCACAGGCCGATCGGCCGGCCTTCGGCGATGCGCCGGCTTTTTTCGTACAGCCCGATCCCGATGATCGGGCCGACCACCATGAAGCCGGCAAACGCCGGCAGCAGGATGAAGTCCCAGCGCAGCGCGAACAGGCCGACGGTGGTGACGACGGAGACCAGAAACACGAGCAACCCGTAACTGATGCTGGCCGCCGGATCGATGGTGAAATCGCGCCAGCCGGCTCTGAGCCAATCGAATGCGGCGGCGGGAGCGACGTTTCGGTTCCACGACCGCGCGCGCGGCAGCGGCGGAACAATGGCCGGTATCGGCGACATCATCGGTCTCCCTGCTCTCTCACCGCGGCGTGCATGACGATCGCGCCGCGCTGAACTTGCCGTCCCTGCCGGAGCCCTCGCCCTGGCGCACATGCGCGACGCATTCCGGCTGCGACACGATGGCCACATAGACGAGGTGCGAATTGGCGACCAACAGCAGCAACAACCCGGCGCCGATCGCGGACCAAACCACGACCCTTGTCCGGATCGGCCTTGTCGCGGCGCCGGTCGCGCTCATCGATCCCTCCGTCCGATATCGAACAGATAGAGCGCGAGAATCTTGCGGTCGAGCGGCGACAGCCTGCCGTCCCAGCTCGGCATGTGGCCTTGCCGGCCGCCCCACACGGTGTCGTAGACCGACTCGGCGTCGCCGCCGTAGATCCAGGACTTGTCCGTCAGGTCAGGTGCGCCGAGCTCGACGTTGCCCTTGGCATTGTCGCCATGGCAGGTGACGCAATTGGCGGCGAAGACGGCCTTGCCGGCCTCGATTTTGGCAGCGGGCACATCTTTCGCGGCGGCGGGATCGGAAAGGCTGCGCACGTAAGCCACGACGTCGTCGACCTCGCCCTTCTTGAGCAACCCATCGCGCCCGAACGCCATCATTTGCGCACTCCGGCTTTGCGGGTGGGCCGAATTGATGCCGACGCGAATGGTCTCGGCAATGGTTTCGGGATCGCCACCCCAGAGCCATGACGCCGTCGTCAGGTTCGGAAAACCCTTGCCACCCTGCGCGTTCGATCCATGGCATGGCGCGCAGTTGTCGCCGAACAACGTCCGGCCAGTCTGCCGCACGTTTTCCATCAATCGCGGATCGGCCTGGATCTGCTTGAAGTTCTCAGCCTCGATACGCTTGGACCAGGCACTGCGCTCAAGCGCCGCCTGCGCCAGGCTTTCGCTAAGGGTGGTGCGCTGATCGATGCCGAGCAAGCCCTTGGTATAGGTCACACCGAGCGGCCATGCCGGCATCAGCACCCAGTAGACGACGGAAAACAAGGCCGTTGCGATCAGGAAGAAATAGACCGGCCGCGGCACCGGCGTGTTCAATTCCTTGATGCCGTTCCATTCGTGCCCGGTCGTCATGTAGCCGGTATGGGGATCGCGTTCCTCTACCGCCATTTCTTGTCCCCATTTGGCTGATCCCTGATCGGCACATCCCTGTACGGCTTGTCCTCGTCCCCGAGGATGGAATGCGCTGCATCGTCGAACCGCTTCTTGTTCGACGGCCAGAACGCGTAGGCGACGATGATGACCGAAAGCGCAATCAGATAGAACAGTCCGAACGACTTCGAAAACCAGACGGTAAAATCATGGTCCATGATCAACCTCCCGCGGCGTGTTTGTGCGCGGCGTCGGTCAGCTTGCCGAGAATTTGCAGGTAAGCGACCAGGGCATCCATTTCGGTCAGGACGCCCGGCTTGCCGTCGAAGGCGCGCACATTGGTGTCCGCGCCGTAACGCTTGGTCACCCCTTCGGCGAACGGTGTATCGGGCGATGCCTGTCCGTAGGCATCCGACTTCGCGTTGGCGATCATGTCGTCGGTATAGGGCACGCCCACCTTGCGAAGCGCCGCCAGATGAACGCCGAGATCGTCATGGCGCAGTTCAGTGCGGCCGAGCCACGAATAATGCGGCATCACCGATTCCGGGACGACGTCGCGGGGGTTGTTGAGGTGCCGCACATGCCATTCGTCCGAATATTTGTTGCCCATGCGCGCGATGTCCGGCCCGGTCCGCTTCGATCCCCAGAGCATCGGATGATCGTATTTGGATTCGACGGCGAGCGAATAAGGCCCGTAGCGTTCCACTTCGTCGCGCAACGTCCGGATCATCTGCGAATGGCAGGCGTAGCAGCCTTCGCGGATGTAGATGTTGCGGCCTGCGATCTCGAGCGGCGTATAGACCCGCATGCCCGGGGCCTCTTCGACGGTCTGGTGGATCGTGAACAAGGGTATGATCTCCACCGCACCGCCGATGGCGGCAACGATGATGATGCCCAGCACCAGGCCGATGGTCTTGCGCTCGAGCCGGTAATGCAGGTTGAACATGCCGGTTCACTCCGCCGGTTGAGGCGCGGAAACGCCTGTGAGCGCGGGAACAACCGGACGATCGCCAACCCGCTCGTCGGCCGGCTGATCGGCCGTCCGGATCGTCATCCAGATGTTGTAGGCCGCGACCAGCGCGCCGATCAGGAACAGCAGGCCGCCGATGGCGCGCGCAATATAATAGGGCCGCATCGCAATCAGGGTGTCGACAAAGGTATAGGCGAGCGTTCCGCTCTCATTGTAGGTCCGCCACATCAGCCCCTGGATGATGCCGGAATTCCACATCGCGAAGACGTAGATCACCGTTCCGGCAAGCGCGAGCCAGAAGTGAACCTCCACCAGCCTGGGCGAATACATCCGCTGGCGCTTCCAGAGCCACGGCACCGATGCGTAGATCGCGCCGAACGTGATCATGGCGACCCAGCCGAGCGCGCCGACATGCACGTGGCCGACGGTCCAGTCGGTATAATGCGACAGCGCGTTGACGGGGCGAATAGCCATGAACGAGCCTTCGAAGGTGACGATGCCGTAAAAGACTGCGGCGACCATCATGAAGCGCAGGGTCGCGTCGTCGCGTACCTTGTGCCAGGCGCCGTTCAGCGTCAGCAGCGCGTTGCCGGCCGACGCCCAGGAAGGAACCAGCAGCATGACCGAAAACGTCACGCCGAGCGTCTGCACCCAGTGCGGAAGCGCAGTGTAATGCAGGTGGTGCGATCCCGCCCACATGTACATGAAGGTGATGCCCCAGAAGCTGATGATCGACAGCCGGTAGGAGAAGATCGGGCGGCCGGCACGCACCGGAAGGTAGTAGTACATCATGCCGAGGAAGCCGGCGGTCAGGAAGAACGCGACCGCGTTATGCCCGTACCACCACTGCGTCATCGCATCCTGCACGCCCGAGAACGCCGAATAGCTCTTGGCATGGCCGAGCGAAACCGGGATGGCGAGGCTGTTGACGATGTGGAGCATCGCCACGACCAGGATGAAGGCCATGTAGTACCAGTTCGACACGTAGATATGCGGCTCCTTGCGGCGAGCCAGCGTGCGCAGATAGAGGACGAAATAGGTGATCCACACGACGTCGAGCCAGAGATCGGTATACCACTCCGGCTCGGCATATTCCTTCGACTGTGTGACGCCCATCAGGTAGCCGGTTGCGGCGAGGACGCAGAACAGATTGTAGCCCAGCAGGACGAACCAGGGAGTCAACTGGTCCGGCAGGCGCGCACGCGAGGTTCGCTGCAGCACGTAGAAGGACGTGGCGATCAGCGCATTGCCACCGAAGCCGAAGATCACGCCGGACGTGTGCACTGGCCGGAGCCGGCCGAAGCTCGACCAGGCGGCATCGAATGTCAGATTTGGATTGACGAGCTGCCATGCAATCCAGTCGCCGACGAAAAGCCCGGCGACGACCCAGACCATCGCAAGCACGATTCCCACCCGGCTGGGATCGTCGAAATAGCGGTCGAGCCGGCTGTCGTCAGGCTCTGGTGCGTAGTAGCCGGAGATGACGGCGAAGATGCCGCCGAGCCCGGCCAGCAGCACGATGGCGCCGTGAACGCCGAGCGGGTCGCCGCGCCCCGCGACCGCCATCGCGATCCCCCACAAGGAAATCGCGAGCAGGATAAGCAGCGCAACTTGCCGTTCGTTTTTTGTCAGCTGGGCGACCATCCTGAAGCTCCAACGAAAGGCATGCCAGCAGTTATTGCCGCCGACCCAACATACTTCGCAACGACGAAATGCAAATTATCCCAACGCTACGATACAATCCAGAGGCAACACGCGTCTGCAGCGACGCACTCTAGCCGGCCAAGCTGACAGGCAGGCGACAGGATGCTTGTTGGCGAAAGACAGAACCTCGCCTCTCAGTAAAAGCAGCATCGTCGCCAAGGTGCCGGCGGCAGGCGGATGTTATCTGCCTCGGTCGATGCCAGCCGGGACGTCTGCTCTACCCTCATGAACGGGCATGGAGACTACTGCGACATGTCCGTTTGATTCACACAGACGAGCGTCCGCGCTAAGTCTTCTTCGGCTTTACGTCTTCTTCGGCCTGGAGGCATTGGCGCTCTCATGGCTCGGGAACTGCCATCTCAAGGTTTGCTGCGGATATTTGTCCTTTGCAAACTTCACCGGCGGACATTTGTTGATCTGTCGCAGCACGTGCTCTGCGGTGCGCGAATATTCCTTGGTGTTTTCCGGGTTCAGGAGCATCGGCAGGCCTCTATACGTCCCATCGCGGTTGTACTTGAGTTCAACCCAGATGGTTGGCCCAGTCCGCAATGCCTTCCAGCATTTTCTGAAATTCGCCTGAATTGCCGCACTCGCATCTTGGCGGTCTGCCCCTTTTGGCTTTTCTTCGCGGTCTGTCCCTTTCGGCTTCGGGTCAAACGCGAACACCTGCGTGAACTGAGCCCGCTTACGTCCGAAAGGATCGACAATAAACGGCTGGCACTGACGAAGCTGCGCGAGAGCTGCTTTTGCGTCTCCCCTGAATTCATCATTGTCGATTGGATTCTTGATCTCGGGATCTCCGATGATCATGCCGTCAACCCCAATCGTGACCAAGAATTCGATCCGATTCAGCATCGGCACTTTCTGGCGACGAAGACACTTTTGGGTGTGGGCGATGTATTCCGCCTGCTGCCAGGCAGTATATCTTCCACCTTTTGAAGGTGCAGGCTGCGCGGAGGGACCGGACGATGTGCCCCAGATACGCTTAAACATTTCTTCGCCGATCAGGCAGGAGACCCGCTCTTCTTTGCCGGCAGACGGAACGTTCGGCCGCTCAGGTGCGAGGCCGGCAACTGCACGAACGAGCATGGTCCGGATCGCTTCCTTGAACTTGTCGCGATCCTTGATCGTCATCACAAAGGCGCCCGGCCCTCCGGTCACGCAGTCCTCGTAATAGAGGTCGAGATCCGCGATGACATCCGTCGCCCCCGGGGGCGGCTCCTTCACCATGATCGCAGGCCATTGATGATGACACCTTTCTCCAGCGCGGCATCGCGGGCGGTGACGACCGGGGGGCCGTTGTTGTTTGGACCATCGCCGGAAATATCGATCACGCGCCGTATGCCGCGATGCGGGTTTTCGTCGAACAGTTGCATGGCGAATTTTATTGCCCCCGAGATCGAGGTGCGCGACGCCCGGCGGACCGGCGTCTTCATGATTTCACTGGCGACTGCGTCAGCCGTTTCGGGGCCATCGATCAGCCGCCACGGGATGATGATTTTCTGGTCGGAGGATGCTGCCCACTCGAAATAGATCACCGATATCTTGCCGTTCGGGCCGCTCTTCAGCGCCTCAAGGAATTCCCTGGACGCAATGGCCTGCGCGTAACCTTCACGCTGGATCGCAAGCATCTCCTTATCCATTGAATAGGAGATATCAACCGCGAGCACCAGTTCGAGATCGACGGTCGGCGTGCCGCTTTCCTTTTCCGGAGGATCGCTCTGTGCGAAAGCAGGAGATGCAAGCATCAATAGGAGCGCAAACAAGGGAAAACGCATCGTGACGTCCGGAAATGTTCGAGATCGAAGAGAAGATAGTATTCTGTCCTGCCACAATTGTACATTGCGCAAGCATTTCGGGCATCACGCTGGACCGCTGTCGCAAAATGGAGAATTATTCGACGCAGCGCACTCGGCCGAACCCAGCAGGAAAAAATCAAATGGCGGTCCCAGTCACCGAAAGCATCGACCCTTCACGCCCATTGCTGTTCTCCCCGTTCAAGATCCGCGGCCTGACCTTGAAGAACCGCCTGGTCGTGCCGCCGATGGTGCACTATCGCGCCGGGCCGGGCAGCACCTGCGGCATGTTTCACAACGTGCATCTCGGCCGCTACGCGCTGGGAGGTTTTGGGCTCGTCTTTGTCGAGGCAACAGCCGTCGAAGAGATCGGCCTGATCAACGAACACGATCTCGGCATCTGGAACGAGGCACAGGTGGAGAGCTTCAGGCCGCTCATCGCGTTCATGAAGGGCGAGAACACGGCGATCGGCATTCAGCTCGCGCATGGCGGGCGCAAATCGTCCTCGCAGCGCGCGATGGACGGCATGGGTCCCCTCACCCCGAAAGAGATCGAGGCTGGCGCCAGGCTATGGCAGCCGGTGGGCCCGACCGGCGAGCCGGTCGCGCCGGGATGGCTGGCGCCGCGCCAGCTCACGACCGAAGAGTGCCGGGCCATGGTGCGCACCTGGGCCGCGGCCGCCAGAAACGCCGTCAAGGCCGGCTTCGATGCGATCGAGGTCCATACCGCCCATGGCTACCTGCTCGCCTCGTTTCTTTCGCCGATTTCCAACACCCGCAACGACGAATATGGCGGCGACCGCAACGGGCGCATGCGCCTGCCGCTGGAGATCGTCGAGGCGGTGCGGCGCGAAATGCCGGACACGATGCCGCTGTTCGTCCGCGTCTCCGCCGTCGACGGCACCCGTGACGGCTGGAATCTCGACGACACCGTCGCCTTCGCAGCCGAGTTGAAGCACCGGGGTGTCGACGTGGTCGACTGCTCGTCCGGCGGCATCTCGGGCTCGGCGACGGCGGCGCAAGTCCCGCGCGGCCTCGGTTTCCAGGTGCCCTATGCCGAACGCGTCCGCAACGAGGCCGGCATCCCGACGATGGCGGTCGGCATCATTCTCGAAGCGCAGCAGGCGGAAGAAATCCTCAGGAATGGCCAGGCCGATCTCATCGCCGTCGGCCGGCAATCCCAGTTCAATCCCAACATCGCCCAGCACTGGGCCCACGATCTCGGCATCAATGAAAAGTTCGAGGACTGGACGCCTGAATTTGGATGGTGGCTCGAGAAGCGAACGCGAACCATCGAAGGGTTCGCCACACCGACCGGGATCGTCAAACGGCCGGGGTAGGATCCCTGCTTCAAGCGAGAGAACGCAGTCTGCCGGGTTACTCGCCGCACTGCCTACTGCCGCACCATGCCACTGAAAACCTGGCCGCTGGGACCTTTAAAGACGCCGGTTTGAATGCAGGTGGCGCGAGCTGATGCGCATTTGGGAGAACCGCCGGTCCGGCTTGTGCACACGGCGGCATAGGCAGAGCAAGTCCTCTGCCCGCCACCACGAGTAGACCCGTAAACCGTATCTGCACCGCTCATTTTGGCTGCAGGAGTGAGAGCTCCTGCCGATGCGGAGGCCGACAGGATGCAAATACCAGCGATGAAAACTGCGGTCGTCCGTGCGACCCTTGCGATGCGCATGAGCTGACCTCCCGGACCCTCGTCGATCCAATCGAAAGCCAGTACGGGCAGGCAACGGCCCGTACTGCGGGCAGGAATTCACCATCAATAAAGCGGCCGGCTGATTGCTATCGCCAGCGTAGAGATGAAGTTTAGATCTGTCGCTCGCCGGAAGACTTGATGCGGATCAATGTGTGAGTAGTACAGACCAATTGGATAAAGCGGGAGTTGTGGCTGAACCGGGGAAATGGGTTCCGACAACATCAGGGCGAACTGCAGCGACGATACGAACGTGATCCGCCTCGATGCAATCATCCGATGTTAAACATCCGATGATT
>LNFM01001044.1_pt1 | contig 64800 bp, 79 predicted proteins | sample 596031 | NCBI WGS metagenome assembly LNFM01 (sample SAMN04254537, study PRJNA301005) | activated carbon metagenome | isolation source: dual media filters at the Ann Arbor, Michigan drinking water treatment plant | place: USA: Ann Arbor
ACCCGCCCGTGCCGAGGACGATGCCGGACGCTAAACCGATCTACGTGCTGAACGGTCCCAATCTGAACCTATTGGGAACGCGCGAGCCGCATATCTACGGCCATGTCACCCTGGCCGAGATCGAGCAGGCCTGCGCCGCACGAGCGGCGCAATTGGGCCGCACCATCGTTTTCAGGCAATCAAACATCGAGGGCGAACTGGTCAATTGGCTGCAAGAGGCCAAAGACAAAGCCGCCGCGATTGTTTTAAACGCCGGCGCCTACACTCATACCTCGGTCGCTTTGCACGACGCCATCAAGGCGATCGGCGTGCCGGTGATCGAGACCCACCTCTCTAACCCCGCTGCGCGTGAGGAATTCCGTCACGTTTCGTTAGTGGGCCAGGCCGCAAAGGGCGTCATCGCCGGCTTTGGGGCGACCTCATACCTACTGGCCGTAGAAGCGGCCGCGTTGATTGCACAAGAAAGCCAGACGTGAGCAGGAAACCGCAGGCGATGAGCGACAAGAAACAGACAATCGATCCGGCCCTTGTGCGCGAGCTTGCACAAATTCTGGACGACACCGGTTTGTCGGAGATCGAAGTCGAGCACGGTGAGTTGCGCCTGCGCATCGCGCGGACGCTCACCGCCGCCGCCGCCCCTGCCGCGACACATTACGTTCAAGCAGCCCCGGCGCCAGTCGCAGCTGCATCCGCGCCCGCACCTGCTGACGCCGCCGCACATCCAGGCGCCGTGCCTTCGCCGATGGTTGGCACCGCATATTTGTCCCCCGAACCTGGCGCGCCAGCCTTCATCAAGGCGGGCGACACGGTCGCCGCAGGGCAAACCATGCTGGTCGTCGAAGCGATGAAGACCTTCAATCCAATCCCCGCCCCGCGCGCCGGCAAAGTCGTCGCGATCCTGGTGACCGACGCGCAGCCCGTCGAATACGGCGAGCCGCTGGTGATTTTGGAATAGGCGATGTTTGAAAAAGTTCTCATCGCCAATCGCGGAGAAATTGCGCTGCGCATTCACCGCGCGTGCAAGGAGATGGGCATCTCCACCGTCGCGGTGCATTCCACCGCCGACACTGACGCGATGCATGTGCGCCTAGCCGACGAAAGCGTCTGCATCGGCCCGCCGCCGGCGCAGAAAAGCTATCTGCACATCCCAGCGATCATCGCCGCCGCCGAAATCACCGGCGCACAAGCGATCCATCCGGGTTACGGCTTTCTTTCCGAGAACGCCAAATTCGCCGAAATCGTCACCCAACACGGCATGACCTTCATCGGCCCCACGGCCGAGCACATCCGGCTGATGGGCGACAAGATCGCAGCCAAGCAAGCGGCCATCGACACCGGCATGCCAGTGGTGCCTGGCTCCGACGGCGGCATCGCGACCGAGGAAGACGCCAAGAAGTGGGGCAAGAAGATCGGCTACCCGGTGCTGATCAAGGCTGCTGCTGGCGGCGGCGGGCGCGGCATGAAAGTCGCGCGCACCGCAGACGATGTCACCGAAGCCTTCTCCACCGCGCGTGCCGAAGCCAAAGCGGCGTTCGGCAACGACGAAGTTTATATGGAGAAGTATCTGACGCGCCCGCGTCACATCGAAATCCAGATCGTCGCCGACAGTCATGGCAACGTCATCCATTTGGGCGAGCGCGATTGTTCGCTGCAACGCCGCCACCAGAAAGTTTTGGAAGAAGCTCCGTCACCCGCGCTCAACGCCGAAGACCGCGCCAAGATCGGACGCGTCACGGCGGAGGCCATTCAAAAACTCGGCTATCTCGGCGTTGGTACGGTCGAGTACCTCTACGAGGACGGCGAGTTCTATTTCATCGAAATGAACACGCGCCTGCAAGTCGAGCACCCGGTCACCGAGATGATCACCGGCATCGATCTCGTGCGCGAGCAGATTCGCATCGCCGACGGCGCGCCGCTTTCGGTGAAGCAGAAGGACGTGAAGTTCAACGGCCACGCCATCGAGTGCCGCGTCAACGCCGAAGACCCCGCCACCTTCCGCCCATCACCCGGAAAGATCACCGGCTTCCATCCGCCCGGTGGCCTGGGCGTGCGCTTGGATAGCGCCATCTATGCTGGCTACTCGATTCCGCCGAACTATGACTCGCTTATCGGCAAGCTCATCGTCCACGGCCGCGACCGCGCCGAATGCCTGATGCGCCTGCGCCGCGCGCTGGGCGAAATGGTCATCACCGGCGTCGAAACCACGATCCCGCTTTTCCGCGACCTGATGAACGAGCCGGACGTGATCAACGGCGACTATTCGATCCATTGGCTCGAACAAAACCTGAAGGCGAAAGCCGAAGCGGAGACGTGATCATGCGTCGTGTGCTGGCACTCGCGGCGTTCACCATTCTGGCCGCCTGTACGCCGCCGGCGCCGTCCGCGCCAAGCGAACCGGGCGCTTCCAGCCCAGGCTCGGTCGCCGAAGCCACGACAGATCCGCTCGCCCTGGCCGCCGCCCCGGCAATCAGCACGGCGATCGGCGTACCCGTCGCGCTCCACCCAAGCATCAGCCGCACCGATGGCGAATGGGGTTGGCTGGTGGCACAGCCATGGACGCCCGAAGGCGCGGCGATCGACTGGTCGCAAACCCAGTACGCCCAACGCGCCGCCGACGGCGGGCTCGACGGCGATGGCACGACCTATGTGCTGCTACGCCAACAGAACGGCCAGTGGACGGTGGTCGCCTCTGCTGTTGGGCCCACCGACGTCGCTTGGGCCGGCTGGGCTCAGCAGTATGGCGCGCCGGAATCGCTGTTCGCGACCAACTAGGTAAACGGCCCGTTCATTGCAGACTGCGCCCTGAACTCGATTTCAGGGCCAATTCTCCATGGGTAACCAAGCCATTTCAGGCCTCGCCGCGTTAGTGGTGTTGACCTTCCTCGCGCTCGCGCTCGCCGCCTGCGCCACGCCGGAACAGCAACCGCCGACGCAACTGACCGCGGTCGACACAGCGGGCTTGCCCGGCCAGCCGGAATTCCACGGCGCCGGCATCGGCAGCGACAACCTTCGCTCGCGCGTGCCGTCTGAGAATTAAGCCTTCTAGCCGCGGTTGAGCAGATCGCTTAGGCTCGCCTCATCGGAGGGGAGTCATGAGGCGCATCATAGGCATCGCAGCGGCATTTTGCTTTTTGGCTGCCTCGGCCTCCGCGCAGACGCCAAGCCCCATCGTGGCGCACTACCGCGCCTATCAGGCTGCCCTCGAGCGCGACGATCTCGCTGGCGCGGAGAAAGCGCCACCGAAGCGCTTGCCGCAGCCGAGGCTGGGAATGATGCACGCATTGGCGCGCTGGCATTTAATCTCGGCGCGTTACGGCTCATGCGAGGCAACGCATCAGGCGCTCTAGCGCCCGCACAACGCGCCCTCGCCTTGGCTCATCAATATCCCGGCAATGGGCTCTCGCCCACGCTCGCCAACTTGCTCGTCGCCCGCATCGAACTCGCGCAAGCGGTCCCGGACGCCTCTGCGCGTCTCTACGCAGCCTTGGATGCGGCCCAGACCGCGCAACTTCCGGCGTCCGAGATTTCCGACGCCGCTATCGAACTCGCGTTGTGGAGCGAAACCAACCAACGCTACGATCTCGCTCTCACCACCTGGAGCATTGCTGACAACTTCGCCGAAGGCTCTCGTTATCCAGAGGCTTTCGCCCGCGCGCGTGCAAAGCTCGGCCAGGCGATCGCCATCATTCAAGCGGAACTGAGCGACGGAAATCGCAGTCACTTCGACGCCGACAACACGGCCGACGCGTTGCATCAGCTCTACGAGGCTTGCCGCCTGCTGCAGGATCTCGCCGCTCAGGACTTGCCATCCGGCGAAATAACTCTGGCGCAGCAAACATATGCGCAAGTGCTGGCATGGAGTGCGGTTCTGCGCTCGAAAGTCCGATCCGATGGCATGCGCTTGCCCGACTTTGCGGTTGCACAAGGCGATGCGGATGGGATGGTGGAAGATATCGGGGCCCCTGCGTCGTCGGCGCGCCCTCGCTGCATGATCCAAACCGCCTTCCTTCGCGAGATTGAATTTCCCTCCGGCGCCGCTGCGAGAGGCGAACTGGCAGGGGCTTCGGTACGCCTGCGCATCAACGAGGCGGGCGAGCTTGTAGACGCCACGGTCGTCGCGATCGTCGGATCGCAAGCCTTTGTCGATGCGATCAACCGAGCCCAATGGAGCGTTCGCAGGCGAGCAGATTCCGATCCCAATTGCCGCATGGAAATGTCGATTATCCGCTCGATCGCATTCTCGATCGAGGGCAATAGCGGAAGGCCGGGACGCCGGCCGATGCGGCCTTAGGATTATTGGCCGTCCAGCTGATGCAGCAGCAGCGGGTTGCCTTCTGAATCTTGGCACATAGCCATGCGGCAGTGCGGGCCATGGACGATGTCGCCGTTGATGGCGACGCCATTTGCGCTCAGGTGCGCGATGATCGTGTCGAGGTCTTCGACTTCCAGCGCCAGCGTTGAGCCCTTGCCGGAGGGCGTTTCCTTGCTGAAATTGGAAAGGCCGATGCAGCCGCCTTGCGGCAGATCGTATTCGATCCACCAATTGTCGCCGTGACTGCCATGGCTGCCGACTTGGAGGCCCAGCGTCTCCTCGTAGAATTTTCGCGCGCGCGGCACGTCAGTCATGTGCAGCATCGTGAACGCCACTTTCTTGATCATGCCCGTCTCCCTATTTGCCGGCCTTATCGAACGCCTTCATAGCAACGCGTCCGACCCATCGCTCCGTTGCATCTTCCGAAGTGCTGAGCTGCTCAGCTAACTCACGCGCCGCGCTCCGCAACTTGGGGCTCGCTTTGCCGCCGATCGCGCGCAGCGCCCAATTCACCGCTTTTCTTACGAAGTTGCGCGGGTCGTTGGCGTGCGCCTCGATGAGTTCAAGCCCGCGCAGAAACTGTTCGTCCGTGCCTTGCTTATGCACGGCGCAACTCGCCAGCAGCGCAAACGCCGCGCGCTTCGTGAACTCAGGCTTCGCCTTGGCCCACTTCTCGATCTGGTTATGCGCGTGCGGCGTGCGGTCCCAATAGTGGAAGCACGCCGTATCGACGATGCCCCAATTGTCCATGTCCTTGACCCACCGCTCCATTTGCGCCGTGGTCACGTCCGCGGGATCGTCCACCATCGTCGCCAACATGCGTGCATCATGGATGCCCCTCGCCCAAAGCGCCGCCGCCAGCGCGTGGTCGTAGCCGATGCTTTTGGCCATCGCGCGGAGCTTCGCCACCGGCACGCCGAACACGGGCGCTTTCGTCACGATGCCGTAGCGCGCGGCCATGTCGGCCTTGTAGCTCGGCGAACCCGCGCGCCTCAGCGCGGCAAGCACGGACTTCGCATCCGCCTTGGGCGCCGCCTTCGCGCCTCGCGCGACAACTTTCTTCTTCGCAAGCATGTCAGACGTATTTGATCGACTCCCGCACGATCGCGGCAAGCGCTGTTCGATCGGCGGGACTTCCGCTCAGCGTCGCCATGGCGCGATCATCGCCGAGCCACTTCAGCAACCCTCTCGGATCGGTGATGTCTGGGCGCTTCTGCTTGGCGCGCACCTTAGCGCCGAGATGCAAGATTACCTGCATCCCGCCCTTGCTCCGAAGATTGACCGTGGCGAACCACTCAGTCGTCCGGAAGCTTGGGGCATTCCATTTGACGCCTTCAGCGATCGACTTGTCGGCGCCGCGTATGGCCTTGCGCACCGCATCGATCGCCGCGCGTTGCGGGTGATTGATGCGGTCGAGCAGGTCGTCGACGGACTCAACGGTTTTGGCGGCTGACATGAAATCTAAGCCGCTTGCGCTTTGAACATCTCGTCCAAACGCGCGTAACCCATCTCCATGCCGTCCGTCATGCCGGTGCTGAACGCGTCGTCCCGCGCTTCCTTCGAGGGAAAACGGATCGTGCTGGTCAGCGTGGTGACGCCGCCGGATTCCGTCAGCTCCAGCGTAACCAGCGCGGGTTCGCTCGCGGGCATCGGCCCGCCTACATTGCCCGGATCGTAGTTTTCCGAGTGGACGATCTTCACGGGCTCCACCACCTCTTCAAACGTGCCGAAGAAACCAAACTCCTTGGCGCCGTCTTCACTGCGCCAGCGCCACCGATACAATCCACCGACGCGCACATCCATTTCGCACACTGGCATTGTCCAACCGGGCGGGCCCAGCATCCACTTTTGAACGATCACAGGATCGGTGTGCGCTTTGTAAACAAGCGCGCGCGGCGCATTGAACTGACGCGTGACACGAACATCGCGATCGTTCGGCAGCGTAGCTTGAGCGGGTGCTGGCATTGTCATTCTCCTTTTCGTCGCGACACGCTGCCGTTGTTACGCTGCTTGCGCTTTGAACATCCCGTCAAGGCGGGTGTAGCTGAACTCCATGCCGTCGGTCATGCCGGTGGAGATTGCACCATCGCGATCTTCCTTCGACGCGAACTTCATAGTGCAGACGAGCGTCGTGACACCGTTCTGTTCACTGAGATCGAGTGAGACGATGCAAGGGTCGCCAGTTGGCATGGCGTAATCCATATCGCCCGGGTCGTAATATTGCTCGTGGGCGATTCTCGACGGCGCGTTGACTTCGGTAAACGTGCCGAAGAAACCGAACGTCTTGCCGTCTTCGCGGTTCTTCCACTGCCACTTGTATGTGCCGCCGACGCGGACATCCATGTCGCGCACCGGCATGTCCCAGCCCTCATAGCCCTGCCATTTATGCACGAGCTCTGGCTTTGTGTGCGCGTCGTAAACGAACTGACGCGGCGCGTTGAACTGGCGCGTGACGCGAACCTCGCGATCGCTTGGCAGCGTGACCTGAGCTGGCGCCGGCATTGTCTTCTCTCCTTGTTATCGCGACGTTCGTTCAAAGGACGAACGCCTCCCCACCCACGCCGACAGCGGCGCTATTTCTTTTTGCGTTTTGGTTTGCTTGGCTCTGCGGCCGCCTCCTGCTTCATAATCTCGAGCAGATCGTCGAGCCGCGCGTAGTTCTGCTCCCAAATCTCGCGGTAACGCTCGAGCCAAGCGTTGGCGGCTTCGAGCGGCGCAGCTTCGATCCGACATGGACGGCGCTGGCCATCGCGACTGCGGCTGATCAGGCCGGCATGCTCCAACACGCGCAGATGTTTGGAAACGGCCGGCTGGCTGAGCGCGAATGGCGCCGCCAAATCCATGACCGACACCTCCCCCTCGGCCAGCCTGGCTAGAATGGCGCGCCGCGTGGGGTCTGCGAGGGCGGAAAAGGTGGCGTCGAGGTTCATATATCGCCGTTCAGTTATATCTCCAGATGGTTATATATTGCACAAAGCCGCTGTCAAGCGCGCTGTAACGAGGTGATTTCAACCGTCACCGGTTCTTGGCATCCTGCGCGCGTGAAGCCGTTCACAACCGAAGACCTGCTCGCCTGCTATCGGCGCGGCGTGTTCCCGATGGCGGAGAGCCGGGAAGACGAAGGCTTCTTTATTGTCGATCCAGAATGGCGCTGCGTGTTTCCGCTGGACCGCTTCCACGTCTCGCGCCGTCTCGCGCGCACGCTGCGTTCAGATCGCTTCAGCTTCACCGTCGACCGTGACTTCGCCGCCGTGATCGACGGCTGCGCCGCACCCGGCCCCGACCGCGAAGACACCTGGATCAATCCCGACATCCGCGCGCTCTATCTCTCGCTGCACGCGCAAGGGTCGGCCCACAGCGTCGAAGCGCGCATTGATGGCGAACTGGTCGGCGGCCTTTACGGCGTTGCGATCGGCGGCGCGTTCTTCGGCGAAAGCATGTTCTCGCGCGTCACCGACGCCAGCAAAGCCGCACTCGTTCACTTGGCGGCGCGCTTGCGCCATGGCGGCTTCAAACTGCTCGACGCTCAATTCATCACACCGCACCTGGAGCAGTTCGGCGCACAGACACTGCCACGGCGGATTTTCCAGGCGCTCCTGAGCGTGGCGTTGGAAACGCCAGCGGATTTCGCCGCGCTGCCGGAAGCGTCCAGCGGCGCCGACTTGCTGCAGATTTTGCGCTAGCGCGCGATCCGCTCCAGCCCGCCCATGTATGGCACGAGCGCTTTCGGCACCCGGATCGAGCCATCGGCATCCTGATAATTTTCCAGCATCGCCACCAATGTACGCCCCACCGCGAGCCCAGACCCGTTCAGCGTGTGCACGAACTCGGTCTTGCCATCCTTGTTGCGGAAGCGCGCATTCATGCGGCGGGCTTGGAAATCGCCGCAGTTCGAGCATGAGCTGATCTCGCGATACTTGCCCTGGCTCGGCAACCAGACTTCGAGATCGTACGTCTTGCGCGCGCCGAAACCCATGTCGCCGGTGCACAGCAACATCGTGCGGAACGGCAGTTCGAGCCGCTTCAGCACTTCTTCCGCGCACGCCACCATACGCTCGTGCTCGTCATGGCTTTGCTCTGGCGTCGTGATCGACACCAACTCTACCTTCCGGAACTGGTGCATGCGGATGATGCCGCGCGTATCGCGCCCCGCCGCGCCCGCTTCAGCGCGAAAGCACGGCGTATCGGCCGTCATGCGTAGCGGCAGCGGCGCTTCGTCCAGGATCTGCTCGCGGACCAAATTGGTGAGTGCGACTTCCGATGTCGGAATCAGCCAGAAATCCTCACGCGTGGGCGCCTGCTCCAAGATGTCGTGCAACACTTGCGTGGGCTTCGCGCCCGGCCCGCGCTTCTCGAACTCTTCGTCGAAGCGCTCTAGCGCTTGGTTGAGCAATTCCTGACGGCTCACCGTGCGCGCGGCGGTGAACTGATCATCGACGAACTTCGGCAATTGGCCAGTGCCGAACATGACATGGTCTTTGACCAGCAAGGGCGGCGCAGTTTCGGTGTAACCGAACTCGGTCGTGTGCAGATCAAGCATGAACGCCGCCAGCGCGCGCTCCAACCGCGCCAGCTGTCCGCGCAGCACGACAAAGCGCGAGCCCGAGAGCCGCGTCGCCGCTTCGAAATCCATCATGCCGAGCGCTTCGCCGAGCGTGACGTGATCGGCCGTTAGGTCGAGCGCCGGCGGATTGGCGCCCGATTGAATGTACCAACGGCGCACTTCGATATTGCCATGCTCGTCGGCGCCGTCGGGCGCATCGATGGCGGGCAGATTGGGCAGCCCCGCAAGCAGATCGTCGCGCGCCGCTTGCCACTTGGCTTCATCGGCGCTCGTCTCTTCGATGCGCAATTTGAGCGCCGCGACTTGCGTGATCAGCCGATCGGCTTCGGCGTCGTCCCTCTTCGCCTTCGCCGCACCGATGGCTTTCGAGGCCGCGTTGCGTTGCGCCTCGGCCTCTTGCTTGGCGGTGGACGCGGCGCGCAGCTTGGCATCGAGATCGATGATCTTCTGCGCGTGTGGCGGCAAGCCACGGCGCGCCCAGGCGGCGTCGTAAAGCGCAGGATTATCGCGGATGGCGCGGATGTCGTGCATCGTGTCTTTCCCGTTTCGCGCCCCGCTTAGCGGAATGGACGCGCTCGCGCTACGGGGCCGGCGGTGAGGCGGCGACGGCGGCGGCTTCGGCTTTTTCCTGAGCCTCGCGTGCTTTTTCCATCGCGGCGACGATCCAGATAGAAATTTCGTAGAGCAGGTAAACCGGCACAGCCATGACGAACATGGAGATCACGTCGTTCGGCGTGACCAGCGCGGAAAAGGCGGCGATGCCGACGATGGCGTAGCGGCGCCCCTTGCGCAGCAGCGAAGCCGAAACAACGCCGATCTTGCCCAAAAGTGAGAGCACCACCGGCAACTGAAACATGAGCCCGAACGCCAAGACCAGCGTCGTGACCAGCCCCATATATTCCTCGACCTTCGGCAGGTAGGTCACCTGCACCGGCCCTTCCGTCACCTGCTGGCCCAGTGCAAAATTCAGCGCGAACGGCATCGCGACGTAGAACACGAACGACGCGCCAAGCGCGAACATGATCGGCGCGGCCAGCATGAACGGCACCGCCGCCGCGCGCTCGCGCTTATAGAGGCCCGGCGCGATAAACGCGTAAGCCTGCCACGCAAGAACTGGAAAGGCGGCCACGATGCCGCCGAACAGCGCGATCTGCATCTTCACGGAGAAGAAGCCGAAGGCGCCGGTATTGATCAGTTGGATCGCCTCATCAGCCGGGCGGTCCGGCTCGACATGCGCCATCGCCGTTTGAAACGGTTGAACCAGGAACATGAAGATGTGATCGACGAAGATAAAGCAGACGATAAAGCCGATCACGATGGCAATCATCGATCTGAAAAGCCGATCGCGCAGCTCCGACAAATGGTCGAGCAGCGGCGCGCGTGAGGCTTCGATATCGTCGTCGTCGGCGGCCGCACTCATGGCGCGCTCCGCGAGATCGGCGTTACGTTCGAGGGCGCAGACTCTTCCGCCGGCGCATCATCATCGGCGCTATCTTGGACCGCGTCAGCTCCACGGTCCGTCTGCACCATGGCCCCCGAAGGTCCGCGCGCAGGCGCACTGGGCGGTGCGAGCGCGGGCGTTTCCACCGGCGCTGCGATCGCGGGCGCCGAGTCTGGCTTCGCGACGGCCGGCGGCGACGGCTTGATGCCGGCATAATCTTCCAGCGTGCCGAACGGCTTGGAGAGTTCGGTGCGGATGTCGTGCAGCGAGGTCGTGCGCCGCAGCGAATCCACTTCGCGCTTCAGTTCATCGAGTTCGGCTTGGCGTGCGAGATCATCGAAGCCGGTGCGGAATTCCTGCGCCATGCCGCGCAGCTTCGCCGTCCACCGTCCGAGCTTGCGGAACAGCAACGGCAAATCCTTCGGCCCCACCACCAAGAGGGCGAGGATGCCGAGGATGATAATCTCGTTGAAGCCGAGGCTCGGCAGCATAGGCGTTCACCCAGCGCGCTTAGTTCTGCGCGCTGTCCCTCTGCCGTTCGCTGGCCTGATCTTGCACCTGAGCCGGCGGCGGCCCGGGCGGCTGCGCCTCGTCGTCCTTGTCGCTCAGACCTTTGCGGAAGCCCTTTATGCCTTTGCCGAGGTCTTCCATCAGGTTCGAAATCCGTCCTGGACGGCTGAACAACAAGAAGGCCAGCGCCAAGACGATGAGGAGCGGGATCAGCCCGGGCATGTGCATGTGAAGAGAACTCCAACTTGGGACGTGCGCGCGAGCGGCTTATTCGTCCTTTTCCATATGATCCACGAAAAAGCTTGCCGCGTCGTCACCTTCCGACAGCGGTTCTTCGTCACTGTCCAAATCCTCACTGGGGCGCGGGATATCAAGTTGGCTCGCCGCGCGCGGATCCAGGAGGCCCAGACCCTTGAGATCGTCCTTGCCAGGCAGAGCGTCAAGCGAGGCCAAGCCGAACTGGCTCAGGAATGCGTCGGTCGTGCCGAACGTCAGCGGCCGGCCGGGCGTGCGCCGCCGCCCCCGCGGCTTAATCCAGCCGATCTCCAGCAAGAGCTCCATCGAACCGCGCGATAGGCTGACACCCCGAATATCCTCGATCTCAGCCCGAGTGATCGGCTGATGGTATGCTATTACCGCAAGCGTCTCCATCGCCGCCTTCGGCAGGCGCTTGGGGGCCTCGCGGGTCTCGGCAAACAGGCTCGATAGGTCCGCAGCCGATTGGAACCGCCAGCCGCCGCCCGCCTCGACCAATTCGACGCCGCGGCCGGCATAGTCGCTCTTCAGCTTCATCAGCACCGCCGCGACATCGACCGCCGGGCCCAGCTTCTCGCCCAGCGCCTTGGCGCTAATCGGTTCACCGCCGGCAAAGAGCAGCGCCTCGGCGGCGCGGATGGCATCCGGCGACGGCTCGGCGCGCGGACGCTCACCGCCTTCGACGAAGGCGTCTTCGATGCGGCGCATGGCGTCGGCCAGGGGCGGATCGGGCGTGTTCATGCCCCGCCTTTATGGACCGGGCGGGCGCGCACGAACAGCGGCGCGAACGCTTCCGTCTGCTGCAATTCCAGCTTCCCTTCGCGCGCGAGTTCCAGCGAGGCGCCGAATGTCGACGCCAGATAGCTCTCCGGCGGCGGCGCGTCGGGCCCGGTTTCGCCAGCCGGCGAAAGGCTCGTGATCGAGCGCCAGTCTTCGAGCTTAGCCAGCGCCTGTTCGAGTTTCTTGCGCGCCGTCTCCAGCGGATAGGCGCGGCGCACCAACGTCTTGTAGGCGCGCTTGCGGATACTCTTAGAGCGATCGGCGCAATAGGCGTTGAGCAATTCGTAGAGATCGGCGCGCCACACGGTGTGCTTAGTGAGCACCGTCGTTTGCGGCTGACCGTTCAAGAACACATCGCGCCCCAGCTGCGGCAACTCCTCCAGCCGCTTCGCCGCCACGCGTGCTTGCGCCAAGTTCATCAGCTTCTGGCGCAGCGCCGCTTCGAGTTGCTGCGGATCGGGGTCATCCGCCGCCAGCTGCGGTTTGGGGATCAGCAGCCGCGACTTCAGCAGCGCCAACCACGCGGCCATCACCAAATAGTCGCCAGCGATTTCCATGTTCGCTGCGCGCGCTTCGGCGATGAAGGCCAGATACTGATCGGCGATCTCGCCGATGGACACCTTCGCCACATCGATCTTGCGGGTGCGCGCCAATTCCAAGAGCAGGTGCAACGGCCCCTCGAACGCGTCGAGCGCCAGCACGAGCGCTTCGCCCTCGTCCGCCTGCTCGGCGGCGAAGAGATCGGCCTGGATGGTTTCTGCGTCTTCGGTCATGGGAACGGCGCTTATACTAGGTTTTCGGCGCTTTAGCCCACCAACTGCTGAAACCGCGCCCATGCGGCTTCGGCGTCAAATTCGCGCGGCGGGCGTTTTCCGAAGCTCTCCACCGCCCGCGCCCGCACCCACGGCAGGCCCGACAGCGTCGCGCAGCCCTTCGCCACCACCTGCATGTCCTTCAGATCGCCGGAGCATTGCAGCACAATATCGCACCCAGCTTTCAGCGCAGCATCCGAGCGCTCAGCCAGGCCGCCGTTCAGTGCAAATTGCAGCGCCTTCATGTCGAGATCGTCGCTCATCAGCAGACCGGCGAAGCCGATGCGCGTGCGGATAATGTCCTCGATGACAATCGGCGAGCATGTCGCCGGACGATCAGGATCCCAGGCTTCGTAGACGATATGCGCCGTCATCGCCGCTTCGGCGTCTGCATTCTGCGCGAACGGAAACACATCCGCGGTCAGATCAAGTTCGCTCGCAGCGACTCGCGGCAGCGCGAGGTGACTATCCGCCGTAGCGCGGCCGTGCCCTGGCATGTGCTTGATGCACCCGGCGACGCCGCCATCGTGCAAGCCTTCGAGTGCTGCGCGCGCCAGCACCGCGACCTGCTTCGGATCAGCCGAGAAGGCGCGGTCGCCAACAATCTTGTCGCTCCCGTCCACGGGCACGTCGAGCACCGGCGCGAAATCCGCATCGATGCCAATGGCTCGTAATTCGTGGGCGATGAGGCGATGGCCGAGATAGGCCGCTTCCATGCCCTCGACATTGTTGCGCGTAAACACGTCGCCATAACGCGCACACGCGGGCCAAACCGGCCATTCCGGCGCTTTGAGACGCGCGACGCGTCCGCCTTCCTGATCGATCCACACCAGTGCGTCATGGCCCGCAGTCTCGCGCAGATCAGCGCAGAGCGCGCGCACTTGCTCACGCGACACGCAGGCTTCGCGGAATAGAATAAACGCCCAAGGCCGCGCGTCGCGGAAGAACGCACGCATGTCCGCGTCGAGCTTGGGTTGGCGGACGCCGAGGGCGCAGGAGAGCAAAGCTGTCACCGGCCGCTCCTAGCGCGCCGCGACGATGCAGTCCTGGCCCATTTGCCGGATGCGATCGCAGAAACGCGCGGCATTGGCGCGGTCGGCGAAATAGCCGGCGCGAACGCGATAATAGATGCCGCGCTGGCCGAGATCGGCGCGCTCCACGTCGAGTTGGGCTGCGGCGAACAATTGCGGCGCGCGGGACGACAATCTCCGCCAAGCCGGATCGACAGCTGCTTCCGATTGCAGCGCCGCCAGTTGCGCCACGAACGGGCCGTTAGCCGCAAAGCTTGGCGCAGCACCTGGCTGCGGCGGGCCGACCTCAAGCGGCGCCTCGGCTTCGACAATCGTTTCTTCTTCCGGCGTGATCGTCTCCGGCACGGTCAGCGCCTCTCCTTCGACATTCTCTGTCACCCCGCCATCAACTGGCGGCTCGATTTTGTAAGGGCCAGAAGCGGAGATGCGCGGAATTTCAGGGACACTGTAGAGCTGCCAGACGAAGCCACCGAACGCCAGCGCCACGACGAGCATCAGGATGTAAAGCGTGCCCGCGTGGCGCGTCTGGTCGTCATACGCATGCATGCGCGGGTCGAAACTTCTGCTCACAAGCGCCGCTCCCGGAATCGCTATTCAACGCTGCTTTACCACGACGCCGCTTCATCTCTGCTTAACGGCGCAGCGGTGGTCAGGCGGAATCCATAATTCCGCAAGCGTAACGGAAGCCTTACCGGTCGAGCGTGTGCAGGCGATGATGTTCGTCGATGGCGAAATCGTCTGTCATGCCGGCAATGTAATCACAGACCCGCCGCGCCGTGCGCTGGCCGTTTGGGCCGTCGCCGCCCTGTTGCCAGGCAGGCGGCAGCAGTTCCGGTTCGGCAATGAGCAACGCAAATAACTCAGCCAAGATGCGCTTGGCGTGGCTGCGCGAGCGATTGACCTTCCAGTGTCGGTACATGCGCGCCATCAGAAACCGGCGCAGCACCGCCTGGTGTTCGTTCATGACATCGCTGAAACCAATCAGCGGCTTGCCGGCGGCGCGCACGTCCTCGGCGCTTTTCGGGTTCGCAGCGGCGATGCGATTGCCCGACTCCCAAACCAGATCGTCCACCCAAACACCGATCAAGCGGCGCACGGTCTCGGCAATCAGCCGGAACTCATCGAGTTCCGGATAGTCGCGCTCCACCTCACCCAGCACGCGCGCCACCATCGGCACCTCGTCACGCAACTCTGAAAGCGTGAAGAGGCCGGCGCGAAGCCCGTCATCGATGTCGTGATTGTTGTAAGCGATGTCATCGGCGTGCGCGGCGACTTGCGCTTCAGGGCCCGGCCAGGTGTCGAGTTCGAGATCGTGTGTGGCGACGTATTCCTGAATGGCCACTGGCAAATCAGTGAGCGCCGCGCCGAAGCGGATCAGCGGGCCATTGTGTTTGACCACGCCTTCCAGCGTTTCCCAGGTTAGATTGAGGCCGTCGAATGTCGGGTATTTGCGCTCCAGCTTAGTGAGCACGCGCAACGTCTGTGCGTTGTGGTCGAAGCCGCCATAGCCTTCCATGCACGCGTCGAGCACGTCTTCGCCGGTGTGCCCAAACGGGGGATGGCCGAGATCGTGGGCGATGCCGAGCGTCTCTGCCAGATCGTCGTCGAGCCCCATCACCCGCGCCACCGAGCGGGCGATCTGCGCGACCTCCAGTGAGTGTGTGAGCCGCGTGCGGTAATGATCGCCCTCGTGGGCGACGAACACCTGGGTCTTGCCCTTCAGACGCCGAAACGCGCTGGAATGGACGATGCGGTCCCTGTCTCTTTCGAAAGGATTGCGGGTGCGGCTGCCCGGTTCCGGATGCAGCCGGCCGCGCGACTGAGCCAGATCGGTGGCGTAGGGCGCGCGGGGTGGACGCATGAAAACGCCGCTGTCGCCCGGTTTCGGCTTGGCGCCTTTCACTGCTTTCTGCCCGTCAGCCACGAACTCGCTTCTCCTTATCGCCCGGATGGGACCATATATGGGCCCTGTCGGCTTGAGAAAGCGACCAAGGATCATTGTTAACGCATGGCTGACATCGCCCTCACCCCCGCCGCCGCCGCCCGGATCAACGCCGTCGTGGCGTCAGAACCGCCTGGCGCGGGCCTGCGTGTAGCCGTCGATGGCGGCGGCTGCTCCGGCTTTCAGTACGAGATCGCGATCGCGCCCGCCGCCAGCGCCGACGATCTGGTGATCGAGCGCGACGGCGCGCGGCTGTTCGTGGACCCCGTCTCTTTGCCGTTTCTGCTCGGCTCGGAGGTGGATTGGGTCGATGAGCTGATCGGCGCTTCGTTCAAGGTGAAAAACCCCAACGCCAGCTCCAGCTGCGGTTGCGGCGTGAGCTTTTCCATCTGACCCATGTTTGGCGGCTCAAAACTCGACCGCGGCCTGAACGCTTTCGAAAAGCAGCAATGGAAGCGTGCGCGCCAGCTGCTTGAGGAAGCGCTGCAAGACGAAGAGCGGCCCAACGGCTTCTATCACCTGGGCGTCCTCTACTGGCGCGGGCTCGGCGGCCCTGTCGAAAAGGTGGCCGCCGCCGAATGCTTCGAGCGCGCCGCTGAACTGGGCCATGTCGGCGCCGAGACCGCTTACGGCATCGCTCTGCGCTCAGGCATCGGCGTCCCCAAGGATAACGAAAAGGCGCGCGCGCTGTTTCGCTCCGCTGCTGGCGGCGGCGATCGAGACGCCATGATTGAACTCGCAGCGATGAGCGAGCCGGAGGATGCCCGCCGCTGGCTGCTCCGCGCGGCTGAGTTGGGCCACGCGCCGGCCATGGTGCGCCTCTCCGACACGCTAATGCATAAGGATCCGGTCGAGGCGCTCTCTTGGCTCTACGCAGGCGTTGCGCTCTCCGGCGACGATATTGCCCGTAAACGCGCACGCGAACTGGCGCGCGAGATGACGGCGGCGGAGATCGACGCCGCGCAGAAGGCCGGGCGTGTTTACGCCAAGGATATTCAGCAGCGCGCGCATGAGGGGCGGCGCTGACACTGTCGCGGCGTCAGCGTTGACGGCTGGCCGCGTGCGCCTGACTACTGCCACCCATGAATGTCACCGAAGCGCTCAAATCACGTATATCGATCCGCGCCTTCAAGCCTGATCCCGTTCCCGAAGCGTTGCTGCGCGAGATCCTAGATGTTGCGCGCTTTGCGCCCTCGGGTGGCAATCTGCAGCCTTGGAAAGTGATCGCCGTCGCTGGCGCCGAACGCGATGCGGTGGTGGCGCTCGCCAAAGCGAACCTACCCGGGACCGAAGATGATCGGCCCGTCTATCCCGCCAATCTCTGGGAGCCCTATCGTTCGCGTCGCTACAAGCTCGGCGAGGACCTGTACGCGCTGCTCGACATTCCGCGCGAAAATAAAGCCGGGCGCTTGATGCAGCTGGCGCAGAATTTTGAGTTCTTTGGCGCGCCGGTCGGACTCTTTTTTGTGATCGAGAAAGCCATGGGCCACGGCCAGTGGGCGCACCTGGGCATGTTCATGCAATCTATCGCGCTCGCCGCGGTCGAGCGCGGACTGGGCACCTGCATGCAAGAAGCCTGGGCCCGCATGCGCGCACCGCTGGCTACGCACTTTGCACTGCCGGCGTCAGAGATGATCTATTGCGGCATGGCGCTCGGCTATGCGGACGTGGGCAATCCCGTCAACACGCTCCGCAGCGACCGCGCCGAAGTGGATGAGTTCGCGACGTTCAGAGGCTTCTAGTTGCGCCGCGCATTTCCCAGCACACCGTCCTCGGCGAAATCCACTATCGCAAACACGAGCCCCATGAACACCAGCCACAGGATCGGCGCTATAATCATGGTGAGCGCCAGCGGATGCCCGGCGTCGTAAGCTGACCAAGCGGACTTCGCGCCGACAAAGGCGGCGATCGGGTAAATCCAGCACAACAGTTCGGCGATCAACAGCGCCAATGGCGATTGCCAATGCGCGCGCTCAGCGGGTGTCAGCAGGCGTAGCGCCAGGCCCAGGCTCGCCAGCCCGACCACAAGATGGAACAAGGTGAAGGCCCAAAGGATTACAACCATGAGCGCCCCTTAACATGACGCGGCTGTTTTGGCTTGCCCATGCGCGATCGAAACGAGCTCCACCGCTCTCGCCCGGGCCTTTCAGGAGATCCCCATGAGCCCGCGCAAGGTCGACGATCACGTCGAAATCGAAGCCGAAGACGCCCGCGCCGGCCAGACCGGAAATCACCTCCGCTATATCCTGATCGGCGGCCTAGTTTTGGTCGTTGTTGGCTTTGCCGCCGTCGCCATGGGCTGGTTTGGTTGAACGCGCGCGCCGGCCCCGCTAAGCCGGGGCCATGCCTCTGAAGATTGCCGCCTGGAACGTCAATTCCATCCTCGCGCGCCTGCCGACGGCGCTGAAAGTGTTCGAGGAAGTGAACGCCGACGTCTGGTGCCTGCAAGAGATCAAGTGCGAGGATCCGCGCTTTCCGCGTCTCGAATTCGAAGCGTTGGGTTACAACATCGAGACCTTCGGCCAGAAGAGCTATAACGGCGTCGCCATCCTCTCCAAGCATCGCATTGAAGAGTGCATTCGCGGCGTGCCCGGTCTTGAGCACGAGCAATCGCGCTTCATCGAAGCGGTGATCGCCGGACCCGATGGTCCTGTACGCATCGCCTCGATCTACGCACCGAATGGAAACCCGATCGGTACGGAAAAATTCCAGTTCAAGCTGGCGTTCATGGAGGCGCTGCGCGCGCACCTGCGCGGCCTTCTCAGACAAGAAGAGCAGGTCGTTGTCGCCGGCGACTACAACGTGATCGTGCGCGACGTCGATTGCCACGATCCGCGCGTGTGGACGGGCGATGCGCTCTTCCAACCCGAAACGCGCGCGGCTTACCGGGCGCTGCTCAATCTCGGTTACACCGACGCCTACATGCAGGCCGACGGCGCCGCCCATAAGTACACGTTCTGGGATTACCAAGCCGGCGCCTGGCAAAAGGACAATGGCATCCGCATCGACCACCTGCTGCTGTCACCACAGTCGGCCGACAGATTGATGAGCGTGGAAATTTTCAAGAAAGCGCGCGGCCTGGAGAAGGCTTCAGATCACGTGCCGATCGTCGCCACACTCGGCTAGCGGAACTTCACGCCCGGCGCGTCGTTTTCGATGCATGGCCAGCCGCACCGAACTCGCTCAACGCTTCCCAACGCTGCAAGCGCGCGAAATCTCGGATGTCTCCGACATCCGCCGCCTCGCCGATTGGCTCGACACACGCTTCGTCATCCCGGGCACGACCATCCGCTTCGGCTTCGACTCGATCTTGGGTCTCTTTCCCGGCGTCGGTGACGGCATCTCCGCGCTGATGGGTCTCTACATCCTCTCGCGCGCCCGCGATCTTGGCGCCCCGCCGCTTCTGCTCGCACGCATGGGCGGAAACATCGCGCTTGATGCGATACTCGGCTCAGTGCCGCTGCTCGGTGACATTTTCGACGTCGCCTTCCGCTCAAATACCAAGAATGTTCGCCTGTTACTCGCACACCTTGAGAAGCAGGGGCGCTAGTCGACGCAGATAGCCGCTTCAGCGCGGCCGTTACGCACCGTCGTGTAGCAGCCGAACGCCATGTTAGAGGCTTGGCACGCGCCGGTGACATTGGATTGCCCAGAAGCTTCAACCGACCCAAGGCATCGTCCAGAATCGCACTCGCTGCCATCGCGGCAGGCGTCGCCGCCATCAGCGAACGGGATCACGCATTGCAGCGTCTGCGCGCGGCCAACGCGCTCCATGGCACCGCCGTTAGCGCTGCACGACGCTTCCGTGGTCGGCGCTTCGGTAGCGGGAGCTGGCGCGGCGACCGGCGCACAAGCGCCGAGGCCAAGCGCAAACACGGCGGCAAATAGCTTCTTCATTGTTCGCGCTCCTCAAAATCGCTCGCGTCGTCTTCTTCGACCGCCGGAATAGCATAGCCGCCCGAGAACCAGCGGTTCAAATCGACATCAGCGCAGCGCTTTGAACAGAAGGGCCGCAGTTTCAAATCCTGTGGCTTGCCACAAATCGCGCATTTCGGTTCGCTCATAGCGCCCTCGCGTCGATGCGATCGCGCGCGCCGGGCGCCGCGTCGAGCGTCCAGCGCATGCCGATGCTGTTGGAAAGCTGTGCGCGCCAATCGATCTCGGCAGCATCGAGCCACGCCTTGATCTCTGGCGCCACGGTGCAGGCGATCTGCCGGCCAGTTTGCGCGCGGCCCTCGCGTTCGATCGCACGCAGCGCCATCAGCGCCACGGTCTCCACACTCAGCCTGCCATCCGGATCGCGGAGTTGTTCGTGCAGCGGCGCGCGCAATTGCGACCGCGCCATATCAAACACGCCAAAGCGCGACAGACCACCGAACTGAATGCTCCACGGATCGCCGGCAAAGGCATCGCGCACCGCGTCTTCCAGCTGCTTGTTGTGGCTCTTCGCGCGCATCGACACAAAATCGATTGCGATCAGGCCAGCCAGACTGCGAAGCCTGATCTGCCTCGCCGCCTCGTGCGCGGCGGCGATATTAAGATCGAGCGCAAAGCGTTCCGGATCGCCAGATCCTGCGCGCGCGCCTGAATCCACATCGATCGCCACCAGCGCCGCTGTCGGTTCAATCGTCAGCGCGCCGCCGCCGGGAATGGGCGCGGTGCGCGCCAGCGCATCCTCGATCGCCGCATCCAGCTTGCCACGCATCGCCGCGTCAGCCGGCCGCGCGAGCACCAGCGCCTCATCGGCTTCGTGCTGCGCAATCCTGTGCGGCGCTTCGCCGTCATGGCCAGTTTCGGACAACTCCAAAACGGGGTTCTTGCCGCGCGCCGCCTCCCGCGTCACCGAAACAACGACGCCCTGGCCTTCACGCAAAGCCACACGCTCGCGCCGCATGCGCACGCGTCCATCGTCGCCGATCGGCAAGAATCCTTGATCGTCGCGCAAGCCCAAATCCAGAAACGCCCCGCGCCGTCGCCGATCGATCTCGCGCACCCGCGCGCAGTAGAGTTCGCCCCACCGTGCGCGACGCCCTTCATCGCTCGCACGCGCAATGCGCAGCGCAATCGGCCGTCCATCACGCACCAACGCTTCGCGCGTCTCGCCAATTGCGGCGTCTATCCACATCTCGAGCGGCTCGCTCATCGCGCGCCCTCGATCAAGTTCGCCGTTTCATAGAGCGGCAGCCCCACGATCGCGGAGTAGGAACCCACGATGTTGGTCACATAGCGCCCGGCCAAACCTTGAATGGCATAGCCGCCCGCCTTGCCGCGCCATTCGCCGCTCGCGATATAAGCCCCGACCTCCGCATCCGAGAGCCGCTTGAACGTCACGCGCGCTTCGGCGAGCCGTGTGCGCACCTTGCCCGCCGCAAGAAGAGCTACGCCAGTCAACACACGATGTGAGCGCCCAGAAAGCAGCGCCAAGCACGACCGCGCTTGCTCTTCCGTTTCCGCTTTCGGCAACACGCGCCGACCTACGGCAACGACAGTATCCGCCGCGAGCACCACCGCGCCGTCAGCCTTCACCGCGTCAGTTTTCGCCTGCGCGAGCCGCAGCGCCAGCAAACGTGGCGTCTCGCCTTTGAGCGGCGTTTCATCGATATCGGCGGCGACGATGTCGTCCGGCGTGATGCCGATCTGCGCCAGAAGCGCCAGCCTGCGCGGGCTCGCGCTCGCCAGCACCAGCCGCATCAGCGCTTCGTGAGCCCGAGACGCTTAGCGATAATGCGGTCGACCGTGCGCGGGTTCATCAGCCGCGGCAGCGTGCGGTCCATGAAGGGCCGCCGCAGAATCGCGTAGCGGGTTTTGGGATTGGCTTGCGCGAGGCAGCGCCAGATCAGATCGCCGACATCGGACGCCGGCAGACCTTCGCGGCCCTGCTTCAGCATATAGTCGGCGACGCGCTCGGTCGCAGCCGCATAGGGCGTGTTCGAGAAGCGCTTCAGATCGTTTTGCTCGGCCTTGTCCCAGATCGGTGTCGCGATGGCGCCGGGGCCAACCACGATCACATCGATCCCAAACAGCATCAATTCGCGGCGCAGCGATTGCGAATAGCCTTCGATGGCAAACTTCGACGCCGCATAGGGCCCAACGAACGGCGCGCCGTTCTGCCCGCCGACAGAGGAAATCATCACGATCCGACCAGGCGCTCCGGCGCGCTCGCGATCAGCGCCGAGCAGATCGGCAAAGGCGCGCGTAACGGTGTGGACGCCGAAGAGATTTATCTCGAATTGCCGGCGTAGATCGTCTGTGTCGAGATGCAGAAGCGGTCCCGGCACGGCGATGCCGGCATTGTTGACGAGCCCGAAGAGTTTGCGGTTGCCGAGCGCTTGCGCGACTTGGGCCGCACCTGCCCGCACCGCCGGCTCGTCGGCAACATCAAACAAGAGCGGCGTCACGCCCTCGCCGAACTCGGCCTTGAGGCTATCGGCGTCGGCTTGCTTGCGTACGCTTGCAAACACGTGCGAGCCCTCGCGCACGCATTTCGCCACGGCGGCGCGACCGATCCCGGTCGATGCGCCAGTAACGACAACAGCGCGCTCAAGCGATCCTCTTGTCATTTGAATCTGTACGTGATCCGACCCTTGGTCAGATCATACGGCGTCATCTCAACCAGCACCTTATCGCCGGCCAGCACGCGGATGCGGTTCTTGCGCATCTTGCCGGCAGTATGAGCGATGATCTCGTGGTCGTTTTCGAGCTTCACCAGGAACGTCGCGTTGGGCAGAAGCTCAACGACGGTTCCGGCGAATTCCAGCAGTTCTTCCTTGGCCATTCGGTCTCCTGAATCGGGCAGCGGCGGGGCCTTATAGGCGCATGCCCCTATCCCGTCGATGGGCGGGCGAAACGTGCGGCGATCCGCTTTGCCAGGGCGTCCCGGACACCGCGGAACTCCATAAGCACCTGATCGCGCGAGCCTTCCGCCAGGGAGGGGTCGAAGGTTGGCCAATACTCCGCTTCCGCCCCTAAGGCGGGGATCAAGTCGAGAACGGTGTGATGGGCTTCGGGGCTGAGCGAGACGATGAGGTCGAACGGCCCATCTTCATAATACTCGCTGGCAAAGTGGTCGAAGCCCTTGGGCGCGTAGTTGGAGATATCGGCGCCAAGCTCCTCCATGACGAAGGCGGCCATCGCCGACACTTCTTCACCGGGCCTCAAGCCCACGCTATCCACACGCACGAGCGGCCCAAACTGTAGGCGCATGAGCGCTGCCGCCGTCGGCGAGCGAATGACGTTATGGGTGCAGGCGAACAGCACCGAGGCGGGCGGCCCATCCGCCATCGCATCTAGACCCGCACGTGCAGCGCGCACACAAGCGTGAACAGCCGCCGTGCGGTTTCGAGATCGAGGGCGAAGCGCTCTTCCAGTGCGCTCTGAAGAATCTCGGCGCCATCATTGTGCAGTCCGCGGCGACCCATATCGATCGCTTCGATCTGACTGGGCGAGGCCGTTCGAATGGCGTTGTGATAGCTCTCGCAGATCAGCACGTAGTCTTTGATCAGCTTACGAACTGACGACAGCGCCATGTAGTGCAAGACCACGCGCTCGCCATCCTCGGCCGTCACGTCGAACGCCAGTCGCCCTTCGATGTGAGCGATAGAGAGAAGGTACGGGCCCCGATCTTCGCCGATGACGGCGAAGGAATTGGACTCCTTCAGATCGAATAGCGCGATACGCCGCTCATGCTCAGCATTCGGCGAAGCGGGCGCGAGCGAGCTTTCGTCGAGCGTGACGTCGACGAGGCGGTTGCGCTCGTCGCTCATGGCTGTTCGTGATCGGGCCGGCGCGGCGTCCGCCACGCTTCACCGAAATCCAACAGCGTCGCGTCCAGGCACTCGACGGCGATCTCGATCTCGCCGCCACCCGCCAGAACGATGCTCACGATCCCGCCCGGCGGCTCCTCGTCCGGCACAAATTGAACCGCCAGCAGAGCCGCCAGCGCATCCGGCGCATCGGTGCGGATCTTGCGGCTTTTCACGCTGAGCACGCTCTCGAACGCCAACGCCGCCCGCACGCGCTCATACGGCCCAGTCTCGCCAGCCGTTTCCCAGCGGAAGCGGTTCATCATCAGCGCAAAGCGGCGCGCGCGTTTATCGACGCTGATGTCGCCGACGCGCACCAGCGCGTCCTGCACAGCCGCGGCGATGATGTCGAGGTCGGCTGCGTCCTCGGCCATCAATTTCAGCAAGCCCGCCATCAGCCTCAGTCTTCTCCTCGCTGCCGCGCAATCTGCGCGCCGCACGCGGCGAGCTTGGCCTCCAGCCCTTCGAAGCCGCGATCCAAGTGATACACGCGGTTGACGATGGTTTCGCCCTCCGCCGCCAGCCCCGCGATCACCAAACTCACCGAAGCGCGCAAATCCGTCGCCATAACTGGCGCGCCAGCCAGTTTCTCAACGCCGGTGACCACGGCTTCGTTGCCATGCACTTCAATCTTAGCGCCGAGACGCGTCAGCTCGGGCGCGTGCATGAAGCGGTTCTCGAAGATCGTTTCCTTGATCCGCGATTCGCCATCAGCGAGGCACATCAGCGCCATCGCCTGTGCTTGCAGGTCGGTGGGAAAGCCAGGGAAGGCAGCGGTTTCGAAGCTCGCCGCCTTCAACCGCTGGCCGCGCTTGCGCACCACGCGCAGACCGCGCCCCTCAGCATCGACCTGAACGCCCGCTTCGCGCAGAAACTTGATCATCGCGCCCAGATGCTCGAACCGAGCGCCGGCCAGCAGCACGTTGCCGCCCGCCGCCGCCGCCGCCATTGCGTATGTGCCCGCTTCGATACGGTCCGCGACCACAGCGTGCTTGGCGCCCTTTAGCGACGTCACGCCTTGGATGTGAATCTCAGCTGTACCCGCGCCCTCGACCCTGGCGCCCATCGCATTCAAGCAATCGGCGAGGTCGGCGATTTCAGGTTCGCACGCCGCGTTCTTGAGCACCGTCTCGCCCTGCGCCAGCACCGCCGCCAGCATCGTGTGCTCGGTCGCGCCAACGGAGACGAACGGAAACTCGATCGCCGCGCCTTTCAACCCGCGCAGCGCCGCAGCCTTCACGTAGCCTTGCTCGATATGAATATCGGCGCCCATCGCTTCGAACGCCTTCAAATGCAGATCGACCGGCCGCGCCCCGATCGCGCACCCACCCGGCAACGACACCGTCGCGTGCCCAGCACGCGCCAGCAGCGGCCCCAGCACGTTGAACGAAGCGCGCATCTTCCGCACTTGATCGTAAGGCGCGATGGTCGACAGAATTTCCGCCGCATGCATGCGCAGCGTGCGGGTTTCCTTGATCCAGGTGATCTCGACGCCGAGGCTCTGCAGCAGCTGCGTCATGAAGCGCGTGTCTGCGAGGTCGGGCATGTTTTCGAGCATCAACGGCTCGGCCGAGAGCAGCGACGCGGCTTGCAGCTTGAGGGCCGAGTTTTTGGCCCCGTAGATCGGGATCACGCCGTTAAGGGGCGCGCCCCCAGTGATGACAATGCGGTCCATAAACGTCTTTCGCGAGGCCCCGGCCCCAGAGCGGATTTAGCGCCGGTTATGGGGTGCGCCCCGGGCGTAAGCAAGGCGAGCGCCGGGCGCCAGCCATGCCCGTCAGTCCTTCTTAGGCGCCGGCTTTTGCACAGCCTTTCGGCGGGCGATGTTGCGCTTTAGCGCCTCAGCCAGGCGCTTTTCGCGGGCTTTGGGAGGCGGCGGCGGTTTGGCCTGCATATCGCGAATCGACCCAAGCGGCGGGCGCGGCTAGTCTGCCGGGCGGGGAGACGACATGACGCTCGAAGCGGCGCCGGCGCAATCTTTCGCGCACACTGGCAGGTTTTTCAACGTCCTCGGCTTGGCGTTGAAGAATGCGGGGCTGACGGTTGTCACGCTCACGCTCTATCGGTTCTGGGCGCGCACCTCGATGCGCCGCCGCCTCTGGTCGCGCGCGTGGGTGATGGGCGACGCGCTAGAGTACACCGGCACCAGTTGGGAACTCTTTCGCGGCTTCCTGATCGCGCTGCCGTGCTTCTTTTTGCCCGCGACCTTCATCCTCTATATTGCGCCCTTGATGATGGACCCGGCGACGGCGGGTTGGCTCACCTTCGGCTTCTATGTCGCGCTCGTGCCGCTGATCGCGGCGGCGCGCTACTGGATGCGCCGTTATCAACTCTCGCGCACGCGTTGGCGCGGCATTCGTCTCGGTCTCGCCGGTTCGGCCTGGAGCTTTGCCGCCGCATCGTGGGGCTGGTGGATCCTGCAACAACTCTCGCTCGGCTGGTATACGCCGGCCGCGCACATGAACCGCGCACGGCTGATGTGGAACAACACCCGCTTCGGCGATCAGCCGTTCCAATTCATCGATGACGGCGACTCGCCGCAGAAAGGCTTATGGGCGCCGTTCGCGCTCGGCTGGTTCGGCACCATCATCGCCATCTTCCCAGCGATGATGCTGGCAGGGCTCGTCACCGCCATCCTTGTCGAACAGGGGCTCTTCGAAGCGCCGGCGCCGGGCGCGGAGCCGGGCTTGGCCTTCTCCATCACGTTCGGCTTGCTCACCCTCGTCGGCGCCGTGGTGCTGGCTTATTCGTTCTGGGCGCCCTACCGCGCCGCCGCCATGAACCGCGTCGCTTCGCTCATCACACTCGATGGCGCGCGCTTTCAACTCAAGGCCCGCACCTTCTCGCTGCTCTTCGTGCAACTGGCCGGATGGATGCTCACCATCTTCTCCGTGTTCTTGCTCGCGCCAGTGGCCGGTTTTCTACAGCTTCGCTACGTGCTGAACCGGCTGGAAATCATCGGCACGCCGCGCTTCGCTGAGATCGGCCAGGACGTGATCGGCGAACCGAAAGCTGGCGAAAGTCTGGGTGACGCGTTCGATCTTGATATGGGCGTGGGGGTGATCTGATGCACGCCCGCTACGCCGATGGCCGCGCCGCCATGCTGCGCGACGCACAGGTGGATCTCGGCCCCGAAGGCCTCACGATCCGCGTTGGCGATGTGCAGCACGCTTGGACCTACGCCGAACTCCGCCGCGGCGACGATGGCAATGGCCGTATCGTGCTCAAGCGCAAACCCGACACCGGCGAACGCCTGCAGTTGGACATCAACGCCGCCGGCCCGCTACGCGCGGCCGCGCCGAAACTGTTTACACCGCAAGCGCAAGGCGTTGAGCGGCCTCTTGTCGTTGGCGGCGTCATCGCCGGCGCTTGGTCGCTGGCGGCGGTGTTCTTGGTCGGCATACCGTTCGCCGCCGATCCGATGGCGCGCTACATGCCGCCGCAATATCGCGAGCAGATCGCCGACATTTCGTGGTCGCAGGTCAACACCATGGCGGAGTATTGCGACGACAGCGACGAGGCGGCGGCCATCCTCAACGATCTCGCATTCCGGATCATGGAGACATCCAACGTCCCGCAGCGCGACGCCGTCTGGATCACGCTGATGGACGCCAACTTCCCTAACGCCTTCGCGCTGCCGGACAATTCCATCGTCGTCACCGATGAGTTGATCGCGATGGCCGAGCACCCCGACGAACTCACCGGCGTCATCGCTCACGAGATCGCGCACGTCGAACTCAACCACGTCATGCAAGGCGTCATCCGCCAGATGGGCGCGGGCATCTTCTTCGACATTGTCTTCGGCGGCGCCGGCGCCGGCCAAGCCATCGCCATCGCCTCGGTCAATCTTACCGGCCTGCGCTACACGCGCGACGACGAAACCGAGGCCGATACGCGCGGGCTCGATTTTCTCGACGCCGCCGGCATCGACACCGGCCCGCTAGCGCGCATGTTCGACCGCATTCAGGAGATGCAGCAGGAAGAGGTGGGCGACATACCCTCCATGTTGTCCTCCCATCCCGCCAACGATGAGCGCGCCGCCGCCGCCCGCGGCCGCTCGCGCCCCGGTCTTTCGCCTTCGCTCAACGACCGCGACTGGGCCATCGTCCGCCAGGCTTGCGGCGGGGGCGATATGCAGGAGGAAGCGGCCGAAACACCCGCAGCCAGCACCGCACCCGCCGCAAGCGCCCCAGCGCCATCCGGTCCTGAACAGGCTCAATCGGGTGCGGCGAACCCGCCCTGACATCGCCCGCCGGGCGGGCTTCCATCCCCGGGCGACGCGGGCTAGAAGCCCCGGTCTTCGGACGCCGCGGTAGCTCAGTGGTAGAGCGCACCCTTGGTAAGGGTGAGGTCGTGAGTTCAATCCTCACCCGTGGCACCATCCTACGCTCGCGATAGCGCGCGTAGGATGTCCTTCGGAGCCTTGGCGTAGGAGGACGGTGGTCCCATCCGCGAGCTACGGATGGCTTACGCCACTCAGCATCACCCGCCTAAGCGCGCTAACGCCGCCTGATAGTTCGCCAGCTGCGCAGAGTAATATTCAGGCGCAGCGCCCGCCGCCGCGCGGCGCGCTTCCAGCGCTTTCTCTTCTTCCGTGAGCTCCTTGGCGTTCGGATTGAGCAGCGCTTCGTAGGCTTGCCGCACAATCGAGATCGCCGCCGAGAGTTCGGCTTTGGTGCGCGCGATCGCGTCCTTGCTGTCGAGCTTTAGATCGGCGGCGACGAGACCCAACCCATAGGTCTTCAGCGCCGCGCGGCCGCCGCCATTGGTGCTGACAATGCCTTGCGTCAGCCCAAGCGCGCCCAGCGCGTCCCGGCCGGCACGGCCGGGATCGATGCGCAGCGCCTGGCCGTCACGTGGCGTGATCTGGATTCGCTCGACGCCACCTTCGCGCAGAATCTGAGCGCGGCCGGCTGAGCCGATAGCGCGATTGATGCTCGCCACCAGCGACGCCATCGTGTCGGTAGCGCTGATCCGTATTGTCGTCAGACGCCGCCCGTCAGCGCCGATGCGAAACTCATCGCCGACGCGGAGCGCGCTGCGCTCCACCAGCGGCGCCGATTGCGTCACGCCAACGACGCCGCGCGGCAGGCCAAGCACATCGAGCGGCGAGGCCCCACTCTGATCCACCGCAAGCCCGGTTAGCGCCACCACGCCGCCCGACGACGTGAACGTCCGCGTCCAATCGACTTCGCCGCCATCATCAAGCCGCGCCAGGAAACCGCTCTTTGCGTTTGCGCCGCCGGAGCCCGCCAGCACGCCGCCATTTTCACCCGCCGCGTAAACGACGCCATCGACGATCGCGATGGTCTTCACCGCGTCATCCTGCGCCGAGCCCAAATAGCTGGCGCGATCGAGCGCCGTGGAACTTAAATCCGCATCGAGCCGCGCAACGAACCCATCCTTGCCTGCAACGCCGCCACGCGCCGTCGCGCCCAACGTCAATCGATCCGCGCCAACAGCGCCGCCGACATAGAGCGCGGCGCCGTCAGCCGCGATCGTGTTGATGGCGCCGCCGTGGAAGTAGCCGATGTCGCGCGTCGCGCCGACCGTAAGGCCCGCGCCGGACGAGTAAGTAAAGCTCCGCAGCACGCCGCGATGGTCTTCAACGCCGCCGGTGAAAATCTCGAGCCCGCCGCCGCCATCGTCGCGCACCAGCAACGCACTCGCGGTATCCGCAAAGCCGGTGCCGAACTGGCGGGTGAACAGTTCCGCGCCGCTCGCCGAATAGCCGCGCACGTAACCGTCCGAACCGCCGAGCGCAACGTTGCCGCCGATCGCGCCTTCGGTTCGCCCGGCGACCACCAAGCTCCCGTTCGGCGCAAACGCGATCGCCAGCGCCTCGTCATTGCCGGTCGCGCCGCGCCGCGCCGTCCATAATTCTTCGCCGTCGGCGGCAAATACGGTGACGAACGAATCCGCCGCGCCTTTGGCTGACGTTCCCGAGAGCGCGCCCTCCACGGAACCCGCAACCGCCACTCTGCCATCGGCGCCCACGGCCAGCGAAAACCCGCTCGCCGATTGGCTGGCGCCGAGCATTTGCGTGAAGGCGAGCTTGCCGGCGCTGTCGTACTTCAGCAACGCCACATCGCGCGCGCCCTTGATCGCGCTCGTCGCTGAATCGCCTGAAAGATCAGCCAGCACGAACACCGAACCATCCGCCGCCGTCGCCACCGCGCGCGCGGTCGCCACTTTCGCGCCGCCGCCAACGGCGATGTCGAACGCCCGCCCCGGAAACCAAGCTGAGGTATTGGACGAGGGCGCGACGAAGTTTGAGACGGCAGGGATTGTCTCCGTCACCGCGGCGCCACGGCTGGCGCGCTCCGCCACGCGCAGCGCGCCGATCGGATCATCCGCGTTGCTCGCCACGTCGATCGGATCAAGCGTCGCGCCATGCGTTGCACCGCCGAGCGCGATCGCGCTGACGCCGCGGATGGTGTGCGAACTGCCCGTCACCACACGCAAGCCAGCAACACCGCCGGACAGCGCCGTCGCGACGACGCCGAGATCGTACCCTTGCGTGGCCAGCGCTTCGTTCAATCGCAGCGCCGCGCTTTCCAGCGTGCGCGCATCGCCCGGCTCGAGCACCGCGCTCACAGTCCGCTCGCCCCAAGGCGTCGTGAATGTGATCGACACGTTCTGATCGCTCAACAGCGCAGCGACATCGTCATTCACACCGGTCGCCGCTTGCGCGCTGGTGAAGCTGCGTTCCGCCGCGTGCGCGCCGCCCAAGCCAAGCGCCGGCGCTTCAGCTTGCAAAGCCAGCGCGTCACCGTTGACGCTCACCGAGAGCAGGTGATGGCCGGCGCTTTCCGCCACCGACCATTCCGTCAGATCACCACCACTCGCGCCAACATAAACGCCGCCCGCATTAAGCGCCGCGTCGAGCCGGTCTTGCAGCACCGAGCTCCATTGGCCCGGGGAAATGTCCGGATTGTCGGCACGCTCTTGCGCGCTGATCGACAGGCTGATCGTTTTATCGCCAGTCGGCGTCGCGACCACCACTTCGATATCGAGCGCGCCCGTATGCGTCAGTAGTGGTGAGGCCGCGGCATTCCACGTCCGCACAGCGTCGCCATAAACTTGCCCCGCGCCAGCACTCGGCAAGCCACCGCTTGCCCAAGGGCCGGGCGCCTGCAAGTCGCCCTCAAATGCATCGCCGTTCAACGTGGCCGTGATCGCGGTGACACTATGCAATGCGTCCATCCGCAACGTGAGCACCCCGCCATCATCGACGAGCGAGACCGCAACGGACACGCCGCGTTCGCGCAGTTTATCGTTAAGCTGCTCGGCCAGTGTCGCGGCATCGATGCCGTCATCGCCACCGTCGATGCTGATGCTCTGCGCTCCGCTCGCTGTCGTAATCACGAACGTCTGCTTGCCGACGAAAAGATCGCTCGCGGCCGCCACGCCCGCCGCTTCGAACCGCCGCGCAAACACGCCGTCGCGCAGGCCGCCGACCATGCCGGGCTGCTCCACCGCCTCCAGGCTTGCCGCCTTGCCGCTAATGGTCACTGCCGAGGCTTTGATTTCGCCCGCGCCGAGCACGCGAAAACCGAGATTGCCGTTGTCTTCCCAGACATCGACGCCAGCCGCGACGCCTTGCTCATGCAGCAATTGCGTCAGCCGCTCGGCCACGTCGTCGAGCATGGCGCGATCGTCGCTCTCGCCGCTGCGCGTGCGCCAGCCTTCCAGATCGTCGCTGCGCCATGCCGTCGTCACCGAAATCGTGCGTCCATCGCCCATATCGAGCTTCAGGATCGCTTCGCCGGCGGCGCGCAATTTGTCTTCGAACGAATTGGCGCCATCGGAGACGAGCGCATTGGTGCGCTGCTCATTGTAGGAGCCGCTGGGCGCGCCATAAGGATCGCCCGGCCCTAGCCAGCCATCGGAAACGTAGGCGCCCGTTGCATCGGCTGTGGCGCCAGGTCGATCCAGCCATTGCGCTTGGCCTGCTGCGTCGCCGACATCTTCAAGCTTGATCAGCCGCGCGCCATTGGTGGTCGAGCCTACCACGTAGAACGCCGGATTGGCGCCAACAGCTTCGAACGAGACCTTCTCATTGCTGCGCACATCGACCTTGAGCGCATATTGCCTAGGCCCCGTGTATTTCGATTCCACCGCGCGGCCCGCAATCACGACGGTGTTCGTCTTCGGCGTTTGGTCCACAGCTTCAAGCCGCGTCGCAGCGCCCGCGGCGGCCAGCCGGCCATTGACGAAGCTGATCACAGCCCCGAGCGAACGCGTAACGGAGCCCATCTGTGAGAGATCGATATCGACGGTGCGCACCGTCCCGCCTGCGGAGGTCGCCGTGATCGTGAACTTCGCATCGGCGGCAAGGCCGGCGACTTTTTCGTAGAGCCCGCCTTTGTGAACGAGGCCGGTGAGATAATCTTCCGACTTCGTCGGGAGCGCCAAGGTCGTCTGCGCCGCGTCAACGCGATCACCTTGGGCTAAGCGCATGTCCTCGAACTGCTGCTGCGCAAAGAACGCTTCGAGTTCGGTCAAGCCGCGCGTGAATTGCGCGGTGGTGCGCGCCAGATCGGCTTTGCTGATCTTTTCGTCCTGCGCGTTTGTCGCCAAGGCCTGCAGCGTCGAGATGCCGGAATAGAGCGCGAAGAGACGCTTATAATCGCCGGTCGCGCCGAGGTCCGAGTAGAGCTTCGATTCGGTGTCGAAGAACGATTTGTTGGTCAGCGCCCGCTGCACCAGTGCCGCCGCACTCGGCGACACGCCCGGCGTCCACACCGGCGCCAGCGGCGCATTCGGGTCTTGGGTCACCGAACTCGTGTCGGCGCCGATCCCAGCCCGCGCGCGTGCATAGGCCACCAACATATCGGCACTGATCGTCGACGACCCGCTCGACGATGTGCCGAACAGGGCCGAGGCGACACCGGATGTGATGGAATTGACCAAAGCGCACTCCGCGAAGCGGCTAGCTTCGCAGATGGGTCGTAAACGCGCGGTTGGCGCCTAAAGGTTAACGGACGAACGCCGCCTGCTCGGCGAACTCACGGAAGACCGGATACTCGAGCAGCCGAGGCCATAATTGGATGCCCTGCCAGATTGACAAACCGGTCACCAACACGGCCGCCGCCGCCAATAGGAGGCGCGCCGGGGCAATCTTGGTCACGTATCCCGCCAAAGGCGCTGCCACCAAGCCACCGATGATCAGACCGCCCAGCGCCGCGCCGCCAGCAGCCAGGCCGCCCTCAAGCTCAAGGCGGCCAGTGAACAAGGTCCAGATAAAGGTAAGCGAGATCGCAATCGTCACCACGAACTCCGCCGAGTTAACGCTGCCGATCACGTAACGCGGCGGATGCCCGCGGCCGAGCAAAGTCGATGTCACGATCGGGCCCCAGCCACCGCCGCCGCTCGCATCGAGAAAGCCGCCAACAACACCGACAGGCACGACATATTTCAGATGCGGCGGCTCTTCGCGCGGCCCGCGCATCGCCCGTGTCAACATGAAGAGGCCGAGCACGCCGAGGTAAGCGACGACGACGGCCTTGATGAATGTCGGATCGAAACCCGTCAGCAGATAAGCGCCGATCACGCCGCCGACGACGCCAGCCGGCGCCAAGCGCCAGAACAAAGTCCAATCGACGTTACGGTGAACCAAGTGTGAAGCGCCGGATGCGCCGGTGGTGAAACACTCCGCCGCATGGATGGTCGCCGACACTTGCGCCGGCGGCACGCCGAACGCCAACAGCACGCTCGACGAGATGACGCCGTAAGCCATGCCCACCGCGCCATCGATCAATTGTGCCAAGAAGCCGACCAGCAAAAACAGGCCGAACGTGGTCGCGAGAACAGGCCAGGACTCGCCGTAAATTTCCATGCGCCCTCAGTGCCTTGCGGCAGCAGCCTAACCCCTGGCAAGCCAATGCGGCTAGAGCGCGGCAGTTCCCCTGTGCTCAGGCGCCCAAAATATCAGCGTCGCGCAGTTCGCGAGCGATCCGCGAAACCCACGCCTTAACAGACGGATAAGGGCCGAGATCGAACCCGCCCTTGGGCGCGTTGCGGGTATAGGCGTAGAGCGCGATATCAGCGAGCGTAAGCGCCTTGCCGACCAAATATTGCGTGGTTGTAAGCTGAAGCTCCAACCTCGCGAGCGCCGCGTGACCTTTGGTCAGCAAGTTTGGATCGAGCTGATCCTCTGGCGTCTTCATGAAATGCAGTCGCGCGATGCGCACCGCGATCGCCGGCTCGTGACTGTACTGCTCCCAGAACAACCACTCGAACATCTTGGCGCGCTCATACGCATCGCGCGGGATGAGATCGGAGCCTTCCGCCAGATGCAGCATGATCGCGTTCGATTGCGCGAGCAGGCGCCCGTCGCTCAACATCGCCACCGGCACTTGGCCAGCCGGGTTCAGCGCCAAGAAGTCCGGCGTGCGAGTTTGGCCCGCGAACGTGTCGATCTCTATCCACTCGAACGGCAGCCCCAGTCGCTCCGCCACCCAACGCGGCTTCAAGCAATTGCCGCTATTGGAGCTGCCGTAGAGTTTCATCGTCACCGGCCGGACGCTTCGCGCGCGGCGCGGAATTCCGCATTCGCGCGCCATTGCGGCCAGCTGGAGCCATCGGCGAGGCCGCGCCCGACATCGTACAACAATTCCAGATCCTGAATGCCGCCGGAGACATCCCACGCATCCGTCACTTCGTCAGACGGCTTATGATAGTCGTTCGCGACATAAGCTGCGTTCAGCGCCTGACCCCGCTCGCGTCCGCCTTGCAGCATGTCGATGCCGTTCGAGGTGTAGAGCACTGGAATGCCCAGCTGCGCGAAATGCAAATGGTCGGAGCGATAGAAGTAACCCGCCTCCGGCGATGAGTCCGGCTCGACCCTACGGCCACGCGCTTCAGCCGCGCGCACGATCAGATCGTCCATCTCGCTCTTGCCGAAGCCGACGACCTCAATGTCGCGCGTCGGCCCCATGTGATTGATGCCGTCCATGTTGATCGCGGCAACCGTGTTGCGCGGCTCAAAGACGGGATGTTGCTGATAGTAGAGCGCGCCGAGCAGGCCTTGCTCTTCAGCCGTCAACGCGATGAACGCAACCGAACGCTCGGCGCGACCAGCCGCGGAGTAGCGGCGCGCAAGTTCGATCAGAGCGGCCGTTCCCGTCGCGTTGTCGAGCGCGCCGTTGCAAATGTCGTCGCCATCGATTGGCGAGCAGCGGCCCAAATGATCCCAGTGCGCAGAGTACAGGATCGTCTCGTCCGGACGCGTCGTCCCAGGCAACACGCCAACCACGTTTGACGTGCGCGTTGTCTCAAGGCGCGTCTGCAGCGCGATGGAGCCGGTGAGCGAACCGAGACGGACAGGGCGGAAGCCTTGCGTTTGCGCACGTTGGCGCAACTGGTCGAAGTCGAGCCCCGCGCGTGTGAACGTCTCACGCGCCAAACCTTCCTGCATCCAGCCCTCAAAGCCCGCACGCGAAGCGCCGCGATCGGCGCGGACGATGTCGAAGCGCGGCCCGCTCACCCGGCTGCCAATCACGGCCCACGGATAGGAAGCGGGCGCGGTTTGGTGCACGATGATCGCGCCAGCCGCGCCTTGGCGTCCGGCTTCTTCGAATTTGTAGGTCCAGCGGCCGTAATAGGTCATAGCGCGGCCGCCGAAGCCGCGATCGTCGCCGGTATCGAAGTCAGGATCGTTCACAAGAATGACGGCGATCCTGCCGCGCATGTCGATGCCTTCGTAATCGTTCCAACCCGCCTCAGGCGCCACGATGCCGTAACCGACGAACACCAACTCCGCGTTCGCGATATCAACGTTCTCTTCCAAGCGGCGCGTCCACGCTGTGAAGTCTTGTCCGTATACATACGGCCGCGCGCCATCGGCGCCCGCGATCGTCAGCACTGGTTCGTTGAGCAGGGTCGCAGCACTCAACTCGGCCTCCTGCCGCCACGAGCGTTGCCCATTCGGCAAACGCACGCCCGGCTCAAGACCAGCCGCGGCGAACATGCGCTCGAGATATTCGACGGTGAGCCTTTCGCCATTGCCGCCCGGCGCGCGGCCCTCGAACTCATCCGATGCAAGCGTGCGCACGTGCGCGAGATAGGCCTCAGCCGACAGAGGCGGCCCAGCGAAAGCCGAGTTGTCGACGGTTGGCGTGGCCGACGTGGCGCACGCGCCAACAGCGATCACAGCAGCGGCGAGCAAATGGCGTAAGATCATGCTGTTCCCCAAGTTTTCGCCACTTATACGGTGTTAGACGCGACGGTCCATGGGTCGCACGCGTCGCTGATCGCAAACGAACTAGCCGGAGACGCCGAGTTTCTTTTGCAGATCGGTCGAAGAGGTCGTGTAGAGGAACACCAGCCGCTCGCCTGGCCGTGCGATTCTAAACGCCGCTTGCGCCATGAGCGCGCCCTCATGGAACCCGCACAGAATGAGCTTCAATTTGCCCGGATAAGTGTTGATGTCGCCGATGGCGAAAATCCCCGGCTCGCTGGTTTCGAACTTCTCCGTGTCGACCGGAATCAAATTCTCGTTGAGGTTCAGTCCGAAATTGGCGATTGGCCCCAGCTTCATCGTCAAGCCATAGAACGCCAACACTTCGTTGCACGGAATCTCGTAGACGCCCTTTTCCTTGGTCGAACAGCCAATCGCCGTCAGCTGGCCATCGGCGCCGACGAGGCTCTTCAACTCGGCGGTCTCCAAGCGCACTTTACCTTCCGCCACCAGCGCCCGCATCTTCGCCACCGAATGCGGCGCAGCACGAAAATCGTCGCGGCGATGGATGAGCGTCACCGATTTCGCAATCGGTTGCAGGTTCAGCACCCAATCGAGCGCGCTATCGCCGCCGCCAGCAATCACCAGATCGCGATCACGGAAGCGATCCATCCGCCGCACCGCATAGTGCAGCGACTTGCCCTCGAATTGTTCGAGCCCTTCGATCTTCGGCTTGCGCGGCACGAATGAACCGCCGCCCGCCGCGATCGCCAACACCGGCGCCGTGATCGTGGTGCCCAGTTCGGTCTTTAACCTGAAACGGCCGTCCGGCAGGCGCTCCAGCTCTTCGGCCATCTGCGCCAGGTGAAACGTCGGCGCGAAGGGCGCGATCTGCTCCATCAGCCGGTCGGTCAGCTCCTGACCGGTCACAACCGGCAGCGCTGGAATGTCGTAAATCGGCTTCTCGGGATAAAGCTCGGCGCACTGGCCCCCCGGCCGGTCGAGTACGTCCACCAGATGCGCCTTCAGGTCGAGCAGCCCCAGCTCGAACACCGCGAACAACCCCACCGGCCCCGCGCCAATAATAATGACGTCGGTTTCGTAGGCGCCGCCTGCCGGCGCGGATTCTGTTCTGGTGGTCATTGAGCTTGGCCTCTTAGAGCCTGCTTAACCGCAAAGGCCCCGGCCCGTCAGCCCCGCCGATGGTCGCTGGGGCTTCATGAATAACCTGGCGGAGACGCAGGGATTCGAACCCTGGGTACCCGGTTAGAGTACAACGCCTTAGCAAGGCGCCGCCTTAAGCCACTCGGCCACGTCTCCGGCAGGGCCCTCGCTTAGCCTTACCGGGGCAACCCCCGCAAGGGCGCATTCTCTCGCGCTCGCCCTGGTTAACTGGCGCGGGCTTTGCGCGAGCCCGCCTCAAGAACTTAGTGCGAGGGGCGAATTTTCCATGTCGAAGCCTGCATTGCAGCTCGTCGGCGCCGAATTGGAGCAGGCGGCGCCGGTCCCGGCGGCCCCTTCCTCCACAATCCATGACGAAGCCCAGGCCATGGCGGCGCTCGCCGGCCAGTTCGGCCTCTTTGGGCTTTTGGTAAACGGCAACGACGAGCGCCTTTGGACGCCCTCGGCCGAAGAGCCCTACCTCGTCGAAGCCGATGCCGAAATCACCCCGGCAAACGACGTCCGCGCCGCCTTCGCCTTTCCCACGACTGGTAAACGCGGCGCCCACATCGATCCCACCGCCCCGATCCGTCTGATCCAGGCGATCGACTGGCTCGCGGTCGTGGTCACGGCGCAATTGGCGGCGCTTTGGGGCGCGGGCTTCGGCATCGCCGATCTTTCGATCAGCGCGGCTCTTGGTTTCCTCCTCACAGCAGGCGGACTAAAGGTTGGCCTTTGGTTGACCGAAGCCTACCGCGTCAGCCCGGCCCGCGTCAAAGCCGAGCGCGGCATTGGCGGCTTGGCGTTGGGCGTCATCCTTGCGCTCGGCGCAAGCGCCCTGCTGGCGCCCGACGCCCGCTCCGCCGCGGCACTCTGCGCCATCATCCCAGTGACGGCGATCATCCTTGCCGGCATTCACGCAGCACTCGCCGTCTGGATCCGCGCCGCGCACCGCGCCGGCATCTTCTCAGAAACTATCGTTCTCGTCGGCGCCACCGAAGCTGCCGAGCGCATGGCCAAGCGCGCCGCCAAGACCGGCGAAGCGCGCGTGCTCGCCATTGTCGATGACCGGCTCTCGCGCTCGCCCTACCGCATCGGCGACACGCCGGTCGGCGGCAACATCGATGCGCTGCTGGCCTGGGAGGACCTCCCGCACGTCGATCGCATCGTCATCACCGTGACGCAAAAAGCCGAGGGCCGCGTCAAGCACATCATCGAGCGCCTGCGCGTCGCGCCGAACCGCGTCGATCTGCTGCTCGACTATGAAACGCTGAACGTACGCGGCGCCCGCGTCGATCGTCTGACTGGCCACGCAGTTGCCTGCGTTTCGGGCCGTCCGCGCAATCACCGCCGCGCCATGGTCAAGCGCGCCCAGGACGTGATCATCGGCGCCGGCCTCGCACTTGTCTTCGCGTTGCCCATGCTGCTCATCGCCGCCGCGATCAAGCTCGATAGCAAAGGCCCCGTGCTCTACCGCCAGCGCCGCCACGGCTTCAACAATCGCATCATCACGGTACTCAAATTCCGCACCATGCATCACGCACCGGACGCGCCGTTGAGCCAAGTCGTCGCCAACGATCCGCGCGTCACCCGCCTCGGCGCCTGGCTGCGCCACACCAGCCTCGACGAACTGCCGCAGCTCTATAACGTGCTGCGCGGAGAGATGAGCCTTGTCGGCCCGCGCCCGCACGCTGTCGGCATGAAGGCGGCCGAGCGCGATTTGCAAAACATCGTCGCGGAATACGCGCACCGCCATCGCGTCAAGCCGGGCATCACCGGTTGGGCGCAGATCAACGGCTCGCGCGGCCCGGTTGAAACACCCGCCGCCGTGCGCCGCCGTTTGAAGCTTGATCTCGAATACGTATCGCGCGCCTCGCTCTGGCTCGATCTGCAAATCCTCATGCGCAGCGCGCCGGTGCTCCTAGGCGACGATAAGGCGACGCGGTGAAGCTGACGCGCGCCCTCAGCCTCGCGCCATTGCAGATCGCCCAAGCCCTCGTCGGGCTTGGCGCGATCGCCGCATTTACGCGCCTGATGAGCCCCGAGGAATTCGGCCGCTATGCGCTGGCGCTCTCGGCCTCGATGCTGGCGCACACGTTGCTCTTCACCTGGGCTGAAGCGGCGGCCTTCCGCTTCTTCTCCGCCGCCCGCGCCGAAAAACGCCTCGCCGACCACTTCGCCACACTGATCGCGCTCGCATTCGCCCTCGGCGCCATCGTCCTGGTCGCGACCGGCGCCTTGCTGGCTTTCGTCGGCGTACGCGAAGACGTGGCCGCACTTTCTGCGTTTGCCGCCGGCGCCGCCGTCTTCCGCTTCCTCACCCGCATCACTCGCGAAAGCGAACGAGCCGCGTTCGATATCGGCCGCTACGCCGCGCTCGAGACCGCCTATCTCGCCGTCGGATTTGCCGCGGGCGTTGCATTGCTGACGCGCTTCGACCTCGGCGCCGCCGCGCCGTTCGCGGGCCTCCTGCTCGCTGGCGCCATCATCGCCCTGATCGACGCGCCGCGTCTCATCACCCGCGCCAAAGGCGGCGCGCCGTCGCTCAACCGCGCCACCACTTATGCGTCTTACGGCGCGCCGCTGGCGCTAGCGCTCGCGCTCGATCTCGGCGTCCAAACCATCGCCCGCTTCATCCTCGCGCACCAAGCCGGCGTCGCTGAGCTCGGCGCCTTCGCCGCCGCCTTCGGCCTCGCACGCCCGCTCGATCTGGTGTTCATCGGCACAGGCGCCGCCTTTGCACCGCTCCTGCTCGCAGCATTCGAAGATCGCGGCACAGAAGCCGCACGCGAAGTTGCTGCAAAGAGTTTCACGCTGCTGGCCGCGCTTGCTCTGCCCGCCGCTGTCGGCCTCGCGCTCGTCAGCCAACCGCTCGCGGCTCTGCTCGTCGGCGAAGCGCTCAGCGCCGGCGCCGCCGCCGCGATGCCGTGGCTCGCGCTCGGCGGCGTCTTTGCCGGCTTCAATCTCTATTATTTGTCGGAAGCGTTTCAGCTCACGCGCCGCACCGGCCGGCGCGCGCTCATCATGATCGCGCCGGGCGTCGTCCAGATCGCACTCACGCTGATGCTCGCAGCACCAATGGGCGCAGCCGGCGCTGCAATCGCCGGCGCAACAGGCGCGATCTGCGGCAGCGTTCTGCTCGGCGCTTTCGGACGCCGCCTCTTCGCGCTGCCAATGCCGCTCGGCGAACTCGCGCGCATCACTACTGCCACAGCGCTGATGGCCGCCGCAGTGCTCTGCCTGCCTGCAATGACCGGCATCGCCGCCCTCATCGCGAAGGCGAGCGTCGGTGCGCTCTCTTACGGCTTCGCGTGCGTCGCGCTTGACGTCTTCGGCATGCGCGCTCGCCTTACCAGCCTCATCGCCAAACTCGCACCGCGTGCACAGGAGCCATCCCATGTCGCGTGAGCGCATCATCACGTTCGGCCCGCCAATCGCAGCGCCACAGCTTAGCGTTCTGACGCCGTTTCATCGCGACGATCCGTCAGCGATGCTCGCGCGCATGGCCAACGCGCCCGCTGGCGTGGAGTTTGTTCTGCTTGACGACGGCTCCGCCGATATCGACCTGCTCGCGCGCGTCGTGAAGGCGGCGGGCGCATTGAGCGCACCTGTCCGCATCATCGTGCGCGAACGCAACGAGGGCCGCGCCGCCGCGCGTAACCACCTGATTGCCGATGCACGCGGCCAGTACGTGCTCTTCCTCGACGCCGACATGCTGCCGGATCGCCCGACCTTCCTGCTGCACTGGCTCTCGGTCACCCGTTGCCAACAGCCAGACGTCGCCTTCGGCGGCCTCTCCCTCCGCCACGCTCAACGCACGCGCGGCACCGCGCTTCATCACAACCTCTTCGCCGCCTCCGACTGCCGCAGCTTGGAAGTACGCGAACTTGCGCCGGCGCAATCGACAGCCTCCGCAAACCTGCTCGTCCGCCGCGCCTTCCTCGACGCGCACCCGTTCGACGACGGCTTCACAGGCTGGGGCTTCGAAGACACCGATTGGGCGCTGACCGCCGCGCGCGACACCGAAATTCTGCACGTCGATAATCCCGCCACCCACGCCGGGCTCGACAACGCCGCAACTTTGCTGCGCAAAAGCGCCGAGGCAGGCCCAAACTTCGCGCGCCTCGCCGCCAAACATCCACGCGCCGCCAAACGCTTCGCCGCCCATGGCACTGCCCGCGCACTGCAGCTTACGCCGCTGCGTCCGCACCTTGCGCAAGCGTGCGCGTGGCTCGCGCGCGATCCGCTGGGCGCCGCACCTATGCCGCTCCGCCGCGCCGCGCTGAAGCTCTATCGCGCCGCTCACTATGCCGAGCACCTCGCATGAGTGTCTTTGCTTACACGCCGCCGCGCGATGCGCTGAGCAAGGTCCGCCGTCGCGCCACACAATGGCGCGCCGCGCGTCCGGCTAAACTCCAGTTCGAACAACCGCTGCTCTCAATCTGCTTCGACGACTTCCCCGTCAGCGCATGTGAAGAGGGCGCGCGCATCCTCGAAGCGCACGGCGCGCGCGGCACGTTTTACGCCGCCGCCGGCATGGCGGCCACGGACGGCCCGTGCGGCCGCAACTTCAGCGCCCCTGACATCACACGCCTGCTCAATGCGGGCCACGAAATCGGATGCCACACGTTTGAGCACGCTGATTGCGCGCGCCGGCCGACATTCGAGTCGTTGCGCAGCTTCGCTAAGAACCGCGACACGCTGAACGAAATGGGTGCGCGCGAGCCGGCGCGCAGCTTGGCCTACCCGTACGGCGAAACCACCTACACTCTGAAAAAAGGCCTGCCGCCGCGCTTTTACAGCGCGCGCGGCGTGCTCCCGGGCGTCAATGTCGGCCGCGTCGATCTCGCCCAGCTGCGCGCGCACGCGCTGTTCGGTGAAGGCTGGCGGGCGCGCATGAACGGCGCCCTGAAGCGTGCCGCCAAGCGCAAAGGCTGGGTGATCGCGTTCACGCACGACATCGCCGAAGCGCCCTCGCCATGGGGCACACGCGGTCAGGACCTCGACGCGCTGTTGAAGCAGGCTCACGCGCTGGGCTTCATCGTGTTGCCCGTCACTGCCGCTCTCGAACGGAGGCTGCCATGATCCTATCCGTCGTCATCCCCACTTTTCGCCGCCCGGCATCCTTCTTACGCGCCGCGCGCAGCGTTGCCGGCCAGATCGGCATCACGCATTTCGAGATCGTGGCGATCGACAACTCGCCGGAAGGTTCGGCGCTCGGAGTGTTCAAGCAATTCGCCGAGGAGACCGCGATCCCATTCCGCTGGACGCACGAGCCGAAGCCGGGCGTCGCGCGCGCGCGCAACGCCGCGTTGAAGCTCGCGACGGGAAAATTGGTCGCTTGGCTAGACGACGACGAAGAAGCGCCGCCGCACTGGCTCGCAGCTTTGATCGCCGTGCGTCAGCAAACTGGCGCCCAAAGCGTGTTCGGTCCGGTACGCGCACGCGCGCAGTCCGACGATGATCACATGAGCTTCTACGAAACGCTCTATTCGCGCCAAGGTCCGGCTCTCAGCGGCGCGAGCCCGCGGGCATATGGCATCGGCAACTCGTTGCAGCCGCGCGCCATGTTCGAGGAAGAGGCGCCGTTCGACGTCCGCGCCAACCAAACTGGCGGCGAAGACGACAAGCTCTTCGCCTCATGGGCCGAAGCGGGCGCGTCGTTCGCTTGGGCCGCCGACGCTTGGGTGATCGAACATCTCGGCCCCGAGCGCACGCGCTTCGCGCATGGACTGAAGCGCGCGTTTGCCTACGGCCAAGGGCCCTGCGAACTGGCTTGGGCCGCGCACAACCACGCCGCACTGTTGCGCCACATGGCGATCGGCGCAGCGCAGGCGGTGACCTACGCCGCCGCCAGCGCGATCGTGATTGCCGGATCGACCCCACGCGCGCTCATGCTGCTCGACCGCGCCGCGCGCGGGGCTGGCAAAGTGTTCTGGTTCATGGAGCAGCGCTTCTACGGTGAAGCGCTCGCGCGTCAGCCGGCCTGACGCAACAGCCGGTCGATCGCGATCACTGGCGCGCTCGCGCCCGCATAAACAAGCCCCATCACATTGGCGCCCGCCGCCGTCAGCGCATCTTTCGCAGCCGTCGCCGCCGGCGCGTCGCCCGGCTCACCGCCAACCACCAACACGACGCCATCCATGTTCCGCGCCACCCGTAGAGCAATCTGGCTGCGATCGAGCGACGGCGCATCCACCACGGCCATCGCACCGCTCAGCCGCACAGCATCCCAATAATGCGGCGCTGAGGACACCACGACGCGCCCGCCTTGCGGCAATGCTTTCGCATCGAACACGCCGGCAAACACACGCGTCCCGACGACTTGGTGATAGGAAAACGCAGGTTTGTTCTCTTGCATCAGCACGCCATGCGCGCCGCGCACGCTGTAAAACGTCTGCCCAGCAATGCGGCCATCTTGGCGCGGGCCAAGCCGCGCGCCGCCTGCAAGCGCCCGCGCCAGAGCGTTACGCTTGAGATCGAGATCGATCGCATAAATCGCGCGCGCGCCTGCGGCTTGCGTCACCGCATGCGCCAGCGTCGTCACGCCGGTTCCGCGCCGGCCAGAGACAAACATGATCGCGCGGCCTTCGCCACGACCGGGCTGCATCGCCAGCGCATCGAGAATGCCCTCGACAGAGAAATTCGGCTTGCTCATGCGCCGCCCTCCACGACCACAAGCTCAGGCTTGCCCTTCGCTGGCTTCGGCGGTTTTGCGGGTTTGGGCGGTTTCGCCGCTTTTGGCTGCGATTGACGCGGCATTACAGCCAACACCGGCGTGTTCAGCGCGCGCGCGGCACTCGACGGCGTCGGGAATGAGCGCCGCATCAAGCCGCGCGACAAACCCGCCGCAACCGCCACAATAAAGGCAATCAGCAGCGTCACGATCATGATCGGCCAGCGCAGGCTCTTGCCTTGCGTCGGCACGGCGGCGCGTTCGAGCGGGCTGATGTTGTCCGTGGCGCGGCCCAGCATCTGACTGCGCGTACGCGCATCCTCGGCCCGCGTGGCGATCGCGGTGGCATTGGTTTCGACGATACTGCGTTCGCGCAACAGAGCGCGGAAACGCGGCTCCAACGCTTGCATCGCGCGCAACCGCGCGCGCACCTCATCGCGCTGCTGCGTCAGCGCCGTCTCGCGGCCACGTTGCGCGCGCGCTTCGGCTTCAACCGCGAAAAGCTGGCTAGCGATATCTTGGCGCACCGGGTTCGGCCCGCGCCGGGTGACGCTTGGCGGATCGCCCCCGGCTAGAAATTGCTGGAGCTGCGAAATCCGGCGATCAACTTCGCGCACCGGCATCGCGTCTTCCTGATAGCGCGACAGCAACCGTTCGCGCTCCATCTGCGCGTCGACCAGTTCACGCCGCGCGTCGCTTTCCGAATAAAGCTCGATCTGCTCTGGCTCGGACTCGTAACGCGCCCTCAGCGCGCCGCCCCGGGCTTCCGCTTCACGCCGACGCGCCTGCGCATCCAGCAATTGGGTTTCAATATCGCCTGCACGCGCCGCCAGCGCCGCCAATTCGCTCTCGAAGTCGCCAATCTGGTTCTCGGTCAAAAATGCCGACAACGCAGCGCTGGCCGTCGCTGCGCGGGTGCTGGCATCTGTCGTTTCCGCCGTAAGCGCCTCGAACTCACCACCAACGAGCACGTCGCGGCGATGCTCAAGATAGCCATCCACCAGCGCATTCAGCGCCAATGCGGCGACTTCGGGATCGCGGTGTTCGAAAGAGAGCCCAATCGAAGGCGTCTGTGGCGCCGTCTCGACCGTTAGGTGCTGCGCAAAGGCGCGCTCAGCCGCCGCCAATTTTCGCGCATCCGATTCCGGCGCGCGCGCGATATCAGCATAGAGCGTCATCAAGCCCACCGCGTCGATCGCGCGGCGCACCACCGCGCCTGAGCCGATCATCCGCATTTCGGCGTTCACAACCGCTTGCATGTCCGGCGTCGCGCCCGCGCCGGCGCCGCCAGCGGCGGTCGGCTGATAAACATATTCCTCGCCCATGCGCACCAGCAGCTCGGTACGCGCGGTGTAAGCACGCGGCGCGGCGATCGCCGCGATCAGACCAAGCGCGCAGATCGCGGCGCCGACGCCCACCACCAGCGCGCGCTCCGCCCATAACATCGCAAGCAAATCGGCTGCGCGGACGCGCGATACGTCAGTCCAGCCGATTCTCGGCTGTGCCGCCTCATTGCTCGTATTCATCGCCGCTCCTTGCCCCTGGGTCGCGACCGTGGGCGGAACAAACTTGCCTGAATTTGGTAAATGATCATTCACCAGCGCCGGGCAGACTGCCCTCGTCAGCGCACGCACCGTTAACGGCCGGTGCGCTAACAAAGCGTTGGAGTTTGATGATGCGCAGCGCGTTCGCCGTACTTGCCGCCGTAACGGCCCTGGGCCTTGGGAGCTTTGCCTCCACGGCTCAAAGTCAGGAGCAACCGACCGCGCTCACCTATTCCGATGCGGAACCGGAATATCGCTTCTTCCCGGGCGACGAGATCGAACTCATTGTCTTTTCGGCGCCGGAACTAAATCGAAACGTCACCGTCGGCCCGGACGGCCGCATCGTGCTGCCGTTGATCGGCGCCGTGCGCGCCGCCGATTTGAGCGCCGACGAATTGCGCGACGCGCTCGTCGTCGCCTACTCGACCCAGCTGCGCCATCCAGAACTCAGCGTCATGCCGCGCACCTATGGCTCGCGCCAAGTGTTCGTAGGCGGCGAAGTCGCGCGGCCGGGCATCTACGAAATGCCCGCCAATATCGACGCCTTCCAGGCGGTAGCACTCGCGGGCGGCTTTCTGCCCTCAGCGCGGCGCGGCGATGTCTTGGTGCTCTCGCGCGCTCATGGCGAAACGCGCGTGACAGAAGTCGATCTATCGTCGCGCGCCATGCGCGCCGGTTTCCCGGACGCGCAAGTGTTGCAACGCTACGACGTAGTCTACGTCCCGCGCTCACCGATCAGCCAGGTGAACTTGTTCATGCAGCAATACGTCCGCGACGCGCTGCCGGTGCAGTTCAGCTTCTTCTACGACCTGAACGGCGACAGCCGGAACTGACCTGCGCTCGGCGCCCTGAAAAGCGGCGCCCCGGCCCGCCAGAGTACGGAACTTAGGCTAAGGCGCCGTCTCCAGACGCAAAACCACTGGCGCCGCCGCCCAAAAACCGCGCATCATCGCGCCGATGCGTGAGTTCTTTGACGAGATGTACGGCGCCGACGGCGAGGTTCGCGCCGCTTATGCCGGCATCGCCGCATGGCTCGCCGAAACGCCGCCTGCCGTTCTGGAAACGAAACGCGAGGAGGCGGAGCGCCTCTTCCGCCGCGTCGGCATCACCTTCGCCGTCTACACCGAAGGCGGCGACACCGAGCGGCTGATCCCGTTCGACATCATCCCACGCGTGCTCGACGCCGATGAATGGGCGTTCCTGGAGCGCGGCCTAGTTCAGCGCGTCACCGCGCTCAACCGCTTCCTAGCCGATGCGTATGGCGAGCGCGAAATCGTAAAAGCCGGCAAGCTCACCGACGACTACATCGACACCCACCCCGCCTATTGCGCCCAGATGCAAGGCGTCACCGTCCCAAGCGGCATCTACACCCATATCGCCGGCATCGATCTGGTCCGTACCGGTGTGAACGATTTCTACGTGCTGGAAGACAATTGCCGCACGCCGTCCGGCGTCTCCTACATGCTGGAAAACCGCGCCGTCATGATGCGGCTCTTTCCCGAACTCTTTGCGCGCGTCGGCGTGGCGCCCGTCGCGCGCTATCCGCAGGATCTGCTGGCGACACTGCGCTCGCTCACAACGCCGATCGGCGAAGAGCCCTGCGTCGTCGTGCTGACGCCCGGCCAATTCAACAGCGCCTATTACGAACACTCCTTCCTCGCCGACGAGATGGGTGTGGAACTGGTCGAAGGCGTCGACATCATCGTCCGAGACAAGAAGGTCTATATGCGCACCACGGACGGGCTGAAGCGCGTCCATGTCATCTACCGGCGCATCGATGACGACTTCCTCGATCCGCTCGTGTTTCGCGCAGACTCGGTGCTCGGCGCGCCAGGGCTGATGGAAGCGTACCGCGAAGGCAATGTCGCGCTCGCCAACGCGCCCGGCGCGGGGCTGGCCGACGACAAAGCCGTCTATATGCAGGTGCCCGAGATGATCCGCTTCTATCTCGGCGAAGAACCGATCCTGAAAAACGTACCGACCTGGGATTGCGCCAACGAGGGCGCGCTCGCTTATGTGCTCGATCATTTAGACGAACTGGTGGTCAAGGAAACGCGCGGCTCCGGCGGCTACGGCATGCTCGTCGGCCCGCACGCCACCAAGAAAACACGCGACGCCTTCGCCAAGAAGCTGCGCTTGAACCCGTCAGCCTACGTCGCCCAGCCCACGCTTGCGCTCTCCACTTGCCCGACCTTCGCCGGTGATAAAGCCGCCGGCCGCCACGTCGATCTGCGCCCGTTCGTGCTCTCCGGCGCCAATGGCGTGCGCATCGTACCGGGCGGCTTGACGCGGGTGGCTCTGCAAGATGGCTCGCTCGTCGTGAACTCGAGCCAAGGCGGCGGCACCAAGGATACATGGGTGCTGCATCGCAATGGCGGTGGCCGCTAATGCTGTCGCGCGCCGCCGACGCTCTCTTCTGGCTCGCCCGCAACATGGAGCGCATGGACAATCTCGCGCGCTTGATCGAAGCGGCGCAATCCATGGCCGGCGTTTCCAGCGAAGCGGAGGAATGGCGTTCGGCGCTCGCCGCCGCCGGCGTCGATGAACTTTATGACGAGACGTACAACGCCGTGACGCCAGACCTCGCGGCGCGCTTTCTTTCCAGCGGCGGCGCCAATCCATCCTCGATCATCAACTGCCTTGAGAACGCCCGCGTCAACGCCCGCGCCATGCGCACTGCGCTCACACGCGACATGTGGGAGGCGGTCAACCAAGGCTGGATCGAATCGCGCAAGCTCACGGAGAACAACTTCTCACCCGCGCTGCTGGCCGAAACGCTCGACTGGGTGCGCACGCTCTCGACGCGCTTCTCCGGCGCCTACGAAACCACGATGCTACGCAACGAGAATTACTGGTTCGTACGCCTTGGCACATTCTTGGAGCGCGCCGACAACACCGCGCGCATTCTCGACGTGAAATACCATCTGCTGCTGCCGCAGGAATCCTCCGGCGTCGGCGGCATGCTCGACTATTATCAATGGACCAGCGTCTTGCGCGCGGTGTCGGCCGTGCGCGCCTATCAGTGGGTGTATCGCGAGGAGGTGCGGCCCTGGAACGTGGCTGAGCTGATGATCCTGCGCACCGAGATGCCGCGCTCATTACGCGCCTGTTACGACCACATCACGTATTGCCTCGACCAGCTCGCCGAAATCCACGGCGGCAAGCGCGGCGAGGCCCACCGTCTTGCCGGCGCTATCGCTGCGGAACTTCGTTTCGGCCGGATATCGGACATTTTTCAGACAGGCCTGCACGAAACGCTGACAACTTACATCGACCGGACGAAGGAACTAGGCGATCAGATTTCAAATCTGTACATGCGCTGATCCGGGGAGCAGACCAGTTCGATGACATATTGCGTTGGCCTTTGCCTGCAGGACGGCCTCGTCCTTCTTGCCGACACCCGTACGAATGCGGGTCCGGACAACATTGCAAGCTTCGGCAAATTGAGCGTCGTCGCGCCCGGCGATCGCGTGATCGCGATGATGAGCGCGGGCAACCTCGCCGTCACACAAGCGGTGACGGCGCGCGTGATCGACGCCGTGGGCCTCGATCCCAACGAACCAATCAACACGCTGCTGACTGTGAAGTCCATGTACGAAGCCGCCGAGCTTGTCGGCGCGGCGGTGAAGCGCGTCTATCAGTCGGTTGCGCCATCCTACAACATGCAGAGCTTCATGTTCGATGCTTCGATCATCCTTGCCGGACAGATCGAAGGCGACCGCATGCGCATGTTCCACATCTATGCCGCCGGTAATTTCATCGAAGCGACGCCCGACACGCCGTTCTTCCAGATCGGCGAAACCAAATACGGCAAGCCGATCCTCGACCGCGTCGCCCGCTACGACACGCCGTTGGATGGCGCGGTCAAACTCGCGCTGATCTCGATGGACTCGACGCTGCGCTCTAACTTCTCCGTCGGCTTGCCGGCTGACCTGCTCGTCTATCACCGCGACACCCAGCGCATCGAGGTGCAGCATCGCATCAGCGAGGACGACGAATACTTCCAACAAGTCCGCACCGCATGGTCGGAAGCGTTGCGCAGAGCCTATCGCGATCTGCCTGCGCCGCCCTGGATGAGCTGAAGCAATCTCGAACTCGTGATCACGCTCTCGCGGGCGTGATTGGCGCCATAGCTGAGGCGCGCGCACTCTGATCACAACAGAGGGAGGCGGCGATGGCGGCTCTTGCACTGAATGCACGCAGGCAAAGGCTGTCCGAGTCGGCCGAGCCGAACGTCGTGCCGTTCATCGATGTGCTGTTGGTGTTGCTGGTGATCTTCATGGTCACCGCGCCCATGCCGACGACCGATCTCAGGCTCGATTTGCCGCGCGCTGGCCCAACCACGCCTGTGCTCATTCCGCCGACCATCGTGGAGCTACGCGCGGAAGCCGGCGGCTACGGGCTATATGTCTCCGGCGCGTCCAGCACGCTGGCGAGCGTCGGCGATGACGCACTGGCGCATATTCTAGCGGCTCAGCCGGCGCTCACGCCTGAAGACGCGTTCCTAGACGCCCGCCTCCACATCCGCGCCGACATGGCCGTGCGCTATCAAGATGTCGTCAGCGTGGTGGAGCGACTGCAGGACGCGCGCTTCGAGAAGGTCACCGTGCTCGCTCAACGCGCGGACTAAGTCCAAGCCCTGCAGGTCGCACAGGCATGCGGCGCGCGACCTGCGCGCGATCGCCACGAGGCCGCCCTTCCGACCGCACCAACGAACGCGCTTGCCCCGCCAAGGGCGTGCTAAGCCGCGCGCCATCAAAAGTTCGCCGAGGTCAGCGCCGTCGCCCTGCACGAACGCAACCCGACGACCGTAGCGGTCGACACGAAACGTCCAGCGCACCGTGACGGTTTGCGCTTTGCTGACGAGATAGGCGGCGGTGGCGGCGGCTTCTTCGCCGCGCTCGCTCTCACGGAAGCACTTGGCGTTGTCGCCGGTTTCAGGAGCATCAATGTTGGCGAGGCGATAGCGAATGCCAGTGGCCGCGTCGTCCAGCGTATCGCCATCAACGATGCGCGGCGTCGCAACGGGGCGGATGCGGCGCTCGGCCATCAGGTTCGAAAATGTGTGCCAGGCGAAAGTCGCGAGCCCCGTGGGGACGAGCGCGCCAAATAGGATGACTACGCCGGCAGCGGCCGCCATCGCAGTCATTTCCGTTTGCGTCAGCGCCAACGCGCGCCAGGCGCTTGCGATGTCGATCGTGTCGATCACCGCCACTAGCAGCAACAAAAGGCCGAGCGGCGCAAGCCACCCGCCGCGCCGCCAGCGCGGATATCTGCGCGAACGCGCAGATCATCCTTGAGGAAATGGGGTCGCTATCGCCGCAAGCGCGCCGCTTGCGCGGCGCTCAGCGTTTAGTGGTGCTTAACCGAGAGCCACTCGCGCGCGCGGCGCTGGGCTTCGGCGACCAGGTCACGCGTCATCATCTCGGCGAGTTCGCGGCGGCACTCTTTGGCCGATTCCGAACCGCGCGAGGCGGCCAGGTTGAACCACATGTGCGCTTGCACGAGATCAATCTCTTGGCCGGTCGAATAGATCAGACCCAGCTTGTAGAGATTGTCGCTGTCGCTTTGCTGACGCACCGCTTCGTGCGCCTCGGCAATTTCAGAATCTGTAAAAGCCATAATGGCCGCTCCCTTGTACCACTTGGGAACGTCTGGCTTTAGCCATATCCGTTCCACCCCATTGACGTGCATTTTTCGCGCCGTCGGAGTGGAGCAATATCGTGCATAACTTGCGATAAGCTTAAGCGCCGCTAGCTTTGATTTGATTTCGCGGCGTTCACCGAAGCAGAGGTTTGGCCGAACAAGTTCTTGGCCATGTCGCGCACTTGATCCTTACTCAAGTCTTGCTTTTGCCGGAGCTCGTCGCCCGCCTTCAGCGCGCGCTGCACGGCCGGGCGTTCGTAAATGCGATCGACCCAGGCTTTAAGCTTTGGGAAATCATCGAAGCCTTGTCCAAGCTTATGCGCGATACGCAGCCACGGCCATGACGCCATGTCTGCGATCGAGTATTCGCCCGCGAGATACTCGCTCTCGCCAAGCTGGCGCTCAGCCACGCCACACAGACGGTTCAACTCGTTCACGTAGCGCGCGCGGCCGTATTCAATCAGCGCCGCATCGTCGACGATCTTCGGCGCGTAGTTGATGAAGTGACTGGCTTGCCCGGCCATTGGCCCCAGGTTGGCGACCTGCCAGATCAACCACTCATCGACCTTGATCCGCGCGCGTTCATCGGTTGGATAAAACTGCCCGCTCTTGCGTCCGAGATACTGCAGGATCGCGCCCGACTCGAACACGGAAATCGGCGCGCCGCCCGGACCATCGGGATCGATGATCGCCGGCATGCGATTGTTCGGCGAGATGGCCAGAAAGCTCGGTGCAAATTGTTCGCCCTTGCCGATGTTCACCGCCTTCAATTCGTAAGGCAGCCCCATCTCTTCGAGCGCGATGGAAATCTTCCAGCCATTCGGCGTCGGCCAGAAATACAGCTCAATCGGATTCGTCATATCAGCCCTCGTTCGCGCCAAGATGGGGCCTTACGCGCCATACTGCTAGCTGCCGCAGAGTGACACACGTTTAAGGCGAGACTTCACACCCGCGTGAGATTTCAGGCTTCCACGCCTTGGCGCCTGCGGCCAAGTATTGCGCGGCGCGTGTTTGACAAACTCTGCCACACATCCGTGCAGCAGTTCCTCATCCATTCAGACACAGTTCAGTCACGCCCCGACACACTCGCAGGCGATTGAGGGACCTTCTTTTGAACGGAGCCGTTCAAGGGAAGCAGGAAGGAGACCTCGCATGAAACGCCTTGCTATGGCGGCCCTTGCCGCTGCTACCTTTGCGGCCCCGTTGGCCCTGCCCACGGACGCCGCTGCGCAACATCGCGGCGAACGCCACCGTGATCGCGACGATCGCCGTGACGACCGTCGTGACTACCGCGATGACCGCCGTGATGACCGTCGCGACTATCGCGATGATCGCCGCGACGATCGCAGAGATTACCGCCGCGAAGCCCGCCGCGACCGTTGGGATGATCGCCGCTATAACGGCTACCATTACCAAGGCCGCTGGAATTACGGCCCGCCGCCTGCCGCGTACCGCGACCATGTCCGCTACGATTATCGTGGCTGGCGCCGTGGCGAACGTCTGCCGCGCTACTACCGCGACCGCTACGTCGTCGTGCGCGACTATGATCGCTACGGCTATCGCCACCCGCCGCGCGGCTACCACTACGTCCGTGACGACCGCGGCGATCTGCTGCTCGTCGGCATCGCAACGGGCGTGATCTTGGGCATCATCGCCAGCCAATAACCCTCCCTGGCTGAACGACGTGTCCACAAGCGTCCCGGAGATCCTCCCCGTCTCCGGGACGCGACACGCGTTTCGTTAACGCCCGCGAAACCAAACTGAACCACGCTTCACCCGGGTTAAGGGAGAAGCGCTGATGTATGCACTGGTTTGGTTCTGGGCGCTCGCGTCCGCATTCACCCCCACAAGCATCGCAAGCTTCTCCAGCCACGCCGTCGAAGCGCAGATCGCCACCGTGGAAGCGGTCGCGCGTCCGCTCATGACGCTGGGCTGGGTCGATGAAGACGACGCCGCGATTTTCTGAGGGGACGCCAATGCTGCTCTACATTTGGTTCGCCGTCATGATGCAGGCCTTCGTGCCCGGCGGCGATCGCATCGCTTCGCTGCAGGCCGGTTCATACGAAGCGCATCTGCGCGCCGAGATTGAAGGCCCGGCCGTCATCGGCGCCGCCGGCCACGTCGCCCGCTACACGCCGCTGGCTGCGCGGGCGCGCTAGACCTGCGACACTTGCCAGAGTGCCGACGCTTCACCACGTGCTGAGCTTCAGCATGAGGGACAGTCATGGCGCTCAATCTACCCGCTCCGATTGCCGCATATTTCGAAGCCAAGGCGCGGCACGATATTGACGGCATGGTCGCACCGTTCGCTGAGAATGCGTGGGTGCATGACGAGCACAACGATCATCGCGGCCGCGCCGCCGTTCGCGCCTGGATCGAAGATACACAGCGCAAATACGCCGATGTCGCCACGCCGGAGGAAGCGTCAGAGGAAAGCGGCTCGGTGATTGTGCGCGCCCTGGTTTCAGGCACATTCCCTGGCAGCCCGATCCGGCTCAACCATCGTTTCACGCTTGTTGACGGCGCCATCGCCGAACTCTCGATCGGCTAACGCCGCGCGATATAGACCCAAGCGCGCAAGCCTGACGCCAGAGCCGCCTCCACGCGCTCACAGTCCGCCACTTCGTACGCATCCGCGGCCGCTAGCTCATCCAATGTGACGAGAAACACCGTACCTTCTACGCGGTCGGCCTCATCGCCAGAGCGCGAAACAATCGGATGAAAGCGCTCGCCGCTCTTAGCCAGCACGTCCGGATCGGTGATCTCGACCATATCGCGCCGAAAGCCGACCAGCGCATCCGGCGCGCCTTCCAGGAGTCGGCCAAACGTCTCGCGCTGCACCCGCTCGAGCTGCAGCGTGCCATAGGAGAAGAGGCGTTCCATCAGAACGCTGTGACGTTCACAGCCGCACTCGCGATCAGCCAAGTCAGCGCGCCCGCGAAGACGATGCCGACAAGGAGGATGCCCGCCCGCCAGGCCATGCGCGTGTCGCGATAAGCCGATGCCTGCACGAACAGGTCGATCGGATAGGCGGCGCAATAGGCGACGTTGGCCAGCACCGCCATCACGATTAGCATCGGCGCCGACACCTGATCGAACGGCACAGCGCCCGACATGAGAGGCGGCGCAAGGATCACTGCACTGATGGTCGCCAAGACGAGATTATAGACGATCCGCGCCGGCTCCCAGAACCCCAGTGCGTCGGTAATGTGGTCGCGGTTCAGGACCTCAAACACCGAGTTTCTTCTTCAGGATCTCGTTCACGACCGCCGGGTTCGCCTTGCCGCCAGTCGCCTTCATGGTCTGACCGACCCACCAGCCGAACGCCTTCGGGTTCTTCTTCACATCATCGACCTTATCGGGATTGGCGGCCATCAGCTCATCGATGGTCTTTTCGATCGCGCCCGTATCGGTGACCTGCTTCAGCCCTTCGCGCTCCACGATGGCGCCCGGCGCTTCGCCGGTTTCGATCATCTTGGCGAACACGTCCTTGGCGATCTTGCCGTTGATGGTGCCGTCCTTGATCAGATCGAGCAGCGCGCCGAGATGCTCGGCCTTTACCGACGAGGCGCCCAGCTCGAGGCCCTTTTTGTTCAGCGCGCCGAACAGCTCTTGCGTCACCCAGTTCGCCGCAGCCTTGCCGTCGCGGCCCTTGGCGACCGTTTCGAAATACGCCGCCGCATCACTATCGCACGCGAGCACGCCCGCGTCATACGCCGTCAGCCCATAGTCGCTGACGAAGCGCTTCTTCTTTGCGTCCGGCAGTTCCGGCAGCGACGCTTTGATCTCGGCGATCCAGGCTTCTTCCAGCACCAACGGCAGCAGATCGGGATCGGGGAAGTAGCGATAATCGTGCGCATCTTCCTTCGAGCGCATCGTCCGCGTCTCGCCCTTGTCTGGATCGAAGAGGCGCGTCTCTTGATCGATCAAGCCGCCGCTTTCAAGAATTTCGATCTGCCGGCGCGACTCGTACTCGATCGCTTGCATCATGAAGCGCGTCGAGTTGACGTTCTTGATCTCACAGCGCGTACCCCATTCTTTGGTGCCTGCGCGCCGCACCGAGACGTTCACGTCAGCGCGCATGGAGCCTTCTTCCATGTTGCCGTCGCACGTGCCGAGCGCGCGCAGAATGGCGCGGAGCTTGTTGAAGTAAGCCGCCGCCTCTTTCGCCGACCGAATATCCGGCCGCGACACGATTTCCATCAACGCGACGCCAGCGCGGTTGAGGTCGACGTACGTCTCGTTCGGCGAGAGATCGTGAATCGACTTGCCGGCGTCCTGCTCCAGATGCAGCCGTTCGATGCGGATCGTGATCGGCTCTTCGCCGTCCGGCTCCACCTCGATCTCGCCCTCGCCGACGATCGGCTCTTTGTACTGGCTGATCTGATAGCCTTGCGGCAGGTCCGGATAGAAATAGTTCTTCCGATCGAACCGGCTCCAGCGATGGATCTCCGCATTCAAGCCCAACCCGGTGCGGATCGCCTGCTCGACGCAGAACTTGTTGATCACTGGCAGCATGCCCGGCATCGCCGCGTCCACGAGTGAGACATGCGCATTCGGCTCGCCGCCATAAGCGGCGCTCGCGCCGGAAAACAATTTGGCTTGCGAACTCACCTGCGCGTGCACTTCCAAGCCGCAAATGATTTCCCATTGCCCCTTATCGCCAGAAACAAGCTGGTCAGGGCGGGCGGATCGAACGTCGAGTGATGTCATGGACCCGAGATAAGCGGATCGGCCAAGGCGCGCAACCGCGTGGCAGCCAGCCTCCCCACAAAGAAAAACCCCCGCTTTCGCGGGGGCAGGCCGAGGGGATGGCCTTGAGATCGGAATTGGGTGGAGCGGAAAGTTGAAGGCGTTCAGTACACGCCTTGGCCGACGCCGCCGTCCATGAGCATCGTTCCTTGGAATTGGGTCTCACTGATGGCTTCGCGGGTTTCGGTGTCGCGGATGCGGATCAGCTTGTCGCCAGCGCCGAAGCGGCGGAGCAGCGAGCGTTCATTGCACTGGCGGCGCGCGATCTGAGCGCGGCACTCAACGGCGCCGTTCTCGTACCAAAGCGCTTGGCCGGGTTCGCAATCATAAGAGCGGCCGTCCATTGTGTAGCGCATGCGCGTGCCGGCCATGCAGCGATAGAGTTCGCCGCGGTGGCTTTGCGCAACAGCTTGGCCGCCAAAGGTCTGCGACGCTGGATGCGGGTTGCCGCTGGAGTCGATGCAGATTGCCTGCACCAACAGATCGCGTTCGCGCGTCACGCTCTCCATCTCGACCGAGCCTTCAGTGATCGAGAAGGCCGAGGAGGTCGCCGCGGCGGAGGCGCCGGCTTCGACGATCGTGTTGGAGCGGATGATGGTGTCGCCGGTGCGCACATTGGCGATGGCGATCGCCGTCGCGCTGGCGCTGGCTGCCGCGCGCGCGCCTGCATTGACGATGACGATGTTCGGCGGCGGCACATGCGGCGGCGGCACCACCACAGCGGGCCGCTCGCAGCAGACGGGCGGCGGCGTGTTGCAGCCGCTCTGGCATGTCGGCGGCTGCGGACGGTGACAGCCGATGCAATCGGCAGCCGCGTCCGTCGGCAGTAGGAAAAGTCCAAGGGCAGCGACGCCGAAAGCGATCGCGGCCAGAATGTACCGGGCTGGAACGGTCATTTGCCGTTTCTCCTGAATCTCGCCCAGCGTGCTGCAAGGCAAGGGCCAGACATCGCCCAGCGCACGAAAGCGACCCGGCAAAACACGCAATTCCCCAAAAAATCCAAGCGCCGCTTGGGCCCGAGGCTTGCGTGACACCGTGCGCATTCGAAGGACGCCAAGGCGCTTAAGCATTAATGTTGGGAGAAGAGACCTTTCATCCCGATACACGGGCCCTGCTCGCGTACGGACGCGCCCTAGCTGGCGCGGCGGCGGCGCCCAAGAAGGGCGGCGCCGATCAAGTGCTGGAGCGCCTCTTCGTGATCGAACGCGCCAAAGACGGACGCATGCCGATCCGCACCTTCGGCAAGGACCTCGTCGCCCTCTTCGGCCGCGACTTCAAAGAGCACGACTTCGCCCGCTTCTTTCTGGGCCCCGATCTGGCTTTGGTGAATGCGCTCATCGACGCCAGCGCCGCCGCGGGCGAGCCGGCCATCGCCCGCGTCACCGCGGTTACCAATTGCGCCAAGTTGCTTGGCGCTGAAATCCTGCTGACGCCGCTCAAAGTCGATCACGCGCTTGGCAATCGTTTCCTTGGCTTGTTTCAGCCGCTCGGCGGCGAGACCTTCCTGGACGGCGCGACCATCCAGCTCCTGCGCCTAGGCTCGCTGCATCCGCCGGCCGCCAAAGCGCCGAAGGGCATGCGGCTTGTCGTGGTGAACGACTAACGCAGCCGGCGCACGATGGTGCGGTTGGCGAACACCAAGACCGCGCCGCCGAAGACAAAGAACGCCAGCAGCAGAATAAGGTTCATGGCGATCCGCGGCAGCGACAGCACCGTCGGGTCCATGAAGAAGTATGGATAGAAGCCGTCGAACGCCCCACGCGTCAGCCCATACACTGCATAAGCCAAAGGCCAGAGCGCGGCGAACAACGCGAAGCGCCAGCGCAACGGCGCCCGCTGGCGCAGCAGCCAGAAGAGCGCAAACAAAGCCGGCGTGATGTCGTGCAAAATGAGATCAGCGACCTTCTGCCAGCCGCGCGGATCCCAACGCGACGCCAGCAGCACGTTATAAACGATGCACACAAACAGGATCGACGTCACCGCCATCAGTTCGATGCGCGGGGCGTTCAAGCCCACCTGGCTCTTCGGCAGCACTGCCGCACGCACCATTACGAGCGTGACGAACGTGTTGGTGAGGATGGTGAAGTAGGCGAAGTAGCGCCACGTCACCCAAAGCGGTGAAGCGCCGTCGCCGGTCATATCGACGTACATGAGCGCGTATTGGAGTGCTAATCCGAAGAGGCCTACGCCGGCCCCCAATATGGCCGCCGCATGATCGAGGCGGACCCGGATTTTCACACTGCGCCCGCCATTTCATCTTCGGCGATCCGCGCATCCTGCGGCGGCAGCAGCGGTTTGCCGCGCAGAATGTCGGAGAGCTTTTCGGCGATCATGATCGTCGGTGCATTGGTGTTGCCGCCGATCAAAGTCGGCATCACGCTCGCATCGATGACGCGCAAACCTTCGACGCCGCGCACGCGCAACTGATCGTCCACCGGCGCTTTCGCGTCCGCGCCCATGCGCACGGTGCCGACGGGGTGATAGATCGTCTCGGCATTTTGGCGCACCCAGGCGTCGATCTCAGCGTCAGTGCGAATATGCGCACCCGGCGCAAACTCCGCCCCGCGATAAAGATCGAGCGCCTTTTGCGCCACGATATCGCGCATGATCCGGACCGAATCCCGCATGGTGCGGCGATCGTTCTCTTCGGCCAGATAGCGCGGATCAATCGCCGGCGCATCGAATGGGTTCGACGAGGCGAGCTTCACGGTGCCCCGGCTTTCGGGCCGCAGCTGGCAGGCGTGAATGGTGAAGGCGTCGCGATCGGCTTTGATCCGGGCGTGGTCGCGCATCTGAGCGTTGACGACGTGCAGCTGAATATCCGGCCGGTCGAGTTCACCGCGCGTCTTCAGGAATGCGCCAGCATGCAAGTGATTGGTGCGCCCGGGGCCTTGCTTGGAGAGCAAGTATTGCAAGCCGATCATCGGCTGTTTCAGGCCCTTCGTCTTCGAATACATCGAGATCGGCTTGGTCATCTCGTTGATCAGGCAAACATCGAGGTGGTCCTGCAGATTGCGCCCGACCTCCGGCAGATCGGCGACGACCTTGATGCCGTGCTTGGTGATCTCATCCGCCGGCCCGATGCCCGACAGCATGAGCAGTTGCGGCGACTGAAACGCGCCGCCGCACACCAACACTTCACGCGCCGCACGCACGGTCTGCACCGGCTTGCCGGGACCCGCCGAAAACTCGACGCCGACGGCCTTGTTGTTCTCGATGACGATGCGCCCCGCATGCGCGTTCGAGATCACACGCAGGTTCGGCCGGCTCGCCAATATCGGGCGCAGATACGCCGCCGATGCGCTCCAACGTTCGCCATCGCGAATGGTGAGATGGTAGGGCCCGACGCCTTCTTGTTGATAGCCGTTGAAGTCGCGCGTGACCGGAAAGCCCGCCTGTTTGCCGGCTTGGATAAAAGCTTTGTAGATCGGATCGCCGGGCGGGCCGCGCGAGACCCAGAGTGGTCCGCCTTCGGCGTTCCACGCATCGGCGCCGTCTTCGTGGTGCTGCGCGCGTTTGAAATAGGGCAGCACGTCGGCATAGCCCCAACCGGTCAGCCCGGTCTGGCGCCACTGATCGTAATCGCGCGCGTGGCCGCGGATATAGATCATGCCGTTGATCGCCGACGACCCGCCCCAGCCGCGGCCGCGCGGCTGATACAATCTACGGCCATCGAGGAATTGCTGCGGGACGGTCTCGAAACCCCAATTGGTCGCGCCTTTGGTGGCGATCAGATTGCCGACGCCCGCGGGCATCTTCACCAGCAACGACTCGTTCTTGCCGCCGGCTTCCAAGAGCGCGACTGTGATGTTCGGGTCTTCGGTCAGCCGGCTCGCCAACACGCATCCAGCGCTGCCCGCGCCAACGATGACGTAATCAAACCGGCTGCCGCTCTCGATATCCGCCACGGTCTCACTCCCATCGCCGGCTCTGACGGCCAGCGTTCCGGTTCCAGGTATCAGCCCGATGCCGCCTCGGTCGAGACTGACGCCCCGTCACCTTGTCGATTGATCTCACACCCGCCCGAAACCTTAAGCAAACGTTTACAGTGAACAGGGCATTTATGGTGTCATGAACACCGCCTCTAAGGTCGACCTCGCCGCCGCCGCCCGCCGCCTGACTGCCGCCCAAGTCGGCCTGCGCGAGCGCCGCCGCTTCCGGCGCATGCCGATCGAAGTGAGCGGACGCCTACTCGACCCGTTCGGCCGCGAACTCGACTGCCGCACCGCCGACATCTCTCCGGGCGACGTCCGCATCGCCGCCACCCAACTCCCCAATATCGGCGACCGCGTCGTTATCTATCTTGAGGGCATCGGTCGCGTCTCCGGCAAGGTCGCGCGCAGCTGCGGCGAAGGCGAAGTCGCGGTGATCTTCGACTTCTCCGCCCACAAGCGCGAGAAAATGGCCGAGCAGCTGACACTTCTGATTAACCGCAATCTCGGCATAGAAGAGCCAGTCCGCCCAATCCTCCGCGACGGCGCCCAGCACGTGCGGCTCGAATTCGAGACCGGCGAAGCTTATGAAGGCGAGGTCGTCGATTTCTCACTCGCCGGCATAAGTATAAAGTCGAAACGTCCGCCGCCCTTGATCGGCATGTGGGTGCGCGTCGGCAACGTCTATGGCCGCGTCGCGCGTATCATCGAAGGCGGCTTCGCCATCGACTTTCAGACCTGCGGCATCCAGACGCCGCCGCCTGAAAGCATCGATTAACTAAAACAATGCTCCGGCACGGCGATTGCAGCCGTCCGTTTTCGTCGGTGAGGCGAGTGCTTCACCGTCACGAAACGGAGCAATGCAGTGAACGACGCCGTCTCTTCCAAGATCGCCACCGCCTCGACCTGGTGGGTGCAGATCCGCGACAAGGCTTTCGGGCCGTACTCGCTGGAGCAAATGGCGCGCTTCCTCGCGGAAGGCCGCGTTCGCCCCTCGACCATGGTTTCCAACCAACCCGACGGCGGCTGGACCGAAGCGCGCCGCGTCACCGAATTGCGCGGCATGCGCACGCCGCAAGCCAGCAACGACGCCGCGATCGATGGCGCTAACCTCTTTGTTCACGCTGAAATCATCTCCGGCTCGTGGATGTCGTTCATGGCCGCGCTCGAAAGCATGGGCTACGTCTGCGACCTCGCGCCGGGCCTCTGGCTGGTGCGCACGAAATTCTCCGCCGGCGTTCTGCGCAACACGCTCTCGCAAACGCTCGAACGCGGCGACCGCTTCGTCGTCATCGACGCCACACGCGATCGCCTCGCCTGGTTCAACCTCGGCCCCGAGACCGATGTCCGCATCGGCAAAGTCTGGAACGGCCCGGTGCGCGCTGAGCCCGAGAACGCCTAGGCCGGCGGCTGCCCGCTGATCAGCAGCGGATAGGGGTTGAGCGCGTCGGCTTGCCACCAATTGCGCGCCGGCGTCAGCCGCTGCACCTCGAAGTGCAAATGCGGCGTCGTCGCATTGCCCGATCGGCCGACGTAGCCAATGACCTGCCCTTGCCGCACCTGATCGCCTTCAGCCAGGCCAGCAGCGCGCGCGTTCAAGTGCGCGTAATAATAAACGAAGCGCTCGCTCTGATCGAACTGGTAGATGGTGACGCCGCCGCGCTCGCTGTCGAAGAATTTGACGATGCGCCCGTCAGCGACAGCACGCACGCGTGTGCCCTGCGGCGCCATGATGTCGATGCCTTGATGGCCGCGGCCTTCTGAGCGCGCGTGGCCCCACGTGTCTGTCAAGCCCTCGCGCGTCACGCCGTCGACCGGGATCACCAGCCGCGCGCGCAGGCGTTGCTGCGGTGGCGTAGGCCGCGATGCGCCCTCACCGACAATCTGCGCGCCCGCTTCCGGCGCGCTGGGGGCCGCGCGCTCAAGGCGCCCAAACACAAAGCCGATCACGAGCATGGCGACCAATGTCAGCGGGCCAAACGTGATGTGGGGGCGTTTCATACTACCGCAACACCCAGCGATTGACTGAAGTTCCCACTTCGCGGGCGCCCTAGAGCGCCCTAGTCTCGCCTCAACACACCGCACAATGACTCTCAGATCGGACGGAACAAACGGGCGAGGCGATGAATAGACGGAATTTGCTTAAGGCAGCGGGCAGTGCGCTGCTCAACGGCGCGGTCATCGGCGGCGGCGCGATCGCCACCCTGCGTCCCGCCAATGCAATCCCACAAGCACCGCGCGCAGCGAATGACGCACGACTGCTTAGCTTCGTGAACACCCACACAGGAGACACTTACGCCGGCGCCTATTGGCAGAACGACGCCTACGCTCAGGAAGAGCTCGCGGCCATCAATCACGTGATGCGCGACCATCGCTCCGGCGAAGTCCGTGACATCGATCCGCGCCTGCTTGACCAGTTGCACACGCTGCGAGGCGCAGCGAACGCGACAAGCCCGTTTCAGATTATCTCAGGCTATCGCTCGGCGGAATCCAACGCTTCGCTCGCGGCCGCGTCCAGCGGCGTCGCCACGCGCAGTCTGCACATGCAGGGCCGCGCTATCGATATTCGTGTGAGCGGTGTTGACTTGCCTCGTCTGCGCGACGCCGCCCTTGCGATGAACGCGGGCGGCGTCGGCTATTACGAGTCGTCAAACTTCATCCACATCGATACTGGCCGCGTCCGCCGTTGGTAGTCTAGCCACGACCGTCGCCTTCCGCTTCCGCCAAGCCGGCGTCCTCGCCGAAGGTCACGGTGACGCCAGCGCTAACAGCGCGCGCAAGCTCCACCGCGTCCCAGTTCGTCAACCGCACGCAACCATGCGACGCCGACTTGGAGACCAGTTGCGGCTGCGGCGCGCCGTGAATGCCGTACGTATCGGCGCTCAACGCGATCCACACAGCGCCCACCGGATTGTTCGGGCCAGCGGCAATCGTCAGCGCGCCATGGTCACGCTCACCAAACGTCGGCAAACGAGCCGGATCGTAGCGATATGTCGGATCGAACGCGACGGCGCGCACGGTGTGCTCGCCGGTTGGCGAAGGCGCTTCGGCTGAACCGACGGTGGCGGGATAATAGGCCACCAATTGGCCCGATGCATCGAACGCGCGCACGCTTGAATTGCGCGTATCAATTTCGATCGACGCCACATCAGCCGTCAGATCGCCACCCGCATTGGCGACCACGATTTCCGTGCCTGCCGCGCTGAAGTCCACGCCGGGGTTCAACGTGCGCAGCAGATCTTCGTCCATATGGAATTTCTCGGCCAGCGCTTCAGCAGCACTCGCGTACCCGACACTCTCAAGCTCAGCCATCGCTTCCAGGCCCTGCGGCACGTCCACGAACGGACCGGCCACGTCTTCAGCAGTGATGACGTAAGACACAAGCGCCGGCGCTGCATCCGCTTGTTCGAGCCGCGTAAGCAAAGCTTCATCGGCCAAGCCATTCACCGGCAATTCGTTTGCGTGCTGATAGGCGGAAACTGCTTTGCGGACATTCTCGCCGTCGAAGCCATCAATGACGCCGGGCGAGAAATGCGCGCGGTCGAGCAGCACTTGAATGCGCACCAAGCCCGCATCGAAATCGATCTCCGTGCCTGGCGTCGCCTGCGTTGGCGTCTCTCCGGCAGGGCCAGCGGCGGGGGTCCCGGGCGTAGCGTCTGCCGCTTGCTCGACGAGCGTTGGCGACATGGGCCGCGTAAACCGCGCAGCGTTGATCTGGTCCATATGCGAGCGCGCGTCGGCGCTCATTTCAACGCGCTGAGGGCCGGCATCGGTTTGAGCGGGCGGGGAACAAGCCGCGAGCAAAAGCAGTGGCACGGCAAAAGCGGCAAATTTCATCGGTCTGATCCCTGAGCGTCCCGTTGGTGCTCAATGGACGAGACGCCGGATCGTTCCTGCGCTTGCTCAGCCGGCGCGGAATGAAAGCGGTAAGATCAGATTGCGCCCGGTCGCGGAACTTCCGTCAGACAGGCGCGTGTCCACGCGCAGTTGGCGCGATATGCTGATCGCCGCGCGCCCGAAGCCGTAGCCACCGGGGCTTTCATTGGCGACGGAACAAGCGAGCCGCCCGCCGCCGCCCACGATACAATCGAGCGTCACGTTCCCTGACAGCCCGTTATCAAGCGCCGAGTTCGGATAGAAGCGGGCGAAATCGCGCGCGTTCGGCGCGCGCACCCAGTTCACGTCGCCCATGCTGAGCTGCCCCGAAGGCACGAACGGCGATTCCGCCACCGGCTCGCTCTCTTCGCCGAGCGGATCGGGCTTCAGTTCCTCAACCAGGATCTCTTCCGGCTCGCGCTCGAGCACGATCGGCACAGGCGGCGCGCCGCTGCCGGCGCTGGTATCCTGCACGCGCACGAACACCGTGCGCTCGTTCCAGCCGACCGCGTACCAATCATTGCCGAGCCCACGCGCCACGCGGCCCGTCACGTTCAGCGTTACGCCCGCGCCAAACTCCACCGCCACGGGCGCTCCAGTATCCGGCGCCTCATGCCCGCGCACCCGTTCGCTGGCGCTGATCAGTTCCGACGGCGGCGTGTAGGGTTCGACCAAATAGGCGTCGTCCGCCGCGCGCCCGCTCTGCATCCGCCACGCAAAGAAGCCGGCCACAAGCACCGCCACCACCGCGACGCCGATCAGGATCGGCAGCCACGGAATCTGCGGGGCCGGCGGCTGGCTTGGCCGAATGGTCTCGGTCTCTGTCATTGCGGTAAGGCTATGCCCGGATTTTTGGCGATGAGAAGGCCTAAGTACGTCGGCTAGGCCGCAAGTCGCGTTTGTAGCGCTGCCAATTCTCCACGTAGTGGTGCGCCGAGAACTGAATTACCTGTCTTTGTTGTTCCTCGAGCTTGCGCGCCGCCCGCGCCGGAACCCCGGTGATCAGCGAGCCTTCTTCGAACGTCTTGCGCTCCGTCACTAGCGCGTGCGCGCCCACCAGGCAAAAGCTCGGGATCGTGGCGTGGTTCAGCACCGTCGCCTTGATGCCAATCAGCGAGGTGTCGGCAATGGTGCAGCCGTGCAGCATGACTTGATGGCCGATGGTTACGTCTTTGCCGATGATCAGCGGCGCGCCCATGTCTGTGTGCAGCACTGAACCGTCCTGCACGTTGGAGTTCTCGCCCACGACGATCGGCTCATTGTCGCCGCGCAGCACCGCGCCGAACCAGATGCTCGCATTCCGCTTCAGCACGATCCGCCCGATCAGCACCGCCGACGGCGCGACCCAATAAGCGTCCTCATCCTCGACCTCGAGATCGGCGTCGGCCAGGGCGTAGATCGGCATCGGAATGATCCCTCATTCTGCGAATTGTTTGTGACGTTCCGCTTCTTCAACGCGTCGTTAACCGGTTCAGCGCTTCCTTGAAACATCGGATCGGAATTTTCCGGTCCACCCGTCTCCAGGGCGCTGGTAGCCAGCGCTCGCTTGTGGGGGAGCACGTGGGCGAACGGCGCAAGAT
>LNFM01001045.1_pt1 | contig 64756 bp, 65 predicted proteins | sample 596031 | NCBI WGS metagenome assembly LNFM01 (sample SAMN04254537, study PRJNA301005) | activated carbon metagenome | isolation source: dual media filters at the Ann Arbor, Michigan drinking water treatment plant | place: USA: Ann Arbor
ACGGCGCGCCGGTGATCCAGGACTATCTGGAGACGACCTTGCGCGACTGGACCAATGGCCGGATCGCGGTGATCCAGCGCTGGATCGACGAGGGCAAGATGAAGCCAATCAACCCGCGGCATCTTCTGTACATGCTCTGGGCCACGACGCAGCACTATGCCGACTTCGGCCACCAGATCCAGACCCTGAACCAGGGCCGCCCGCTGACCGAAACCCAATGGAGAGAGGCCAAGGCCAGCGTCAAGGACATGGTCCTGCGCGGGATCGGGGCGATCTGAGGAGAGACGCATGGACATCACCGAGCTTGAGGCGGAATACGCCGGTCTGACGCTGCCCCGGTTCGACGAGCTTGCGGCGCTGCGGCTGGGGCAGATCCTCGTCGATCTGGCGCTGGCCGAAGATCTGCCGGTGGTGATCGACATCCGCACGGCGGACCGTACGCTGTTTCATGCGGGTCTGCCCGGGTCGGCGCCGCTGAACGACCGCTGGGCGCGGCGCAAGTCGAACTCTGCCTTGATGTTCCAGCTGCCGTCACTGCTGGTCGGTCGCCGGAATGCCGCCAAGGACGAAACCCTCGCGCGGCATGGGCTGGTCCCGGAGGACTATGCCGAGGCCGGTGGGGCGGTGCCGATCCGGGTGGCGGGCGTCGGGGTTGTGGCGGTGGCCACAGTCTCTGGTCTGCCGCAGGTCGAGGATCACAAGCTGGTCGTGCGCGGGATCCGGGCGTTGATCGCGGCCCCGCTGTAGACCGACCCAGAGGCGTTTCTTCCGTCGCGTGGCAGGAACCCAAGCCGGGCGAAGGGTTTGACCTTGGCCCTGCCGCCGCGCTATCCATATCGTCCGTCAAGGAAATCCCGGTCCCGCATGTCAAGCTCTGCCCGCCCCCGCTCGCGCATTCAGCAGAAGAACCGAGAGGTCATTCTGGATGCAGCGCTGGAGGTGTTCTCGCTGCATGGGTTTCGGGGCGCAACGCTGGACCAGATTGCCGAGGTGGCCGGCCTGTCGAAGCCGAACCTTCTGTACTATTTCCCGTCGAAAGAGGCGGTGCACAAGGTGCTGCTGACCGGGCTTCTGGACACCTGGCTTGACCCGTTGCGCGCCATGGACCCTGCGGGAGACCCGCTGCACGAGATCAAGGCCTATGTCGGACGCAAGCTGGACCTTGCGCGCGACTATCCGCGGGAAAGCCGGCTTTTCGCCAACGAGATCCTGCAGGGCGCACCCCGGATGCGCGAGGCGATCGAGGGCGATCTGCGGGCGCTGGTGGCCGAGAAGGCGCAAGTCCTGACCCGCTGGATGGACGACGGCCGCATTGCCAGGGTCGATCCGGTGCACCTGATCTTTTCGATCTGGGCGCTGACCCAGCATTACGCCGATTTCGACGTCCAGGTCCGCGCCGTGTTGGGGCCCGGGCACGACCCCTTTGCCGAGGCGGGCAGTTTCCTTGATACGCTGGTCGCGCGGCTCCTGGCGCCGGACCGCTAAAATCTTAGGTGAATTCCGGCTGATAAGGCGTTGCTTTTGCGTTAAGATCGCCCCGTAGACGCACCACGACAGGAGGGCGAGACATGGTCACGATCATAAGCACCCGTGCACCGCTGCCGGTGGCAGACGCACCCACTCCGCCATTGGCGGAACCACGGGTCCGGGGCAACGTCTCAGGCGGTGCGGCTGGCCCGGTCTCTGCTCCGATCCTGGCAGACGCGGTGGTTCAACCGGCGCGGACCCCGGCCGGGGAAGCGCAACTGATGGCCGCGCGCGTGTCGCCGGAAACCAGCGCAGCGGCCGCAGCTGCGGCGGCGCGTACCGCCTATATCAAGGCCAGCATCGCCGCCGGAATCAGTCCGCTTCCTTTGCCATGACCAGGGTCCCCAAGAATTTTCGACGAAAATTCTTGGGAAAGCGGTGCACGTTCACCCGGGCTTAACTTTGCTGCGCAAGGCTCGCCTCATGCTGCAGGTTCCGGTCCCCGCCCCGTTCAACCCCTGGCTTGACGAGATGTTCTCGGCCAAGGCCGTAAGCCATGGCGGCGTCGTTCGCCGCTCTGTCCGAGATGTGGAACGCGAAGTCGGCCGCGCAGCCTTCATCGGCGAAGTCCGCCGTCGCGGCTTTCATCTGGTGGAATGCGGCGGCCAGTTCATCGTGATCTGCAATCAGGGCCGGATTCAAATTCTCTGCTGAGGGGTCTCCCAAGAATTTTCGACGAAAATTCTTGGGCTTACACCGTAAGGCTCACTCGGCTGCCACGCTTGGATTGTTCGGATGCGTGGTCCAGTTCGCGTAATCCCCGACCTTGCGTCCCGTGCGCGGATCGACCGCCCCTTTGGCCATCGGCACCATCGTGATGCAGTTGTCGACCGGGCAGACATTGACGCAAAGATTGCAGGCCACGCATTCCTCGTCCTTCACGGTGAAGGTCCGGTCGGCGGACATCGCGATGGCTTGGTGGCTGGTGTCCTCGCAAGCGGCATAGCAGCGGCCGCACTTGATGCAGTCGTCCTGGTTGATATGCGCCTTGGTGACGTAGTTGAGGTTCAGATACTGCCAGTCGGTCACGTTCGGCACCGCGCGGCCGACAAGGTCGGACATGGCGATCTGCTTGTCGTCAAGGTACTGGGAAAGCCCCGAGATCATCTCCTGCACAATCTTGAAGCCATAGGTCATCGCCGCCGTGCAGACCTGCACGTTGCCCGCACCCAGCGCCATGAACTCCGCCGCGTCGCGCCAGGTGGTAATCCCGCCGATGCCAGAGATCGGCAGGCCGCGGGTGTCGGCGCTCCGCGCAATCTCGGCCACCATGTTCATCGCGATCGGCTTCACTGCCGGGCCGCAATAGCCACCATGCGTGCCCTTGCCGTCGATCATCGGTTCCGGGCTGAAATCGTCCAGGTTGACCGCAGTGATCGAGTTGATCGTGTTGATGAGGGAAACCGCATCCGCGCCCCCGGCCTTTGCCGCCCCGGCGGGTGCCAGGATGTTGGTGATGTTCGGCGTCAGCTTGACGATGCAGGGCATGCGGGAGTGTTTCTTGACCCAGCGCGTGACCATCTCGATATATTCCGGCACCTGCCCCACGGCAGACCCCATGCCGCGTTCGGCCATGCCGTGCGGGCAGCCGAAGTTCAGCTCCACCCCGTCGGCCTCGGTATCCTCGATCCGGTGGAGGATGTCCTTCCAGGACTCCTCGTCGCAAGGCACCATCAGGCTGATGACAAGGGCGCGGTCGCGCCACTTGCGCTTGACCTCCTTGATCTCCTGCAGGTTCACTTCCAGCGGGCGGTCGGTGATCAGTTCGATGTTGTTCAGGCCCAGAAGGCGCCGGTCCGCGCCCCAGATCGCGCCGTAGCGCGGGCCGTTCACATTGACGACCGGCGGGCCTTCGGACCCCAGAGTCTTCCAAACGACGCCGCCCCAACCCGCCTCGAAGGCGCGCTCGACGTTGTATTTCTTGTCCGTCGGCGGGGCCGAGGCCAGCCAGAACGGGTTCGGGGATTTGATGCCGATGAAATCGGACGCGAGATTAGCCATGGGATGCCTCCTTGGCGAAAGCTGAGGGGGATGCGGGGGTCGTAGGGTGGGCGATGCGCCCACCATCCGTCAAAGACGTCGGCTGCTTCAGAACAGCGACCAGATCCAGCCGATGGCGTGGCCCGCGACCTCGCCGAACAGCGGGGTGACATAGGCCCAGCCAAGGCAGCCGACAAAGTTCACCGCCATGAATTTTGGTGGCGACATGCGCGAAATCCCGGCCATCACGCAGACCACTGCGCGCAGCGGGCCGAAGAAATGCCCGATCAGGACGGCAAACACGCCCCAACGGCGGAACGCGGCGTTGCCCTTTTCGACAAAGTCGGGGTGGTTTCGGAACGGCCAAAGCCCCAGGATCGGACCGCCAAACCGCCATCCGATCCAGTACGAAAACACCGACCCGATCAGTGCCCCGATCGACGCCCCGGCCCAGATCGGGAAAAGCGAAAGCTCGCCCGTCGCGACCAGCGCGCCGACCCCCAGAAGGATCGCCGTTGACGGGATCAGGATCGAGATGAACGCGACATTCTCGCCCATGGCAAAGACCAGCGCGATCCAGAACGCCCAGTCGCGGTGTTCGCGCACGAAGGCCAGAACGGCGTCGATCATGGAGTCCACAGGATTTATCCGTCGCTGGCGTGTTTGCCTGCCCTACCCTTGCGACCGGAAATGCGCAAGCCAATGACATGGGTCAGCCCATCAGCCGCGCGTGGATCGCCTCGGCGGCATCGCGGCCTTCGGCCACTGCGGTCACGGTCAGGTCTTCGCCGCCCGCCGCGCAGTCGCCGCCGACCCAGACCTTGCCCGAGGCACCAGCGAGCTTGCCATTGGCAACGCTCAGGCCGTCCGGTGCGCCTTTCAGCGACTGACCGATGGCCTTGAAGACCTGGTCCGCCTTCAGCGTGAAGGTCTCGGCCGACAGGGTCAGGCCGCCCGGCCCGTCCTGGGTATAGGCGAACTCGACCGCTTCGGCGTGGCCGTTGCCCAGGACCCGGACCGGAGCCGCGTTGTGGATGATCCGTACCCCGGACTGGGTCGCGTGATCCTGTTCATAGCCGCTCGCGCTCATCTTCTCCTGGCCGCGGCGGTAGACGATGGTCACGTTCTCGGCGCCCAGAAGCTTGGACTGGACGGCGGCGTCCACGGCAGTCATGCCGCCGCCGATGACCACGACATCGCGGCCCACGGGCAGCTTTGTGAGGTCGGAGGACTGGCGCAGTTCGGCGATGAAATCCACGGCGTTCCGCACGCCGTCAAGCTCCTCGCCCGCCGCCCGCAGGGCGTTGACCCCGGCCAGACCGATGCCCAGGAAGACCGCGTCATACTCGGCCTCAAGTGCGGCAAGGTTGATGTCACGGCCCAACTCGACGCCGGTCCGCATCTCGATCCCGCCGATCTGGAGGAGCCAATCGACCTCCTTCTGCGCAAAGCCGCCGGTCGCCTTGTAGCTGGCGATGCCGTATTCGTTCAGGCCCCCCGCCTTGGGGCGGCGTTCGAAGACGGTGACGGAATAGCCATGCAGCGCCAGCCGGTGAGCGCAGGACAGCCCCGCGGGCCCTGCCCCGACCACGGCCACCCGCTTGCCGGTGGGTGCGCCTCGGGTAAAGGGATGCAGGCCCCTGGCCATCGCGGTGTCGGTGGCAAAGCGCTGGAGGCGACCGATTTCGACCGGCTTGCCCTCGGCGGCCTCGCGGACGCAGGCCTCTTCGCAGAGCGTCTCAGTCGGGCAGACCCGGGCACAGATGCCGCCCAGGATGTTCTGGCTCCAGATCGTCGTGGCGGCGGCTTCCGGGGTGCCCGTGGCGATCTGACGGATGAAGAGCGGGATGTCGATCGAGGTCGGGCAGGCCGTGATGCAGGGTGCATCGTGGCAGAAGTAGCAGCGATCCGCGGCCACATGGGCCTCGTGCCTGTCAAGCGCAGGCTCGTGGTCACCGAAGTTGCGCGCGATGGCATCCGCGTTCAGGCGGCCGGGAACGATTCCGGGCGTAAGCGGGCTGTTCGACATGGGCTGGGGGCCTCCCTGGCTTATCGTTTTGTGAAGGCTGGCACAGGTCCGTTTTTTTATCAAACGGTAAATTTTCGTCCCAGACAGTTTTTCGCAGCGATGCCCGTTTTGCAGGCAACGGACGCGCAAGAGGCGGGCCGCCGGACTGATAGCGCCAACGCTTTCGCGGCTTTTCAGCCCCGGCCCTGTCGCGTATAAGCGCCAGATACCAGACTGTGGGGGGCCAAGCCGCCAACCCGCGCGTCCAGGGCAGAGAAGAACAGAGGACCCGATGAGCAAGCAGAATACCGACACCGACGTTGCCTTCATCTCGGCATTGGCCGAGCTTCTGAACAAGAATGACCTGACCGAACTGTCGGTAAAGCGGGAATATGGCGAGGATGACAGCCTGGAAGTCCGCGTGGTTAAGCAATCCAATGTCGTGACCGTTTCTGCGGCCCCTGCCCCTGTCGCCTATGCGCCCGCTCCTGTCGCAGCACCGGTCGCCGGTGCTTCTGTGGCCGCCCCTGCGGTCTCGGAAGATCCGGCTCAGCACCCTGGTGCCGTGACCTCGCCCATGGTTGGCACCGCCTATCTGTCTGCCGAACCGGGTGCGACGCCGTTCGTCGCCGTTGGCGCGCAAGTGACGGAAGGCCAGACCGTCCTGATCATCGAGGCGATGAAGACGATGAACCACATCCCGGCCCCGCGCGCAGGAACTGTGAAGCGCATCCTGGTCGAGGACGGCCACCCGGTCGAATACGGCGCCCCCTTGATGATCATCGAATAAGGTCTTGCCCATGTTCGATAAAATCCTGATCGCCAACCGCGGGGAAATCGCTCTGCGCGTGATCCGGGCCTGCCAGGAAATGGGGATCAAGTCGGTGGCCGTGCACTCCACCGCTGATGCCGATGCAATGCATGTCCGCATGGCCGACGAATCCGTCTGCATCGGCCCCGCGCCGTCTTCGGAAAGCTACCTGTCCAAGGCCGCGATCATTTCCGCCTGCGAGATCACCGGCGCCCAGGCCGTGCATCCGGGCTATGGCTTCCTGTCGGAAAACGCCGCCTTCGCCCAAGCGCTGCAAGACCACGGGATCACCTTCATCGGCCCGAACGCGGAACACATCCGCATCATGGGCGACAAGATCACCGCCAAGGTCACGGCGAAGGATCTTGGCATCCCGGTTGTCCCCGGCTCGGACGGCGGAGTGCCCGATTTCGAGACGGCGAAGACCGTCGCCGAAGAGATCGGCTATCCGGTGATCATCAAGGCCACTGCCGGCGGCGGCGGGCGCGGGATGAAAGTGGCGAAGAACGCGGAAGAGTTGGAAATCGCCTTCCGCACCGCGCGGTCCGAGGCGAAGAACGCCTTCGGCAACGACGAAGTCTACATGGAGAAATACCTCCAGCGTCCGCGCCACATCGAGATCCAGGTCTTCGGCGATGGCAAGGGCGGTGCGGTGCACCTGGGCGAACGGGATTGTTCCTTGCAGCGCCGCCATCAGAAAGTGTTCGAGGAAGCCCCCGGCCCGGCCATCACGCCGAAGCTGCGCAGTGAAATCGGCATGATCTGCGCCAACGCGATGAAAAAGCTGAAATATATCGGCGCGGGCACGATCGAGTTCCTGTACGAGGACGGGAATTTTTACTTCATCGAGATGAACACCCGTCTGCAAGTCGAACATCCGGTCACCGAGGGCATCTTCGGCGTCGACCTTGTGCGCGAACAGATCCGCGTGGCTTCGGGCATGGACCTGTCGTTCAGCCAGGACGAGTTGGAGATCAACGGCCACTGCATCGAGGTGCGGATCAACGCCGAGAAGATCCCGAACTTCACCCCGTGCCCCGGCCGGATCACGCAGTTCCACGCCCCCGGCGGGCTGGGTGTGCGGATGGATTCTGCGATCTACGACGGTTACCGCATCCCGCCCTACTACGACAGCCTGATCGGGAAGCTGATCGTCCATGGCCGCGACCGGCCCGAGGCGCTGGCCCGGCTGCGGCGGGCCCTGTCCGAGCTGATCATCGACGGCATCGACACGTCGATCCCGCTGTTCCACATGCTTCTGGCCGAGCCCGACATCCAGAACGGCGAATACAACATTCACTGGCTGGAAAAGTGGCTGGAAAAGCAGTTCGCTTAAGTTGAAGGGGCGCCCGACCAGGGCGCCTCACCGCAAAAGTTTTCGAAAACTTTTGCAAAATCCTTCGAAGGATTTTGCGGTGCACGGGACGGCCGACGAGATCACTCCCGAAATCCTGCTGCGTGCCTATGCGATGGGCATCTTCCCGATGTCCGATGGCCGCGATGACCACGAGATCCACTGGATCGACCCGCGCCGCCGCGGGGTGCTGCCGCTGGACGGGTTTCACATCTCGCGCTCGCTGGCAAAGTGCATCCGGTCGGGTCAATTCCGGGTGACCGCTGACCAGGATTTCGAGGCGGTGGTCGTGGCCTGCGCCGACCGCGATGAGACCTGGATCAGCCACCGCATCCAGCGCCTTTACCGGCAGTTGCATGAAATGGGCTTTGCTCACAGCGTCGAAGTCCGTGAGGGCGACAGGCTGGTCGGTGGGGTCTATGGCGTCACGCTGGGCGCGGCCTTTTTCGGCGAAAGCATGTTCTCGCAGCGGACAGATGCGTCAAAGGTGGCGCTGGCGCATGCGGTGCACCGGCTGCGGGCCGGAGGATTTCGGCTGTTCGACACGCAATTCCTGACGCCGCATCTCGCCAGCCTTGGGGGGCAGGAAATACCCCGCGCCGAATACCATCGCAGGCTGGCCGACGCGCTGCAGCACAGCGCGGTCTTCGATCCGCCGGGTTATTCGCCTTCGGCCGGGGCGGTTGTCTCTTCGGCGGGCGCTTCCGGCAGCACGCAGGTCAAGACCCAGACGTCATAGCGTGGGTGATCCAGTGCCGACAGCGCGGGCGAAGAGGCGAGCATCCAGCCGGTGAACAGCGGCGTATCGGTGGTTTCTTCCAGGATCGTCAGATGCGCCTCGGCATCCGAGGCCGGGTTGCCGGTCGGGTAGCGGCAGCTGTCGAGCCGGACTACCAGACGCCCGAACTTGGCCGACTGCCCGCGAGACAAGATCACGTCGCCGGTGTCGCTGGTCAGCTTGTCCAGAAACCGCAGCGAGGCCCCGTCGGATTCGGTGAACTCCGGCGCGGCCTCTTGCGCCTGGGCCGGAAACGCCAGTGCGAGGGCGAGGACCAGCGCCTTCATGGCGCGGGGGTCTCGCCATCAGGGGTGGCAGCGCCGTCGCCGCCGCCTGCGAACTTCAAGAGGAGAGTGATCAGGCTGACAGCGCCTTGGGTATCCTCGATCTCGCCACCCGCTTCCAGGCTTTCCAGCGCGCCTCCGGGTTGAACTTCGACAAAGGTGCCGCCCAACAGCCCCTCGGACGCGACAAGGATGGTCGAATCGACCGGCACCGCCACGTCCTTGCGCATCGAGATCGTAGCGTCGGCGAAATAGGTTTCCGGGTTCAGCTTGAGATCGGTAACTGTCCCGACCTTGACGCCCGCAAGGCGCACGTCGGTGCCGATGCTGACACCCTCGGCCGAGCGGAAGCTGGCGGTCAGCGGATAGCTGTCGCTTTCGCCCCCAAGGCCCGCCCCGCGCGCGGCGTAAAGCGTGAAGCCCAGAGCCACGGCCAGGATAGCCGCCCCGGCAACGATTTCTGCACGCTCGTAAGCCATTACTCGGGCTGCCAGGCCTCATAGTCGCGCCGGGCGACAGGATCGGCACGACGGATCGAGCCCGGCGGCACATAGGCGGCCTCGGTCCCGGTCAGGTTCTCCTGATGCGGCTTTTCCCAAGCCTTGTGCTTCAAGGGGGCCTTGGTCGGCGGTTCGTCCCAGGTGTGGTGCAGCCAGCCGTGCCAGTCCGGCGACACGCGCGAGGCTTCCATGTCGCCATTGAAGATCACCCAGCGCCGCACGCCGTCGGCGGTCTGGTAGAAGATGTTGCCCGCGTCATCCTCGCCGACCCGCACGCCCTTGCGGGCAGTGAACAGCTGGGTGCCGATGGTCTGGCTATTCCACCAGGTCAGCAGGCGCTTGAGGAAGTACATCGGGGCCTCCGTCTTCGTTTCCACCCATATGGCCGAAAGCCTGGCCAAGGTCTAGGGCGAAGCCACATCTGGCGAGGTTTCCGGCGGATGTCCCGCCAACAAGACAGAATGAAAAAGGCGGGCTTGCGGCCCGCCTTCGATCTTCCATTCAGCCCGGTCAGGCCTTGACGGGTTCTTTCTTCTTCTCGGTATAGACGAGCATCGGCTTGGCACCGGAATGCACCGCCTCGTCCTTGACGACCACTTCCTCGACCCCGTCCATGCCCGGCAGTTCGAACATGGTGTCGAGAAGGATGTCCTCCATGATCGAGCGCAGGCCGCGGGCACCCGTCTTGCGCTTTATCGCGCGCTTGGCGATGGCCGTCAGGGCGTCCGACGTGAAGGTGAGCTTGACGCCCTCGATCTCGAACAGGCGCTGGTACTGTTTCACCAGGGCGTTCTTCGGTTCGGTCAGGATGGTGACCAGCGCCGCTTCGTCCAGATCGGTCAGCGTAGCGATGACCGGAAGACGGCCGACGAATTCCGGGATCAGGCCGAACTTGAGCAGATCCTCGGGTTCCAGTTCCTTGAAGAGCTCGCCCACGGACCGCTCTTCCGGGCCTTTCACATCGGCGCCAAAGCCGATCCCCGAGCCCTTGTTGCGCTGTGCGATGATCCGTTCCAGACCCGCGAATGCGCCGCCGCAGATGAAGAGGATGTTCGTGGTATCCACCTGCAGGAATTCCTGCTGCGGATGCTTGCGGCCACCCTGCGGCGGAACACTGGCGACAGTGCCCTCCATGATCTTCAACAGCGCCTGCTGAACGCCCTCCCCGCTCACGTCGCGGGTTATCGAGGGGTTGTCGGACTTGCGGGTGATCTTGTCGACTTCGTCGATGTAGACGATCCCGCGCTGTGCGCGTTCGACATTGTATTCGGACGCCTGCAACAGTTTCAGGATGATGTTCTCGACGTCTTCGCCCACGTAACCAGCTTCGGTCAGCGTGGTCGCATCAGCCATCGTGAACGGCACATCCAGAATGCGGGCCAGAGTCTGCGCCAGCAGGGTCTTGCCGCAGCCGGTTGGGCCGATCAGAAGGATGTTGGACTTCGACAGTTCGATATCGGTCTTCGAGGAATGGTTCAGCCGCTTGTAGTGGTTGTGAACCGCGACCGAGAGCACCCGCTTGGCATGGATCTGGCCGATCACGTAATCGTCCAGCACCTTGCAGATTTCGCGCGGGGTCGGCACGCCATCAGAGGATTTCAGACCGGTGGTCTTCGTCTCCTCGCGGATGATGTCCATGCAAAGTTCGACGCATTCGTCGCAGATGAAGACCGTTGGCCCCGCGATCAGCTTGCGCACTTCATGCTGGCTCTTGCCGCAGAACGAGCAGTAGAGCGTATTCTTGCTGTCGCCGCCGGTGTTGTTCGCCATCCGCAGTCCTCTAACTTTGCCACCAGGTCCCTGCACCGCAGGGTCGGTGTCTTGGGAGGAAGTCTAGGCCAACCCCCAAGGCACCACAATCCGAAAATCCCACACGAAAAGTCGACTGGACCATCGGGCGGAAAAGGGGCGTCATTTCGACGTATCGTCGGCCTTTCCACGGCTTTCCAGGATCTGGTCGATCAGGCCCCAGGCCTTGGCATCCTCGGCCGACATGAAGTTGTCCCGCTCCAGCGCAGCTTCGACAGTCTCGTAGTCGTTGCCGGTGTGCCGGACGTAGATTTCGTTGAGACGGCGCTTGAGCTTTTCCGTCTCGCGGGCGTGGATCATGATGTCCGTCGCCTGGCCTTGGTATCCGCCCGAAGGTTGATGAACCATGACGCGAGAGTTCGGCAGCGAGAAGCGCATGCCCTTTTCGCCCGCGGTCAATAGAAGCGAGCCCATCGACGCCGCCTGCCCGATCACCAGCGTGGAAACCTTGGGCCGGATGTACTGCATCGTGTCGTAGATCGACAGACCCGAGGTCACCACGCCACCGGGGCTGTTGATGTACATCGAGATTTCCTTGGTCGGGTTTTCCGATTCAAGGAAGAGAAGCTGCGCGCAGATCAGGCTGGACATGCCGTCATGCACCGGGCCGCCAAGGAAGATGATCCGTTCCTTCAGCATGCGGCTGAAAATGTCATAGGCGCGTTCGCCCCGGCTGGTCTGTTCGACGACCATGGGGACAAGCGTATTCATGTAATGGTCAACGGGATCGCGCATCGGTGCCTGCCTCTCGTGTCTTTGTCGAGGAATATCGTCCAAAGTATTGCGAGAGTCTTAGTGGGGCGGAACGGGGGCTGCAAGGGCACCCCGGACGCTTTTGCCGCAGGGTGTCCGCGCCTTGAAACACGACCGTTCCGGCCTAGACCCCGTTGATGTTCACACCAACCCGTGCTGCAGGCCTTGATCGGCTGGCTGACTTCCTGCCCCAGGCGGGCCGCGATTACGCAGAGGCGCGCAATCTTGACCTGCCCGACCATCCGCATGTCTCGGCCCTGTCGCCCTGGCTGCGGCATCGGCTTGTGACCGAGGCCGAAGTCCTGGAGGCCGTGCGCCGGTTCCATCCCAATGGCGCCGAGAAGTTTCTGGCCGAGGTGTGGTGGCGCACTTACTGGAAGGGCTGGCTGGAGCTGCGGCCCGGGATCTGGTCGGCTTACCGTCAGGGTGTGCAGGCGGGTTTGGACCGTCTGGCGGTCGAGCCGGGCCTTGCCGCCCGAGCCGAGGCGGCGATGCTGGGGGAAACCGGGATCGACGGGTTTGACCACTGGGCGCAGGAACTTGTCGCCACCGGCTACCTGCACAACCACGCCCGGATGTGGTTCGCCTCGATCTGGATTTTCACGCTGCGGCTGCCGTGGGAACTGGGGGCCGATTTCTTTCTGCGGCATTTGATCGACGGCGACCCGGCGTCGAACACGCTTAGCTGGCGTTGGGTTGCGGGCCGGCATACGCCGGGAAAGACCTACCTTGCGACGGCCGACAATATCGCGAAGAACACCCTTGGCCGCTTCCGGCCTGGGGGTCTGGCGGCAGAGGCCCCGCCCTTGCCAATGGCTCCGCTGCCTGCAGCCCGCCCTGCCCCGGCAGGTGACCGGCTGGACCTGACGGCCCAGACCCTGCTTCTGGTCACCGAAGAGGACCTCTGCCCGGACTTCCTGATCATTCAAGGTCTCCGCCCCCGCGCAGTGGCGGTGCTGACCGACGTGGCCGGCCGGTCGCCACTTGCTGTCGCGGACCGGGTCGAACAGTTTACCACCGACGCCATCACCGACGCGCTGGACCGGCTGGGAGCCAGCACCGCGTTGCGTTTTGGCCGGCAGGACCTGTCCGCACTCCTCGACCTGGCCGGGCGCGAAGGGGTGACGCAGATCGCAACGCCCTATGCCCCGACGGGACCCATCGCCTCGGCCTTGGGCGAGCTATCCCGCCTCGCCGCCCCCCGTGGCATTCACCTGGCGCGCATCCTGCGCGACCATGACCGGCTGGCATGGCCGCATGCCACCCATGGGTTCTTCCGGTTTCGCGAAGCGGTGATGGGCTAACGGAAGGTCCTTTCGGCCAGGATCACCCGCGCCACGGCCGTCACCAAGCACAGGCCTCCGAAGATCCAGGCCAGCGGCACAAAAAGTGCGGGCCACAGCACCAGCGCGATGAAGCACAGGATGGTCTCGGTCCCCTCCATTAGCCCGGCGGTGAAATACAGCGACTTCTCTCCGCGGGAATGGGTCTGCAACCCCCGCTTCTCGGCCAGGATCGCGAAACCAAGAAAGGTCGCCGCGTTGACATAGAAGCTGAACAGAAGGAACGCCCCCGCAATGGCATTGGCACCCGGATCGTGCAGGACGAAGGCCAGGGGAATCGCAGCGTAGAAGGCAAAGTCGCAGACGATGTCGAGGTAGCCGCCGAAATCGGTCTTGCCCCGCGCCCGCGCCACCGCCCCGTCCAGCCCGTCGGCCAGCCGGCTGGCCAGAAGGACCAGGGCCACCCAAACGCCCGACCAGCCGAAAGCGACCAGCCCGGCTGCGACCAGCCCAAGTGCCAGACCCGCAAGCGTCACCCCGTTGGCCGAGGCCCCGCGCGCCGCAAGCCAGCGCCCGCCCTCGTTCAATGGGGTGTTGATCACCCCGCGCATCAACCCGTCAAGCATGTCACCCCCTTTCGCGCTCCCCATCCTTTCCGGATGTCCGGCACAAGGGAAGTCAACTTTCTGCGGGTTCCCGCCGATGGCCCGGCCAAGTCTTGCCGACACCACCGGGGGCTGAGTGTTCTGGCCGACAATTCTCGCTTAAATCACCAATTGTGCCACATTCTGCCAGAATCTGGCCCAACTGCTAAGGGATCACTTAACGGTGCCTTACACTGGGGAGTTGCAATGTTCACGCGCCTGACACTTGCGGCGGTCGCCGCCTCTGCGATGATTTGCCTTGGCGTTGCGGCCAACGCGGGCTGCACGATTCCGTCGAATGCGAACGCCATGCAGCAGGAACTGCTGAGCCACCTGAACGCCGAACGCAAGGCGCGCGGGCTGTCTGCGCTGTCGCTTTCGGCCAAGCTTGACAAGGCGGCCCAGGGTCATGCCTGCGACAATGCCAAACGCAAGTCGATAAGCCATACCTCGTCGGACGGCGGCACGCTGAAGACCCGCCTGCGCCGCGCTGGCTATTCCTTCCGGACGGCCGCGGAAAACACCGGCCGCGGCTTTGCCAGCGGGGCCCGTGCGGTGGAATGGTGGATGCATTCGCCCAAGCACAAGGACAACATCCTGCTCCGCAAGGCGCGTGAGGTCGGGGTCGGCATCGCCGTCAGCCCTGCCCCCGACAACAAGCTGCACTGGATCATCGTGGTCGGCGCGTCGAAGTAATCAGCGCGCGATCACCAGTTCCACCTTCAACCCACCCAGCGGGTCGCTGCGCGACAGCCGCAAGGCGCCGCCATGGCTGAGCGCGATGTCGGAAGCGATCGACAGTCCAAGACCCACCCCGGCCCCCCGGTTCGGATCGCGTGAAGCGTCCAGCCGGGTGAAGGGCCGCAAAGCCTCGTCCCGGCGATTGGCCGGGATGCCCGGCCCGTCATCCTCGACGACGATCCGCAGGCTGCGATCCTGGAACACCAGACGCACCTCGACCCGGCTGCCATAGCGCTGAGCGTTGCTGACCAGATTCTCGACCGCCCGGACAATCGCCTGCGGCCGCATCGTCACCGGCTCGGCCTGCCCCTCGACTCCGGTCAGCGGCACCCCTGCCCTGTCGGCCACGCCCTGCACAAGGGCGACCGCATCCGCAAGTTCCGACCCCTCCATCGCGTCACCGCGCACGAAGGCCAGGAATTCGTCGACCATCCGCTCCATCTGGATGACATCGGCCTGCAGCGCCGCAACCTCGGCATCCTCCGGCATCAGGGACAGGGCCAGGCGCATGCGCGTCAGCGGCGTGCGCAGGTCATGACTGACCCCCGACAGCATCAGCGTCCGCTGCTCGATCTGCCGCTCGATCCGAGCCCGCATGTCAAGAAACGCCCGACCCGCCGCCCGGACCTCTTGCGCGCCGCGCGGGCGATACCTGACAGTGCGGCCCTTGCCGAACTCTTCTGCCGCTTCCGCAAGCTTGGTGATCGGCCGCAGCTGGCGGCGCAGGAAGTAATAGGCAATGACGGTCAGCAGGACCGAGGCGAAAATCATCAACACGATCAATTGATGCGGATTCGTGGCCGACATCCGCCTCCGACTGACCTCGGCCTGCACCGGACCGAGATGCGTGTCGAAAGCCAGGCCCACCACGCGGTCTTCGCGTGTCAGGTCGACTGCAACCAATCCGGGCAGCCGGTCGTGCAGCGTGGCAGTGATCGTGTCGCCCGACAGGTCGATCCAGTTCTTCCGGTCCGAAGTGGGCGCGTCCGCGCCTGCGGGCAACGTCAGCCGGATCTCCAGCGCCTCCGCCAACGGCGTCACCCGCGCGCGGGCTGCGTCCAGTGAGGGGCTCGCCGCGATCTCGTCCATCAGGAACCGCAGGTCGATCGCCACCCCTTGCGTCATCTGGCCGGTCACGTCTTCATAGAAGCGCTGGATGAACTCGGTGGAAAAGACCAGCTGTATGGCAAGGATCGGCACGATCAGGATCAGCGCCGCGCGGCCATAAAGGCCCATGGGAAGGATACGTTGCAGGACCGTCATCGCCGCAAAGCCTAACCGCCCCCCGCTTTTTTGGAAAGCCACCCAACCGGAATGCTACATGACCTCTGACCCGCCGATCCGCTGCCTGCTTGCGCCCAATCCCTCACCGCTGACTGGGACGGGGACGAACACCTGGCTTGTCGGCGCGACCGGACTTGCCGTGATCGACCCCGGGCCGGACGACCCCCGGCACCTCGAGGCGATACTCTCCACCGTCGGCCCGGGGCAACGGATCGAGCGGATCGTCGTCACCCACCCCCATCTCGACCACTCGGCCCTTGCCCCGCGTCTGGCGGCGCTGACGGGGGCGCCGATCCATGCCTTTGGCACGGCGACGGCAGGGCGCAGCGCAGTGATGACGCGATTGGCCCCCAGCCTGCCCGCCCATGGTGAGGGGTTGGATCATGGGTTCACACCGGACGTGACGTTGCGGGATGGCGAGACAGTCTCGGGCGCGGACTGGACGCTTCGGGCGATCCACACGCCGGGGCATCTTGGCAGCCACCTCTGCCTTGCGATGGGCGACACGCTTTTCTCTGGCGACCATGTCATGGGCTGGTCGACCTCGGTCGTCTCGCCTCCGGACGGCGACATGGGCGCCTATATGGCCTCGCTGCATCGCCTGACCGAGACCGTGTGGAGCCGCTTCCTGCCCGGCCACGGCGCCCCGATCGCCAACCCTGAACTCCGCCTGGCCGAGCTGATCGCCCACCGCAAGGGCCGCGAAGCGCAGATCCTTGCCGCGCTGGCCGATGGTCCGGCCCGAATCTCCGACCTAACCCCCCGGATCTATGCCGGAACCCCGGCCCATCTTCTGCCAGCCGCGTCACGCAATGTGCTGGCGCATCTCATTGATCTGGCGACCAGAAACCTGGTGACTGCCCAGCCGGACCTGCATCCCGAGGCCGAATTCCTGCTGACCTGACCCCCACCGCATTTTCCCCGGTTTTGCCCCTTGCCGCCCCCGACATGCCTTGCTATAGACCCGCCCGTGTTCCGGCGTAGCTCAGCGGTAGAGCAGTTGACTGTTAATCAATTGGTCGTAGGTTCGATCCCTACCGCCGGAGCCAAATAAGCCAATATTATTAGTACATTAGGCTGGTCGGTCGATCTCGAACTGCCACCAGATTTCGGTCTGTTACCGAATTTGTTACCAGCTTTCGACCAGCGCCATGAGATTCTTGGCCCTTGGCTTAGCTGCAGCATCACCGGAAGAGCGCGGAAATGCCGGCACTCCTAGGGGGCAATCTCGAGTCCGACCTACGCATCTGTACGCTTCCAGTCCTTAAGCTGGTTTTCGACGCGAAAGCGTCCACGTGGTCGCTATCGGCCCTTAGCTGCCCCTTGGACTGATGGCCCTGCCACACGACAGCGTCGGAGAAGCGGACATTCGACCGTTCCGCAAATTTGAGCGAAGCGGGAGCGGTAGGCAGGAGGGAATGGTCCGGCTCAGGTCACCCAGGTAAACGGATGGGGTTGGACCAGGCGCGCCGTCCTGCAGCATCCACGGCGATGACCCGCGCCCAGTCGCCGGTGAAAGACGAGGCGTCAATACGGGCCGAAGTGATCGACTTGCCGGAAACCGTGCTAGACAGCGCCCGGGGACCCACGACCGTGATCCGCTCGACTGGCGAGGACTCGACCTCCAGAAGACCGTCGGAAAGCCTGATCTGGCTAAGCTCCGGGCCCTGGCTTGCGTAGAAATCGCCACGCTTCAGGGCGACAAGGATGGCTTCGGGGGCAAGCGTCTCAGATTTGACCATCACCCAGCCCCCAAAGGCGTCGGCGTTGGAGTTCACCTCGTCCCGGAAATGGGCGTCGTCAGTGGCGATTGCGTTCAGGTGGATGCCGTCGAGCAGCATCTGGTCGAGCAAATAGGTGCCGTCCGGGCGGTCGGCCTGCACTGCGCAGGTGTGGTTGTAGACTTCGATCGCGTCGGCGAAGGAAAGGGTCCGCGCATCCTCCAGTGTGAGGCCATACCATTGCGGATGGGCGATGGCGACGAAGGCACCGGCGTCTTGCGCGCGACGGGCAAGGTCGGGTCCGGTTTCACCGGGAAGCAAAGGGGTAAAATCGGCGGGAAGGCCGACGGCAAGGATGTGCCAGATTTCGCCGTTCAGAAGGCTGGGGGCGTGAAGTTCCGCGCCAAGGATCGTGGTGAAATCATCCGTCCGGTAGGCCGTAGTGTCGGTGATCGGATAGTCGAACTCCTGCATGAAATGGTCCGACTGGCAATAGAAGTGATAGCCCTGCGCGCGGTAGCGACGGGCGACTTCTTCGGGCGGCAGGGCGCCGTCCGACCGGGTGGAATGGCAATGCAGGTTGCCGCGCCAGAAGCGTCCGGGCTTGTCGAAGGGCGAAAGGATCATGGCATTTCCTTAGTGTGTGTCGGGGTTGGCGGGGGGCAGCGCCGGGATGCGGGCGGCGTTGCGCGTGATCGTGTAGGTGGCCGAAGCGATGACGAGAAAGCCGCCGATGACCGTGGCCCAGGTCGGAACCTCGCCGTAGAAGAGCCATCCGGTGGCGGCCATCAGGACGAGGCGCAAATAGCCCAAGGGTGCCACTGCCGACGCGCGACCCAGCCGGATCGCTGCGGTGAACAGCCAGATGCCGGCGGTGAAGATCATGCCCATCGCAAGCAGGATCGCCGCCTCGGCCAGCGTCGGTATCACCCAGCTTTGGGCGGCCACCGGGGCGGACAAGACAGCGACGACCAACCCTTGCCAGAAGAGCACGGTGACCGTGGTGTCATGACCCGAGCCCAGTCGCAGCGCGATCATGCTCAGGGCACCACAGACCGAGCCGGCCAGCGCCACAAGCGCATAGGCGTCGAAACCGTCTCCGAACGGACGGATCATGATCAGCACACCCAGAAAGCCCACACCCGTTGCCGTCCAACGTCGCCAGCCGACCGGTTCGCGCAGGACAAGGGCGGCAAAGGCGGTGGCGATCAGCACCTCGGCCATTCCGATGGCCGTCGCATCTGCCAGCGGGATGTGGATGATCGAGGTCAGGCCGCAGTACATGGCACCGATGGCAAGCAGACCCCGTGTCAGGTGCAGGACAAGGCCGGTCGGATGCAGGATCACGTGTCGGCTGGTCCAGAACAGCGGGGCCATCAGGGCCAGCGCCATCACTTGCCGCAGAAAGATCACCTGCGGGACCGCGATACGGTCGGAAATCATCCGCATGAACACCGCCATCGCGCTGAACACGACAAAGGCGATGATCATCAGGACCGAGGCCTGCAAGTCGGGCGACATGCCCTCGATCCGTTGTCGCACCGGCAGAGGCACTGCGATTGGCATCATTCCGCCTTAGGACAAATGTGGATAGGGCCGCTTGACGATCTCGTAATAGCCGTGCGGTTCAGTGTTACCCCAACTTGCGATGTCATGCGCGATCATCCAGCGGGGGGCGACCCGTTCCGTCGTGAAGGTCTGCCCGTCGAAACGGTGCACCAGGAACCCGACAGTGGCTGTCCCGCCATGGCTTCCGTCGGTCGTCACAAAAGACGTGGCGGGTGCCCATTGGTAGACCACACCGTTCCGCTCTGCCCGGCGTTCCTCGTGCAGGTGGCCCGAGGCGACTAGTCGCACGGTCGGATGGGCGTCAATCAGAGCCAGCAGCGCGGCGCGCGCCTCGGGCAGGATCACCGCATGACTGCGCGCCGGATCGGCCGGATCATCAAGATAGACGGGGTAATGCAGGAACAGCGCGGTGGGGCGGGTCGTTTCGGCAAGGGTGGTGGCCAGCCAGTCCTGCTGTTCGGTCTCGGCGGGCAGACCGCTGCCGAGAAGCTGGCTGTTGATCCCGATCAGGCGCCAGTCGCCGATGTCGTGGACAAAGCGATCTGCGCCCATGGCGTCCAGATAGGCCGCGTGGCGCGCCTCGTTGATCGGCTGATGGAGGCCGCCCTCAAACGGGACAAGGCCCAGGTCGTGGTTGCCGGGCACCGCCGACCATGGCGCGCCCAGTCGGTCGAACTGGCGGGCGGCAAAGGCCACGTCGGCGATGTCATCAGGGCCGTTCAGCGCCAGATCGCCGGTGATGACGATGTGATCCGGCGCGATGTTGGCCATCGCCTCGACCACCATCTCGAAATTGAACTGAAAGTAGGGACGCGAGGCGCTGAGATGCGTATCGGTCAACTGGACAAGCGTGATTTTGGTCATGATGCGCCTATGCTGGAAAGGACCGGGGGCACGACGCCCCCGGCCGGGCTTTTTGGTCAGATAAGGCCTTGGGTATCGGTCACCATCTTGGCCAGCACATCGGCCACCGGCATCTCACCGCGCATCGCAAGGTTGATGTTCTCGCGCTGGATATCGATGATCTTGTTGGAGTTCTTGCCGGGATAGCCGAACCATTTCCGCGCGACCGGGATCTGGCCGACGCTGGTCGTGTAGTTCGGGTTCTCCTTGTAGAAGCCGCCCAGATACTGGTCTTGTTCCGAGATCAGGCTGGTCGGCATGTAACCCGAGAACTTGACCGCGACGGTCTGGCCTTCGGGGCCCGACACCCACTTCGAAAAGCGCCAGGCGGCATCGTGCTTGGCCGCATCGGTGGTCAGGATGACCTGCGCATTGCCTCCGGTGGGCAGGCGGCCGTTGGTGGCGTCTGCCAGCGGATAGCGCGCGGTGCGCAGGGTGAAGTTCTGGCCAACAGAGTCGGTGGTGCCGCGCAAGGATGCGGTCGACTGCACGATGATGCCGGTCTTGCCAGCGTAGAACTGCTGGGTGCCCTGCTGGGTTTCGCGCAGGTTCATCTTCGCTTCATCTACAAAGCGCTTGGTCAGCGTCAGTGCCGCAAGGCCCTTGTCATCACCAAAGGCGACAATCTGTTCCGCCGCATCCATCAGCTCGCCGCCGTTGGAATAGACCAGCGCCTGCCAGAACCAGTCGCCTGCCTCGGTGTGGATCGCCATGAAGAAGCCGTCGATGTCGTCACCAAGCGCGTCGATCTTGGTCGCCAGTTCGAAAACGCCTTCCCAGGTGGTGGGGAAATTCTCGGGGTCGCCACCGGCCTGCTTCACCAGTTCTTCGTTGAAGTAGAAGATCGGGGTCGAGGTGTTGAACGGCATCGCCATCTGCTTGCCGTCGAAGTTGGCAAGATCGAGGATGCGCGGCGAATAGTTCTCGGCCTTCCAGGCATCGCCTTCGGCGGCGATGAAGCTGTCAAGATGGGTGATCTGGCCCCGTTCGGTCAGCTGGCGCGACAGGGGCGGCAGCAGGTGGAAGCCGGAATAATAGATGTCGGGCAATTGGTTGGTCATCGCCTGCCGCAGGATCAGCGAGTGGCCTTCCTCATAGGTGGGGGGCGAGGTGTTGAAGAGGATCTTCACATCCGGGTTGGCCGCCATGAAGGCATTGGCAATCTCGGTGTGAAAGCCGTCATGGCCGGGAAAGCAATGGGTGACCGAAAGCTCCACGGCGGTTTGCGCGCGGGCGATCATCGGGGCGGCAAGGCCAAGGGCAGCGAAACCTGCGGCCGATTGAAGAAGCGTTCTGCGATCCATGTGGAACCTCTTGGGGCTGGGGGGAAAGGGGGGGCCGGGGCTATTTCACCCCGGTCATGGTGATGCCGCGCACGAACTGTCGCTGCGCGAACAGGAAGACGATGATCAGCGGGGCGGTGATGATCGCGGCCCCGGCCATCAGCGCGCCGTAGTTTGACCCGGTCTCCTGATCGCGGAAGATCATCATGCCCAGGGGCGGTGTCGCATGATCCGACGATGTCGTGACGATCAGCGGCCAGTACAGGTCGTTCCAGTGCGAGGTGATAGAGAATACCGCGAAGGCGGCGATTGCGGGCACCGCCGAGGGCGTGATGATCCGCAGGATGATCTCAAGTTCCGTGAAACCATCCAGGCGCGCGGCATGGATGATCTCTTGCGGGAAGCTTTTGAAGAACTGGCGGAACAGGAAGATGCCGAAGACCGACAGGAAGAACGGCAGCATGATCGCGAAGTAGGTGTTGAGAAGGTTCAGATTGGCCAGCGCGATATAGATCGGCAGAGCGGTCACCTGGACCGGCACCGTCAGCCCGAAGAGCACCAGCCCAAAGATCAGCGGTTGCGCGCGAAACGACAGTTTCGCCAGCGCATAGCCCCCGGGGATGGCAACCAGAAGCTGGACAAGCAGGATGCACGCGCAGACCACCACCCCATTCAGCATGTACTGCAGCAGGGGCGATTTGGTCAGCGCCTCGGAATAGTTGGTGACCCCAGCGAAACTGGACGGGATCGGGTTGAACCCCGCGGTAAACACCTCGGAGGCCGGGCGGATCGAGGTGAGGAGCATCCAGACGAAGGGCAGAAGGATGAAAGCCGCCCCAAGGATCAGGACAAAATGCGCAGCGATGGAACCGATTAGGCGCTCCTTGCGAACATGTGCCATCAGTAATGCGTCCTTCTGTCGATCACGAAGGCCTGGCCAACCGCGACGACCAGCACGAAGACCAGAAACACGATGGTCATCGCCGAGGCGGGACCCATGTTGAAATCCTGGAACCCGACCTTGTAGAGCGTGTAGAGCAGCACATCGCTGCGCCCCTGCGGATTCCCGCGCGTGATGACGGCGACCGTGTCGAACACCCGGAAAGCGGTGATCGTGGTGGTGACCACGACAAACAGCGTGGTCGGCCCAAGCATCGGCCAGGTGACGCGGGCAAACCGGTCCCACGCGCCATCCGCGCCGTCGATGTCTGCGGCATCATAAAGGTCGCGCGGAATGGCGGTCAGCCCGGCCAGAAACAGGATCATGTTGAAGCCGACCAGTTGCCAGATGCCGATCACGGCAAGCCCGACCAACACAAGATGTGGGTCGCCGAACACGTCGAACTCACCCCAGCCCAAGGCCCGCGACAGACTGGTGACGGGCCCAAGCGAGGGGTTCAAAAGGAAGTGCCAGACCACCGACATCGCGATCAGCGTGGTCGTGACGGGCAGGAAGAAGATCGTCTGGTAGATTGCCTTCGACTTCGTGCGCTCATGCACAAGGATGGCAACCAGCAGGCCCAGAATGACCGATCCTGGCACCACGATGGCGACGTAGATGAAGGTGTTCCCCAGCGAGCGCAGGAAAACCCGGTCGCTGAAGATCTCGGCATAGTTGCCAAGCCCGACCCAGGACCAGTCCAGCGCGCCCAGCTGATAATCCGTCAGGCTCATCACGAAGACGACGATGATTGGCGCGATCAGGAGGAGGAGGATCAGCACCAGCGCCGGGGTGGCGAAGGCATAGCCCGCCACCGCTTCGGCCCGCATCTGGGTGTTGCGACTGACCGACGGCCGGGCGACAGCGACGGTCATGCCGACACCACCGTGCGCAGGGTCGCGCGGGCGAGCCCGTCAACCCGGCGGCCGGCGGCATCGAACACCAGCGCACGCGAAACATCGACGCTGATCGGCACCACCTGATCCAGTCGCCCGCGATGCGCCTCGTAGCTGTCCAGCGTGGCACGCAGGGTCAGGGGCGCGCCTGTGTCAGGCAGAACGAAGTGCAGAAAGACTTCGGCCCCAAGGTTCTCCACATGGCCGAGCTTCGCCAGCATCCGCGCCCGCCCTGCCACCGGCTCAAGCGATAGCGCTTCGGGCCGCAGGCCGACGGACACAACCTGACCCCGCGGCACGGTCACGTTGATCGGCAACAGCGTATCCCCGACCACCACGCCATCGCCGGTCGTGGTGCCAGATACGATGTTGACCTGCGGGCTGCCAATGAACCGCGCCACGCGCAGGTCGGTCGGGTTGTGATAAAGCTCGGACGGGGTACCAAGCTGCACGATGCGGCCTTCGTCCATCAGCGCGACGCGGTCCGACATCGTCATCGCCTCGACCTGGTCGTGGGTGACATAGATGAAGGTGACCCCCAGTCGGCGGTGCAGGTCGGTCAGTTCGGTGCGCATGTGGACACGCAACTTGGCGTCAAGGTTCGAGAGCGGTTCGTCCATCAGGAACACGTCGGGATGGCGCACCATCGACCGGCCCAGGGCGACCCGCTGCCGCTGCCCGCCTGACAATTGCGCGGGCTTGCGCGCCAGCAATGCTTCGATCTGCAACTGCTTTGCGACGGTATCGACCTCGGCCGCGATCTCGGTCATCACGCGGCGGCGGTTGGGGCTGAGCTTGCCGATAAGCGGCAGGCGTTCGGCAAGGTTCAACCGCTGCATCACCAGCGGCATCGACATGTTTTCGGCCACGCTCATGTGCGGGTAAAGCGCGTAGGACTGGAACACCATCGCGACGTTTCGCTGTTTCGGGCGCAGATGGTCCACCTCGCGCCCGCCGATCTGGACGGTGCCTGTATCCTGCGGCTCCAGCCCCGCAATCACCCGCAGGACGGTGGACTTGCCGCAGCCCGAGGCGCCTACAAGGGTCAGAAACTCGCCATCGCGCACTGAAAGAGAAACGTCCCGCAGCACATGTGTTGCCCCGAACGCCTTGGAAATGTTCGAAAGAGTCAGGTTCGCCATGGACAAGCCCCTTTTGCCGGACAGGATGTCCGCCGTTTGCAGTCTGCGAATGTTTCAGTTGCACCCGCCGCAGGCGCGGCGAGATCAGCATCGCCTGGAAACCGGTGTGCCCAGCTCTTTACGTCGCGACAGGTCCCATGACGGGCTCGTGGCCGACGATTGCCAAAGGCGTAGCCAAAGTGGGTGAACCTCAGATGGCGCCGATGTGAAATGTTGGAATCATTCGGATGACTGTTTCGCGTTCGGGGAGCGGTGGCTGCAGTCTAGAACTTTGGACAAAGGCGGCGCGCATCTACCAACCGAGGCAGTCGTGGGCTCGTTCGTTGCTATAGTGCCTACCGCAGGCGTGCAGCGCGATTTAGCGCCACCTCTGATCCGGTTTCTGGCTCAACCGCTGCCGCCCTACAGTCCCGCTGATCGTGCACCGCCTATTTGTCGCACACTATGGACCGCGTCGCTCTGTTGCGAAAAAATGTGGCTGCCGTCATGCGCCTGTCGCAACCAGAGCGCATATCCGAAGTCATTCGAATGACTCGGAACTGGAGATCGGGCGGTGGGTCGGGAAAGCTGGCGGCGTATCCGCGACGGGCTTGCTGCAGAGATTGACAGGGGCACCCTGCCACTTGGCGCGCAGTTGCCGACGGAATCCGCATTGTGCGCGCAGTTCGAAACTGGGCGCCATTCGGTGCGCCGTGCCGTGCAGGCGCTGGCAATCGAGGGCAAGTTGCGGGTTGTTCAGGGCCGCGGGACCTTTGTCGAATCTGCACCTCTGATCCAGTACGCCATTGGTCGCAGGACCCGGTTCCGCCAGAACCTGCTGGATCAGGGCCTTACCCCCTCCGGTGAACACCTTGCGGCCGATACGCTGGCCGCGCCGACCCATGTGGCCACGACGCTGGGGCTGGCAAAGGGTGCGATGGTGCATCGGCTTTTGCGGCGCGGTCTGGCAGATGGCGTTCCCGTTAGCCTTGGGCTGTCTTGGCACCCGGCAGATGTTTTCCCGGGATTGATCGAACAGCGAATGTCCGGCCTGTCGGTGACGCAGGTCTATGCCGCGCACGGTATCGCTGACTATTACCGCAAGCGCACTGAAATCTTCGCCCGCCGCCCCGAACGCGAGGAATCCCGGCTTCTGGCCCAGCACCCCGACCAGCCGGTGTTGGTTGTGGTGAAGACCGATGTGACCCCGGACGGACGCGTGATCGGGCATTCGGAAGCCGTCTGGTCGGCCGACCGGGTGCGTTTCACCATCGACACTCTGGACGACGAGGTCCCTGATGCTTGACCGTGGCGAATTCGGCGATCCCGGACCGTTCCTGACAACTCTTGCCCGGGCCGCGCCCGACCGGCTGAGGCCCGTTGCCGAGGGGATCCTGCCGCGCCTTGGCGAGATCGAGGTGCTGGTGTCGCGCACGGGCCTTGTGATGCTGCCCTTCCGCGACACCGTGCAGGGCACCGACTTCTTCTTGGGAGAGGTGCTTGTGGCCGAAGCCCATATCCGGGCAGGCGCAGTCGAAGGCTATGGCATGGTCACGGGGCGCGATCTGGAGCGGGCCATGGCTGTTGCGGTTCTGGACGCTGGGCGCGCCTTGGGTCTGCCAGAAGTCATGGCTTTCGTCGCCCGAGAGGCCGCTCTGCAAGAGGCCGAGGATGCGGACCTTCTGCGCCGGATCGAGGCAACCCGCGTCGAGATGGAGACCTTCTGATGGCCACCCCGCAACCCACCACCGACGACCTGCGCGACACGTCGGCCTTCGAAGCGCTGATGTGGGCAATGGCAAGGCCAGGCACGGTGCAGACCTTGCCCGAGGGAATGGCCGATCTTGTCCTGGCACTTCTGGACCGCGAAACGCGCGCGCATGCCGACGACCCGATGCTTAGCCGCCAGATCGCGGGTACGGGTGCGTCCATCGTTCCCGCTGAAATGGCGGACCATGCCTTTTGCAAAACCTCCGCAGGGGCCAAGGCCGCCTTGGCAGTGTTGCCGGCCGGGTCGGCACTTTATCCCGACGAGGGTGCCACGCTGGTGATGCAAGCTTCCATCGGCACGGGTGACCTCCTGCGCCTTACTGGCCCGGGGATCGAGGGTAAGGCCGACCTGCGTCTGGGTGATCTGCCCGACGGTCTGTTCGACCTACGAAGCGCCCGTTGCAACTATCCTGCCGGCATCGACATCGTTTTCGTCGATGGACGCCGCATCGTCGCCCTGCCCCGTTCGACCGCCGTGGAGGTGCTCTGATGGCCTATGTCGCAACCCGGGGCGGCGAGCGCGCCATCGAGCAGTCGGAACGGCTCTATCGCGAAGCCCTAGGCCCGATCACGCCGGAACGGGTGGCCGAGGTGCGCGACGCCCTGCCCCTGCTTGTGGACCGCGTGATGGGAGAGGCGTCGCTGTACGATCCCGACATGGCGGCTCTGGCGCTGGCACAGGCAGGGGGCGATCTTTATGAGGCAGTGCTGCTTCTTCGTGCGTGGCGGACGACGCAGCCGAGGCTGGCGATTGCCGACCCAGTCCTTCAGGCCGATCTCTTCACGCATCGCCGGATCTCGGCTGCGTTCAAGGACATTCCGGGCGGGCAGATCCTGGGGCCGACGCTGGACTATTCGCACCGTATTCTGGCAACCGATGTACTGCAGGGTGACACCTTCACTCCACCACCCGTCAGCCCCGCCGCGCGTCCGGCCCCGGCCCGTCAGCCAAGCCTCGCCGATTGGCAAAGGGCCGAAGGTCTGGTGGCCGAGCGCCCTGCTGCCGAGGTGGCGCCCGACGACATCCCCGATGTCACGCGTGAGCCGCTCTTGTTCCCCGCCTCCCGCGCACATAGCCTGCAATCGCTGGCCCGGGCCGATACGGGCGGGCTGCTGGCCCTGGGCTATTCCGCAATGCGGGGCTACGGCAACGCTCACCCCACGGTGAACGAACTGCGGCTTGGCGAGGCCGAGGTGATGGTCCGCCACCCTTCCGGGGCCAGGTTCTCTGCTGGCCGGGTTCGGGTCTCACAAGCCGAGGTGACGTCGAAGGGCAAATCCGGCCAGCTCGACCTGGGCTTCTGCGCTACCTTTGGCTGGAATGAGGTCAAGGTGATTGCCGGGGCGACACTGGACCTGAATGCGCCGGGGGCCGCCAAAGGCTCACCGGTCGAGGAAGAGTTCGTCCTTTACCACACCGAGCCGGTCGAAGCCTCGGGCTTCTGCATCCATTTCAAGCTGCCGCATTATGTGACCTTCCAGTCGTCGCTTGACGCGCTGCGGGGCGCAAAGGCCGCCAAGACCGAAGAGGTTCCGGCATGACCCTTTCAACCCTGACCCGGCCCTGGGCGGCAATGAGCTGGGGGTTCCTCGACGCCTCGGCCAAGCGCGAGATGCGGCGCAAGATGGTGAAGGCCATCGCCGTGCCGGGCTGCCAGATGCCCTATGCCAGCCGCGAAGTGCCGATGGCGCGCGGCTGGGGCACCGGCGGATTGCAGGTGACCTTGACGCTGCTGCGGACAGACTCGGTCGTGAAAGTCATAGATCAGGGCGCGGATGACAGCGTGAACGCCGCCTCGATCCGCCGCTTCCTGTCGCGTGTCTCGGGTGCGGCGGAAACCTGGGACACGCTGGACGCAACGCTGATCCAAAGCCGCCACCGCGTACCCGAAGAACGCCTGCGCGCCGATCAGGTGCTGGTCCTGCAAGTGCCGAACCCCGAGCCCCTGCGCCCCGTGCAGCCCAACATGTCCATCGCCCGCCAGATGCATGCCGATGCGGACTATGGCCGGCTCTGGCTGGTGCTTTACGAAGAGATGGTCCGGTCCGGACGGATCATGCAGGGCGCGGCCTATCCGTCTCTGGTGAACGGCCGCCACGTGATGACCCCCTCACCCATCCCGCGCTGGGACGTGCCGAAGCTGAACATGGCGCAGCACCTGACCTTCCTGTCGGCAGGCCGCGAAAAGCGCCTTTATGCTGTGCCGCCCTTCACCCGGGTCGAGCCGCTGGTCTTCTCCGACGTGCCTTACAAGGTCGAGGATCACGGGCATCTCACCTGCCACCGGTCCGGACTGCGCGGCGTGTTCATGAACGAAATCCCGCAGGATAGCGGCGGGTCGGTGTTCGAGGCCTCGGACAGCCATCTCGGCATCAAGGCCATCCGCCAGGCGGAGGGTGAGGCTGCAACCATCGGCCCGATGTGGTACGAAGACGGAGAGTTTCGCCCATGACCATCATGGACCGCCTGCCCCCTGCCCTTGTGTCGGGCGCTCCGCTGATGCGGATGACGGGCGTCTCGCGGCGCTACGGTCCGGTGACGGCGCTGAAGGATGTCATCGTCACCGTCTGGCCGGGCGAAGTGCTGGGGATCGTCGGCGAAAGCGGCTCCGGCAAGTCCACCTTGCTTCGCATGATGAACCTTGAGGATACGCCCGACAGCGGCGACTACAGGCTTTCGCTGCCGGATACGCCCGGCAACCTCTTCGACCTCGACCGCTTCGCCCGCCGCCAACTCTGTGCGCGCAAGATCGGGATCGTCTACCAGAACCCGCATCTGGGCCTGCTGATGGGGCATTCTTCCTCGGGCAATGTGGCCGAGCGACTGCTGATCGCGGGTGAGCGCAGCTTTGCCACCCTACGCGCCAAGGCCAAGGGTGCGCTGGAGGCAAGCGAGTTTCCCCTGACCCGGATGGATGATCCGCCGAAGGTCCTTTCGGGGGGCATGCAGCAACGGGTGCAACTGGCCAAGGCCATCGCACTGGAACCTGCGCTGCTTCTTTTGGACGAACCAACTACGGGGCTGGATGTCAGCGTGCAGGCTCTGGTGCTGGACACGCTGAAGCGGCTGCAACGGGACCTTGCGATCACGATGGTCATCGTCAGCCACGACTTGGGCGTGATCCGCACGATGGCCGACCGGGTGATGGTGATGCGGCATGGCCGGGTGGTCGAGGAAGGGCTGGTCGATCAGGTCTTCCAGGACCCGCAACACCCCTATACGCAGGAGCTGGTCCATGCCAAACTCTGATCCCATCCTTCAGGTGGAAGGCCTGGGCAAGACCTTCACCATGCATCATCTCAGCCAAAGCCTGCATGCCTTTTCCGGCATCAGCTTCGACCTGCGCCCCGGGCAGTTCCTGCTGCTCAAAGGCCCGAACGGCGTGGGCAAGTCCACGCTTCTGCGCACGATCTGGCGCAGCTATCTGCCCGAGGCGGGGCAGGTCTGGTTCCGCCATGCCGGCAGCCGGATCGACCTTGCCCGCGCGGCGGACGTGGATGTGGCACTGCTTCGGCGGCGCGAGATCGGCTTTGTCACCCAGTTCCTGATCGCTCGCCCCCGTGTTTCCGCCGAAGAGATCGTTGCCGAACCCCTGCGCCGATCCGGCGTTCCGGGCGATGTGGCACTGGCGGATGCCCGGCATTGGCTGGCGGCGTTTGGCGTCAAGCGCGACCTCTGGCGCGCCTATCCGACCAGCTTTTCGGGCGGCGAACAGCAGAAGGTGAACCTTGCCCGCGCCCTGATCCAGCCGCCGCGCCTTTTGCTTCTGGACGAACCCACAGCCTCGTTGGACGCGGGCGCCAGGGCGGCGCTGGTGGCCAGACTGAGGGAACTGAAGGCGGCAGGCGTGGCGATGATCGGCGTCTTCCATCATCCGGGCGATGTGGCGGCTTTGGTCGATGGCGAGATCGAATTGCAGGCGAAAGAGGTTGATCATGTGGCTGTCTGATTTCCGGGTCGTGCTGGCCGATCGGGTATTGCCGCGCGGGTCGGTGCGAATCGAGGGCGAAACCATTGCCGAGGTTCGCGACGGCATCGTCTCCGGCGCAGCCCTTTATGGCGAGGGTCTGCTGCTTATGCCGGGCTTTGTCGACATGCACGGCGACATGATCGAACGCGAGGTGGAGCCGCGCCCGAACGTCAAGATGCCGATGGAACTTGGCCTGCGCGATCTGGACCGGAGGCTGAAGGTCTCGGGCGTGACCACGGCCTATGCCGCCGTCAGTTTCAACCCGAAGTCTGCCTATGGCCATATGCGCAGCTACGAACACTCCAAGGACATGCTGCGGGCGCTGAAGGAGATGCGGCCGGTGCTGAAAGTGGATCACCGCGTCCATGCGCGGTTCGAGATCAATTATCCCAACGCGCTGGCCGTGGTTGAGGAGTTGATCGCCGACGGCACCGTCGATCTGGTCAGCCTGACCGACCACACCCCGGGCCAGGGCCAGTACCGCGACCTTGAACATCTGGCGCGGCGCACCCAGCGCGACCTCGGCCTGTCGCCGGAAGAGGCGCAAGCGCATATCCAGGACCGCATCGACGAAAAGCGCGCGCATGCCGGCGATGTGGCGGCGACACTTGCCGCGATTTCGGCGATCTGCGCGGCGCATGGCATTCCGCTGGCCAGCCACGACGACGACACGGTGGAGAAGGTGGCACTGATGCAATCGCTGGGCGCCACGATCAGCGAGTTTCCGGTGACGGTGGAAGCCGCGCAAGAGGCCCGGACGCGCGGTCTTGCCACCGCGATGGGCGCGCCGAACGCCGTGCGCGGCCAAAGTTATTCAGGCAATCTTTCTGCGCGCGAGGCGCATGCCGCCGGACTTCTGGACATCCTGGCCGCCGATTATCACCCTTCGGCCATTCTTCCTGCCGTACTGGAACTGGCCAAGACCGACCCGCACGGGCTGGCCGGTGCTACGCGGCTGGCCACGCTGAACGCGGCCCGCGCCCTGGGCCTTTCGGATCGCGGGGCCATCGCCCAGGGCTTGCGCGCCGATCTTCTTGTCGCTGACGATACCGGTATCGGCCATGTCCGCGCCACCTTCCGCGGCGGGCGCAAGATCTTTTCGGATGGGTCGTTGTTGCTTGATGCGGCCGCCTGAAGCGGCGGCCAACAGGGGCTGACGCGAAATCGTCACATCAACGTTTCGGAAAATTCATCCGGATGATGTGGCGGGTTTACCTGGCGGGGGGAAGGTACTCCGCATGGAACAGCACAGCCTCATACTGCAGGACGTGACCCGCCGCTTTGGTGACACCGCCGCCGTGAGCCGGGTTACGCTAGAAATTCCGCCGGGCCAGTTCGTTGGCATTATTGGCCGGTCAGGAGCGGGCAAATCCACGCTTCTGCGCCTGATCAACCGCCTGATCGACCCGACCGAGGGCCGGATCATTCACGGCACCCGCGACGTCACGGGTTTGAAGGGCCGGGCCTTGCGGGAATGGCGGCGGGACTGCGCCATGATCTTCCAGCAATTCAACCTGGTCGAAAGGCTGGACGTGCTGACCAATGTGCTGGTCGGGCGACTGGCCGACCGGGGCTTCTTCGCGTCGATGGCCATGAAGTTCTCGGATGCCGAACGTGCCGCCGCACTTATGGCGCTGCAGCGGCTGGACCTCTTGCCCCAAGCCCTGCAGAAGGCCGGGACCCTGTCGGGCGGCCAGCAACAGCGCGTGGCCATTGCCCGCGCACTGGTCCAGCGGCCCCGGGTCATGCTGGCCGATGAACCGATTGCCAGCTTGGACCCCAGCAACGCCACCCGCGTGATGGAGGCGCTGCGCACCATCAACGTCGAAGACGGTCTGACCGTGCTGGTCAACCTTCACACCATCGACACCGCCCGCACCTACTGCCAGCGCATCATCGCCATGCGCGAGGGCCGGGTCTTTTTCGACGGCACGCCCCGCCAACTGACCGACGACGTCCTGCGCGACATCTACGGCAGCGACGGCCTTCCACACTTCGACGAATCCGTCACCTCGACCGCGCTGCCGGTCAGGGTTCCGGCCTGATCCCCACAGCCACAGGAGGACTTCCCATGCGTCTCTTCGCCACCACTGCCTTCATCGCGCTTGCCGCTGTTCCGGCCCTCGCCCAGGACTGGAAGGCCGACTACAAAACCGTCAAGTTCGGCATCCTGTCGGGCGAAAACGAAAGCGACCGCATCGCCCGCTACACGCCGTTCCAGGAATATCTGGAAGCGACGCTGGGCACCGAGGTCGAAATCTTCACCGCCGGGAACTATGACGGCGTCGTACAGGCGCTTGCCGCCGGTCAGATCGAGTTCGCCTTCCTCGGCTCGTCGGCCTATGCCGCCGCCTACACGGAATCGAACGGTGGCGTCATTCCGCTTCTGACCTCGATCCAGGAAGACGATTCCACCGGCTACTTCGGCATCATCGCCGTGCGCTGCGACAGCGGATACAAGTCGGTTGACGACCTGAAGGGCAAGGTTCTGGCATTCGCCGATCCCGACAGCACCTCGGGCTACAACGTGCCCTACTACAACCTCGTCCAGCAGGGGTACATCCCCGAAGAGTTCTTCTCGGCCATCCCGTTCTCGGGCAGCCACGAAGCGGGCGTTCAGGGTGTGGTCAACGGCCAGTTCGACGCCGCCGCGACCTACATCAACAACGAAAAGAACGGCATCCCGCAGCGGATGGAAACCAAGGGCATGATCAAGCCCGGCGAAGTCTGCTGGATCTGGAAATCGCCCGAAATCACCTCTGGGCCCTTTACCGCCCGCGCGAACCTGCCCCAGGGCCTGATCGACGAGATGATGGCCGCCGTGATGGCCGCCCCAACCGCAGCACCCGAAGCCTTCAAGGAAATGACCGGCGCTGAAGACAGCACGGCCAAGGGCTATGTCGAGGTGAACCACGACCGCTACCAGTGGATCGTCGACATGCGCGACTGGTTCAAGACCCAGCGCAAGTCCTGATCGTCCAAGGGGGCGGTACCGCAGGGTACCGCCCCGTTTCCAAGGCGTGCCAATGACCTATGCCCTGACCGACTTTCACCGCGACTACAGCCAGCACCGCCGCCGCAGTCGTCTGGTATTCTGGTCGGTTGCCGTGGCGCTGGCCGTGCTGACCTGGGCCACCTCGGCCCTGTCCGGCTTCTTCAAAGTCACGCAGTACACCCTGCCCGACGGCAGCCGCGAGGAAGGCTGGGTCATCCCCGCTGGACTGCCGCGCCTTGGCGAATACCTTGCGAAGACCATACCGGACCTGCACTGGGCCACGCTGGGTGCTGACCTTGCCGCCTGGTTCGGCCGTGGCGCGATCTGGGCAGAGCTTTTGCTGGAAACCGTACTGATCGGTTTCCTTGCAACCCTCTTCGGCGTCATCGGGGGGCTTCTCCTGTCCTTCCCGGCCTCGCGCAACCTTGCGCCAAAACCGTGGATTCTCTGGCTTTCCCGCCGCACGCTGGAAGTCCTGCGCACTGTGCCGGAACTGGTCTGGGCGCTGATCTTCGTTTTCTGCTTTGGCGTCGGACCCATGGCGGGCGTGCTGGCCATCGCTGTTCACGCCACCGGTGCATTGGGAAAGCTGTATTCGGAAGCCAACGAAAACATCGACATGCGCCCGGTCGAGGGGGTGAAGGCCGCCGGCGGGTCCTGGGCTGACCAGATGCGCTGGGGCGTCTTTCCCCAGGTCCTGCCGAACGTCATCAGCTACACGCTGCTGCGGTTCGAGATCAACGTGCGCTCGTCCTCGATCATCGGCTACGTCGGCGCGGGCGGGCTGGGGCAAGAGCTACGGACCGCCATTTCCCTTCAGGAATACACCAACCTCTCGGCCCTGTTCTTGATCATCTTCGCCACGGTGATCGTGATCGACTGGCTATCGGAACGCATCCGTCACCGCATCATCGGGATCGTCGAAGCATGACCCCTTCACAATCAGAGATCGACGTCATGAAGGCCCAGATGCCCCTGGCATTCCGCGCCGCCCCCGAGGTGCGCTTTCGCCGCGCGCTGGCCTGGACGGTGCTGGCGCTTTTGACAGCCTGGTGCCTTTACGCCTTCGACTTCTCGCCCTTGCGGATTTGGGAAGGTCTGGCGCGACTGGGCACGGTGCTTTCGTTCATGTTTCCGCCGCACATCTGGACCGAGTGGCGCGAGATTCAGGACATTGCCACGGGTCTGGGTGAGACCTTGTCGATGGCATTTCTTGGCACTCTGCTGGGCGCGCTTGTAGCCTTTCCCCTGTCATTCCTTGGCGCAAAGAACATCAACCGTATCCCACTCCTGCGCTTCACGGTGCGGCGGGGCTTTGACATGATCCGTGCGCTGGAAACCCTTATCCTGGCACTGATCTTCATCCGTGCATTCGGTCTTGGGCCGCTGGCCGGCGTACTGGCCATCGCGGTCAGCGACATGGGTTCGCTGGCCAAGCTTTACGCCGAAGCGATCGAAAACACCTCGAACCGCCCGATCGAAGGTGTAGCTGCTGCAGGAGGCTCACGCCCGCAAGCCATCCGCTTCGGCCTCTTGCCGCAGGTCTGGCCCGTGCTCCTGTCGATCACGCTCTACAACTTCGAATCCAACGTGCGCTCTGGCACCATCCTGGGGATCGTCGGCGCGGGCGGCATCGGGTTCCTTTTGGCCGACCGGATCGGCGCGTACCGCTGGGACGAGGCATGGTCGATCATCTTCCTGATCATCGCCATGGTCTACGTGATCGACTGGCTGTCGGGCCTAATCCGCGCCCGGTTCATTGGCAGCTGGGAGGGCGTGCGCTGATGGCCTACACTCTGGACGTCACTGTTGCGGGCACAGAAGGTCCGATCTTCGCCCCTGCGGGTCTGTCGTCACCTCAAGCAGACTGCCTGGGCTGCACCATCACAGGTGGCACCCTACGCCGTCTGGTCGAGCCCTCATCCGGGCAAGAGATCCTGCTAGTGGACCCAGAGTCCCCGGAAGTGACCTTCCGCTACAGCTTTGCCGATCATCCGGGTCAATACCCTGAGGCGATCTTTCACCCCGCACCCTCACGCTATACCCGCTGGGCCCCCGCCCTACAGACAGAAGCACGCACCATTGCTGGCGAAGGCGACGATCTGACCCGCGCCATTCGCATTGCCCGTGCCGTGGCCGAGCGGTTCGACTATGGTCACCCCGAACACAAGTTCACCGACGGGTTCGACCATGTGCCACACCTTGCCTGTGGCCTGACCGAAGGGTCCTGCGTCGACATCCACACCTACTTCCTCGCCTCGCTGCGTGCGGCCGGGATCGAGGCGGGCTATGTCGTCGGCTACTTCTTCCCCGAGGTCGGGGATTGCACCAGCGGGCATTGCTGGGCTGTCACGCGCATCGGCGGGCAAACGCAGGAATGGGACATCTCGCATTTTCTGCAGATCGGTCGACGCGATGCCGGGCCGGCGCTGAACCCAAAGGGCGGCTTTCGCTTCCCCGTCGGTCATTCCACAGCCCTGGCCCAGCCCGAGATCGGCTTTTCCGACCTGAAGCTGCTGGTCGAGCCGATGGTGATGCGCGGCGGCGAACCGGTCCGGTTCGAGACGAAACGCATCCGTTGCCTGACCCCCGCCCTCATCTGATCGGCATCCCGAAATGAAACTGCTCTCCGAAGCGCCAAACGTCCACGACACCGCCACGGTCATCGACTGCAGCTTGGGCAAATGGACCGAGATCATGGCCCATGTGACGATGCGCGAGGTGAGCTTCGGCGACTACTCCTACATCGTGAAGGGTGGCAACGTGGTCTGGTCCAGCATCGGCAAGTTCTGCTCGATCGCCGAGGGCGCGCGGATCAATCCCGGCAACCACGCCACCTGGCGCGCGGCGCAGCACCATTTCACTTATCGCGCCGCTCAGTTCGGCCTTGGCGAGGATGACGAGGCCTTCTTCCAGTGGCGGCGAGATCACTGGGTGACCGTCGGCCATGACGTCTGGATCGGTCACGGCGTCACCCTTCTGCCTGGGGTCACAGTGGGCACCGGGGCCGTCATTGGTGCCGGGGCGGTCGTGTCCAAGGACGTCGCGCCCTACGAGATTGTCGGAGGCGTTCCTGCCCGGCATCTGAAATGGCGTTTCACGCCGTCCCAGGCTGAGGCGTTGCAGCAGATAGCCTGGTGGGATTGGGACCATGCAGCGCTGAAGGCGGCACTTCCCGATATCCGTACTCTGGACATCGACGCCTTTATCGAAAAATACCGGTGAAAGCGGCGCAGAACCTCCGGGACCAGCCGTGCAGCCCTTGAAGCGCATTGCCTTGGCTCTGTCGATCGGTACGGTCGGCGCCTGCGTTTTCTTCCTGCTGCACGTACCATTGCCCTGGATGCTCGGGGCGCTTTTCGCGACGATGGTCGCGGCCGTCTTCCGCGCGCCGATCGAGGCGCCCTCTCGCCTCAGACCCGCAGTGGTCGCCATCATCGGGGTTCTGCTCGGATCTCGTTTCACCCCTGACGTTCTGGCACAGGCGGGCGCCTGGGTTGGGACCATCGCCGTCCTGATGGGCTATGTCGTAGCGGTCGCGCTGACCGTCGTGCCGTTCTACCACTTTGTTGGAAAGCTCGACTGGACCACCGCCTATTTTGCCGGAATGCCCGGCGGGCTGAGCGAGATGATCGAGATCGGAGAGGCCAAAGGAGCCGATCCGGCGCCGATCATCCTGGCCCATTCTTTGCGGATTGTGGTTACGATCGCGCTGATCGCATTTTGGTTCCGCATCGTGCAAGGCACCAGCGTGGGCCGCAGCTTCGCCGGGTCGCCCTTGGCCATGTCAGGCGCCGATGCAACGCTGTTGCTGGCCTGCGTGGTGCTGGGATGCTGGATCGGTCTCAAGCTTCGACTGACGGCACCAACCTTGCTGGGCCCCATGGTCCTTTCCGCAGCCTTGCACCTGACTGGAGTGACCGAAAGCACGCCCCCCGGCCTTTTGGTCAATGCGGCGCAGGTCATCCTTGGTACGGTCCTTGGGTGCCGATTTCAGGGCATCGACTCCAAAGCCTTGCTTCGGGCTGGCATTCTTAGCGTTGCAGCTACGGTTCTGACGCTTTCCGTTGCGTTGGGCGCCGGTCTGACGATGCATGGTCTGGCGGGCGTGCCCGTCAATCAGGCAATCCTCTCCCTCGCCCCCGGGGGATTGACCGAGATGGGGCTGATTGCGATGGCGATCCATTATGACGTGGCATTCGTGGCCCTTCATCATGTCTTTCGCATCCTGTTCGTTCTGACGTTCGCCCCATTGGCATTTCGAGTCATTTCTGGTCATCGGTCGAACCATCACGGCTAACCTCTCCTCGCCAAAGCCGTGGTCGGTACGTGTCTGCCTGGTGGTATTTCCCCAAGTTTACCAAGCAACAACTTCGAACGTCCGCTTTCCGCCCTTTGCGTCGACTAGGTCGCTCTCGGCCCATAGCTGCCGGTGAGCTTCTTCCGCGGCCCCAAAGAGGGTGCTCGTTAGGCTTGTCCGCAAATTGATTCCTTTTTGCACGTATCCCACTTAACTGCCGCCCTTGTCACAACGCTTGGACTAGCTGCTGTCGCACACTGTATCGGCATCAGCTCTATACGCACCGTACGCAACCTGAAATGATCGGTTCACGGTCGGCTCGCTAAAGAACCAACTTCATGCCCTAGAAGTCGATCAATCGGTGCTGACCCTAGCCAGTCCTGTAGATCAAGTCAGACAACTCCTGCTCGCGAATCCGAAGCTGCTCTGCAGATCCTGCCGTCTCGATGTTCAGCCGCAGGAGAGGTTCCGTGTTCGACCTCCGCAGATTGAAGCGCCAGTCGACGAATTCGAGGCTTAGCCCGTCAAGTTCGTCCACCGCGACTGCGCGGTCGGCATAAAGCGCCCGGATTTCGGCCACGATGCGGGGGGAATTGGCTACACGAAAGTTGATCTCGCCTGACGACGGATGCTCGCGCCGCATTTCTGCAACCTCTTCGCCAAGGCTCCGTCCGCTGCAGGATAGAAGGTCCAGCATCAGAAGCAGGGGGATCATTCCGCTGTCGCAGTACATGAAGTCGCGGAAGTAGTGGTGCGCCGACATCTCGCCACCGTAGCAGGCCTTAGTGCGCCGCATCTGGTCCTTCATGAAGACATGGCCGACTGGCGAGGCGACTGCACGTCCGCCCTGCGCCTCGACAATGCGTTGGGTGTTCCAGACAACGCGGGGATCGTGGACGATCTGGCTGGCTGCGTCGCGTTCGAGCATTGACCTGGCAAGGAGGCCAACGACATATTCGCCGGGAACCGCTGCGCCGGTTTCGTCGAAGAAGAAGCAGCGGTCGAAGTCGCCATCCCAGGCGACACCGAAATCCGCCCCTAACGCGCGCACGGCATCGCCGGTGGCGGCGTGGTTTTCTGGCAGAAGCGGGTTCGGGACGCCGTTGGGAAAGCTGCTGTCCGGCGTGTGGTTGACGCGATCAATGTCGATCTCAGCGCCCCGGGCTACAAGGGCTGCGGCAATTGCGTCAAAGGTCGGGCCCGCCGCGCCATTTCCGGCATTCGCGACGAAACGCAGGGGGGCCAAGACGGCAGGGTCGATGAAGGACAGGACGCGGTCGACATAGGCCCGGCGCAGGTCAACCGGTTCGATCGTGCCCGCGGCGGTTTCTGCGTGCAGTGCGGGCGGGGCCGCAACCACGGCCTCGATGGAGCGGAACTCGGCATCGGTCAGGGGGCGCGCGCCGGGGCCGATCAGCTTGAAACCGTTGTATTCGACCGGGTTGTGCGAGGCGGTGACCATGATCCCGGCACCTGCGCCGAGGTGGTCGGTGGCGAAATACACCTCTTCGGTGCCGCAGAGGCCGAGGTCGCGCACATCGACGCCCTCGATGGCAAGGCCTTGGGCAAGGGCTGACGCCAGCACGGGTGAGCTTTCGCGCACGTCGCGGCCGATGACGACCAAGCCGGGGGCAAGACAGATGGCGACAGCGCGGCCAAGGCGGAAGGCGAAGTCGGGGTCAAGCTCGGTGCCGACCTTGCCGCGGATGTCGTAGGCTTTGAAACAGGGGTTACGGGTCATGAGACTGGGTCCAGAGGCAATCGTTGCGAACGGCCGGACGGGATTGATCCAGCCCGGCGTGATGGGTCAGGCGCGGGCGTAGATGTCTTCGTAGCGGATGATGTCGTCTTCGCCGAGGTAGGTGCCGGTCTGCACTTCGATCAGCCGCAGTTCGACCTTGCCGGGGTTTGCCAGCCGGTGGATCTGGCCAAGTTGGATGTAGACCGACTGGTTTTCCGACACGGTCGAGACGGTGTCATCGATGGTCACGCGGGCGGTGCCTTCGACCACAACCCAGTGCTCGGACCGGTGCATGTGGCTTTGCAGGGACAACTGGCCGCCCGGCTTCACCACGATCGACTTCACCTGGAAGCGCGAGCCGAGCGCCAGGGTCTCGTAGTGCCCCCAGGGCCGGAATTCCTTGCGGAAGTTTTCGGCCTGGTGCGCGCCGCGGCGTTTCAGTTCCTTGACCACCTCGGCGACCGACTGCGTGCTATCCAGATCGGCGATCAGCACCGCGTCGCGGGTGGCGATGGCGGCGATGTTGCGCAGACCGACGCCGACAACCTGGATGCCGTCATCGCGGGCGCTGAGGAGCGTGTTCTGGCAGTTCAGCGCCAGCGACTGACCGGACAGGGCGACGCCGGTCGCATCCCGTTCGTTGGCTTCCCATACCGCGCGCCAGCTACCCATGTCGCTCCAGCCGACCGAGATCGGGACGACGGTACCGGCCACGTGTTCCATCACAGCATAGTCGATCGACTGGTCTGGGGCTTCGGCATAGCAGGGGCCAAGGCGCAGGAAGTCGAGGTCGGTCTTCGCCTCGCGGATCGAGCGACGGACAATTGCACGCAAACCGGGCTCATGTCGTCCGAATGCCGCGATCAGCGTCTTGGCTGAGGCAAGGAAAATGCCGGAGTTCCAGACGAATCGGCCGCTCTCGACCATCGCCTCGACAGTCTCGGCATCAGGCTTTTCGACAAAGCGCTGGAACGGCTGCGGGACGCCGTCGGCGGTAACGTCGCTCGACAGCTCGATATAGCCATAGCCGGTTTCCGCGCGGTCGGGGCGGATGCCGAAGGTCACGATCTCGCCCCGTGCGGCGCATGGGATGGCGGCGGCGACGGCATTGGCGAAGGTCATGACATCGGCGATCACATGGTCGGCGGGGCAGATCAGCACCAGCGCGTCATGGTCCTGGGTCTGGATCAGCTCTACCGCGGCGCAGACGGCGGGGCCGGTGCTGCGCGCTTCGGGTTCGACGACCAGGCGGTGGCCCATGAGGCCAAGGTCGGCGGCCTGTTCGGCCACGACAAAGCGGTAGTCGTTGGCGGTCAGCAGGACCGGCGGCGCGCAGCTGATGTCTTCGAGGCGACGGATGGTCTGCTGCAACAGGCTGATGTCGTCACCAAGACGGACGAACTGCTTGGGCATCGACTTGCGCGAGGCGGGCCAGAGGCGTTTGCCAGAGCCGCCGCAGAGAATGACAGGGTGAACCTTGGGCAGGGACATGGGTGGGGTTCCTTATGCAGGGATGGAGAGGGAGGCCGTCGAGGCGGCGTGGACGCTGCGCCGGACGGCGCGGAGGAGGAGGAGCGCGGCGAGAGCGAGCTGGCAGGACAGCTTGGTGGTCACGAGGTCGCCAAGGCTGTCGGTCGACAGGGTCAGGGCGGTCAGCTGCAGCGGGCAGGCCAGCGTGATGGCCCAGATGCCCCAGCGGTCACCGATCGCGGCCAGGTAGGTGGCCAAGAGGTAGCTGAGCGTTAAGGCAGCAGCACCGGCAGAGATCATCGGCAGAAGGGGGGCTGCGGGCAGGAAGGCAGGGCCAACGAGGGCGGTCAGGACCGGGGCGGGAAAGGCGCAGGCCAGACCGACGAGAAGCGCGCTGACCCAGGTATAGAGGGCAAAGACCGGACGGGCAGCGCTCAACGGGCTGCGCTCGGCGGCGACTTCGGTGACGACCGCGGGCAAAAGCACGGCGGCAAGGCTGAAGCAACCGAAGAACTGGATGCGCTGGAAGAGGCCAAGGGCGGCCAACTGACCGGCGTCATGCGGGCCAAGCAGGGCCTGGGCCAGAAGGACATCGCCGTCCATCAGAAGCACCTGTCCGGCCTGCAGCGCGGCGAAGGGCAGCGCGGCCAGGACCACTCCGGTCGCGATGGCGGGGACGGGCTGGGCGGTGCGTCCGAAGATCGACCGCAGGGGCAACCAGCCCGCAAGAACCGACAGCGCGATGACCGCGATTACACCGGGCAGACCAAGCCCCGCCTGCCAGATCAGGGCGGCGCCGATCAGGCGGACCCACATCTCGACCTGGGCGGACAGGATGACGCTGCGGGCGGCGAGGCGACCGGTGGCGATGCCGCGGGCAAGAGCGAGGGCCAGGGCAAAGGGCAGGCAGAGCAGGAGAAGCGGCAGGAGAAGCGCCGAGCCGAGGCCAAGCGCGGAACCAAGGTTCAGCGCAAGGCAGGCGGTGATCAGCACCGGCAGTGCGACAAGGCCAGCGACAAGCCCGCGGTTCGCAAAGCGGGCAAGCCCTGCCGTCAGTGCGCCGGTGTGGTCACCGTCGCCCGCGACCTGCTGGCTGACCGCCAGCTGCAACGCGCCAAGGACGCCCATCACCGCAAGAAACAGGGTCAGTAGCGTGGCAAGCTGGCCGAAAAGCTCTGGCCCCATCCAGCGGCTGAACAGCACGTTGAAGGCAAGGTTGCCGAGGTTGACCAGGTTCGCTGACAGGAAGATCGCGACGACCGGCCCGCCGAACAGGGTGGCCAGCGTCCGGCGCGGCAGGGCGGTGAGGGACATCTCAGGCTGCCTTTCCGACCGAGGCCGCAAGACCTTGGATCACTTCCAGCTGCGGCAGGTCGGTGGTTTCGCGGCGGACCTCGATGCCAAGGCGGCGCTCGGCTATCAGGCGCAGCATGGCCAGTCCCGCGCGGCGGATGGCACGGCCGGTCACTTTGGAGCCGGGGACCTCGGTCCATTCCGGCAGTGGGTATTCGTAGAAGGGGTGGACCGAGCCCGAAGTCGCCGCGATGCGCGAGAAGAGCTCGACGTCGAACAGCCAGCCGGCTGAGAAGGGTTGTGCCACGGCCTGGCGCAGGCGGGGCGTGTTGCGCAGGAGTTTGGCACCGCATTGCGTGTCGCCGATCGGCAGGCCCACCGCGACCCGCGCCATCCGGGCGCAGATGCGCGAGATGATGCGGCGCGACAGCGTGCGCGACACGCGATGTCCCAGAAGCTGCAGGCGGGCGCCGTAGACGACTTCGGTCTGGCTATAGCGCTGGGCTATGCGGAGGAAGTCCTCGATCGCTTCCAGCGGGGTGGCAAGGTCAGCGTCCCAGTAGCCGACGAAATCAGCGCCGCTGCCGGCCGCATAGACCAGGCCCTGACGCACCGCCTCGGCCTTGCCGCTGTTGCGGCTGAGGGAAAGGATCTCGACCCGGTCGGGGTGGACGGCGTGGAGGGTCTCCAGCACTTCGACCGTTCCGTCCTGGCTGCCGTCGTTCACGAAGACCATGCGGATGCCCGGGACACGGTGCAGGAATTCGGAGAAGGCTTCCAGGTCCAGCCGGTTTTCCTCGTTGAAGCAGGGCACCACGATGGAAGTCCGGTTCATGACGTGGACCGGCGCGGCAAACAGGGTGACGACGTTGGAGAGGTTCGGTTCTGCAGTGGGGTGAGCGGTCATTCTAATGTCCTTTCGAGCATGCCGGAGAGATGCCATCCGGGCGCGAAAAAGTCTTGCAACCCTCTGGATACTTTGGACTTTCGCAAGCATAGGCGGCCTATCCCGAAATGCGGTCGGGGTCCCGATTGGGACCCCGCGCTGTTCTTTCGGATAGATGGGTGTGGCCGTCAGTTGGCCAGGCTGGCCGTCGCCTCGACCGGGGGCGGCAGGCGCCAGATCGCAGCCAGCCGGCGCATGTGAACCTCGGCCACCTCAGAGATCGGCATCCCGACGGCGGCGGCGCGGTTTGACAGGGCGATGCGGTCGGCGGCCATAGGGTCGGCGAGTAGGCCCGCGATTGCATCGGCCATCCCCTCGGCATCGCCCGGCGCGTAGTTGGCGCCGTCCAGGCCTTCGTCCCGGCAGACATCGACGAAGTCACCGATGCGCGGGAAGACCGGCACGGTGCCGTAAGACGCCGTCTGGTGCAGCACGCCCGAGCTGCCGGTGGTCGCGCTGTAGTCGAAGACGCTGATCCGTCCTTGCGCGAAGAAGCCGGGGATGTCGTCTTCGGCCACGTAGCCGTGGAAGGTGATGCCGGGATCATCGGCGTAGGTCTCGGCAAGCGCGGCCAAGTAGCCGGGGGTGTTCGGGTGGTCAGAGCCGCCGATCACCAATTTCAGCCCGGCAAGACCCGCCTGGCCGCGCAGCAGGCGGAAGGCGTCGATCAGGGTTTCCAGCCGCTTGTAGGTGCCGAACTTGCCCATGGTCACGATCCGCAGCGGACGGTCGCGGCTGGGGACGAGGTCGCGCTGTTCGGTGTCGAAGGTGCCGTGCGGGACAAGAAGCACGGGGGCCTTCGGATGCCGGGCGGCCAGGTCCTGGCGGTAGCTTTCCAGTGTCACGGTAAGGTAGTTCGCCGCCAGAAGCGCGCGGGTGAAGACGGCCCCCCCCAGGCGGACCAGGCGCTGGCGCCAGACCTGGCCCTTCAGCTGGGTCTGGTCCAGGTCGACGCCGGTGATCAGGTTGTGCGCGATGACGCCCGAAGGCACGCCGGCCATACGTGCGGCCATCGGGGCCAGAAGGCCAAGGGCCGCGGTAAGCTCACGGTCGCCGAAGCTGGCCATCTGCAGGTTGAAGATCGCGCCATCGACCTTTTCGGCCTTCAGCGCCCGCACGATCCGCGGCGCGGCGAGGGGCGAGTTGAACGACCAGACCCGGCAGACGCGGACCTTCGGGCCAAGGTCCAGCTCGGCCGCTGCGTGGTCAAGGCGGTCGGCGATGACGACGACTTCGGACACATCCGCACTCGCGGCGAAGGCCTTGGCGAGATGCAGGCCGTATTCGTTGAGGGTCTGCCGCCCGGGCGGAAAGGCCGAAACAAGAGCGATGCGGCGGGGTGAGGCGAGAACGGACATGCGCAAGTTCCTAGGACTGGACAAGATGGAGGTCCCGAAACGGCGCTGTGCCCTGCCCAGTGCGGGGCTTGTATCCCCAGCCAAGCCCTTCAGCCGCCGCTTCGGTCCCAGCTGCCTTATGCGGGAAAGCGCTTTGGGAAGTCCCGGTCCCAAAAGGATAGGCCGGAGTCGATCAGTATAGCCCTGCCGTTCAGTCGTCTCCGGATGGCACACTAAAGCCCTCGGTCACCACGCGGGCCGCCGGTTTGGCCGCGCCGGTGCTGTCGTAAAGGCCGAACTCGGCTTGCAGGCGCTGCACCCAGGGAGAGTCGCCGACCGCAGCAACATCCGGGGCAGCAAAGTCGTGCAGCGTCCACACCAGGACCGCGTCGGCCGCTTCAAGCCGATGGAGGCGGTCCTGCAGCGTTCTGGCCTGCTTTGCGGGTGACCCGGGGAGGCCCGACGCCAGACCGTAAGAGCTTGTCCCGACTTCTGTCACCAGCACGGGCTTGCCCCCTGCCAGCCGCCGGACGCCAGCCAGTCGTTCGGCGGTCCCCGCGACATCGGCATAGTCATGGTAGGACACCGCGTCGAGGAGACCGGCCAGGTCGGGCGCCGCCTCCGCCGAAGACCAGCCGATGGTCAGCGGCAAATCCGGCGCAATCTCGCGCGACATCAGCGCCATGGTGGTAAGCCAGGCCTCGACCAGACCGCTACCATGGGCTTCGCGGTCAAGATCCGGTTCGTTCTTGAGATCGACGATCACAACGGAAGGTGATGCGGCAAGGACCGGCAGGACCCGGCGCAGGTAGGCCACGTCATCGGCCCAAAGTGCGGGCCGGTAGCCAGGCTTGAGGTCAAAGAGCGTGGGGATAACCTTGATTTGGCGGTCCTGGGCGAGAGAAAGGAAGGTACCAAGCTTCCCAAGGTTTGCAGCCCCATCGGTATCGGGGCCAAAGTCGCCCACCGGCAGGAAGATACGAACCGCATTGCCGCCAAGTCCTGCAACAAGATCCAGATCGGCAGCGATGATTCCGGCATCAAATTCGGGCCAGAAGCGCCGCCAGGGGGTTCTGGCCGGATAGTAGTTGACGCCGTTCAGCCGAGGCAGTTCCAGCAGCGGCCGAACGGGTGGCGTCAGCGGCTCACTTCCGGTGCGTTCGTGGCTGAAGACGCGCCAGCCGGTCGTTTCATTTGTCAGCGTGGTCCGGACGTCGTCCCGAGTCAGGTCAAGCTGGGCGAGTCGTCCGTCGCGCAGGGCGTAACGCACGGTGGTCGCTTTGGCTGACAGTTGGAAGACCGACCCGTCGAGATGCAGGAATTCAGGTCGCGCGGTCTCTTCCAGGACCACCATCCGGGTGCCGCCTTTCCAGGCCTCGTCAGCGGCCAGCTGGGCGCGGGACAAGGCGATGCCGGCGAAGTGGTCAGCCAAAAGCACGGTCTCGCCGCTATCCGAAGCGGCGGCGAAGGCGCTCCAGGCTTTCGTCAGTGCTGCGGCGATCAATTCCTCGTCGCCGCCTGTGACGCTGCGGACCAACGGGCGGACCGGGGTTGTCCATGTAACCGCGCCGGCGGGGCGTTCGACGACATCCAGCGCCTCGGACAGGTAGCGGTATTCCCGGCCGCGCTGCTGCGAGGCGGCAAAGGCCTCGGCGGCCATCCAAAGGACGACGGCGGCAAGGCCCAGAAAGCCCGCGACAGCAAGCGAGGGGATCAAGAGCCGCTTCATGGCTGGGGCTCCACCGTCGCGGGCGGCAGGGCCTCGCCGGACCGCCAGCCTGTGGTCAGGTCCATCGGGCCAAGCGGCGACAGAACGGAAAGACGCGTGACGGCAGCGGGGTCGGCGATGGGCAGCAACAGGCTGATCTCGCCATCTTGAACCCAGGCGTGATCAGAGACCGGCACACCATCAGCCAGATCGGCAGTGACAGTCACCTCGGCCCCATCGGCAAGCGCATAGCCATCCTTGGTCAGGAACGGCCCCAGGTTCAGGCGCAGTGCCCCGATTTCGGGCAGCCGCTCCAGCTCCAGCGCGGGCAGGCCCGCTGGGGCTGGGGTCGTGATAAGAACTCGCGCCGGGTGCGAAGAGTGGGCGCCAAGGGTCATCGTCGCCGAAGCGAGACCGGGAACGTCCCGGGCGATGAAGCGGATAAGGGCACTGTCCTGCAAGGTTAGCCCTTGCGCCAGGCTGTAACTGCCATCGGCATGCCGCAGAAGGACCGACGCACCCGTGCCCTGTGGCACCGGGTTGCCGTATTGGTCGGCAAGCGCGGCCGACCTGACTTCAAAGGCCGTGTCCGAGGTCACATTGGACAAAGGACCGGACAGGACCGGCCGGATCGAGGCGATGTCGGCAACGATCCCAAGCATGGCTTGCGGGCTTTGGCGCTGGCCTGCGGTCACGCCGACGAAGAGAGCTTCGGCCTTGCTCCGGGGCTGCAGGAGCAGGTCCGCGATGCCGCCAGTCGTCTCGGTGGCGGTGGACGCGCCGGAGATGGTGACAGAAGCCGCAGTGCCATCGGCCACCATATTGCCGACCCGGTCCACCACGATACCCACCACATGGCCAGGGTCCTTCCCGGCAACCAGGCTTTTCGGGCCAGCGAAGATCACCAGCCGGTCCGGCTCTTGCGGTGCGACAACGGTCGCATTGGGCCCAAGGGTCCAGCCCGCCCAGTCCCGGCGTTCCGGGGCGGAGGTAGCTGGATCGTAAAGCCCGAACGCGTCTGAGACGAGGGTTTCCGCCAACGCAGGGGCCGCCAGCAGGATGGTCGCAAGGACAAGCCCCAGGTCAGAACAGCGGGTCATGGGTCATACTCGTTGGAAGAATGCGAAGGTGGGAATAGCCCGTGGCCGGGTTCAGGGGGATCGTCCCGTCGGTCGCGCTGGGCAGCGCAAGGTCCGGCTCCTGCGCCCGACCGTTGGCAGTGATCGCCTCCCCCGGCACTTCGGCCACGACCGCAATGTCGCTGCCCAAGGGAAGAGCCAGACGAAATGGCGCACTTTGGCCGGGGTAGATGTTCGTCTCGACAAAACCCGTTTCCGCCCAAAGCGGGCGGTTGTCCGGGCCGTAGAGCAGGAGGTTGAGGCCCACGATGCTGGCAGTTTCGGTCCCAGTGTTGACCGCAAGTCCGGTCAGGATCAGCGCGTCGCCCTCGACCGTCGTGCGGATGCCGTTCAGCGCGATGCCTCGATAAAGGTCGCTGCCCGTGACCAGCGCGCGGGCGGTGACGGTGGCGGTCCGGGGCGGTTCGGCAAACTCGGGCGGCAGGAACAGGGTCGGGTCGTATTCGCCATCGGCGCGGGCGTCCTGCAGCGACAGCACGCCTTCAAAGTCGATGCGGAAACCGGCCGTTTCGGCTGCCAGCAGTCGGTGCGCGTTCACGAGGCCAGCGGTTTCCTGGCCAATCTGGGTGTCTTCGTCGAAGAGGCTGGCCTCAAGCGTGATATGCGCGGGATCGGCGTCCGCGTTGGTTACCTTTCCCACCACCGCAAACCGGTCGCCGTGACGGACCAGCCGCGCGCCCGATGTCGCAATGCGCGGTCGGTCGAGGCGGTCACGGTGCAGATCGGTCTCGGGCCGGGGCTGGCGACGGCCCACGACGTTCAGGTCCAGCGTTTCCTGCCTTTGCAACAAAAGCGGCGTCTGTACCGGGCGCAGCACCGTGGGTGCCACGTACCAGATGCCGTCGCGCAGGACGGTGCGGACGGTCAGTTCCTGCCGGTGCTGGTCCAGCGGGGTGAGCCAGTCCAGCGCCACGGCAAAATCGGCAATGGCCCCGTCCTGACGCAGCGGCGTGATCGACACTCCAGCAAGCTTGCCGTAGGACGCGACCAGCCCTCCCGTCCAGCGCCAGGCGAACTGCGCATCCTCGAACCGGCCGCGGGTTTCCGGGTCCAGCCGTTCAAAGGCGGCCTCATGACGGCGAAAGTCGAGATCGTTGAAATAGGCGGTGATGACCTGGTCAGGGGTTTCAGGCTGCATAAACCGTTGATGTACGTTCCAGGCCGTCCCGGTGGCCCCGACCACCACAAGAACAGCCAGACCAAGCACGATCTGTCGCATCCGGGCGGGATTGCTGAACCCGGCTTCCACCAGGATGACGGGCCGGAACTCGCCCGGGCGGGCACCGAAAGTCCGCTGCAGGGCCGATCCCAGGAAGACCAACGCCGCGAGAACCAGGGCGAGTGGCGGCAGCACGCCCCACATCAGCGCATGCAAAGGCGGGATATCGCGGCGGGGCAGCACCATGAGCAAGGGCGGGATGTCGGGCTTTTCCCAGACGACGATGCCGTTGCCCAGCCGGTTCAACCTTGTCCAGCCGGTGAAGTGCAACAGCGGGTCGTAAAAGGCGTCGTTCGAGAAGACGTATTTAAGATTGTAGCGCTCGGCATTCACCAGAAACTGCCGCAAGGACCCAAGGCCGGGCACGCCCAGGTACTTGGCGTTCTCCAGCCGCTCGACCGAAAAGCGCGTAAGGTCGGGCAGACGGCGCGCCGAATGGTAGTTGCCATCGACCGACAGAGCGGTCGTCTGGGACGAGAGGTAGGCGAACTGGTCGCCAAACCCCAGCGTGAGGTAGCGCCAGCGTTCGTGTTCGTCTTCGGCCATGAAGCGGACGATGGGGGTGGGGTCGACGAAATTAGGCTGGGTCGGCTGGATGCGGGGCAAGATGGCGGGCAGGACGGCCATCGCTGTCATTGCGCCAAAGATAGCGCCCATCAGCAGGCGATGCGTGCCATTGCCAAAGGCTTGCACGACAACCTGCCGCGTGCGACCGTGCAGAAGACCGTCGAGCATCAGGCCCAGGAAGGGCAGGATCAGGATCGTCGCCCAGAACGTGAAGCGGTCCAGTGTCAGGATGTCGAAGGCACCCCGCAGGATCGCCCGGGGCAATGGCGTCGTGCCGCCCGTCCCCAGAAGCACGCAAAGCATCAGCGACAGCCCCAGGGGCCAAAGCCGAGTCGTGGCGGTCTTGTAGATCGCATAGGGCAAGAACAGGATCGCGACCCCCCAGGGGATCGCAAAGAAGACGACACCAAGGTCGAGGCGTTCCAGAAAGCTTTCCCGGCTGCCGTGCGGGATCGACACTTGGGTGATCGGGTCGGTCACCGACCAGTACCAGTAGGGAAACACAGTCAGCACGATCGCGCCAGCCATTAGCACGGCCAGTACCGCGCCCCGTGCAAGCGGCGCGGCAAAGCGCCACAAAGCGTAAAGCAGTGACTTTCCGTCCGCGGGGCGGATCTCGGCCACAGCCTTCAGCGCATGAAGCCCCAGAGGCAGGATGAACAGCACGCCGCCAAAGATCGTCGTGACATGATGTGCGGCAGTGGTCGCGGCGGCGAAGATGACGGCGGCAAGACAACTAAACCAACCACCATAGACGATCCACCGGTAAACGTAAGGCAGCCCGTTCAGGAAGATCCCAAGCGAGCAGATTGTCGGCAACTGACCGAAGAGATGCACGGTTTCGGAAATGGACGAGGCCAGCACCGCCGCAAGTGCCGCATATCCCGCTGCCCGGGGCGGAACCCAGAGCAGGGCAAAGCGGAAGACCCCGGTCACCAGAAGCAAAAGCCCGCCCAGCTGGACCACCACAAAGGCCGCGCGCAGGGGCATGAACGTCATCAGCGCCGCCATCGCCATATGCGTGCCCGGCGGGTAGGACGTCACCGAAAAGCCGGTGTACCAGCGCGGTTCCCAGGTGTCGAACCAGCTGCGGTGGTAGTGGTCGGCAAAGAACATGTGGATGAAGGCGTCATAGGTATTGCCATGGGTAAAGGGCAAGAGCCCGCCGTGGAACAGGGCCGTCGCCGAAAGCGCGACCAGAAGCAGCCGCAAGCCGGCGCTGTCTTCTGCGGGATCTACCGGGGGCAAGGCGTGGCTTGTTGTGTTCATGGGAATGTCCAACCTCACCCCGGCCCCTAAGACCGGGTCGGAAGGCCAAGGACGTTTCTTCCGGGTCAGATCAGGTTCATTTCCCGCGCCAGCATCGCGGCGTGGGTGCGGTTCTTCGCGTTCAGCTTGCGGCTGAGCGTCTTCACATGCAGCTTGATCGTGACCTCCTGCAAGTCCAGGTCTCGCGCGATTTCCTTGTTCGACTTGCCTTCGCAAAGCCCCCGAAGCACATCCGTTTCACGCTGGCTAAGGTTGCCGGCAGCAGTATCGGCCTGCTGCATGAAATTGAACGGCGCATAGATCTCGCCCGCCGCCATGAACTTGACGGCGCTAACCATAGACCGCGACGACATGGTTTTCGGCACATAACCTGCGGCGCCGGCACGAATGGCCTGTTCGGCCACAGCGCGAGAGGCATTGCCGGATATCAGCGCGACCGGCCGACGGTCATTGGCTGCAATCATGCGGGTCAGCCCATCCAGCCCGTTCATCCCCGGCATGTTGTAGTCCAGAAGAACCAGGTCGAAGCTGCCACTTTCATCCGTTGCGTGGACAGCAGCATCCAGCGTCGGCACGGTCACCACTTCGATGATGCCCTCGCTTTTCAGGAAAGCCGCAATCGCTTCACGTACCAGATCGTGATCGTCCGCAATCAGAACTCGCATGGCGACAGCTTTCGGGACTTCCGATACAACCGTCAATGGAAAAGATCTAAGAACGTTCTGGGCTTGCATCGGTTCCAACTCCTACCACTCCAACCTCCGCTGCGTTCGCGCTGCGGCACTATGAATTCGGTTATAGCCGAAGGGATCGGGCAGCGTCGCGACACCATTGGTCGTGTTAACCGACGCAGAAGAGCGTTGGGCATATACGAAAGGATAGTAGCCTATGCCGATGCGTGGGTGACCGAAAGCGTCGCCTATGCGAAAGGGTGCGTGTCGTTCGAAATGAAGGTGGAGTACCAATGATGTTGATCAGACGTATCCTCGCGCCGCTGGCTTGCGCGCTCTTTGTCATGTCCCCGGCACTGGCCGATGACCTCCCAGCCCCGACGGGCGAGGTCGTGCTGACCGTGACCGGCAAGATCGCCGTGACGAACCAGGATGGCGTTGCGGCTTTCGATCTCGACATGCTGAAGGCGATCGGGGAAGTCACGTTCAAGACGTCGACCCCCTGGACCGAAGGGGAGCAAACCTTCACCGGGGTGCCGCTGAATGCGCTTTTGCAGACGGTCGGGGTGACCAACGGGACGCTGACCGCAAAGGCGATCAACGACTATGCCGTCGAAATTCCCGTTTCCGATGCCGTCGTCGACGGTCCGATCCTTGCGTATCTCCAGAACGGAAATCCGATGTCGGTCCGCGAGAAGGGCCCACTTTGGGTCGTCTATCCCTACGACTCGAAAGATGACTACCAGGCCGAAGTGATCTACTCGCGCAGCATCTGGCAGTTGAGCCGCATTGACGTCACTACCGAATGACAGGCTTCGGGAACACAGATCCGGGACGACATGACGCAAAGCGGCCCTAAAGCGGAGAGAAGCAATCATCGGGTGCAGGTGCTGCCCGCCATCGTCGCGCTTGCCGCCCTTGTCGGGCTGGCCCTGTGCACCATTGCGATCACTGTCCTTGCCAACGGGATCTGGCGAGAAGTCGACGCACTGGCGGCGGCCAACTCGGACACCACGCAATGGTCGCTGGCCCAGACCGAGGTCGAGCTTCTGACCCTGCAGGTCGCGATCCACGAATCCGAACACGCGGGCCTGTCGGACCTGAAGGAAATCCGCAAGCGTTTCGACATCCTTTACAGCCGCGTTCAACTGCTGGGAGAAGGGCGCCAGTTCGCCGACCTAAGGGCAGATGCCAATGTGGCAGACAAGCTTGCCGCAGTCGGCAAGGTGCTTGATCGCCATATCCCCACGATGGATGGCCCGGATGCTGTCCTTCTGGCGGCGCTTCCCGAAATCGAGGCCGACCTGAATGGGCTAAGGTCGGACGTGCGTGACTTCTCATTGCTCGGCGTGCGGCTCTTTGCGTCCGAATCCGATGCCAAGCGCCAATCCCTGGCGGATTTGCTGGCACGTATCGGTTATCTCACGCTTGCCCTGGTGCTGGCGCTTCTGTCGGGCATCGCGATCCTGATGGCCATGTTCCGCCGCAGCATACGTGCCGAACACGCGGCGGGCGACGCGCGCAATCGACTGGAAGAGGTGATCTCCACCTCGTTCGACGCCATTCTTGCCGCGGATATCGATGGACGGCTGATCGAGTACAACGGCGCAGCCGAGCGGATTTTCGGCTATGCCCGTGACGAGGCCATCGGCCACGACATGGCCGATCTGATCATTCCCGACCATCTGAAGCAGGCGCATGCGACCGGGATGCAGCGCTATCGCGACACCAAGGAACGTCGTGTCGTCGGGATGGGCCTGATCCGACTGGAAGCCTTGCGTAGGGATGGAACCATCTTCCCGGTTGAAATGTCCCTGTCCTCGGCGACCCATGACGGCAAAGAGATCTTTGTGTCCTACCTGCGCGACATCTCGGACCGGGTTGCCGCCGAACAAGAGTTGATCCTGGCCCGCGACAGTGCGGTCTCGGGCGAGCGCGCGAAGGCAAAGCTTCTGGCGGTCATGAGCCATGAGATGCGCACTCCGCTGAACGGGATCCTTGGCACGATCGAGCTTCTGAAGGAGTCCAAGCTGACGGCGCAGCAGGCACGCTACATCGCGGCGATGAACACCTCTGCGGGGCTGTTGCTGCATCATGTCAACGGGGTTCTCAGCATGTCGCGGGCCGAGGCAGGCCAACTTGACTTGCGCGTGACCGAAATCAATCCGTCCACCCTCTTGCACGAGCTGGTGGAAAGTCAGCGTCCCGTGATCGAGGCACACGGCAACCGGATCCTTTGCGACACTTCGGCAGCCCCGGATTTGATCTGGGTCGATGCCTTGCGGCTGCGGCAGGTCATCCTGAATCTGGTCGGCAATGCCAACAAGTTCACGCGCCGCGGCGAAATCCGACTTGAGTGCGACGTCATCCCTGACAGCCATCAGGTAGAATTCAGGGTGACAGACACGGGCATCGGCATTCCGGAAGAAGAGCTTGAGAGCATCTTCGAAGAGTTCCGCACCCTTGACAGCAGCTATGGCCGCCAGGCGGAAGGGACTGGTCTTGGGCTGGCCATCTCACGCCGGCTTGTCCGGGCCATGGGGGGCGAGATCGGCGTCGACAGCGAACCGGGTGAGGGTAGCCTTTTCTGGGTCCGCTTGCCGATCGGACAACCCCAGCAACTGGAACGGAAGGCGACCGGTACTGCCAAACGAAAGCTGGTAACCGAAAAAGAAGCTGCGCCAGACCGCCAGCTGCATGTTCTTCTGGTTGAGGATAACCAGATCAACCGTCTGGTGGCCCGGGACATGCTGCAGAAATGCGGCCACACCGTTCTTGAAGCCCACGACGGTCGCGAAGGCGTGCGCTTTGCCAGCAACCAGGTGTTCGATTTGATCCTGATGGACATCAGCATGCCCGAGCTGGACGGCATCGCCGCCACCAGCATCATTCGCGATACCGACGGACCGAACCGGATGACGCCAATAATCGCCTTGACGGCCCACGCTTTGCCGGAAGATGCGGCGCGCTTCCATGCGGCCGGCATCACCAGCACCCTTCTGAAACCGCTCTCCTTTGCTACCCTGAAACATGCACTGACCGCTGCCGCCAGCCGACCGTCCGACCCGGTGAGGCACGAGGCAGAGCCACAAATGGTGGCGGTCCATGCCGGGCTTGTCGAGCAACTTGGCCCAGACCAGGCCTGTGCATTGCTTGAAGCATTCCGCCTTGAGGCAGAGCAGTTCGTCGCACGCGCGCTTGCACCGGACTGGGACAGCGAACCCTTGTCAGTCCGGGCCGATGAAGTCCACAAACTGGCAGGATCGGCAGCAGTTCTGGGCGCCGCAGAGCTACGGGCCTGTCTGAAAGAGCTTGAGCTCGACTACCGTCGCGGCCGAGCGGAGGCTGCAGGGAAAAACATAGCGGATCTTCACGCTATATGGGACCGGACCCGAAACGAAATAGCCGCATGTTTGCCCGACGCACCCTCCTTTGAGGACAACGTGAGGGCTCCTCACCCGAAGGTCTGATCGGTCTGCTGAACGGAAAGCACAGCAAGACGATGGTTTGCCTGCTTCTGCTGGCGAACTGGTAAACTACGTAGCCTCTCACCGTTCCGTGCACGGCCGCCCGGGCCGCGGCGACCGTTTTGGGTTCAACGAACTCAGCCCGCCTGTTCTACATAAGCCGTGCATCAATAGGGTCGTTACTGAAACCTAAGACACACGTCATTGCGGCTTGAATTTGCTGGTTTTGCCTTCGCGTGGCAAAGGTCCGCTTTCCGCCCAAAGCTGACTTCGCGCGCGCGATTGGCTCATCAAGAAAAGCAGTCAACCGGCGTGTCTGCCTTAGTCGAGATGCGTCCCTTCGCAAGGTTCCTCTCAATCAGCGTGATCTCAGGCCGAAAGGGTCCAAAAGTGAGTGGTCGTGCTGTCCGTGTCGCAACACAAACCAGAAGGATCATTTCCTAAATCTGCATCGCATTCGCCGAAATGAGCCCGGCTCTAAAATGCCACAGAAAGAGGGCCTCGGACTGGACATCTGCCGTGTCAATCCGAAACGAACAACCGTTCAGACCATTTAACATACCGACACTAATGCATATTTATTATGCTCCCCACAGCAAGCCTTCCCGTAGCTCTGCTTGCCAAGCCGACACATTGCGAAACCCACGTCAAATTTCGCTCCTTGTAGAAAAAATCCCTGCGTGGGAAAATGGCGGGCTAGGGTAAAGGGGTTCGGCCAGAGATTTGCCCACCCCCCCTCTGTCAGCTGTCCCATGGCGTCTCGTCCGGCAGTGCCGGCGCCAAGGTCAGGCGGTCCAGTGATCCTTGCGCGGTCAGTGTCTCGGCAAGCCATGCGAGGGCCTTGCGCCACCTGGTCCACGCGGCATGGGCAGCAGCGATGCGGTCAGCCGTGGCCGTGTACGTGACCCGGCAACACAACACCGGGAACTCACGAACCCGGCCGCGCGCCTCAACCCTCTCATGCCCGATCACCTCGGCCACGGCCTGTGGCCCGTGCTGGTTCTCAGCACGCCAACCGATCGGGATGCACCGTGCCTTCAGGGCGCGGCCCCAGTCCTCGGCCTGCCCGGCCCGCGCCAACTCGGCAACCCGCAGCGCCATGCCGCGCCCGCCGAGATCCTGCGGCAGCTTGGCCAGGACCGCCGCGATGATGTCGGCATCGTGGGCAGGCAGGCTGCGACCGCCTCCGTCAATTTTGCACCCCAAGGCGCCGCGCCGCATGACTGTGTAAAGCGGCGATGTTTCGTGGATGTCCCGGTCTGGCACGTCGCCGAAGTCCAGCCGCGCCCGTTCCGAAGCGAAGGCCCACTCGACCGCCTGGCGGATGGTCAGGGTTCTGCGCAGCGTCCCGCTCATACCCAGACCCCGATCCGGCTAAGTTGCTCGGCGGTGACAAGGCCAAGCCGCACCATTTCTCTGCCTTCTGCGGGCTTCAGGGCAGTCGGCGCGACGTGGACCCCTTCTCTGATCTTCCTCGCAAACATCTCTAGGTTCGTCTCCTCGCGCGCTTGCGTACACGCGGAAGATTCTTTTGGATTCAGTGAAGGTTTGGGGGCACCTCCTGCCCCAGCCTCCGGCACCTCCTGCCCCCCCTTTCGACCTCTCTTGCCAGGGGGCATTTCCTGCCGGGGGGCATTTCCTGCCGGGTTGGGAATTACGGTGTAGAGGTTAGATCCACCTCGCCCAGCACCCACCCTGACGATGAGAAAGCCACCGGCTTCGAGGGCGCGAATGTTCTTTCGGACTGCCCGCTCACTGAGGCCCGTTTTGGAGCAGGTCTTCGCAATTGAGGGGTAGCACATGCCTTCGTCGTTAGCGTTATCTGCCAACGACAGCATTACAAGACGCGCGGTCGGCCCAAGTGTCTCGTTCTTGAAAACACTGACCATCAGTTCAATGCTCATTGAGGTTGACCGATCAGGCGGATTTCTTGGTGGGCGCGGCGACTTCCTGTGCCAGGAGCCAGGCCTCGATCGCAGCGGGGCGGTAGAACACTTTGCGACCGATCTTGATGTATGGCGCGCCAGAGCGAAGCGCGCGCTCGCGCTGGACAGTGCGGAGCGACACCCCGCGCTGCAGGGCGTATTCATCTTCGGTGAGAAGGTCTTTGAGTGTCATCGCGTCACCTTCGGTTGCGGACAGGTGTCGCTAGATTTGCTTGAATGGCGAAGCTAAAGCGTCCCTTGGTCAGCCACTATTTTCAGCCCGACCGGTGGACTTCTGACTTTCCCGTACCCATGCCCGGAAGGCAGAAACGGGCTTGGGATCTTCCATCCCACATTCGCGCATTACGTCGGTTAGGAACTTTGCAAAGGGTGAGGCCTCATTCAGATCCTTCACCGGCGGTTCTCTTCCCGTGCAGAATTTCCATACATGCCTGCACCCTTGCACGGCGCCTATCGCCCGCCCATCAACTTGCGACAAGGTTCGCTTAGAGTAAGGGTCGCGGCTGATCTCATCGACCTTAACCGCAATGGCCATCCTGATCGCCCCAAATCGATCGGCCAGGCGTTCCAGCGCCCGCAGGTCAGGCGCACCCGTCTGATCAACGTACGCAATTGTCGCATCGTCATCTTTGCCGCGGCTTGAGCCAATCAAAATCGCCACCCTCAGATGATCCAATGTGCCCTCCGGCGCATCTGACAACTTAAGCGCAACACCCAAATTCAGAAGCGCCCTGTCCACTTTTTCGAGGGCCGCAGTAACTCTCGGACGGTCTATGAACCTGCTTTCAAGGGCGAGCTGCGATTCAATCCAGTCTGCGCAGAAGTCGGCATCTTGATCGGTCAAGTCGAATCGCTGCGCGACGAGGGTCTTGAGCTTCGACCGCATGTCCTTTGAGGCTGAAACCGGACTCATCCCCGCGCCCCCAGATGCACCACGTTGCCAGCTTCGGCCTGATCAGGATCCTTTCCGGCAGTGATCGACAGAAGGCGTGCTTCCCAAGCCTCTAGGGCGGCGCGGCGCTCGGCCTCGAATCCGTGCTGATCATAGACCGCAACGATCCCGGTCTTGACGTGACCAATGGTCAGTTCGGCAATGTCCGGGCGGACGCGGCAGGCGCTCAAGCCGGTGCGCATGGTACGGCGCAGGTCGTGCGGGGTCCATCGGCCCCAGGGTGGCACGTCCTTGGCCCCCAACGCCCCTGCCATGCGGTCAACGGCCCGCGCGAGGGCGGCGTTGCTTATGGCCTTGCCGGGCCATGCCTCGAAGATATGGCCAGACGGGGCGACGGTGCGCCGATCCGCAAGGCGGGCGACCTCGGCCCTGGCCGCTTCGATGATGGCCAGCGCTGTCTTGGTCAGGTGAATCGTATGGGCCGTGTCTGTCTTCCCGCGCCTCGCCGCCGGTATCGTCCAAGTCGTGCCTGCCAGCTCGTCCTGGTGCATCCCCGCGACCTCCCCCGGCCGCTGGCCAGTGACCAGCACCAGCTTGAGGGCAAGGGCCGTCAGGCGGTGTAGGCCGCATGTCTCGACCGCAGACCAGAAGGCGCGGATTTCGTCGGGGTCCAGCACCCGCGCGCGGGCCACCTGGCGCAGCGGGTCGCGCTTGCCCTTGACCGTGATGGACGACGGTTTGAGACCGGCCAGCGGGTTCGCAGGGATGAAGTCGCGGTCAACCGCATAGTCCAGCATCTTGCGGCTGTAGACCAGAAGGTGCCCGGCTTGCCGAGGCGCTGAATCGGCCTTGGCCTCAATGACTTCGATCACGTGGCGGCGCCGGATGTCGGACACCTTGCGGGGGCCAAGCGCCTTCACCAGCTCGCCCTCGATCAGGGACCGGATCGCCTTTTCGGACTTTAGGCCGGTCGCATGGCGGTCCAGCCATTCCCCGGCAAGCTCCTTGATGGTAGGCTCTGCCTTCCGCCGGCGTTTTTCTTCTAGAGGGTCACCGCCCGACTGTATCTGTTGGAAGAGTCGCCGCGCCTCGATCCGGGCCTGTTCAAGCCCCCACGCTGGCCAGTCGCCTATCGTCTTGTGCTTACGCCGCCCATCGACCGTGTAGCGCAGAATGAATACCTTGGTTCCGGGCGAGGATATCCGAAGACCGAAACCCCGCGGTGCGTCCCGGTGATCATCGAACACCAGCCGATAGCCCGTCGCAGGCCCTTCGGCCTTCGCGATGTTCCCTGACCTTCCGTCCACCAGTGTTGGCATTCCGCACTCTGTTACCTAATCTGTTACCGCCTGTATCCGTAGCGACTGGCAACGTATGTCACAAACTGTCATTTGGGCCTAGGTTTTTGTCAAGTCTTGACAGCTGCTTAGAAGGCGCCCCGCGCAAATCTGTTACCGTTTCAATGGGTTAGAAGTCGCTTGGAAACCGGCTGTTAATCAATTGGTCGTAGGTTCGATCCCTACCGCCGGAGCCAAAAATCTATGCAAATTCAATATGTTGACGCCTCACTAGTCAGGAAAGCACCGGCTTGCCGTTTGCCGGGGGAACACTGGGGGAACAGCCGATTCACTAGGCTGGCCGCGCTGCAACCAGCTCTTGCTCTGTCATCTCGTAGCCCGCTTCTTCGGCAATGCCAGACACGGGGCAACTTTCGCTCTTAGGAGATCACTTCTCGGGCTGTCGCTGCGGCAATCGCTTTTGCCTGACGAGAGACGAGTTCACCCAAGGCTGAGAGACGGTTTTGTCAGTGACCGCTTTCAGCCCTTCGTGTCCTCGCGGTCGCTTTCGGCCCTTAGCGGACGGTCGAGTTGGTGACGTCGAAGCACCTTCGCATCGCAAGACCGGACGTTCGCGGCCAGGCAGATAATCTCTTGGCTCGTCTTGAAGCAGCCGAAAGCGGAGCGTCTCATTATGCCGCGGGGCCAACTGGCCTGCTGCTCCCGTGACAACGAAAGTTCCTCTGACAACACCGGCGGGGCCAATTTGTGAAACTGTACCGAGTGGAATTGACAAACAATCATGAGGGCAGTTACCTGCCTCGGATGGTTCCCGAAGCCAAGGGATGAAAAGGGAACACGGTGAGGATTACCCATCAGGGGCCGAATCCGTGGCTGCCCCCGCAACTGTGAGCGGCGAGTATCCGGTCAAATGCCACTTGCTGCCCCGATCCACAGGGGAAAACAGTTGGGAAGGCGACCGGAGAGCAACGACCCGCAAGTCAGGAGACCTGCCATCGCTCTTGTGCTGCAAGCCGTCCGGGGCGGGGTGTCCTTGGGTCTTTCGATAGCAGCGCGTCCGATGTGGAAGGATAGCACATGCATATCATGGAGGGCTTTCTGCCCTTGTCCCATGCCTTAGGCTGGACCGTCGCCTCAGCCCCGTTCGTCGCTTTAGGCGTCGGACGTATTCGCAGGATCCTGCGGGACAAACCGGAGGCGCGTCTGACACTTGCGGCATCTGGCGCTTTCGCCTTCGTTCTGTCGGCACTTAAGATACCCTCGGTGACAGGGTCTTGTTCGCACCCAACAGGAACCGGTCTGGGGGCTATCGTCTTCGGCCCTTCGATCATGGCAGTGCTCGGGGTGCTTGTACTGTTGTTCCAGGCGCTCTTGCTGGCGCATGGCGGGTTGACGACGCTCGGCGCGAATGCCTTTTCCATGGCAATCGTTGGGCCGTGGGTTGCATACGGCGTATGGAAACTGGCTGGTCGCGCAGGGTGTTCCTTTGCGCTGTCGGTATTCTTGGCTGCTTCTTTGGGAGACCTTGCGACCTACGTTTTCACTTCGCTGCAACTGGCACTCGCATATCCCGATCCAATCTCGGGGTTTGTCGGCGCTTCGCTCAAGTTCTTGGGCATCTTTGCCATTACCCAGGTCCCGCTTGCTATTGCCGAAGGCCTGCTGACCGTGGTCGTGATCGAGGCGCTTTCGGGCAAGACCCGTGATCAGGACCGGGTGTCCTTCTTGGCTGGAGGAAGCAAATGATGTCGAAGCGATCTGCCCTTATGCTGTTGGGCGTAGCCCTCATTATCATGCTTCCTCTCCTTAAGGGTGGTGAGTTCAGTGGAGCCGATAGCGAGGCTGCGGCGCTGGTCGAGAAGACCGAAGGCTTTGCCACTTGGTTCGATCCGGTCTGGGAGCCGCCAAGTGGTGAGATCGAAAGCCTGTTCTTTTCGTTGCAGGCGGCCCTAGGGGCTTTAGTAATCGGCTATGCAATCGGCCGGGCGCATGGCCGCCGTAGCTCTGAAGATACAAGCGACATCACTACTTCGCGTCGATCCTGACATGTCGATTAGCACGCTCGACCGCGCCGCCAGCCTGAACCGCTGGCGGCACCGGGCCTTGGGAGAAAAGGCACTGATCGGACTGGGTTTTCTTGCGCTCGCAGTCACGCTTCCGCCTTGGCCGAGTTCCGCCTTGGTTGGCCTTTCCGTGACGGCCTTTGCCTTGATTGGCGCGCGCGTGCCATTGCGGCTGTGGGTGTCTACTGCTGCTTTTCCCATCGGGTTTCTTGCCAGCGGCGCACTCATGGTAACGCTTCAACTGAGCAGCGAAGGCCTAGGAATTTCGGCGATCGGAGCAGATCGTGCGTTGGCCTTGTGCATGCGTGCTATGGCCGCAACGTTCTGCCTGATGTTCCTCGCTTTGACTACGCCTGCCGCCGGTCTGATTGGTGGACTTAGGCGGCTTGGTGTTCCGGCGGAAATAGTGGAACTGGCGCTTCTGATCTACCGCTTTGTGTTTCTGCTGGCAGATGAAGCGATGGCGATGACGCAGGCACAACGGGCGCGGCTAGGCCACTCCACACACAGGGGCCGGTTGCGCTCGACTGGGATGGTGATCGCAAACCTTTTGCCACGCGCAATGGCGCGGGCGGGCCGCCTGGAAAAGGGGCTGGCGGCACGAGGCTGGCACAGCGAAATGCGGGTCTTGTCGCCGCGCGTCCCTATATCGTACTCGATGGTGGCACTGGTACTAGCGGTGCAAAGTGCAATCATTTTGACCGGACTGCTGGTGTGACTGTGGTCCTTTCGGTCAATCGTCTGCACTATGCCTATCCGGGCGGCATTGCGGCCTTGCATGATCTGCACCTTGAGGTGCCGGCAGGGCGCAAACTCGCCATTTTGGGCCCGAACGGTGCGGGCAAGTCGACGTTGCTACTGCATCTGAATGGATCATTCCGGCCGGACCAGGGTACCGTGTTTCTCGCAGACCAACCCGGCGACTATACGCGCCGAGGGCTCAATGGCTGGCGAAGTCACGTAGCGTTGGTATTGCAGGACCCTGATGACCAAATCTTTGCCGCGACCGTAGCTGAGGACGTGTCTTTCGGCCCGCTCAACCAAGGTCTGAGCGAGGCTGACACAACGTTGCGGGTTCAAAGTGCGCTTGCCGCACTCGGAATTGCTGATCTTGCGGACCGACCAACGCATATGCTTTCGGGCGGTCAGAAGAAGCGTGTCGCCATTGCAGGGGCCGTAGCGATGCAGCCCGATGTCCTGCTGTTGGACGAGCCCACCGCGGGGTTGGACCGCGAGGGGGCAGATCAAGTGATCGCCCTGCTGCTTCAGCTTGCCGAACAGGGCATGACACTGGTCTTTTCGACACATGACATCGACCTCGCCTTTGCGCTGGCCGACGATGTGGCTCTATTTCAGGGCGGCACTGTGCTGGCTCAGGGTCGTGCGCATGACGTCTTGGCTGATCGAGAACTCTTGTCTCTCGCTGGACTGCGTCCGCCCGTACTGATTGATCTGTGGCTTCGAGCGAAGGCATGTGGATTTTGCCCCGACGGCGCCCCATTGCCGCAGACCCCCGACGCTTTCCTGTCACTTCTTGCTCGGCAGCAACCAGTAGGTTGAGCCTTCAAATTCCTCAGAAGGCTGATGTCGATCGGATGGCAGGATGCTAGCCCGCTGCGTTTCTGAGCGTTCTAGGCTCGACACGCTCGAAAATGTAGCTCTTCGCAGCCGTCCTGAGAAAAGTTCGGGAAGTTCTCAAGTTTCTCGCTCGCGCTCAATCTATGTTTCGACTCCATCAAACTTGGGGGGCTCTTCATGAACCGATTTTCGTTCACCGTCGTTTTTCTCCTGCTGGCGAGTCCGGCGAGCGCACACTTGAATCCGGAGGAACACGGCTCGTTCTTCGCAGGGGCATCGCATCCCTGGTTTGGCATAGACCATATCGCAGCTATGGTTGCCGTTGGTCTCTGGGCTGTGGCGCTCGGCGGGAGTGCTGTATGGAAGCTTCCCGCAACGTTTATATCTTCGATGGTATTGGGCTTCTCCCTGGCACTGTCTGGTATTGCCTTGCCGTTCGTAGAACCGTTGATCGTGGCCTCAGTTATCGTCCTCGGGTTACTCATAGCAACTGCAACAAAGATGCACCTTGGCGTCTGCGCGGGTCTCGTCGGTGTATTTGGACTGTCTCACGGCCATGCACATGGCGGGGAACTTGGCGCCGCAGGCGCCACAGCTTTTGGAATTGGCTTCGTTGCCTCAACCGCGGTCTTACACTCACTTGGCGTTGGCCTCGCATCACTGGTATTGCGGAAACTAAGGTCTTCGAATGCCGTTAGACTACTGGGAGCCTACACAACGCTGGTAGGCTCATGGTTGGTGATAACTGGTTGACGCTGTCCAATCCTGCACTGAAAATCCGGTTTCCGCCCATAGTGACTGAGTAAATGATTTAGGCGAGAACCGCGCCACAACGCACGTAGTCCCGTAACCTTCGGCGCCTAGCCTGCCAATCTATCGTCACGGCACGGGGCTTTTCGTCGACAGTTCGCCGGTCAAGTTGACTCGCTCGAAGTCCGAGACCAGCAAGGTGATCTGCACCTGCCACGGACCCGGTGTCGGCAAAGTCACCGGTGGGGCTTCCCACTCTCCCGGGCCGGTGCGGGTGGCGATGGTGGACAGCGGGCCGATCCCGGCCACCTTGTCCGTCAGGCTGACGGTGACTTCCTTCGGGTCGAATGGCAAGAAGTCGCCGTCAGCAATCGACAGAATAAAGCCAGTCTGTCCGGGGATCGCCGCAGTGGCGGTCAGGTCGACCATCGCCTGGTCGGTGTGGATGTGGATCGACAGCGGCTCGGGCAAGGGCGCGGCCGCGGCTGCGGGTGGGGGCGCCAGCCGGAAGCCCATCGCAAGCACCAGGACCAGAAGGCCCAGGGTCGCCTCGATGACGACAGTTCGGCGAACTGAAGCCGTTTCCCCTCGGCCAAGCCGTGGCATGGCGCGGAAACGGTGCCACAGGGCGAAGGCCAACATGGCCGCGACCAGGGCCAGTTTCACGGCCAGAAGCCGCGCCCATTCGGAGGACAGGACGTCGGGGCTGCCCCAGTGGAGGAGCGCCAGTCCTGACCCCGATCCAAGCATGACGACGACGGCGGGCAAGGCGACGGAGGAGAAGCGGCCGAGGATCGCCAGTCGATCCTGCCCGCGCAGTGCCACGGCCAGTGGGACGAGGCCGCCGACCCAGACGATGATCGCCCCAGTATGGAGCGCGGTGAGAACGGGTGCAATTCGGCCCGGGGCGGAAAGGGCGTGACCCGACACCGCGAAGGACAATGCTGCCAGCCCCAGACCCGCCGCCGCCGCCAGACGCGATCCGGCCTGCAAGGCCCCGAAAACCAGCGGAGCCGCCAGTGCGGCCAGGATGACCGTGAAAAGCACCGGGCTTTGCAGTCCGGCCTTTATTGCGGCGGGTGACAGAGCGGCGCCCAAGCCCAGACCCAAACGCTCTGCGCCCTCGACGGCGATCCAGACCAGGCCAAGCGGCAGGACCAGTCCCGCTGCCAGCGATGGCACCCGGGCAAAGCCAGCGGACAAGGGAGTGACCGTGTGGTGGAACACCGCCGCCCCAGTCGCGAGAACGAGGGCGAAGACGAAGGCCGCGCGTGCCAGGACCGAGGGGAGTGACCCAGGCTCGGGCTGCGCCTCGGCCTTTGAGCCGGTGACTTCACCGACAGAGAACACCAGCGACCCGCCGACGGGATGCCCGTCCGCCGAGGCCACGCGCCACCGCAGGACATAGGTGCCGCGGCCGCCCTCGGGCGGTGGTTGGGCGGACAGCGTGTCAGAACCCGCAGTGCCGGTCGTCTGGTGTGTGCTGCCGTCAGGCAGGCGCCATTCCAGTACCAGCACCCCGATCTGTTCGGAAAACTTTAGAGTGACCGCGGTTGGCAAAGCCGCAAGCAGGGCATCCTGTGCCGGGTCGCTGCCGCGAAACTCGGCATGGGCAAGGGCTGGCAGGGCCGGCAGGGATAGAAGGACGGACAGAACGAAGCCTGCCAAGGTCCGGATCGTGAAGGATCTGATCGCCGTGGACATGCCAATGCCTCGCCCGCTATGCTTTCGAAAAAGGCCCCCGCCGGGCAGAAAGCCAGGCAGGGGCAGTAGACCCAAGCCCCACGAGAATGAAGGGCCAAGGCACGGCCTTGCAGGTTACGGGACGCCTCCCCCTGCAAGGTCGTGTTCGGTTCAGCTGAGCGCGCGCTTCAAGGGCGGCACAGCCGACAGGACCAGAAGGTCCAGCACAATGACCGCCAGCAGGGTTAGGCCAAGCATCGGAAAGGCAAGAGACAGTCCCAGCGTGATAAGCAGCGCGCCCTTGGCATAGGGAACCTCCTGCGGGCGGGGAGGCGCGCCAAGCCGCGCACCGGAAGGTCGCCGCTTCCACCACATCACGATGCCCGAAACGCAGATGAAAAGTGGCCTGCCCCGATCGAGTGGCCCGGTTACAGTCTTAGTGCATGACGGGTCTTGGCGCTACGGCCGGGGTGGCCGGCGAAGCGGTCCCGGAT
>LNFM01001046.1_pt1 | contig 64741 bp, 61 predicted proteins | sample 596031 | NCBI WGS metagenome assembly LNFM01 (sample SAMN04254537, study PRJNA301005) | activated carbon metagenome | isolation source: dual media filters at the Ann Arbor, Michigan drinking water treatment plant | place: USA: Ann Arbor
TCGCCCAGGTAGGCGCCCCAGGACCAGGCCGCCACCATCAGGTGGATGGTGTTGCCCTTGGGGCTGACGCCCAGCTTCTTGTCGCCGATCCAGGTGAGCGGGCGCAGGTAGCAACTGTCCAGACGGTTGACGCGCACCACCTCGCACTGCGCGTCCATCACCTGCTGCTGGCTGAAGGGGATCTGCATGCGCAGGATCTTGGCGCTGTTGAACAGGCGCTCGGTGTGCTCGCGCAGGCGAAAGATGGCTGTGCCCTGGTCGGTCTTGTAGGCGCGCACGCCCTCGAAGGCGCCGCAGCCGTAGTGCAGCGTGTGGCTCAGCACGTGGATCTTGGCGTCACGCCATTCGACCAGGCGGCCGTCCATCCAGATCTTGCCGTCGCGGTCGGACATCGACATGTGGGCTCCAGGGGTTGTGCCAAGGGTGGGCGCCGATTTTAGGCCGGCTATTCACGACTTCTCAGGCCGCGGCGCGATGCAGATCCCAGCGGGCCAGGCGGCCCTCAATCATCTCCAGGCGCACTTCGTTGCCGCCCTCGTCGCGCCAGGCCCAGACCTCGGGCTGTTCGGACAAGCGCGTGCCCAGGCTGCGCGTCAGCACCAGCACCTGCGGCAGGCGCAGGCCGGGGCGCAGCGCGCTGTGCAGCATCACGGCGCTGGGCACCTGGCCCACCGGGTTGCCGGCGGCCACGCGCAGCACGCGCAGCGCGCGCGAAAACTGCAGCAGCAGCCAGAACACGCTCACCGTCACGGCCAGGGCCACGCCGGGCCAGCCCCAGCCCATCCAGCCCACGACCACGGCCGCGGCCAGCAGGCCCCAGGTGGCGATGGCGTTCATGGGGCGCTCCGGGCGCTGGCTGACAATGCGGGCGATGGATGGCTTGCAGACATGGGTGATCAACCTGGACAGGGCGCCGGAGCGCATGGCGCGGATCGCCGCGCAGCTGCAGCGCCTGGGCCTGCCCTACACGCGGCTGCCGGCGGTGGATGCGCGGGCCCTGACGCCCGAACAGCGCGCCGCACTGGACGAGCCCGCCTACCGGCGCAAGCATGGCATGACGCCGCTGCTGGGCGAATTGGGGTGTTACCTGTCGCACGTGCAAGCCATGCGCCTGATGCTGGCCAGCCCGGCGCAGTTTGCGCTGGTGCTGGAAGACGACGTGCTGCTGCACGACAGCCTGCCGGCCGTGCTGCAAGGGCTGATGCGCCACGCCGACCGCTGGGACGCGGTGAAGCTCTCGGCCGTGCACCGCGGCACGCCGGTGCCGTATCTGCAGGTGGCGCCGGGCCACCAGCTGGCGGTGATGCTCAGCCGCTGCACCGGCAGCAGCGCCTACCTGATGAACCGGCGTGCGGCTCAGGCCTATGCCGCCGGCCTGCTGCCCATGAGCCTGCCCTACGACCATGTGTTCGACCAGGGCTGGCACTTCGGCATCAAGTACCGCCTGGTCACGCCCACGCCCTGCGGGCACGACGACCAGATCGCCTCGACCATCGTGGCCCCGCCCGGCCCGGGCCGCAAGTTCCCGTGGACGCAGCGCGGCAGCACCTACGCCTACCGCCTGGGCAACGAATGGCGACGCCTGCGCTATGGCCTGGCGGAGGCTTGGCGCGAAAAGCGCCAGGGCCCGGGCTGATCAGCTGACGCGCCCCGTGCGCAGCTGCAGCGCCCAGTCGTCCTGGCCCAGGGCCTGGGCGCGGCGGGCGCTGGCTTCCCAGTCGTAGGCCGTCAGGCGCAGCTGCGCCTGCCAGCCACGTATGCCGTGCTCCAGCAGCGCCCAGCGCGCGTGCGGGCTGCCGGTTTCCACGACGAAGGGCAGGCGGCCGAAGTGGCTGTAGGCCGGGCGGCCCACGCTGCCGGGGTTGACGAGCAGGCGGCCGTCCAGCATCTGTACACGCGGCACGTGGGTGTGGCCGCACAGCAGCAGCGTGGCGGCATCGTCGGCCGGCAGCCGCGCGCGCACCTCAGTGGCAGTAGCGGCGCGGATGCCGGGCGCACCCAGGGGTTCGTAGCCCGGCACCAGGGTCTCCATCAGGCCGTGCAGGTCATTGCCGGGCACGCCGTGGAAGCACCAGGCCGCGCCGTCCAGCAGCCGCAGTTCGGCCGGCAACCCGGCCAGCCAGGCGTGTTCGGCCGGGCCCAGCTCGGCTGCGGCAAAGGCGTCGTCGCTTGCGCCGCCGGGGCTGGCCTGCAGCGCCTGCCGGTCGTGGTTGCCGGCGATGGTGGGCCAGCCCTGGGCCATGAGCAACTGCGCCGTCTCGCGCGGCCACAGCGGGCCCGAGACGATGTCGCCCAGGTTGATCACCAGCGCGGGCGCCAGCGCGGCGATGTCTTCCATCACCGCCTGCAGCGCCGGCAGGTTGCCGTGGATGTCGGAGACGAGGGCGATGCGCATGCTCGGATTCCTTGCTTCAGTTCAGGTGACGCACCGTTTCCATGGCCTGCTCGATGCGCTCGACGGCGTGCACGGTAAGGCCTTCGATGGGCTTGCGCGGCGCGTTGGCCTTGGGCACCACGGCCACGCTGAAGCCCAGCTTGGCCGCCTCTTTCAGCCGCTCCTGGCCGCGCGGCGCGGGGCGTACCTCGCCCGCCAGGCCGACCTCGCCGAAGGCGATGAAGCCGCGCGGCAACGCGCGACCGCGCAAGCTGCCTTGTATCGCCAGCAACACCGCCAGGTCGGCGGCAGGCTCGGCGATGCGCACGCCGCCCACGGCGTTGACGAACACGTCCTGGTCCATGCAGGACACGCCGGCGTGGCGGTGCAGCACCGCCAGCAGCATGGCCAGGCGGTCGCGGTCCAGGCCCACGCTCAGGCGGCGCGGGCTGGCGCCGCCGCTGTCCACCAGCGCCTGTATCTCCACCAGCAGCGGCCGCGTGCCTTCCAGCGTGACCAGCACGCAGGTGCCCGGCACCGGCTCGCCGTGCGTGGACAGGAAGATGGCACTGGGGTTGCTCACGCCCTTCAGGCCGCGCTCGGTCATGGCGAACACGCCGATCTCGTTGACCGCGCCGAAGCGGTTCTTGATGGCGCGCACCAGGCGAAAGCTGCTGTGCGTGTCGCCCTCGAAGTACAGCACGGTGTCGACGATGTGCTCCAGCACGCGCGGCCCGGCCAGCGCGCCTTCCTTGGTGACGTGCCCCACCAGCACCACGGTGCAGCCGCGCGTCTTGGCCAGGCGCGTGAGCTGCGCGGCGCATTCGCGCACCTGGGCCACCGAGCCGGGGGCCGAGTTCAGCTGATCCGAGTAGACCGTCTGGATCGAATCGACCACGCAGAAGGCGGCGTCCTCGGCCTCGATGGCGGCGATGATCTTTTCCAGCTGGATCTCGGCCAGCACGCGCACGCGCTGGCCGGGCAAGCCCAGGCGGTGGGCGCGCAGCGCGATCTGCGCGCCGCTCTCTTCGCCCGTCACGTACAGCACCTTCATCTGCGTGGACAGCGCGTCCACCGCCTGCAGCAGCAGCGTGCTCTTGCCGATGCCGGGGTCGCCGCCCAGCAGCACCACGGCGCCTTCGACGATGCCGCCACCCAGCACGCGGTCCAGCTCTTCCTGGCCGGTAGGGGTGCGCGCGATCTCGGCGGCTTCGATCTCGCTGAGCGTGGCCACCGGCTGGCTCTTGGCCAGCGCCTGGAAACGGGTGTTGCGCGTGGCCGCGCCGGGGGCCTCGACCAGGCCCTCGTCCAGCGTGTTCCAGGCCTTGCAGTGCGGGCACTGGCCCAGCCACTTGGCGCTGGTGCCGCCGCACTCGCGGCAGGTGTAGATGCTCTTGGCCATGCGTGGATTGTGTGTGGGCTCAGCCGTCGCGCACCCGCCCGCGCCCGGCCTTGACCTGCGAGCGCACTGCCTTGCCTTCCAGCCGGCGCTGCTTGGAGCCGTAGGTGGGCTTGGTGGCGCGGCGCGGGCGCGGCGGCGAGGCGGCGTCGTCCACCATGGCCTGCAGCCGCGCCAGGGCCTCGGCGCGGTTCATGGGCTGGCTGCGGTGTTCCTGGGCCTTGATGACGACCACGCCGTCTTCGGTGATGCGCTGGTCTGCCTGGGCCAGCAGCCGCAGCTTCACGGCGTCGGGCAGGCTGGACGCGGCCACGTCGAAGCGCAGGTGCACGGCGCTGGACACCTTGTTGACGTTCTGCCCGCCCGCGCCCTGCGCGCGCATGGCGGTGAACTCCACCTCGGCGGGGTCGACCGGCACGCGGTGCAGCACGCTCATCACAGCGGGTCTTCGTCCACGCGCACCGGCACGCGCGGCGCCAGCGCGCACATCAGCTCGTAGCCGATGGTGCCGGCGGCGCGCGCCACGTCGTCGATGGCCAGCAGCGTGCCGCCGGGCCCGTTGCCCCAGAGCGTGACCTCGCTGCCGATGCCGGCCTGCGGCAGCCCGCTCAGGTCCACCGCCAGCATGTCCATCGAGACCCGGCCGACCGTGCCGCTGCGCACGCCGTCCACCAGCACCGGGGTGTCGGTGCCGCAGTGGCGCGGGTAGCCGTCGGCATAACCGCAGGCGACGATGCCGATGCGCTGCGCCTGCGAGGCGGTGTAGCTGCTGCCGTAGCCCACGGTGTCGCCGGGCTGCAACTGCTGCACGGCGATCAGGCGCGAGCGCAGCGTCATGGTCGGCTGAAGGCCCCAGTGGCGGATGTCGTGCTCGGGGAAGTCGGGCGCGCTGCCATAGGTCAGGATGCCCGATCGCACCCAGTCGTTGGCCAGGCCGTGGCGCAGGATGGCCGCGCTGTTGCTCAGGCTGCGCTCGCCCGGCAGGTCGCGCGTCGTGGCCTCGAAGACGGCCACCTGGTGCGCCACGCCGCGCGCGCCGTCGGCGTCGGAGAAGTGCGTCATCAGCGAGATCTCGTCCACCTGCGGCAGCGCGTTCAGGCGCGTCCAGGCGCTGCGGTAGGCCTCGGGGCGGAAACCCAGGCGGTTCATGCCGCTGTTGAGCTTGAGAAAGACGCGCTGCGGCCGCTGCGTCTTGTGTGCCGCCAGCCAGTCGATCTGTTCGGTGCAGTGCACCACGTGCCACAGGTCCAGGCGCGAGCACAGTTCCAGGTCGCGCGGCTCGAAGCAGCCTTCCAGCAGCAGGACGGGGCCGCGCCAGCCTAAGGCGCGTATGCGTTCGGCCTCGGCCAGGTCGAGCAGCGCAAAGCCGTCGGCGCCGCGCAGGCCGGCGAAGGCGCGCTCGATGCCATGGCCGTAGGCGTTGGCCTTGACCACGGCCCAGACGCGCGCGCTGGCCGCCGCGGCGCGCGCCCGCGCCAGGTTGGCGGCCAGTGCGGCCGGGTGGATGACGGCTTCGATGGGGCGCGGCATGGTCGGTGCGCGGCGCGCATTGCGCCACGGGCTGAGGGGGGCGGGGCCATTCTGACAGCGCAGGGCGCGTGCTATAACCCGCGCGCCCTGATGACGGAGACAACGCGCGTGGCAGGTGGCCGTCGCGCCCAACCGCGCGCGACACGATGAAAAAAGGTTTCTCCACCATCATGTCGGCGCAGTTCTTCAGCTCGCTGGCGGACAACGCGTTGCTGGTGGCCGCGATCGAGCTGTTGCGCATGAGCAAGGCGCCCGCGTGGCAGACCCCGGCGCTGGCCCCTATGTTCGCGCTGTTCTACGTGGTGCTGGCGCCGCTGGTGGGGGCCTTCGCCGACGCGCTGCCCAAGGGCCGCGTCATGTTCATCAGCAACAGCATCAAGGTGGCGGGCTGTCTGATGATGCTGTTCGGCGGCCATCCGCTGCTGGCCTACGCCGTCGTGGGCCTGGGTGCCGCGGCTTATTCGCCGGCCAAGTACGGCATCCTGACCGAGCTGCTGCCGCCGTCACAGCTGGTCAAGGGCAACGGCTGGATCGAGGGCCTGACCGTGGGCTCCATCATCCTGGGCATCCTGCTGGGCGGCCAGCTGGTGGGCCCGCGCATCGCGCCGCAGCTGCTGGCGCTGGACCTGCCGATGGTGGTCACCTCGATCGACACCGCGCCCGAGGCGGCGATCTCGGTCATCGTGCTGCTGTACATGATCGCGGCGCTGTTCAACCTGTTCATCCCGCGCACTTCGGCGCCGCTGCAGCCGCTGCGCGGCGGGCTCACGGGCCTGGTGCGCGACTTCTCGCGCTGCAACGCGCGCCTGTGGGCCGACAAGCTGGGGCAGATCACGCTGGCCACGACCACGCTGCTGTGGGGCATCTTCGGCAACCTGCGCGTCATCGTCTTCGCCTGGGCCGCTGCGGCGCTGGGCTACGGCACCACGCAGGCCTCCAGCCTGGCCGGCGTGGTGATCATCGGATCGGTGTTCGGTGCGGTCTATGCGTCGATGACCATGCGGCTGGAGAACGCGGTCAAGCTGCTGCCGCTGGGCATCCTGGTGGGCTTTCTCACCATCGGCCTGAACCTGCTCACCAACGTGTGGGTGGCCGCGCCCTTCCTGGTGGTGCTGGGCGCCGTGTGCGGTTTCCTGATCGTGCCCATGAACGCGCTGCTGCAGCACCGCGGCCACAACCTCATGGGCGCCGGCCGCTCCATCGCCGTGCAGAACTTCAATGAGCAGGCCTGCATCCTGGGCCTGGGCGCGTTCTACGTCGGCATGACCAAGTTCGGGCTCTCGGCCTTCGGCGCCATCGCCATCTTCGGGTTGCTGGTGGCCGGCGTGATGGAGCTGATCCGCCGCTGGCACCGGCGCAACCTGCTGCGCCACGCCGAAGAGCTGAAGCACCTGCTGGCCATCGCCCGCAGCGACCACCACTGATGGCCACACCCGGCATGCCCGCTGCGGCCGGTGCCGCTGGCGCGGCGCTGTGGCCGGTGCTGGCCCTCACCGCCAACGCCTTCACCTGGGGCGTGTCCTGGTGGCCCTTTCGCGCGCTGCAGGCCCAGGGCCTGCACCCGCTGTGGGCCACGGCGCTGATCTACGGCGTGGCGTTGGCGGTGATCACGCTGTGGCGGCCGCAGGCCTGGCGCCAGCTGCTGGGCACGCCCTCGCTGTGGTGGCTGGTGCTGGCCGCCGGCACCACCAACGCCAGCTTCAACTGGGCGGTGACGGTGGGCGACGTGGTGCGGGTGGTGCTGCTGTTCTACCTGATGCCCTTGTGGGCCGTGCTGCTGGCGCGCGCGCTGCTGGGCGAGGCCTTCAGCGCCGCCGCGCTGGCGCGCGTGGCGCTGGCGCTGCTGGGTGCGGCCATCGTGCTGTGGCCGGCCGATGGCGGGCTGCCGCTGCCGCGCACGCTGGCCGAGGGCCTGGGCGTTCTGGGCGGCTTCAGCTTCGCCCTCAACAACGTGCTGCTGCGGCGCGAGGCCCACCGGCCCGAGGCCGCGCGCGCGCTGGCCATGTTCCTGGGCGGTGCGGTGGTCTCGGCCGCCCTGGCGCTGGCCATGCCCGGCCTGGTGCCGCTGCCGCCCGCGCCCGCGGTGGGCTGGGTGCTGGGCGCGCTGGCACTGGCGCTGACCTTTCTGGGCGGCAACCTGGCGCTGCAGTACGGCGCGGCGCGGCTGCCGGCCAATGTCACCGCGGTGGTCATGATCTCCGAGGTGCTGTTCGCCTCGGCCTCGGCCGTGCTGCTGGGCGCCGGCAGCCTGACGCTGCCGCTGCTGCTGGGCGGCGCACTGATCGTCGGCGCCACGCTGCTGTCGGCGCGCGGCTGAGGGCGGCAAGCCCCTCAGTCCGCCACCGCGGGCGGGGGCTCGGCCACGGCGCGCAGGCCGTGGCGCAGCATCAGGCGGTGCAGTTCGACCTCATCCAGCGGCTTGCCCAGGTAGGCGTCGCAGCCGGCCAGCGTGCCGCGGACGCGGTCGGATTCGCCTTGGTGCGCCGACACCATGACCACCGTGGTTTGCAGGGCGGCGCTGCTGTCGCTCTTGATACGTCGGCACAGCGCCAGGCCGTCGAGCTCGCTGTCGCTGCCCAGTTCCACATCCAGGAAGGCGAAGTCGAAGTCCTCTTCCTCCAGCAGTGCCAGCGCCTCGCGGCTGTTGCGCGCCTGGGTCACGTCCAGGCCCCAGCGTTCGAGCCGGGTCTGCAGGAAGTGCAGGGCAATGGCGCTGTCGTCCACCACCAGGGCGCGCGGGCGCGAAGGCGGCGCGGGCGCGGCCGGCGCCGCGCGGCGCGGCGGCGGTGGGGGGTCGTCGAGCAGCACGTCGATGACGGTCGGCGCGGCCGGGCGTGGGCGAGGAGGGGGCGCGATGCTCTGCGCCGGGGCGGGTGCCGGCTCGAGCCGGGCGGGCGCCGCCCCCGGCATGGCCAGGGCGTCGAGCGCGCGCAGCACCTGCAGCGAAACGATGGGCCGCGGAATCCACGACTGGCAATCTTCGGGGGGCTGCGCGCCGATGAACACGGTCCTGCCCACGCGCTCGGTGGCCTGCACCAACTGCACCGAAGGCGGGTGGTCGGCGTCGGCGAGCAGGAACTCGGGCTCGTCCAGCAGCTTGACCATCTCATAGCTGGGCGCCCGCTGCGCGGCAAGCCTGAAACTCGAGGCGATGGTGATGCGCTCGAAGTCGCTGAACCCGAGGACAGCGACGCGGAGGGGCTTGGGCATGCTGGCTGTGATGGTGGGCCGCGGGCGCGGCCGCTGTCAACGCCCGGCTAAGATGAGGGCCTGTGCCGATTCTGCCGGAGCCTGCTTGAACGCGACCAGCATCTATGACTTCGAGGCGCTGTCCATCACCGGCCAGCCTGCGCAACTGGCCAGCCAGCGCGGCAAGGTGCTGCTCGTCGTCAACACCGCCAGCGCCTGCGGCTTTACGCCGCAGTTCGCGGGGCTGGAGTCGCTGTGGAAGGACTACCGCGACAAGGGTCTGGTGATCGTCGGTTTCCCCAGCAACGAGTTCGGCAGCCAGGACCCGGGCAGCAATGACGAGATCGCCTCGTTCTGCCAGCTCAACTACGGCGTGAGCTTTCCGATGATGGCCAAGGTCAAGGTCAACGGCGCCGGTGCGCACCCGCTGTGGCAGTGGCTCAAGGCGCAGGCGCCGGGCATCCTGGGCACCGAGGGCGTGAAGTGGAACTTCACCAAGTTCCTGGTCGGCCGCGACGGCCACGTGATCAAGCGCTATGCCCCCAACGACGCGCCCGACGCGCTGCGCCGCGACATCGAAAAGGCATTGGCGGCAGCATGAGCATGTTCCAGCACCTCGATCCCTACGCCGGCGACCCCATCCTCAGCCTGAACGAGGCCTTCCAGAAGGACCCGCGGGACTACAAGGTCAACCTGTCCATCGGCATCTATTTCGACGACGCCGGCCGCATCCCGGTGCTGGACTGCGTGCGCCAGGCCGAAACGCGCCTGCTGGCCGAATCCGGCCCCAAGCCCTACCTGCCCATCGAAGGCAGCGCCGCGGCGCGCACCCAGGTGCAGCGCCTGCTGTTCGGCGCCGGCCACGAGGCCCTGGCCGCGGGCCGCGTGGCCACGCTGCAGACCGTGGGCAGCAGCGGCGGCCTGAAGGTGGGCGCCGATTTCATCAAGCGCTGGCTGCCCGGCAGCGCCGTCTGGGTGAGCGACCCCACCTGGGACAACCACCGCGCGATGTTCGAAGGTGCCGGTGTGGCCGTGCACACCTATCCCTACTACGACCCGGCCAGCGGCGGCCTGCGTTTCGACGCCATGCTGGCCGCGCTGCAGGCGCTGCCGCCGCGCAGCGTGGTGCTGCTGCACGCCTGCTGCCACAACCCCACCGGCGTGGACCTGACGCGCGAACAGTGGGCGCAACTGCTGCCGGTGTTGCGCGAGCGCGAACTGCTGCCCTACCTGGACCTGGCCTACCAGGGCTACGGCGACGGCATCGAGGAAGACGCCCACGCCGTGCGCCTGCTGGCCAGCGCCGGCATCAGCTTCTTCGTGGCCAATTCCTTCAGCAAGAGCATGAGCGTCTACGGCGAGCGCGCTGGGGCGCTGAGCGTCGTTTGCGCCGACGCGGCCGAGGCCGAACTGGTGCTGGGCCAGCTCAAGGCCACGGTGCGGCGCAACTATTCCAGCCCGCCCATCCACGCCGCCGGCATCGTGAGCCTGGTGCTGGGCGATGCGGCGCTGCGCGCGTCCTGGGTGGCCGAGGTGGCCGCCATGCGCGAGCGCATCCTGGCCATGCGCCGCAGCCTGCACGCCGTGCTGTCCGCGCGCCGGCCGGGCCATGATTTCGGCTACTTCCTCAGCCAGCGCGGCATGTTCAGCTACACAGGCCTCAGCGCCGTGCAGGTGGACCGGCTGCGCGAAGAGTTCGGCGTCTACCTGGTGCGCTCAGGCCGCATGTGCGTGGCCGGGCTGAACAGCGGCAATGTCGAGCGCACCGCCGCGGCCATGGCCGCGGTGATTTGACGTGCGCGCGGCCATGGCCGCGGTGCTCTAGATTGACCGCGGCCCTGGCCGCGGTGATCTAGCTGCTGCTGCCGACCCCGCGGCGCGCCAGGTTGGTGGCGTGCTCCTGCGCCGCGGCCAGCACCAGCGCGCGCAGCCAGCGCTGGGCGGCGTCGGCGTCGCGGCGCAGGTGCCACAGCATGACCACGGGCACCGGCGGCAGCGCCAGCGGCAGCTCGCGCACCACCAGTTCGTGCCGGTAGCCGGTGCTGGCGACAAAACTCTCGGGCAGCACCGTCAGCAGGTCGGACTCGGCCACCACGCGGCCGGCGGTGAAGAACTGGTTGACGGTGAGCAGGATGCGCCGCTGCCGCCCCATCCCGGCCAGGGCCAGATCGACGAAGCCCTGCGGCCGGCCCGAGAAGCTGACCTGCATGTGATGCGCGTCGCAGTATTCGTCGAGTGTGAGCGCACGCTCAGCCAGCGGGTGGCCCTGGCGCATCACGCACACGTAGCGGGTGTCGTACAGGCGCGCGTGGCGCATCGGGCCTTCGGCGCCCTGGGCCATGATGGCGGCCACGGCTTCGGGGAAGAAACCCACGGCCAGATCGGCCTGGTCTTCGGTCAGCAGCCGGCGCGGGTCGCGCGTGGTCAGCGGCAGCATGCGCAGGTTGACGGCGGCCAGGTCGCCCTCGATGGCGCGCACCAGCGCCGGCGCCAGCATGGCAGCGGTGGCGTCGGCCATGGCGATGCGCAGTTGCACGGCGTCGCGCCGCGGGTCGAAGTCGCCCGGGGCCAGGGCCTGGCGCAGCCCGGCCAGGGCCAGGCGCACCTGCGGCCACAGCGCCTCGGCGCGCGCCGTCGGGCGCACGCCGCGCGCCGCGCGCTGGAAAAGCTCTTCGCCCACCGCGTCGCGCAGCCGGTGCAGCGCGTGGCTGACGGCCGGCTGCGTCATGGCCAGCGTGGCGGCGGCGCGCGTCAGGCTGCCCTCGGCCATGGTGGCGTCGAAGACGCGCAGCAGGTTCAGGTCCAGGGTGCGGAAGTTCAGGCTCATGGGCGCCAAGTATTAGCAGCATGCATACAACAGGTGCCCACTATTCACTTGAAGATCATTGGTGCTAACCCTAATGTAGGAGCATGGCCGCCGCAGAGGGGGTCTTCGAGAGTTGTCCCATGACCACCATGATCGTCACCGTTCCCGACAAGACCCGCATGCCCTATGGCGCTTGGCTTGCCGCCGCCGCCTTTTCGCGCCTGCTGCAGATCATCGAGTCGGCGCGCATCGCCCGTCAGGTGCGCCGCGAACGCCTGTTGCGCGAGGCAGATTGCGCCAGTGTGCGCCGCTATGCCCAGGAAATGATGGAACTGGACCCGCGCTTTGCCAGCGACCTGTTCGCCGCGGCCGACCGCAGCGAGCGCTTCGAGCAATCGCAGCGCTGACCCACCGCTGACGGGCGGCCCGCAGCCGCCCGGCACCGGTTCTAGGCCGCCAGCCTGTGCGGCCCCGCCAGCGCCAGCTGGCCGAACAAGTCCTTGGGATCGTCCAGGGCGGGAATCAGCGCCAGCGGCTGCCCCAGGCCCAGTTCGGCTGCCAACGCAGCCATCAGGCGCAGCGCCGAGAAGTCCTCGAGCGCGAACCCCACCGAATCGAACACCGTCACCTGCGCCTCGCTGGCGCGGCCGGCGGCCTGGCCCAGCAGCACGCGCCACAGTTCGGTGACCGCGAAATCGGCCGGCATCTGCTGGATGTCGCCCTCGACGCGCGTCTGCGGCTCGTACTCCACGAACACCGCGGCCCGCGCCAGCACGTCCGGGTGCAGCTCGGTCTTGCCCGGGCAGTCGCCGCCCACGGCGTTGAGGTGCATGCCCGGCTCGATCATCTCCGGCGTCAGGATCGTGGCGTTGCGCTTGTCGGCGGTGAGGGTGGTCACGATGTCGGCGCCGCGCACCGCCTCGGCCGTGCTGGCGCAGGGCTGCAGGCGCAGCCCCGGCACGTGGCGCAGGTGGCGCATGAGTTTGGCCGTAGCCGCGCGGTCGGTGTCGAACAGGCGCAGCGTGGTGATGCCCAGCAGGTGGTGGAAGGCCAGCGCCTGGAACTCGCTCTGCGCGCCGTTGCCGATCAGCGCCATGCTGCGTGCGCCCGGCCGCGCCAGCGCGCGCGCCGCCATCACCGAAGTGGCAGCGGTGCGCAGCGCGGTGGTGATGGTCAGCTCGCTCAGCAGCGTGGGCTGGCCGGTGGCCACGTCCGCCAGCACGCCGAAAGCCATCACCGTGGGCATGCCCGCCGCGGTGTTGCGCGGGTGGCCGTTGACGTACTTGAAGCTGTAGTGCTGCGCGTCGGCGGTGGGCATCAGCTCGATCACCCCGTCGCGCGAATGGCTGGCCACGCGCGCCACCTTGTCGAACTCGGGCCAGCGCCGAAAGTCGGCCTCCAGGGCAGCGACCATGCGGCGCAGTACCTCGGGCAGGCCGTGGGCGGCTACGATGCGGGCGATGTCGTGGGTGCTGAGGAAGGTGGTCATGGCTGTCTCCGATGTTCTTGTCGGCATTGTTCAAGGGCCCAGCGGCAGCGAGAAGCGGCAGAAGTGCTTGCGATATCGCAGGCTTATGCTGATATGGCAGGTGCCAATGACAAAATGAGCGATGGACTCCACCGACCTGCAGCTCATCGCCCTGTTGCGGCAGGACGCCCGGGCCAGCGTGGCCACGCTGGCCAAGAAGCTGGGCGTGTCGCGCGGCACGGTCACCAACCGCATCCGCAAGCTCGAGGACGAGGGCGTGGTCGTCGGCTACACCGTGCGCCTGCGGCCCGACGTGCAGACCAGCCGCATCAGCGCCTGGATGTGCATCGCGGTCGAGGGCAACCAGACCCGCGCCGTCATCGGCACGCTGCTGGGCGAGCCCGGCGTGGCCGGGCTGCACGACACCAACGGCCGCTGGGACCTGCTGGCCGAGTTGCGCGCAGCCAACCTGGGCGAACTGGCCGAGGTGCTTGAACGCGTGCGCCTGATCAAGGGCATCGCGGCCACCGAGACCAGCATCCATCTGCAGACCTACAAGCTGTCCTGAGCGGCGACGGACGCTTGCCCCGCCGGTTGCGGGGCGGATCACGCCGCTCGGCCCGGCGCCGTCATGGCGCGGTAACAACAGTCATCGTTCTGCCACGCGGCCACCCTAAGGTTAGTGACTGTTGCATGATCAAATGCGATTGAGTCGCATTTACAATGAATCCAATCCGCTTTCCTTCAACCCCCTCTCTCTGGAGTGACATGAGCAAGACCAACACCACCCTCGCCGCCCTGGCCCTGATGGCCGCCGCCGCCGCACCGGCGCAGGCCCAATCCACCGTCACGCTGTTCGGCGTGGTCGACCTGGCGCTGCGCAGCGTGAAGAACAACGACACCCAGCAGCAACTGGCCAGCAGCGGCCTGACCTCCAGCCGCCTGGGCTTCCGCGGCGTCGAAGACCTGGGCAACGGCCTCAAGGCCGGCTTCTGGATCGAAGGCGCCCTGACGCCGGACGACGGCAACGCCACCGGCCAGACCTGGCAGCGCCGCTCGACCATCAGCCTGATGGGCGGCTTCGGCGAGGTGCGCCTGGGCCGCGAGAAGACCCCCAGTGCGCAGAACTGGGACGAGCTCGACCCCTTCAGCGAAACGGGCATCGGTTCGTCCTCGCGCCTGGTGCCGACCTCGACGGCCATCGCCACAAGTGTCGGCATCCTGCCCACGGGCGGCGTGTATACCAACTTCACGCGCGCCAACAACGTGGTCGCCTACTACACGCCGGGCACCAGCGGCCTGTTCGGCCACGTGGCCGTCGCGGCCGGCGAGGGCACGCTGGGCAACAAGTACATGGGTGCGCGCGGCGGCTACCGCCAGGGCGATCTGCTGATCTCGGGCTCTTACGGCGAGACGCAGGTCACGGCCAGCGTCGACGCCAAGCTGTGGGACATCGGCGCCACCTACGACCTGAAGTTCGTCAAGCTCTTCGGCTTCTACGCCAAGCTGGACATGGGGGCCGCGGCGCAGAACAACTGGCAGTTGGGCGCGACCGTGCCGATGGGCTCGTTCTTGCTGCGCGCGTCGTACCACGCGATGGAAGGCGAGGGCACTATCTCCACGCGCAAGGCCAACAAGATCGCGCTGGGCGGCGTCTACAACCTGTCGCGCCGCAGCGCGCTGTACGCCAATTACGCCAGCATCGACAACACCAACACCAACTTCACCGTGGCCACCGGTTCTGCGCTGACCCCCAACAACGACTCGTCGGCCTGGGAACTGGGCGTGCGCCACTCGTTCTGAGCCAGGCGGCGGCGGCGTGCGGCCGGCTGCGGCCGCCCGCCGCCCGCAGTGACATCATCCACTCCCGGGCAAGCCCCACAGCCCTGGAGTGGCCATGCAATTCATGCTTCTGATCGTCGAACCCGTGGGCCAGCGCCAGGCGCGCGGGCCCGATGGCGGCCGCGCCGCCTATGCCAGCATGCTGGACTACACCGCCGTGTTGCAGCAGCGCGGGGTGTTGCTGGCCAGCAATTCGCTGGCCGGCACCGAGAGCGCGTCGCGGCTGCAGCTGCGCGAAGGCCGGGTGTCGGTGGTGGACGGCCCCTTTGCCGAGACCAAAGAGATGGTGGGCGGCTTCTTCCTGGTGGACGTGCCCGGCCGAGCAGAGGCCCTGGCCCTGGCCGCCGAATGCCCGGCCGCGGCTTTTGCCACGGTCGAGGTGCGCGCGCTCGCCCCCTGTTTCGCCTAGCGTTCACAGCGCAAACGATGGCCGGTGGCGGGCCCGGCCCCGGCCCCACCTGAAGCACGGCATGAACCGTCGGAACGACACCCCTGCGCCCGCCCCCGCGGACGCCGCCCAGCGCGCCATCGCGGCCGTCTGGCGCCTGGAATCGGCGCGCCTGATCGCCCACGTGGCGCGCCTGGTGCGCGATGTCGGCCTGGCCGAAGAACTGGCGCAGGACGCGCTGGTGGCCGCGCTCGAGCACTGGCCGGTGCAGGGCCTGCCCGACAAGCCCGCCGCCTGGCTGATGACCGTGGCGCGCAACCGCGCGCTCGACCACCTGCGCCAGCAGGCGCTGCATGCGCAGCGCCAGCAGGAGCTGGGGGCCGATCTCGACGCGCTGCAGGCGCACGTCGTTCCCGACTTCAGCGACGGCCTGGACGCCGCGCGTGCCGACGATATCGGCGACGACCTGCTGCGCCTGATCTTCACCGCCTGCCACCCGGTGCTGGGCACCGATGCGCGGGTGGCGCTCACGCTGCGTCTGCTGGGCGGCCTGAGCACCGACGAGATCGCGCGCGCCTTTCTCAGCAGCGAGCCCACCATCGCGCAGCGCATCGTGCGCGCCAAGCGCACGCTCAGGGCGGCGCAGGTGCCGTTCGAGGTGCCGCAGGCGGGGCAGCGCAGCCAGCGCCTGGCCTCGGTGCTGGAGGTCGTCTACCTGATCTTCAACGAAGGCCATGCCGCCACCGCGGGCGACGACTGGGTGCGCCCGGCGCTGTGCGACGAGGCCCAGCGCCTGGGCCGCACCCTGGCCGGGCTGATGCCGCAGGAGAGCGAGGTGCTGGGCCTGCTGGCGCTGATGGAGCTGCAGGCCTCGCGCCTGCACGCGCGCACCGACGCCCAGGGCCGGCCGGTGCTGCTGCTGGAGCAGGACCGCTCGCGCTGGGACGCGCTGCTGATCCGCCGTGGCCTGGCGGCGCTGGAGCACGCAACGGCGCTGGGCGGAGCGCGCGGCGGCCGTGGCCGCTACACGCTGCAGGCCGCCATTGCCGCCTGCCACGCCCGCGCCGCGCGCGCCGCCGACTCCGACTGGCCGGGCATCGTGGCGCTGTACGACGCGCTGCTGGCCGAGTGGCCTTCGCCCGTGGTGGCGCTCAACCGCGCCGTGGCCGTGGGCATGGCGCAGGGGCCGGCAGCGGCGCTGGCCCTGGTGGATGCGCTGGCCGGTGACGCCGCACTGGCCAGCTACCCCTGGCTGCCCAGTGCGCGCGGCGACCTGCTGGCGCGCCTGGGGCGCGATGCCGAGGCACGTGCCGAATTCGCCCGCGCCGCGGCGCTGACGCGCAACGCCCGCGACCGCGAATGGCTGCTGCAGCGCGCGCAGGCGCCGGGCTGATCCCTGGGCTACGCTCGTCGCCTTGCCCGCAGCCGGAGATTCCCGCATGAAGATCGATTTCGTCTCCGACATCGCCTGCCCCTGGTGCGCCGTGGGCCTGAGTTCATTGGAGCGCGCGCTTCAAAGCATCGGCGACGAGATCCCGGTGGAGATCGCCTTCCAGCCCTTCGAACTCAACCCGGACATGGCCGCCGCAGGCACCGACGCCAGTGAGTACCTGAAGGCCAAGTACGGCATGGACGACGCGCAGCTGGCGCACAACCGCGGCGTGCTGCGCGAGCGCGGCGCCGCGGTGGGCTTTGCCTTCGGCGAGCGCGCGCACGTGTGGAACACCTTCGATGCGCACCGCCTGCTGCACTGGGCCGGGCTGCAAGGCCCGGCCGGCAGCCAGCGCGCGCTCAAGCACGCGCTGCTGCAGGCCTATCACGGCCAGGGTCGCAACCCCGGCGCCACCGATGTGCTGCTGGAACTGGCGGCCGGCGTCGGCCTGGATGTCGAGGCCGCGCGCGCGGTGCTGGCCAGCGACGCCTACACCGAAGAAGTGCGCCAGGCCGAGCAGTTCTGGCAGCGCGCCGGCATCCATTCGGTGCCGGCCGTCGTCATCGACCGCAAGCACCTGATCCAGGGTGGCCAGCCGCCCGAGGTGTTCGAGCAGGCGCTGCGCCGCATCGCTGCCGGCGGCTGAGCAAGGCGGCCGGCAGCGCCCGCCGCGCCCGCCGCAGCAGAATCGTGTCCGATGCGCCCGCGCCCCTGCCTGCCCGCCCCGCCGCGCCCTGCATGAGCGGGAGCACCGTGCCGAGCCCGCCCGGGCCGCCGCGCGCCGTGGCCCGCATCGAGCACTTCACGCGCCAGGTGGCGCTGGCCGGCGTGGCGCTGCTGCTGTTGTGCGCGCTGCTCAGCTGCGCCGACATCGCCACGCGCCGCCTGCTGCAGCTCAACCTGGCCGGCATGGTCGACCTGACGCAGCTGCTGGTGATGGCCAGCGCCTTCCTGTGCATCCCGCTCAGCTTTGCGCGCGAGGCGCAGATCGAGGTCGACTTCGTCACCAGCCGGCTGCCGCCGCGCGCCCACGCGCTGCTGCGCTGCGTTACCGCGCTGGCCGCGGCCGGCTTCATGGCCGCGGTGACGCTGGCCACGGCCGACGGCGCGCTGCAGGCGTTGCGCAACGGCGACCGCTCGGCCACGCTGGCCCTGCCCCTGCTCTGGTACTGGGCGCCCGTGGTGGCCGGCTGCGCGCTGTCGGTGCTGGCCTGCGCCGCGGTGGCGTTGGCGCAAGGGCTGCGCGCGCTGCCGGGGCGGGCGTGACCCTGGGCCCGCTGGCCGGCGTGCTGGCCTTTGCGCTGGTGCTGCTGCTGATCCTGCTGCAGGTGCCGGTGGCCGTGGCCATGGGCCTGGTGGGGCTGGTGGCCATCACGCTGAGCGACGGTTGGGGCACGGCCGGCTTCATGCTCGGGCGCTCGGCCTTCGACGCCGCGTTTCCCTATGCGCTGTCGGTGGTGCCGCTGTTCGTGGCCATGGGCGTGGTGGCGGCGCGCGGCGGGCTGGGGCGCTCGCTGTACACGCTGGTGGCCACGCTGCTGGGGCACCGCCGCGGCGGGCTGGCGCACGCCACCATTGCCGCCTGCGCCGGCTTCGGCGCCATCTGCGGCTCCAGCATCGCCACCGCCGCCACCATGGGCCGCATCGCCCTGCCCGAGATGCGCGCGCGCGGCTACGCCGACTCGCTGGCCGCGGCATCGGTGGTGGCCGGCGGCACGCTGGGGGCGATGATCCCGCCCTCCATCTTCTTCGCGCTGTACGCGGTGTTGACCGGGCAGTCCATCGGCCAGCTGTTCCTGGCCGGGGTGCTGCCGGGGCTGCTGGGCGCCGGCCTGTACATGCTGGCCGTGGCCTGGACCGTGCACCGCCACCCCGGGCACGCGCCACCCGGGCCGCGCAGCAGCAAGGTCGAACGCCTGGCCGCGCTGCGCCAGGTGTGGCCGGTGGCGCTGCTGTTCGGCCTGGTGATCGGCGGCATCGTGCTGGGCTGGTTCGCGCCCACCGAGGCCGCGGCCGTGGGCCTGGTGGGCGCGCTGGTGCTGGGCGCGCGCGGCCTGCGGCGCGAGCAGCGCGCGCTGGCGCTGACCGAGATCGCGCTGACCACCGGCATGATCTTCACGCTGCTGATCGGCGCCAACCTCTTCAACTACTTCATCGAATCCACCCGGCTCACCGACGCGCTGATCGACGCCGTGGCCGCGCTGGGCCTGAACCGCTGGGTGGTGATCGCGCTGCTGATGCTGTTCTACATCGTGCTGGGCGCGCTGATGGACGAGGTCTCGATGATCCTGCTGACCGTGGCGCCGGCCTACGCGCTGGTCACCGGCCTGGGCTTCGACCCGATCTGGTTCGGCGTGATGCTGGTCACCGTGTGCGAGATCGGGATGATCGTGCCGCCGGTGGGCATGAACCTGTTCGTGGTGCAGCGCGTGGGGGGCCTGAGCCTGCGCACCGTGGTTTCAGGGGTCACGCCCTTTGTGCTGGCCGACGTCGCCCGGCTGCTGCTGCTGTGCCTGCTGCCCGGGCTGGCCACCTGGCTGCCCCAGGCCCTGGGCTGATCGGAGCCCCTATTTCGAAACACTGAAGGCCGCGGGCCGCAGCAGAATCGGACGCTGCGCCTGGCCGATTCACCGTGCCTTGCCGGGCCTGCCGTATCGAGGTCGAACATGCATGAGATGTCGCTGGCCGAAAGCGTGCGCGAGATCGTCGAAGACACGGCGCGCCAGCACGGCGCGCAACGCGTGTCCGCGGTGCGGCTGGAGATCGGCGCGCTGGCGCAGGTCGAGGCCGAAGCGCTGCGCTTTGCCTTCGACGTGGTGATGCGCGGCTCGCTGGCCGAGTCGGCGCGACTGGACGTGGTGCACACACTGGGCACGGCCTGGTGCCCGCGCTGCTCGACGTCGGTGAGCGTCGCCGCGCGCGGCGAGCCCTGCCCGCACTGCGACAGCTACCAGTTGCAGGTGACCGGCGGCGACCGCATGCGTGTCGTGGATATCGAAATCGAGTGAGAGGATCAGACCCATGTGCACGACCTGCGGCTGCGGCAGCGGCCAGACCCGCATCGAAGGCCGAACGCCCGATCACACACCCGGCCACACCCACACCCACGCCGACGGCAGCACCCACAGCCACGTGCACGACGCCGGGCACGACCATGTGCACCACCAGGCCGAAGGCCTGGTGCACGTACACCACCAGGCCGAAGGCCTGGTGCACTACGGCACCGGTGCCGCGGGCGCCTCGGCGCCGGGCATGACGCAGGCGCGCATGGTGCAGATCGAGCGCGACATCCTGGCCAAGAACGACGGCGCGGCGCAACGCAACCGCGCCTGGCTGGCCGCGCGCGGCATCTTCGCGCTCAACCTGGTCAGCAGCCCCGGCTCGGGCAAGACCACGCTGCTGGTGCGCACCATCGAACTGCTGCGCCAGCGCTTGGCCATCAGCGTGATCGAGGGCGACCAGCAGACCAGCTTCGACGCCGACCGCATCCGCGCCACCGGCGCCCCCGCGCTGCAGATCAACACCGGCAAGGGCTGCCACCTCGATGCCGAGATGGTGGCCAGCGCGCTGCAGCGCCTGGCACCTGCGCCCGGCTCCGTGCTGATGATCGAGAACGTCGGAAACCTGGTGTGCCCGGCCGGCTTCGACCTGGGCGAGGCGCACAAGGTGGTGGTGCTGTCGGTGACCGAGGGCGAGGACAAGCCGCTCAAGTACCCCGACATGTTCCACGCCGCGTCGCTGATGCTGCTGAACAAGGCCGACCTGCTGCCGCACCTGCGCTTCGACGTGGCGCGCTGCCTGGACAACGCGCGCCGCATCAACCCGGGCATAGAGATCGTGCAGCTGTCAGCCACCACCGACGCCGGCATGGACGAGTGGCTGGCGTGGATAGAGCGTGGCGCTGCGGCCGCGCGCGCTGCCGCGCCCGGCGCCGCCCAGCCGGCCTGAAGCCATGCAGCGCTGCGCCATCCGCGTGCGCGGCGCAGTGCAGGGCGTGGGCTTTCGGCCCTTCGTCTACCGCGTGGCACTGGAACTGGGGCTCAGCGGCTGGGTGCTGAACGATGCCGAAGGCGTGGCCATCGAGGCCCAGGGCACGGCGGCGCAGTTGCAGGACTTCGTGCTGCGCCTGCGCCACGACGCGCCGCCGCGTGCGCGCGTGGATGCACTGGAGCAGCAGCCTTGCCCGGTACACATCGGTGCCGACGGCTTTGCCATCCACCCCAGCCGCGGTGGCGCGGTCAAGACCGGCGTGGTGCCCGACACCGCCACCTGCGACGACTGCCTGGCCGAACTGTTCGACCCCGCCGACCGGCGTCACCGCTACGCCTTCATCAACTGCACGCAGTGCGGCCCGCGCTACACCATCACGCGCGCGCTGCCCTATGACCGCGCGCAGACCAGCATGGCCGCCTTCGCGCAATGCCCGCGCTGCCTGGCCGAGTACCGCGACCCGCTGCACCGGCGCTTCCACGCCGAGCCCAACGCCTGCCCCGACTGCGGCCCCGCGCTGCGCCTGGTGGACGCCCACGGCCGCCCGCTGCCGGGTGACCCCCTCTTCGCCACGCTGGCGCTGCTGCGGGGCGGAGCCATCGTCGCCATCAAGGGCCTGGGCGGCTACCACCTGGCCTGCGACGCGCAGCAGCCCGCCGCCGTGGCCACGCTGCGCCAGCGCAAGCAGCGCGAGGAGAAGCCCTTTGCGGTGATGGCGGCCAGCCTGCCCGCGGCGCTGCAATGGGTGCAGGCCGACGCGCCAGCCCAGGCGCTGCTGGCCGGCCCCGAGCGCCCGGTGCTGCTGCTGCCGCTGCAGCCCGGTGCCGGCGCGCGGCTGCCAGGCGTGGCGCCGGGCCTCACGCAGCTGGGCATGATGCTGCCTTGCACGCCGATCCAGCACTTGCTGTTCCACGAGGCTGCAGGCCTGCATAGCGTGCAATTGGCGCGCCAAATCCACCCTGCGCCGAGCCTGCTGCTGGTGATGACCAGCGCCAACCCCGGCGGTGAGCCCATCGTCTGCGCCGACGACGACGCGCTGGAGCGTCTGCGCGACATCGCCGACGCGCTGCTGCTGCACGACCGCGAGATCGTGGCGCGCTGCGACGACAGCGTGCTGCGCATCGCCGCCAGCGGCGCGCCGCAGTTCGTGCGCCGCGCTCGCGGCTGGACGCCGCGGGCCATACAACTGCCGCGCGCCGGCCCGCCGGTGCTGGCCACCGGCGCCTGGCTCAAGAACACGGTGTGCGTGACGCGCGACGACCAGGCCTTTCTGTCGCCGCACGTGGGCGATCTGGACAACGTGGCCACCTGCGCCGCGCTGGAAGAGGCGGTCGAACACCTCTGCCGCGTGCTCGACGTGCAGCCACGCGCCGTGGCCCACGACCTGCACCCCGATTTCTTCAGCACCCGCTTTGCCGCAGCCTACGCGCAGCAGCGCGGCCTGCGCTGCCACGCGGTGCAGCACCACCATGCGCACATCGCCGCCATCGCCGCCGAGCATGGCCATCCAGGGCCGCTGCTGGGCCTGGCGCTGGACGGCGTGGGCCTGGGCGACGACGGCGCGGCCTGGGGCGGCGAGCTGCTGCGCGTGGACGGCGGTGCCTGCCAGCGCCTGGGCCATCTGCGCCCGCTGGCCCTGCCCGGCGGCGATGTCGCGGCGCGCGAACCCTGGCGCCTGGCCGCGGCCGTGCTGCACGCGCTGGGCCGCGGCGACGAGATCGAAGCGCGCTGGCCCGAACGCCCGGCCGCGGCGCCAGTGGCGCAGATGCTGCAGCACGGCCTGCGCTGCCCGCCCAGCAGCAGCCTGGGCCGCTGCTTCGACGCCGCCGCCGCGCTGCTGGGCGTGCGCGAAGTACAGGCCTTCGAAGGCCAGGCGCCCATGCTGCTGGAGGCGCTGGTGCACGACGCGCCCGCGCCTGCTATCGGCCTGGTGGAGCTGGGCAGCAGCGGCCTGCTGGACCCCCTGCCGTTGCTGGCGCGCCTGGCCGACGAACCCGACGCGGCGCGCGGCGCCACGCTGTTCCACGCCGAGCTGGTGGACGGCCTGGCGCGCTGGGCCGCGCAGGCCGCAGAATCCACCGGCCTGCGCGCCGTGGCGCTGGGCGGCGGCTGCTTCCTCAACGCGCGGCTGTCGGCCGGGCTGGTGGCGGCGTTGCAGGCACGGGGCCTGCAGGTGCTGCAGGCGCACCAGGCCCCGCCCAACGATGGCGGCATCGCCCTGGGCCAGGCCTGGGTGGCGCTGTGCCGCGAAGGAGACTGAAGCGATGTGTCTGGCGATACCCGTGCGCGTGGTCGAACTGGTGGGCGATGAAGGCGCCATCGTCGATCTGGAGGGCATACGCAAGACCATCTCGCTGGCGCTGGTCGATGGCGTGCAGGTGGGCGATTACGTCATCCTGCACGTGGGCTATGCGCTGTCGCGCCTGGACCCCGAAGAGGCGGCGCGTACGCTGGCGCTGTTTGCCCAGGCCGGCCTGAGCGTGGGTGGCGCCGCCGCGCCATGAAGTACATCGCCGAATTCCGCGACGGCGACGTGGCGCAGGGCATGGCGCGCGCCATCGCCGCCGAGGCGCGCAGCGACCGCCGCTACCACTTCATGGAGTTCTGCGGCGGCCACACCCACGCCATCTCGCGCTACGGCGTTGCCGACCTGCTGCCGCCGCCGCTGCGCATGATCCACGGCCCCGGCTGCCCGGTGTGCGTGCTGCCCATCGGCCGCATCGATCTGGCCATTCAACTGGTGCTGCAGCGCGGGGCCATCGTCGCCACCTATGGCGACTGCCTGCGCGTGCCGGCCTCGGGCGGGCTGTCGCTGATCAAGGCCAAGGCCCGAGCCCGTGACGGCGGCGACGTACGCATGGTGTATTCGCCGGCCGACGTGCTGAAGATCGCGCAGGACAACCCGGGGCGCGAGGTCGTGTTCTTCGCCATCGGCTTCGAGACCACCACGCCGCCCACGGCCCTGGTCATCAAGCAGGCGGCGGCGCTGGGCCTGGCCAACTTCAGCGTGCTGTGCAACCACGTGCTCACACCGGCGGCCATCGGCCACATCCTCGAGTCGCCCGAGGCGCGTCAGCTGGGCACGCTGGCGCTGGACGGCTTCATCGGCCCGGCGCACGTGTCCACGGTGATCGGCAGCCAGCCCTACGAGCGCTGCGCCGAGGTGTACCGCATGCCGGTGGTCATCGCCGGCTTCGAGCCGCTGGACGTGATGCTGGCCATCCTGATGCTGGTGCGTCAGGTCAACGAGGGCCGGGCCGAGGTCGAGAACGAGTTCAGCCGCGCCGTCACGCGCCACGGCAACGCCAAGGCGCAGGCCCTGGTGTCCGAGGTCTTCGAGCTGCGCCGCAGCTTCGAGTGGCGCGGCCTGGGCGCCGTGCCCGACAGCGCGCTGCGCATCCGCGAGGCCTTTGCCGGCTTCGACGCCGAGCGCCGCTTCGGCCTGGTGACGCAAGCCGTGGACGACAACAAGGCCTGCGAATGCGGCGCCATCCTGCGCGGCGTGAAGCACCCGCGCGACTGCAAGGTGTTCGGCACGGTGTGCACGCCCGAGAACCCCATCGGCTCGTGCATGGTCTCGTCCGAAGGCGCGTGCGCGGCGCACTACAGCTACGGCCGCTTCAAGGACGTGCCGGTCGTGGCGGTCTGATTTCACGCCCCGGGCGGCCCGCCCGTGGTGCCCGCGCTGCAGCGCCGCGCAGGCTTTGCGCTACCTTGTCCAACATCAAGAGGCCTGTCGTGGGCCTGACGAGAATGGCGCGGCATAGCCCGTGTGGCCCGGCGTTCGCCGCGCTCACGCGTGCACAGACGGGGTCATCATGACGGGGTTCATCGCAAAGTTTTCTGCAGGCGCTGCCACGGCGCGCCTGGCCACGGCTCTGGCGGCCTGCATGCTGCTGGCCTGGCCCGCGGCGCCGCTGCACGCGCAGGGCAAGGTCGAGGCGGCTGCTGCAGTCGCAGCCGCAGCGCCCGCCACGGCCGCCTCGGCGGCGCTCAAGCAGAAGTGCCTGGACTGCCACGACGACCCCAAGGTCGAATCCGAGGCCGGCAAGTCCATGACGGTGCTGGCCGACGACTTCCAGCGTTCGGCGCACCGCAAGCTCGACTGCACCGACTGCCACGTCACCGGCGTCACCACCAAGCACCCCAAGGAGCCGCTGGGCACCGTCAAGCCCGACGTCTGCCAGGAATGCCACGCCGACGAGTTCAAGGCCATCGCCGGCAGCATCCACGGCCGCCGCGCCCAGGGCGACAAGGCGGTGAAGGATTGCATGGGCTGCCACGACAGCCTGCACCTGGTGCGCAAGAGCGGCGACCCGGCCTCGACGCTGTCGCCGGTGAACCAGATCAAGACCTGTGGCGCCTGCCACGAGGAAATGATGACCAACTACGAGCGCAGCGAACACGCGCATGCGCTGCTCAAGGCCGGCCTGACCGAGGGCGCGCCCTCGTGCTCATCGTGCCACGGCAAGCACGACATCCACACCAAGGACGAGGTAGACGCCACCACCCACCACACCAAGATCCCCGACACCTGCGGCAAGTGCCACACCGGCATCCTGCGCGAGTGGCAGGAAAGCGTGCACGGCGAACTCTGGAAGAAGAGCGGCAACGGCGACAAGAAGGCCGACGGGGGCCCGGTGTGCTCGACCTGCCACGAGCCGCACGCCATCCGCAACACCGACTTCGCGCCGGTGCGCGGCCAGGTGGCCGACCGCTGCGGCAACTGCCACGAGAAAGTGGCCAGCAGCTTCAAGGACAGTTTCCACGGCAAGGCCACCTCGCTCAACAACCGCAAGGCCGCAGCCTGCGCCGACTGCCACACGCCGCACCACAACCTGCCCGCGTCCGACCCGCGCTCCAGCATCCACCCGGACAACCTGGCCAAGACCTGCGGTGCCTGCCACCAGAACGTCAACGCCTCGTTCCTGACCTTCGACCCGCACGCCGACCCGCGGGATCCCGAGCGCAGCGCCATCCTCTACTGGATGTGGCTGGGCATGACCTCGCTGCTGATCGGCGTGTTCGGCTTCTTCGGCCTGCACGGCCTGCTGTGGATGCAGCGCGCGCTGGTGGGCAAGCTGCGCGGCGAGTTCGCCTTCGGCCACACCGGCGACGGCCCCTACGTGCGCCGCTTCAGCAAGATGCAGATGGGCGTGCACGTGACCATCGTCACCAGCTTCCTGCTGCTGGCGGCCACCGGCCTGCCGCTGAAGTTTGCTGCCGCGCCCTGGGCGCCCCATGTGATGTCGCTGTTCGGCGGCGCCGAGACCGCGGCCTCGCTGCACCACCTGGCCGGCCTGGTGACCTTCGGCTACTTTGCCTGGCACCTGGGCATGCTGGTGCACGGCTGGTTCGTCAAGAAGGAGCGCGACTACTTCTGGGGCCCCAACTCCATGGTGCCGCAGCCCAAGGATCTGTTCGACTTCATCGGCATGATCAAGTACTTCTTCTATCTCGGGCCCAAGCCCAAGTTCGACCGCTTCACCTACTGGGAGAAGTTCGACTACCTGGCGGTGTTCTGGGGGGTGGCCATCATCGGCCTGTCGGGCCTGGTGCTGTGGCAGCCCACGGCGGCCACCATGGTGCTGCCGGGCTGGGCGCTGAACGCGGCCTACCTGGTGCACAGCGACGAGGCCCTGCTGGCCACCGGCTTCATCTTCCTGTTCCACTTCTTCCACACCCACCTGCGGCCCGAGGCCTTCCCGCTGGACCCGGTGGTCTTCGTCGGCTGCATGCCGCTCGAGCGCTTCAAGGCCGAGCGCACCATGGAGTACGAACGCCTGGTGGCCAGCGGCAAGCTCGACGACTACCTGGTGCCCGCGCCCACCGCGGCCGAGATGCGCAAGGCGCACATCTTCGGCTTCACCGCCGTCACCATCGGTGTGGTGCTGGCCTGCTTCATCTTCTGGGCGCTGCTGACGGGCCTGGTGCACTGACAGCGGCAGGTCCTCGAGGGCCGGGACAGGTGTTCAGCCTGTCCCGGCCTTTTCACGTCCGGTGGCGGAAGGCCGTGCGCTGCGGCGTGCTGTGCGGCGTCCATCGGTAGCGCAGCGCCGCGTGCAGGGGCGGCGAGCCGATGGCGCTGGGGCTTGCGCAGGATCGTCCGCAACGCGCCCGGCCTGGCTGCAGGCCTTGCCTGCCACGACGGCCGCAACCGGGCGAGGCGCCTGATCGGCCGCCTGCGCCGCGCAGGCCCCGTGCCACCCAGCGGTCACCACCACGCGGCAAGCGGCGCTGCGCCCACCCCCCCCCGGCCGCCTGCGCGCGCCCGGGGTTCTGGCTCCCACCAAAGCAGAAACGCCGCCGGGGTCTCCCCCGGCGGCGCCTTGATCGGTACAGCCGGCCCAGGCGCCGGCGCTGCTTCAGCCCTTCTTGGGCAGCTCGATCTTCGGGGCCTCGAGCGTGGTCTTCTGGGGCGGGTCGGCCAGCAGGTTCAGGCCCGGGAAGTCGCGGCCGTGGCAGGCCGGGTTGGAGCAGAAGCCGCCGCCCGACTTGCCGCGCTTGAGCGGCGCGCCGTGGCACTCTTCGCAGGACTCTTCCACGTCGTCGGCGTGCGTGCGCATGAAGTTGGGGCGCTGGTGGCCTTCGGGCTGTTGCTCGCCGGCCTTCGCGGGCAGCAGCGAGGGCACGCTGCCCTTGCCGTTTTCGCGCGTCACCTCGGGCATGCCGTGGCACAACGTGCACTGCAGCCGGATGACCTCGCCCGCTTCATTGAAGTGCTTGCCGTTGTGGCAGCGGAAGCAGCCGGGCGTGTCGGAGTGGCCGGTGTGGTTGGGGAAGCTCTTCCAGGAGAAGTCTTTCTCGTAGAAGGACGCGGCCAGCAGGATCTCGCGCATGGCGGTGTTGAACTTCAGCTCCAGCGGCTTGAGTTCGGCCGCGGTGGCGGCCTTGGTCGAGGCCTCGGCGATCAGGGCGTCGATCTTGGGGGCGCGCACTTCGGGCGGACCGGTGATCTCGGGCAGCTTGTCCACCAGGGCCACGGCGCGCGCCTTGGCGTCGGGCAGCTTGCGGTCGATCTTGCCGGTGCGGATGTATTCGTCCACCACATTGGCCGGGTTGGTGAAGGGATGGCCCACCGAGTTGTGGCAGTCGTAGCAGGCCATGGCCCGCGCCGGCATCGCGGCGATCTGCGCGGGCGTGAACTTGGTCTCGGCGTCGGTGTAGGTGACCTTGGTGCCGTCGGGCTTGGTCACCTCGACCCAGGGGATCTCGCGGCGCTGGATGTCGGGCGAGACGAAGCGCACTTCGTTCTCGATGTGCCAGTGGATGCCCTTGGTGTAGCCGGTGCGCACGGCGTCCATGCCGGTGTGCAGGATGAGCTTGGTGCGCGACTCGCTGCTCTGGGTGTCGGTACCGTAGTGCACCTTGACGGCGATGCTGTCGTGGTGTTCGGCCGACGGGTGGTGGCAGCTCTCGCAGGCTTCGCGCGATGGCCGCAGCGTGCCCGATGCCAGCGGCCGGTCGTAGCCGACGATCATGCCCCACAGCTCCTTGGCATGCGTGGGCTTGAGCCCTATCAGCTTGAGCGTGGAGTTGCGCCCCATGTGGCACTCGACGCAGTTCACGCGGGCGTGCACGCCCTGCGTGTGCGCGGCGATCTCTTCGGGGTGCACGTTGTGGCACATCGCCGCGCAGAACGCGTTGCTGTTGCTGTACTCCCAGCCGGCGATGCCCCCTGCGCCCAGCAGCACCACGGCGATGAGGGCTGCGGCGATGCCGGCCGTGCCGAGGACCAGCGTCTTGCTGCCAATCTGGATTCGCATGTCTGTCTGCTCCTGCAAGGAATAGCCGCGCGATTGTCCGCCACGGTCGCGCGGGCTTTCCTTGACGAAGCGCAGGCAAATGCGTCCCGGATCGGTCGCGCGCGGGTTTGCGCCCGGGTCTGGCGCGCGCGCGTTTGTAGGATGATGGCCCGATGAAAACCGCTCGCAAGGGCTACGTCCGGCCGCTGGACATCAAGCACGGCTGCGTCGATTTGTCGCACGGCGGCGGCGGGCGCGCCATGGCGCAGCTGATCGAAGAGCTGTTCCTGCGCGCCTTCGACAACGAGTGGCTGCGCCAGGGCGACGACGGCGCGGTGCTGCCGCTGCCACCCGGGCGGCTGGTGATGGCCACCGACAGCCACGTGGTGTCGCCGCTGTTCTTTCCGGGCGGCGACATCGGCTGCCTGGCGGTGCACGGCACCCTCAACGACGTGGCCATGAACGGCGCCACGCCGCTGTACCTGGCGGCCAGCTTCATATTGGAAGAAGGCCTGGCGCTGGCCGACCTGGCGCGCATCGTCGAATCCATGGCCGCGGCCTCGCGCCAGGCCGGCGTGCCCATCGTCACCGGCGACACCAAGGTGGTGGAGCGCGGCAAGGGCGACGGTGTGTTCATCACCACCACCGGCGTGGGCGTGGTGCCGGCGGGCGTGCAGGTCAGCGGCCGCGGCGCGCGCCCGGGCGACCGCATCCTGCTCAGCGGCACGCTGGGCGACCACGGCGTGGCCATCATGTCGCTGCGCGAGAACCTGAGCTTCCAGACCACGCTGCAATCGGACACCGCGGCGCTGCACGGCCTGGTGGCCGCCATGCTGGCCGCGGTGCCCGGCATCCACTGCCTGCGCGACCCCACGCGCGGCGGCCTGGCCACCACGCTCAACGAGCTGGCGGGCCAGTCGGGCTGCGGGATGCTGATAGAAGAGGCCGCGCTGCCGCTGCGGCGCGAGGTCGAGGCGGCCTGCGAATTCCTGGGCCTGGACCCGCTGTACGTGGCCAACGAAGGCAAGCTGGTGGCCATTTGCGCGGCCGACGACGCGCCGCGCCTGCTGGCCGCCATGCGCGCGCACCCGCTGGCGCGCGACGCGGCCGTCATCGGCGAGGTGCTGGCGGATGCGAACCACTTCGTGCAGATGCGCGCGCGCTTCGGCGGGCGGCGCATCGTCGACTGGCTCACGGGCGACCAGCTGCCGCGCATCTGCTGAAGCCCCGCGCGACGGCGGCTCGACAGGCGTGCGCGCGGTTGACCAGGATCAAGGCCGCGTGCATACGGCACCGAAAGAATCGCCGCAGCCGCCAGAAAACCCCCTCTGAGCCTGCGGCGCCGTCAACCGGATGGCCTTGCAGACAGTTCAACAGGTACGAACCTGGCCCTGTCGCCAGGTCACACCGGAGAAATCACATGAAGCTCGCCCTTGCCATTGCCGCCGCCTTCGCCACCGTCTCGCTGGCCGGCCCTGCCCTTGCGGGCCCCGCGGAAGACATCGTCGCCAAGGAAAAGTGCAACAAGTGCCACACCGAGAAGACCACCAAGAAGGGCCCGTCCTGGGCCTCGATTGCGGTCAAGTACAAGGGCAAGCCCGAAGCCGCCGAGAAGATCTTCCTGCAGCTCAAGAACGGCGGGCAGGTCGGTGACGAGGAAGACCACAAGAAGGTCAAGGCCAGCGACGAAGACCTGAAGGCCATCGCCGCGCTGGTGCTGTCCGCGAAGTAAGCCTTTCCAAACGACTGGAGTGTCGACCATGAAGCGTTCGTCCCTGATCATCGCCGCGGCATTTGCGCTGGCCTCTTCCACCGTGGCATTCGCCGGCCCGGCCGAAGACCTGATCGCCAAGGAGAAGTGCAACAAGTGCCACACCGAGAAGACCACCAAGAAGGGCCCGTCCTACGCCGCGATAGCCAAGAAGTACGCTGGCGATGCAGCCGCGCCGGCCAAGCTGCTCAAGGGCCTCAAGGAAGGCGGCAAGATGGGTGACGAGGAAGACCACAAGAAGGTCCCCGGCAGCGAAGCCGACCTGAAGGCCGTCGTGGCCCTGATCCTCAGCGCCAAGTAAGCGCTCAACTGTTGCGCGGCGTCCCTGCGACGCTGTGTCGCACCCCCTCAAGGCCGTGGCTGCCAATGCAGCCACGGCCTTGTTCCATCCAGGAAGGGCAACTACCCATCGGGGTATTTGCGCGCCGCCGCGGTGCATAAACGCACCGCCGCGGAGAAGCGCCGGACCTGACTTGCATCAATCTTTCAAGGTTTGCGATACCTACACTCGGCCGGACCGATCGGTGACCGTGCCCTTCTTTCTGCATGAATGGCTGCGACATGGAGTGCCCCTCGGCGTGCCGGTGCCATGGCCTGTGATCAGGCCGTGACAGCCAGGCGAGAAAACTGTTTCGGTTCCACCCCTCGAGGAGGACATTGATGGGCATGTTCAAGCATCGCAGCTGGCTGGCACTTCTTGCCACCGGCGTCATCGCGGCAGCGCTTTCCGGTTGCGGAGGCGACGGCGATTCCGGCCCGGCCGGGCCAGCCGGGGCACCCGGCGCTGCCGGCCCCGCGGGCCCTGCAGGTCCTGCGGGCCCCTCGGGTTCGTCGGGTGCCGCAGGCAGCACCAGCGTCGGCAGCAATGCGCTGACCAACACCGCTGCCATCGCCAGCAACGCCGCCGCCTGGCGCGACCTGCAGCCCACGGTGACGGTCAACAGCGTGACCATCGCCGGCAAGCCGGTCGTCAACTTCACGGTCACCGATGGCTTCGGTCGTCCGGTCGTCGGCCTGGGCAACACCGCGCGCAGCGCCACGGCGCAGCCGCAGGTGCCCGCTGCCTACCCCAACCTGGCCTTCTCGCTGGCCAAGCTGGTGCCCGCCAGCGCCGGCAGCCCCAGCAAGTGGGTCAGCTACATCGTCACCACCGTGCCCACCAACACGGCCGCCGCGGCGCCCACGCGCCCCAGCACCGACAACACCGGCACGCTGGTCGACAACGGTGACGGCAGCTATCGCTACACCTTCTACCGGGACGTCACCACGATCGCGGCAGACGTCGCGGCGATGACGGTCACCGGCGCCAACAACAAGGCCGACCTGGGTGACCTGAGCTACAACGCCGCCCTGACGCACCGCCTGACCATCCAGTTGTCGGGCAACGCCCCGGGCACGGGGCTCACGACCGACCGCGGTGGCGCGAATACGCCCACCGGCGTGGGCGCGATCCCTGGCGTGCCGATGGCCGTGCCCTTCGACGCGGTCTACGACTTCATCCCCGCCACCGGCGCGCCGGTGACGGCGGCAAACGACCAGCGCGTCATCGTCAACAACACCAAGTGCGAGGAATGCCACCGCAAGCTCGGTGGCATCGCCGGCGGCGACCCCGAGGCCAATGCCGCCGGCTTCCACGGCGGCGCGCGCAACAACGTCGCCTACTGCGTGGTCTGCCATACCGAGCAGCGCAAGTACGGCCGCACCGAGGCCACCGCCACCACCAACGGTGCGGTCAAGACCTTCACCTCCGGCACCAACGTGCTCGACGGTCGCTCCGTCGGTAACCTGCCCAATTTCATCCACAAGCTGCACCTGGGCGGCATGTTGGCCAACAAGAACTACGACTACGGCGGCCTGGTGCTGAATGAGCCCACCTACCCGCAGGACATCCGCAACTGCACCAAGTGCCACGATGGCGACCCTGCCGCCACGGCGCTGAACTCGCAGTCGGTCGCGGTCCCGGCCAGTTCGCCCCAGGGCGACAACTGGAAGCTCGTGCCCAGCACGCTGGCCTGCGGCTCCTGCCACGACGGCATCAACTTCGCCACCGGCGCCGGTGTCACGCTGCGCGACGCCAATGCGGGCCTGACCAGCACGCCCAACGCCCACCCGGCCGGCGCCCAGCCCGATGACTCGGCATGCGCCACCTGCCACAGGCCTTCCGGCCTGCAGGACGTCGACCTGAACCACATCCCGGTGACGCCGCCGAACCCGGGCAATTCGCTGCTCGCGGGGCAGACCGACAACAACACCAATGCAGCCTGGATCGCCTCTAACACGGCGCGCCTGCCCGTCGGTGCCATCCGCGTCTCGCACGAGGTCAAGAGCGTCTCGCGCAATGCCGGCAAGAACCCGGTGATGGTGTTCCGCATGCTGCAGAACGGCGTGGCCACGCCGCTGGAAGACTTTGCCACCACGGCGGTCAACCCGGCGACCGGCCAGAAGGAGATCTGGACCAACTTCGCCGGCGCGCCCAGCGTGTACTTCGTCTACGCCGTGCCGCAGGACGGTATTACCGCCCCGGCCGACTTCAACGCCTCCGCCTCGAGCTACCTGCGCAGCCTTTGGAACGGCAGCGCCACGGGTAGCGCCACGGGCACGCTGGTGGCCGGCACGGGTGCCGACGCCGGCTTCTACGTGGCCACGCTGACCAACGTCGTCATCCCCGACAACGCCGTCATGCTGACGGGTGGCCTGGGCTACTCGTACAACGTCAGATCCGCGATGCCGCTGACGCAGACCAACCTGGCCGCCTTCCCGACGGCCGCGGCCACCAACGCGGGGGTGACCGCCGGCATGCCCAACGTTTCGGGCGGCCTGATCGTGATCACGCCCAACGTGCAGCGCGTCGGCACCGGCTACACCGGCCGCCGCGCCATCGTCGAGGACAAGCGCTGCAACGCCTGCCACCAGGAACTGGGCACCTTCACCGAAGAAGCCTTCCACGGTGGCCAGCGCAACGATGGCACGACCTGCTCGTGGTGCCACACCCCCAACCGTGCCAGCAACGGCTGGTCGGCCGACTCCACCGCCTTCGTGCACGCGATCCACGCGTCGGCCAAGCGCACCGTGCCGTACAACTGGCATGCCCGCTCGGCCACCGAGGGCTACTTCGAGATCACCTACCCGGGCGTGCTCAACCAGTGCGAAGCCTGCCACTTGCCCGGCACCTTCGACTTCAGCGCCACGGCCTCGGCCAATGCGGTGGAAAGCCGCCAGCATCGCCTGGTGGCCAGCGGCACCGTCGCCGCGTCGATCACGAACTCGCCGTACATCACCACCGGTTTCGCCTACGGCAGCAACTTCAGCGTCGCAGCGGCCACCGGCCTGCCCACCGACGCTGCCGCGACCACGCTGGTCACGTCGCCGATCGCCACGGCCTGCTTCGCCTGCCATGACTCGAACGACGCGGTCACGCACTTCCGCGTGAATGGCGGTTCGATCTACGCACAGCGCAGCGTGGCACTGGCCAGCAACGAGACCTGTCTCGTGTGCCACGGCCCGGGCCGCATCGCGTCGATCGCTGCCTCGCACTCGAAGTAGCGTGAGACGGTGCGCGGGGGGCGGCACGTCCGGCCCCCGCCACACAGACCCAGGCAACCCGGACGCATGCTGACGTCCGGGTTGCTTTTTTGCATCAGGGTCCGGGTTTTCTCGGTCCGCCTCGATCGATGCTGTTCACGGCCCCGTGGGTCGGTGGCAGCATCCACAACGATGGGCACTTTCCCTTGCCACAAGCCATGAACAAGCTCTCCACCGCAACGCTGCGGCTGGGCCGCGCCGCGCTCTTGCTGGCTGCTGCGGTGGCCCTGGGCGCCGCCCAGGCCGCGCCCGGCGCGTCGATCATGGCGCCCGCGGCCTCTGCGCCTGGCCTGCACGGCATGCCGCCGCCCAGGCAGAAGGCGCCGCCGGTGCCGGTGAAGCGCATCGACATCAACAGCGCCAGCAAGGCCGAGCTGAAGAAGCTGCCGCACATCGACGACGCCACCGCCGAGCGCCTGATCAAGGGCCGGCCCTATCTCACCAAGACCGAACTGGTGAGCAAGAAGGTGCTGCCGCTGGGCCCCTACATCGCCATCAAGGACCGCGTCATCGCGCTGCAGAAGAAGCAGCCCAAGCCCAAGTCCTGAGTGCCGGCACGACGCCTGCGCTCATCCCTTTTTCGATTTCCACGACCCCAGACCCACAGGCAGACATCCATGAACATCACGAGACACCTGCTGCGTGCGCTGCTGCCGCTGGCCGCACTGGCCTGGCAGCCCCTGGCGCTGGCGCAGACCGGTTACACGACCGAGGGCGCCGACACCTGCCTCGAGTGTCACGACGACGAGAGCAGTACGTACTCGGCCAAGGCCATGTTCAAGACGCCGCACGCGCACGCGGGCAACAAGCGCTCGCCTTTCGGTGCCGGCGGCCTGCAGTGCGAGGCCTGCCACGGCCCGGGTGCGGCCCACGCCAAGAACAAGAAGTCGGCCTCGATCAACACCTTCAAGGCCGACTCCAAGACCTCGCTGGCCGAGCGCAACCAGGTCTGCATGTCCTGCCACGAAGGCAGCACGCGCAGCGCCTGGCATGCCGGTGCGCACGAACGCGCCAACCTGTCCTGCACCGACTGCCACAAGATGCACCAGGAACGCGACCCGGTGCTCACCAAGGCGAGCGAGCCGCAGGTGTGCATGAGCTGCCACAAGCAGCAGCGCGCCGACTTCCAGAAGAGTTCGACCCACCCGCTGCGCCAGGGCAAGATGGCCTGCAGCGACTGCCACAACGCGCACGGCAGCAGTGCCCCGGCGATGCTGGTCAAGACCACCGTCAACCAGACCTGCACCAGTTGCCACGCCGAGAAGCGCGGCCCGGTGCTGTGGGAACACGCGCCGGTGGCCGAGGACTGCGGCCTGTGCCACAGCCCGCACGGCTCGGTGCGCGCGGCCCTGCTCACCAAGAACCCGCCGCTGCTGTGCCAGGAATGCCACAGCAGTGCCGGCCACCCCAGCGTGGCGCGCACGGCCGACGGCCTGCCCGGCGGCAGCGGCGGTGGCGCCATCTACGTCGTGGGCGGCAGTTGCAGCAACTGCCATTCGCAAGTGCACGGATCCAACCACCCCGCGGGGGCGAAGCTGATGCGCTGAACGGTGCGGCGCGCGCTCCCTGCCGCGCCGGTTCCCAACCGCCGAACATCACCGAACACGGATGCGAATCATGAGAATCTACAGCTCCCTTCTTCAACTGGCCGCCCTGGGCGCCCTGTCTGCCGCTGGCGCCGCCGTTGCGGCCGAAGTCGACACCTCGGCCTGGAAATGCAAGACCTGCCCTTACCCCAAGGGCACACAGGTCAGCGTCGAGGCCGGCATCGGCACCGTCACCGATGAGTCGTCCAGGTTCGGCGACTACACCGGCCTGCAGCGCAAGGAGGCCCACGCCATCCTGGGCGGCACGGTCAGCCACCGCAGCGGCAGCGGCTACTACGCCGAGCTGAGCGCGGCCGATCTGGGCCTGGACACGCGCAGCCTGTCGGCAGTCAGCGGCCTGGAAGGCCTCTACTCGCTGCGCCTGGGCTACAGCGAGCTGCCGCGCCACCTGACGGACGGTGCGCAATCGCCCTTCCTGGGCAACGGCGGCGCCGACCTCACGCTGCCCGCGGGCGCCGGCTTTCCCACCGGCAGCACCGCCACCATGCCCTTGGCCACCACGCTGCAGCCGCTGGACGTGGGCTACAAGCGCCAGCGCTTCGATCTGGCCGGCAAGCTGACGCTGGGCGACAACTGGACCTGGCGCGTGAGCGTGCGCCGCGACGTGCGCGACGGCAGCCAGCCCACCTACGGTTCGTTCTTTGCCAGCGCCGCGCAACTGGCGGCGCCATTGGACCAGACCACCGACTGGATCGAGGTCTCGGCCTCGTACGTGGCGCGCGGCATGCACGCCACGCTGGCCTACCAGCTGTCGGAGTTCAAGAACGGCGCCGCCGCGCTGAACTGGGACAACCCCTTCGTGCCCGTGGTGCCCGGTGCCACGCGCGGCCAGCTGGCGCTGGCCCCCGACAACCAGCTGCAGCAGTTCAGCGGCTCGGCCGGCTACGAGATCACGCCCACCATCAAGGCCAGCGCCGATTTCGCCGTGGGCCGCCTGACGCAGGACGCCGCACTGCTGCAGCCCACGCTCAACGGCAACCTCACGGTGCCGGCACTGGCCGCACAGACGCTGGACGGCGAGGTCGAGACCTTCAACGGCAGCGTGCGCCTCACGGCCGCGCCCATGGAAGGCCTGCGCCTGAACGCCAGCTATGCGCGCGACGTGCGCGACAACAACAGCGCCGTGCAAAGCTGGCCGGTGATCGACGCCGACCTCTTCGTGCAGGCGCAGCAGCGCAGCAACTCGCCCTTCGGCTTCACGCAAGACCGCTACAAGCTGGTGGCCGACTACCGCGGCCCCGACACCTGGAAGTTCTCGGGCGGGGCCGAGCAGGACAACAAGAAGCGCACGTATGCCGAGGTGGTGGAGACGCGCGAGACCACCCTGTGGGGCCGCGTGGCCGTGCAGCCGATGGATGAGCTGACGCTGTCGGCCAGGCTGGCGCACGCCGAGCGCGACCACTCGGGCTACGGCCAGGCGGTGTGGTTCGGCGCGCCCCAGAACCCGCTGCTGCGCAAGTTCAACCTGGCCGAGCGCAGCCGCGACAGCCTGGGCCTGCGCGCCGATTGGGCGCTGTCCGAGACGCTGGCCCTGGGCCTGGCCCTGAACTACGCTGACGACGCCTATGGCGAGTCCCTCATCGGCCTGCAATCGGCGCGCAGCTTCGGGGCTGCGGTCGACCTGTCCTGGGCGCTGAGCGAGCAGACACGCATCACCGCCTTCGTGCACAACGAGAACCTGCGCTCGCGCCAGCGCGGCAGCGAGGCCTTTGCCGCGCCCGACTGGACGGCCCGCGCCAAGGACCAGTTCGACGTGCTGGGCGTGGGCGTCAAGCACGCGGCCATCGTGGACAAGCTGGACATCGGCGCCGACCTGTCGGTGTCGCGTTCGCGCAGCGAGATCTTGATGGCCAACGTCGTTGCCGAGACCGGTTTCCCCGTGGCCAAGACGGCGCAGGACACGCTGCGCCTGTACGGCAGCTACAAGCTGCAGGACAACCTGTGGCTCAACGCCAGCTGGTGGTACGAACGCTACGACGCCCAGGACTGGCGCCTGGACGGGGTGGCCCCGGCCACGGTGCAGAACCTGCTGAGCTTCGGCCAGCAGGCGCCGCAGTACAGCGTGAACGTGCTGCGCGTCTCGGTGCGCTACCGCTTCTAGGCCGTACCTGCCCCCTGCAAACCGCCGGCCTTGCGCCGGCGGTCCTGCTTGTGCTGGGGCCATTCAGCGCCATTCAGCGTCGTGCAAGCCAAGTGGGACCGCTTGATCTGAAGCAAAGGGCAGGGCCCCGTAAACCCTTAGCCTGCGGGCCACCATGCAGAAGCGCCACAGCCCCATGGATGGCAAACGAACCAACGCAGGGGCAGCCCGACTGCCCCGCCCAGCGGCAGGCCAGCAGGCCGCCGCGGCGCTGGCGGCACGAACCAGCGCGCGCAAAGGGGCCCCGGCATGAATGCCTACGTCATCTTCCTGATCTACCTGCTCGCCATCCTGGGCTTCGTGGCCCTGACGCTGGCGCTCAACGCCGCCCTGGGCCCCAAGCCCACGTCCAACGCGATCAAGCTCGAGCCTTTCGAATGCGGTGCCACGCCGGTGGGCAGCATCAACGTCAAGGCGGTGCCCATCAAGTACTACGCGGTGGCCATCATCTTCATCCTGTTCGACCTGGAAACCATCTTCCTCATCATCTGGGCCCTGGGCGCGCAGCCCCTCACCGGCTTCATGCTCTTCACCTTCTTCCTGTTCATGGCGCTGTTGGTGCTGATCGTGCTGTACGTCTACAAGGCACGCATCATCGAGATGGTGACGGAGTAACCCGCGATGTACGCACGCACCATCCCCATCGTCCCGGCCGACCACACCAAGGACGGCGCCTTCGAGTACATCACCACGCGCAAGGATGAGCTCATCGGCTGGGCGCGCAAGTTCTCGATCTTCCCCTACCCCTTCGTCACCGCCTGCTGCGCGATGGAGTTCATGGCCGTCAGCTCCAGCCCCTACGACACCGACCGCTTCGGTGCCGCGCTGCCCCGCTTCAGCCCGCGCCAGGCCGATCTGCTGATGGTGGTGGGCACGGTCACGCACAAGCAGGCGCCCATCCTGCTGAAGGTCTGGGAACAGATGTGCGAACCCAAGTGGGTGATGGCCTTCGGCGTGTGCGCCACCAGCGGCGGCTTCTACCAGAACTATGCCGCGCTGCCAGGCATAGACCGGGTGATCCCGGTCGACATCTACATCCCCGGCTGCCCGCCGCGGCCCGAGATGGTCATCGACGGGATCATGCAGCTGCAGGAAAAGATCGCGACCTCGCGCCATCCCATCATCAACAAGGACTTCTGATCGTGGGCTCGCGCATCGTCGAACAATTGCAAGAAAAGCTGCTGCCGGCCGCCGGCCCGGGCGCGCTGGTGCACGGCGCCTTCGTGCTGCAGCTGGAACCCGCCGAACTGCTGGCCACCGTCCGCCGCCTGCGCGACGAGTTCGGCTTCGACATGTTCCTGGACGTGACCGCGGTCGACTGGCCCGGCCAGACGCCGCGCTTCGAGGTCGTGTACCACCTGTACTCCAGCGCCGACCACCTGCGCGTGCGCCTGAAGACGCGCGTGCCCGAGGCCGCGCCCGAGCTCGATTCGCTGGTGCCGCTGTACGGCTCGGCCGGCTACATGGAACGCGAGTGCCACGACATGTACGGCATCCGCTTCAACGGCAACGGCGACCTGCGCCCCATCCTGCTGTACGAGGGCTTCGTCGGCCATCCGCTGCGCAAGGACTACCCCAAGCAGCAAGAGCAGCCGCTCGTGCCTTACCGGAACTGATGGGAAGCCCCGTGGACCGCCCGATCGCCAACCCCGTCCGCTCGATCTTCACCACGCCGCTGCAGCCAGACAGCGTCGTCGTCAACATCGGCCCCTCGCACCCGGCCACGCACGGCACGGTGCAGATCATCGCCGAGCTCGACGGCGAACGCGTGCTGCGCAGCGACGTGCACTGCGGCTACCTGCACCGCGGCTTCGAGAAGGAGTGCGAGGACCACACCTGGCACAACCTGATCCCCTACGTCGACCGCCTGAACTACGTCTCGGCGCTGGTGAATGACTTCGCCTATTGCGACGCGGTCGAGCAGCTGATGGGCGTGGAAATCACGCCGCGCTGCAAGTACCTGCGCACGCTGTTGTCCGAGTATTCGCGCCTGGTCGACCACGTCACCTGCATCGCCGCCGGCCTGATGGAGCTGGGCGCGATGACCGCCTTCCTGTACCTGGTGATGGTCCGGGACTACATGTACGAGCACCTGGCGGCGCTCACCGGTGCGCGCGTCACCTACACCTATGGCCGCATCGGCGGCCTGGCGCGCGACCTGCCCGACGGCTGGCTGCAGCGCCTGGAAGAGATCTTCGTCCAGTACGAGGACTTCATCTCGCGCGTGCACGCGCTGGTCGACCGCAACCGCATCTTCATCGACCGCATGCGCGGCGTCGGCACCCTCAGCAAGGCCGACGCGCTGAGCTACGGCTGCACCGGCCCCATGCTGCGCAGCACCGGCCTGGCGCTGGACCTGCGCAAGGACACGCCCTACCTGGCCTACGCCGAGATCGACTTCGACGTGCCCGTGGGCATACAGGGCGACAACTACGACCGCTACTTCGTGCGCATGCGCGAGATGGACGAATCGGTCTACATGATGCGCCAGCTGTCCGAGATCCTGCGCTCCGACAAGGGCGCGGGCCCGCTGAACGTGGCCGACCGGCGCTGCAGCTTCCCCGACAAGCCGCTGGTCTATACCGAGATCGAGTCGCTCATCAACCACTTCAAGCTCGTCATGGATGGCCCCGTGGTCCCTGCCGGCGACATCTACGTCGCGCACGAGGCGCCCAACGGCGAACTCGGCTTCTACCTGGTGAGCACCGGCACCGGCACGCCGCACAAGGTGCACGTGCGCTCGCCCAGCTTCGTGCACATGGGCGTGGCCAGCCTGATGATGGACGGCGGCCAGGTGGCCGACATCGTGCCCACCTTCGGTTCGATCAACATGATCGGCGGGGAGTGCGATCGATGAAGCATCTCATTCCCGAATTCGACGCGATGAAGCGTCGCTACCCGCCGGGCACCGAGTCCTCGCTGGTCACCCCCTGCCTGCACCGCATCCAGGACGACCGCGGCTTCATCGCCGACGAAGACATTGCCGAACTGACCGCCTACCTGGGCGTGCAGCGCGTGCAGGTCGAAGAGGTCATCGCCCACTACTCGATGTTCCGGCGCAAGCCGATCGGCGAGAAGCACGTGCAGGTGTGCCGCAACGTCAGCTGCTCGATGCGCGGTGCCGAGGGCGTGATCGACCACCTGTGCAAGCGCCTGGGCGTGCAGCCCGGGCAGACCACGGCCGACGGCCGTATCACGCTGGGCACGGTCGAGTGCCTGGGCTCCTGCGGCACTGCGCCGGTGGTGATGGTCAATGAGGCCTATCACGAGAACATGGACGCCGCCCGCCTGGACGCCCTGATCGAGGAGTTGCGCAAGTGATCCCGCAACCGATCCCGCAAGCCATCACGCAACCCCCCGGCCGCAAGCTCATCATGAGCTTCCCGGTCACCGCCACCTCGCACCTGCTGGCCGACTACCGCGCCCGCGGCGGCTACGGCACGCTGACCAAGGTACTGCGCGAGATGCGCCCCGAACAGGTGACCAAGGAAGTCGCTGCCTCGGGCATCCTGGGCCACGGCGGCGCCGCCTTCCCCGCCGGCCGCAAGTGGGGCGTGATCAAGCTCAACGACGGCCAGCCGCACTACCTGTGCGCCAACGCCGACGAGGGCGAGCCCGGCACCTTCAAGGACCGCTGGATCCTCGAACACGCGCCGCACCTGCTGATCGAGTCCATGCTCATCTCGGGCTACGCGCTGCAGGTGCGCAACGCCTTCGTCTACATCCGCGGCGAGTTCGATCTGCCCTACCGCCGCCTGGCTGCGGCCGTCGAGGAAGCCTACGCCGCCGGCCTGCTGGGCGAAAGCGTCATGGGCACCGCGCACGCCATGGACCTGGTGGTCTACCGCGGCGCCGGCAGCTACGTGTGCGGCGAAGCCTCGGCGCTGATCACCTCGATCGAAGGCCGCAAGGGCTACCCGCGCAACCGCCCGCCGCGCCTGACGGTCAAGGGCCTGTACCAGAAGCCCACGGTCATCAACAACGTCGAGACCCTGTCCAACGTGACCCCCATCGTGGCCATGGGCGGCGAGGTCTTCAAGCAGATCGGCGCGCCCAAGAGCCCGGGCACGCAGCTGGTGTCGATCTCCGGCCACATCCAGCGGCCGGGCGTGTACGAACTCGAGTACGGCTACCCGCTGGCCAAGTTCATCTATGAAGACTGCGGCGGCGGCCTGGGCGGCCGTGCCGTCAAGTGCATCGTGCCCGGCGGCATCTCCACCAAGGTGCTGACGGCAGCCGAACTGCACGGCGTCACCTACGACCACGCCTCGCTCACCAAGGCCGGCTCGGGCGTGGGCTCGGGCGGCATGATCGTCATCGGCGAAGGCACCTGCATGCCCAGGCTGCTGCAGGTCATGCTGCGCTTCTACCACCACGAAAGCTGCGGCCAGTGCACGCCCTGCCGCGAAGGCATGGGCTGGATGCACCGCATCATCGATCGCATCGTCGCCGGCCAGGGCCAGCGCGGCGACATCGAGCAGCTGCAGCGCATCTCCATCGCCAACGACGGCACCACCATCTGCGGCATGGGCGACGCCGCCGGCTACGCCACGCTCGGCATCATCGCCAAGTACCGCGACGAGTTCGAGTACCTCATCGAGCACAAGCGTTCGCGCTGCGACGGCGTGCTGGACATCACCGCGCCCACCGTCAGCCCCAAGGTTCCCGCCCATGCCTGAGATCTTCATCAACGGCCAGGCCGTGCAGGCCGGCGACGACCAGACGGTGATGCAGGTGGCCCGCGCCAACGGCATCTTCATCCCCTACTTCTGCTGGCACCCCAACCTGTCGGTGCCGGGCAACTGCCGCATCTGCGTGGTCGAGGTCGAGGGCGAAGGCGGCGGCAGCGGCTGGCTGGACATCGCCTGCAACATGCCGGTGAACAAGGGCATGCGCGTGCACACCGATTCGCCCAAGGTGCTCGAGCGCCGCAAGGCCACGATGCAGTTCGTCACGCTCAACCACCCGGTGGACTGCGGCATCTGCGACAAGGCCGGCGAGTGCACGCTGCAGGACTACCACTACCAGTACAACGGCGAGCCCTCGATCTCGCGCGATGCCAAGGTGCATGCCACCAAGCATTACGCGCTGTCTGACCGCATCGTGCTGGACAACGAGCGCTGCATCCTGTGCACGCGCTGCGTGCGCTTCACCAAGGAGATCTCCAAGACCCATTCGCTGGGCGTGATCGACCGCGGTGACCACAGCCTGATCCGCCCCACCGAGGACGGTGCCTTCGCCAAGGACCCGTACTCCGACAACGTCACCGACATCTGCCCGGTGGGCGCCTTGCTGCCCACGCAGTTCCTGCACAAGGCGCGCGTGTGGTACCTCAAGCCCACGCCGCAAGTCTGCCCAGGCTGCGCACGCGGCTGCAGCATCGACGTCTGGCACCGCAAGAGCGAATGGAAGCTCAAGGCGCTGGATGCCAAGCAGAACGCGCGCATCGACCGCGTCACCCCGCGCGACAACCCCGAGGTCAACGGCCCCTGGGTCTGCAACAAGGCGCGTGACCTGGCCCAGCACTTCGAACGCGCCCGCGCGCTGCAGCCCATGCTCAAGGGCCGGCCGGTCGAACTGGCCGCGGCGCTGGAGCAGGCCCGCCAGATGATCGCCAGCGCCAGGAACGCCGTGGCCCTGGTGTCCAACTGGGCCAGCAACGAAGAGCTGGCCGCGTTTGCCGCGCACCTGGCGCAGCGCTTCGCCTGCCGCGTGAAGACCGACTGCCAGCCCGAGCCGGGTGAGGTGGTGGAGGACGACATCCTCATCCGGGCCGACAAGAACCCCAACACGGCCGGTGCCCGCGCGCGCTTCCAGGCGCTGCCCGACGACGCCCGCCGGGCCTTCCCCGACGACTGCGACCTGGTGCTGGTGTGGGGCGAAGGTTTCAACTTTGGCCAGTTGCCGCCCAAGGCCCGCATCGTCTATCTCAACAGCTGGCTGCAGCCCGAGAACGGCCACGCCGACGTCTTCGTGCCCATCAGCGTGCAGACCGAGCGCAGCGGCCACTACACCAACTTCCAGGGGGTGGTCAGCGCCTTCCAGGCCTGCTTCGCCAAGCCGGCCGGGGTGGTTGACGCCGAGTCGGTGTTCACCGCGCTCGCCCTGAAGACTGCAAAGGTGACGGCATGACCCAAGACCTCGTCATCGCCTTGGTCTATATCGCCTATGCCATCGGCATGCTGATGACCTTCGGCACGCTGCTGACCTGGGTCGAACGCAAGCAGGCGGCGGTGATGTCCGACCGCATCGGCGCCAACCGCGCCTACGTACGCCTGCCCTTCACCCAGATCAAGCTGGTCTGGCTGGGGCTGTTCCACGGCATCGCCGACGGCATCAAGATGCTGGTGAAGGAAGACTTCAAGCCGCGCACCGAAGACTGGTTCGCCTATGCCGTGGCGCCGTGGGTGGTGTTCGCGCCCGTGCTGCTGGTGTTTGCCGTGGTGCCCTTCGGCGGCATGCTCGACCCGGGCCGGCTGTTCCCCGGCCTGGCCGACTGGTTCCAGGGCCGCACCTACCCGATGCAGATCGCGCAGCTCGACGCCGGGCTGCTGGTCGTCTTCGCCTTCGGCGGCATCAGCATCATCGGCGCGATGCTCGCCGGCTGGGCCTCGGCCAACAAGTTCTCGCTGCTGGGCGGCCTGCGCGCCGGCTCGCAGATGATCAGCTACGACGTCGTGCTGGGCCTCACGGTGCTGGGCCTGATCCTGATCTACGGCACGGTCGACCTGGGCGCCATGGTGCAGCAGCAGTCGGGCACGGTGCTTGGCGTTCTGCCGGCCTGGGGCATCGTGCTCCAGCCCTTTGCCGCGATCCTGTTCCTGACCGCGGCCATCGCCGAGAACAAGCGCATCCCCTTCGACCTGCCCGAGGCCGAGTCCGAGCTCATCGCCGGCTACTTCACCGAGTACAGCGCGATGAAGATGGGCCTGTTCATGTTTGCCGAATTCATCGAGATCGCCATCGTCGCCGCGCTCTTCACCACGCTGTTCCTGGGCGGCTACAACCTGCCCTACATGAACGACCAGGGCTTCGCCTTCCCCGGCGGCACCGTCATCGCCATGAGCCATGGCGCGGTGGTCGTCACGCAGGTGCTGGTGTTCCTGGCCAAGGTGATGCTGGTCTGCAGCTTCCAGATCCTGATCCGCTGGTCGCTGCCGCGCTTCCGCTACGACCAGGTGCTCAAGTTCGCGTGGAAGTTCATGCTGCCGCTGGCGCTGATCAACCTCACCGTCACCGCCGTGTGGGTGTGGGCCGTGCAAGGGGGCGCGCAGTGAGCATCCCCAAGTTCGCGCCCTACAAGCGCAAGGAATACTGGAACCAGGCCGAACTGGGCCTGTGGGAACGGGCCTACCTGCCCGAGATCCTGCGTGGTCTGTTCATCACCAGCCGCGTCTTCCTGCGCAACATGGGCAAGTGGATGACCGGCCGCAAGGGCGCGCTCACCACCTACTACCCTGAAGAAACGCGCTGGGACTACGCCGAGCGCAACCGCGGCAAGCACGTGCTCACGCAGCGCCCCGACGGCAAGCCGCAGTGCATTGCGTGCAACATGTGCGCCACCGTGTGCCCGGCCAAGGTGATCGAGATCGAGGCCGGTTTCGACCCGGCCGATGCGGCGCATCCCAAGTTTCCCATCCGCTTCGAGATCGACTACTCGCGCTGCGTCTTCTGCGGCCTGTGCGTCGAGGCCTGCCCCGAGGACGCCATCCGCATGGCCAAGGAAACACCGGGCCTGCCCGCAGAAGACCGCCACCAGATGTGGCTGACGATGGAAGAGATGCTCACCTGGAAGCCGCAGAGCGACGTGGCCAAGCCCTACCCGGCGGCCCCGGCCCGGCGCGACGGAGGCAGCCAGTGATGGAATACCTGCTGCAAAACCTCGAAGCCTTCCTGCTCGTGTTCTTCGGCCTCAACGCCGTGCTGGGCGCGGCGGCCATGCTGGTGCTGCGCCAGCCCATGCGCGTGGCCATGGCCCTGATCTTCACCATGGTCTGCCTGGGCGTGATCTTCGGCCTGCTGGGCGTGCACTTCATCGCCGCCTTCCAGGTGCTGCTGTACGTGGGCGCGGTGATGGTCTTCATGGTCTACGTGATCATGCTGCTCGAGGCCAAGGAAGCCGGCCAGCCGATGTATTCGCGCTGGCTGGTGCCGGGCATCATCGGCTTCGTCGTGCTGATGGTGGCCATCGTCGGCAGCGTCTGGAGCAGCCTGCCGCCGGCTGGCGGCAATGTCGGCCAGATCACCTTCGGCATCTCGCGCTTCTCGGTGGCCTTCCTCCAGGAATACTGGCTGCACTTCGAACTGACATCGGTGCTGCTGCTGGCGGTGGTGGTCGCGGCCATGGCGGTGATCAAGGTCAATCGCAAGGCAGACGGCAAGGCAGACGGCAAGGCAGATGGCAAGGCCGGCGGCAAGTCCGCTGGCAAGACCGACACGAAAGCGCGCCATGGATAAGACGCAATTCCTGCTGGCGGTGTCGCTGGCGCTGTTCTCGATGGGCCTGCTGGGCGTGATCGTGCGCCGCAACGTGCTGGTGATGCTGATGTGCATGGAGTTGATGCTCAACGGCGTCAACCTCAGCCTGGTCACCTTCGCGCAGCAGTCCGACACGCTGGCGGGCGCGGTGCTGGTGTTCCTGATCTTCGTCGTGGCCACCGCCGAGATCGCGCTGGCCATCCCCATCGTTCTGCTGCTGGTGCGAGCCAAGCAGACGCTGGACCTCGACGCCTACAGCGACCTGAAAGGCTGAGGGCGAGAAGCACCATGCTGACAACCATCGTTCTGCTGCCGCTGCTCGGCTTCCTGCTCAACGGCGTGTTCGCCACCCGTCTGGGCGGCAACCTCGTGGGCAAGCGCTTCGTCACCGTGGTCGGCTGCGGCCTGCCGCTCATCGCCTTCGGCCTGTCCGTGCAGTCCTTCTTCGCGCTGCAGGCCGGTGGCTGGGTGCCGCTGGTCGAAGTCGCCTACCGCTGGGCGCTGATCGGCGACAGCGCCTTCGAGATCGCCTTCTACTTCGACCGCCTGACCGCGGTGATGGCGCTCATCGTCACCGGCGTGGGCACGCTGATCCACGTGTACTCGGTCGGCTACATGGCGCACGACAAGAGCTTCGGGCGTTTCTTCGCCTACCTGAACCTCTTCCTGTTCTTCATGCTGCTGCTGGTGCTGGGGCGTTCGCTGCTGGTGCTGTTCGTGGGCTGGGAAGGCGTGGGCCTGGCCAGCTACCTGCTGATCGGCTTCTGGTTCGACGACCTGGCCAATGCGCGCGCCGGCAAGAAGGCCTTCGTCATCAACCGCATCGGCGACGCCGGCTTCCTGCTGGGCATGTTCCTGCTGTACCACGCGCTGGGCACGCTGGACATGGACCGCATCAACGCCGCCTTCACCCTGGGTGCCCACGGCGGCGTGGCGCCGGCGGTGTCGGCCAGCCTGGTGGGGGTGCTGCTGTTCATCGGCGCCACCGGCAAGTCGGCGCAGATCCCGCTGCACGTGTGGCTGCCCGACGCCATGGCCGGCCCGACGCCGGTCTCGGCACTCATCCACGCGGCCACCATGGTGACCGCCGGCGTCTACCTGGTGGCGCGCATGTCGGGTGTCTACCTGCAGGCGCCCGAGGCCTCGGCCCTGATCGCCACGGTGGGCGTGGCCACGGCCTTCTTCGCCGCGACCATCGCGCTGGTGCAGACCGACATCAAGAAGGTGCTGGCCTATTCCACCGTGTCGCAACTGGGCTTCATGTTCCTGGCGCTGGGGGTGGGCGCCTACGGCGTGGCCATCTTCCACGTCATGACGCACGCCTTCTTCAAGGCCTGCCTGTTCCTGGGCGCCGGCAGCGTGATCCATGCGCTGGGCGGCGAGCAGGACATGCGCAAGATGGGCGGCCTGGCCAAGCGCATCCCCATCACCTTCGTCACCTTCGCCGTGGCCACCACCGCCATCGCCGGGATCCCGCCGCTGGCCGGCTTCTGGTCCAAGGACGAGATCCTCTTGTTCGCCTACGCCAGCAGCAGCGGCGGTTCGCCCTGGCTGTGGGTGGTGGGCGCTGCCACCGCACTGATGACTGCCTTCTACATGTTCCGCCTGCTCTGGCTCACCTTCCTCGGCACCTCGCGCATGACGCACGAGGTCGAACACCACGTGCACGAATCGCCGCTGTCCATGACCGGCGGGCTGATGCTGCTGGCCGTGCTCTCGGCGCTGGGCGGCTTCATCGGCATCCCGCACTTCCTCGAGCCGCAGCTGGCGCTGCCGCCCATGGACGAGCACCTCAGGCATCACGAGCACACGCTGCTCATCATCTCCATCGTGCTGGCCCTTGCCGGCCTGGCGCTGGCGGCCTTCATGTACGGCCGCGGCATGGCGCGCGCCGATGCGCTGAAAGAGCGCTTCGCCGGTGCTCACCGCTGGCTCACCAACAAGTACTACGTGGACGAGTTCTACGAGATCCTCATCGGCCGCCCGCTGGTGTGGGTGTCCGACATGGTCTTCCTGCGCCTGGGTGACCGCATCGTGCTCGACGGTGCGCTCGACGGCATGGCCGACCTGGGTCGCGGCAGCGGGGGCGTGCTGGCCAGCCTGCAATCGGGCAAGCTGCAGCGCTACGCCTGGTTCGTGTTGATAGGCATCGCCGGTGCGCTGCTGTGGAGCTGGCGCCATGTCTGACGCCTTCATCCTCAACCTGGTGCTGTTCCTGCCGCTGTTGGGCGTGGCCGCCCTGCTGCTGGTGCCCGCCGCTACTTCCACGAGTAGTGCCGCCGCCACGCGCAGCCTCACGCTGGCGGTGATGGTGCTGCAGCTGCTGCTGACCACCGTGCTGTACCTGCACTTCGACAGCAAGGCCGCCGGCCTGCAGTTCGAGACCCGCCTGCCCTGGATTCCCGACTGGGGCGTGTCCTACCAGATCGGCCTGGACGGCTACAACATCCTGCTGGTCATGCTCACGGCCTTCCTGGGGCCGCTGGTGGTGGCCGGCTCGTGGACCGCGATCACCAAGGACGTGAAGCTGTTCTACGCCATGGTCTTCCTCATCCAGTTCGCGATGATGGGCACCTTCGTGGCGCAGGACCTGTTCCTGTTCTACGTGTTCTGGGAAACCATGCTGATCCCGATGTTCCTGATGATCGGCATCTGGGGCGGCGAGCGGCGCATCTACGCCACCATCAAGTTCGTGCTCTACACCGCCTTCGGCAGCATCCTGATGCTGGCGGCGCTGATCTACCTGGTGTGGTCGCTGTACAAGACCACCGGCACGGTGAGCTTCGCCTTTGCCGACATCCTGAAGGCACGGTTGCCGCTGGACGTGCAGACCCTGCTGCTGGCGGCCTTCGGCCTGAGCTTCGCGATCAAGGTGCCGATGGTGCCGCTGCACACCTGGCTGCCCGACGCCCACGTCGAGGCGCCGACCACCGGCTCGGTGATCCTGGCCGGCGTGCTGCTGAAGATGGGCACCTACGGCTTCATGAAGCTGGGCTTCCCGCTGTTCCCCGACGCCACGCAGCTGTACATGCCGCTGCTGCTGGTGCTGTCGGTGGTCAGCATCGTCTACGGCGCCTGCCTGGCGCTGGTGCAGGACGACATCAAGAAGATCATCGCCTACTCGTCCATCAGCCACCTGGGCTATGTGATGCTGGGCCTGCTCAGCCTGGAGCTGGTGGGCATACAGGGCGCGGTGGTGCAGATGGTCAGCCACGGCCTGGTGGCGGCCGGCCTGTTCCTGATGGTGGGCATGATCTACGAGCGCTGCCATTCGCGTGACCTGGCGGCCTACGGCGGCCTGGCCAAGCTGATCCCGGTGTATTCGGTGTTCTTCCTGATCCTGACGCTGGCCTCGGTGGGCCTGCCCACGACCAGCGGCTTCACGGGTGAGTTCCTGGTGCTGCTGGGCGCCTTCACCTCGGCCTGGCCGCAGTACCAGGATGGCAACAGCCTGCCGCTGGTGGTGGCCGTCACGGCGGTCTCGGGTGTGGTGCTGGGTGCGCTGTACATGCTGCGCTTCGCACTGACCTTCCTGTACGGCGCGGCCAAGGCGCCGCACCATTCCGAGAGCCACCCGCTGGCCGACCTGAACGGCCGCGAGAAGAGCATCCTGGCCATCCTCGTGGTAGCAGTGTTTGCGCTGGGCCTGTTCCCCGACGAGCCGATGCGCAAGACCGAAGTCGCCGCCAAGGCCTACCAGCAGCTGGTGAGCACGCCACGCCTGCCAGGGGGTGCGCAATGAAGCCACACACCGATTTCCGGGTGAGCACCGCAGCGCGCAGCGCAGAGGTTGACCGATGAACGCGCAAGCCATCCTCACCGCCATGCTGCCGGAGCACCTGCTGCTCATCGGCATCGTGCTGACGGTGATCCTCGAGATCGCCGGCAAGGCGCGCCACGCGGCGCTGCCCGTGGCCCTGATCAGCGTGGGTGCCGCCACCCTGGCCGCTGCCTGGCTGGCGCTGTCCGGCTACTCGGCCGCGCCCTTTGCCGGGCAGTTCTCGGTGAGCCCCGGCCCGCTGATGGCCAAGGCCATGGTGCTGGCGCTGGCCCTGCCGGTGCTGCTGATCGCCGGCAGCGACTTCGGCCCCGATGGTGAGTACGGCGGTGAGTTCAGCACGCTGCTGCTGTCGTCGCTGTACGGCGTGTGCCTGATGCAGTCAGCCGACAGTTTCATGACCCTGTTCCTGGGCCTGGAGATCATGTCGCTGCCGGTCTACGTGCTGGTGCTGCTGGCCTGGCGCCGGCCGCAGGCGGCAGAGGCCGCGCTCAAGTACCTGGTGCTGGGCGGTGCGGCCTCGGCCACGCTGCTGATGGGGGCCTCCCTGCTGTACGGTGCCAGCGGTTCGCTGGACCTGGCCACCTTCGCGCAGGCGCTGTCGTCCACCGACCCCCTGGTGCGCACCGCCGTCGTGCTGGTGCTGCTGTCCTTCTTTCTCAAGGCCGCCATCGTGCCCTTCCACGCCTGGGCGCCCGACGCGTACGAAGGCGCCAGCGTCCCGGTCACGGCCTTCATGGCGGTCATCGTCAAGGCCGCGGTGCTGCTGGCCGCAGTGCGCCTGTTCGGCGAAGGCCGGCTGGTATCGCCGGTGCTGGAGATCGTGGCCGTGCTGCCGCTGGTGAGCATCGTCTGGGGCAACCTGGCCGCGATGCGCCAGCCCAACCTGCGCCGCATGATCGCCTACAGCTCGATCGCCCACGCCGGCTACCTGTTCTACGCCTTCCTGGGCGAGCCCGAAGGGCGGCTGCAGGCCGTGGCCTTCTACCTGCTGGCCTATGGCCTGCTCAACCTGCTGGTCTTCACCGCGTTGCCGCCCGCGGCCGACGATGGCGAGCGCGACAAGCTCGAGAACCTCAAGGGCCTGTTCCACCGCAACCCCTTTGCCGCGCTGATGATCGGCCTGGCCATGCTTTCGCTGGCCGGCATTCCGCCGCTGCCGGGTTTCATCGCCAAGTTCCTGATCTTCAAGAACGTCATTGCCGCCGGCTACGTGAGCTACGCGGTGCTGGGCCTGGTGGGCAGCTTCCTGGGCATCTACTTCTACTTCCGCGTCATCCAGTTCATGTTCATGAGCCCGGATGCCGCCGCGCCGGTGGACGGCCCGGTGCGCCGCATCGCCGTCACCGCCAGCCTGGCCTGCCTGGGCGCGGCGCTGGTGGTGGCGGTGTTCCCCGGCTGGGTGATGGCGCACTGGTAGCGCGCACGATGATCAGCGTCAGTGATAGTCCTCTTCACGCTGGTGGCGCAGCGCCAGCACGACGACTTTCGACGCACTGACGATCTCGAAGAGCGCCACATAGCCGGTGGCGCCGAACGGGATGATCAACTCCCGCTGGGCCGGGTTGCCGGCCGCCTTGCGGAAGCTGAAGGGCGTGATCGCCAGCCGGTGCTGCGCCGCCGCCCTGCAGGCGTCGATCGCAGCCTGGGCGCGATCAAGGTCTTCGGTCGTGTCTGCCTGGTCGAGCAGGAAGTCGAAGAGGCGCTCCAGGTCGGCCTCGGCCGCAGGCGACAGCTCGACGACAAAGCTCACCGGACCAGCTTCTTGCGCTTGGCGTCCAGCTTGGACTGCAGTCTCTCCAGAACGGTCTCGACCGGTATCGATGCGCCCGTCCGGTGGTACTCCTCGGACGCTGCTTGCGCGCGGGCATGGAAGGCGGTCTGGACGCGCCGGAAGGCGATGGCGCTGCGCACGGTCGCCTCGACGAAGTCGGTCAGGGTCTCGCCCTGCCTGAGCACGGACTCGAGTTCAGCGCGCAGTTCGGGCTCGACGCGGATCTGGGGTATGACGGCGGACTTCATCGGCGCAGTGTATTGCGTTTGCGTTGCGCTCGCAGATGGGCCGGCTGGTGTCGCCGTTCGAGATGGATGGGGTAGTCGGTTGTCGGCCAGGAACTGTCCTCGGAGGCGGGCTGCTACGCCGCAGGCCGAATGTCGTTCCGTGGTTCGTTGCTCGCGCGGCCACTGAATGGCTAAAATGGCCAGTCACTGAAGGAGCCACCGATGCGAGTTACCGCCACCGAAGCCAAGAACCGCTTTGGCAGCCTCTGCGCCCAGGCCAAGCGCGAACCGGTGTTCGTGGAGAAGGCTGGTCAACTCGACACCGTGATTCTCTCGGCCGAGCAATACCAAGCCCTCCAGGCGCACCAGGACAAGGCCAGCCGCGCTGCGCGCAAGAAGGCGTTCGAGGCCGACTTTGGCGACTGGATTGCCGCCCAGAACGCCCGCTTTGAAGCGCATGGCGCACCTGGGGCCGACTTGCGCCCGTGGTGAGAGCCCGATGGCCCAGTACGACGTCTTCGCCAACCCGAGCAGCAGCGCAGCCACCGGGATCCCATACGTGGTCGTGATCCAGAGCGATCTGCTCGATGCCCTGGCCACGCGTCTGACCATTCCATTGGCCGTTCTGGATTTCGCGGGCAAGGTTCCGACAGCGCTTTGTCCGGTCATCATGGTCAAGGGTAAGCGCCTGCATGCGCTGGCGCACTATGCCGCGCCTCTGCCGGTCAAGGTGTTGCGGCGACCGGTGGACAACGTGGCGACACAGGCCAGCGCGCTGGTGGCAGCCATGGACGCGGTGCTGTCGGGTTTCTAGCTCGTGCGGAGCCGGATGACCGCTTTGCGACAACGGAGCCGGGAAGTCGGCTGTCGCTTCAGGGTGTGCGCCGACCGCCACCCGCCACCCGCCGCGCGAAGCAGACACACGCCTGCACCGCCCAGGCGATAGTCGACAAGAAAACCAGAGCGCAGCGGCGCACATTAGGATGGCCCGTCCGGCCCTTCAGGGGCCCATCAACAGGGGAAGCGGATGACGGGCGAAGCGGACAGCGGCAAGCTGCTGGTACTGGGTGCCAGTGGCTATGTCGGCACGCACCTGGTGCCCTTTCTCACGGCGCGCGGCCACACGGTGCGCGCTGCCGCGCGCCGGCTGGATGCGCTGCAGGCGCGCGCCTGGCCCGGCGTGGAACTCGTCGCCGCCGACGCGCTGGACCCGGCCAGCCTTGACCGCGCGCTGCAAGGCGTGCGCGTTGCCTACTACCTGGTGCATTCGATGGCCGCGGGCGCGGACTTCCCGCAGCTCGACCGCGACGCCGCCACCGGCTTTGCCGCCGCCGCGGCGCGCGCCGGCGTGCAACGCATCGTCTACCTGGGCGGGCTGCTGCCTTCGGGCGGCGCCTCGGCCCACCTGGCTTCGCGCGGCGAGACCGGCGACATCCTGCGCGCGGGCCCGGTGCCGGTGACCGAACTGCGCGCCGGCGTCATCATCGGCCCGGGCTCGGCCGCGTTCGAAGTCATACGCGACCTGGTCTTCCACCTGCCGGCCATGGTCACGCCCAAGTGGGTGACATCGCGCTCGCAGCCCATCGCGCTGGCCGACGTGCTGGAGTACCTGGAGCAGCTGCCGCGCATCCAAGCCGCGGCCGGTGGCATCTACGACGTGGGCGGCCCCGAGGTGCTGACCTACAAGCAGCTGATGCAGCAGTTCGGCGCGCTGGTGGGGCGCAAACCGCTCATCGTGCCGGTGCCGGTGCTCACGCCGCGGCTGTCGTCGTACTGGCTCAACCTGGTGACGGCCGTGCCCACCAACGTGGCACGGGCGTTGATCGAAGGGCTGGAGCACGACGTGCTGGCCGACAACGCGGCCATACAGGCGCTGATCCCGCTGCCGCTGAAGACCTACCGCGAGGCCGCGCGCGCAGCCTTCGAGGCCGAGGGCGCGCCGCCGGATGCCGATGCCGGGCGTGGCCGCTGGACCGATGGCTCGATGCTCTACCGCCAGAACCGCCCCGACTTCGCCTTCTACGCCAAGCGCATGCAGGCCGAGGCCCAGGCGCAGTGTGGTGCGGACGCGCTGTGGGCCGAGGTGCAGGCCATCGGCGGGGCCAACGGCTACTACTACCTGGACGCGCTGTGGCAGGTGCGCGGCCAGTTGGACCGGGTGCTCGGCGGCAGCGGCCTGACGCGCGGCCGCCGCCACCCGCAGGAGCTGGCGCTGGGCGAGGCCATCGACTTCTGGCGCGTGGTGGCGCTGGAGCCCGGCCACCGGCTCACGCTGCTGGCCGAGATGAAGCTGCCCGGATCGGCCGCGCTGGGCTTCGAGGTGCTGGCCCAGGAAGGCGGGCGCAGCAAGGTCGTGGTCACCGCGTACTTCCACCCGGCGGGCGTGCGCGGCCTGCTGTACTGGCATGCGCTGACGCCGGCGCATGCCGTGATCTTTCCGGGCCTGGCCCAGGCCATCGTGCGGCGGGCCGAGGCCCGCGCCCGCACGGTGGCGGACGCAAAGGCTTAGGTGCCGGCGCGCTTGGCCTCGGGCAGGTACATGTCCAGCAGCTGAACGCGCGTGGCGCGCAGGCGCTCGGACACCACGCCCATCAGGCGCAGCATGAAGGCCATGCCGAACTCCGGGTCGGCCTTGAAGGCCGCCAGCAGTTGCTCGCCTTCGAAGGCCAGCGCCGTGACCGGCGCCAGCGCACGCGCCTGGAAGTGCTTGCCGGCGTTCGACAGCACGGCAGACCAGTCGAATTCGTCGCCGGCAAACAGCGTCTGCACGCGCATCACGGTGCCGGGCATCTCGAGCTCGAGCGCCACCATGCCTTCGCCCAGCAGGTAGAAGACGGAGTGGGTGTCGCCTTCGTGGAAGATGATCTGGCCGCTTTCGAAGTGCACCTGCCGGGCCAGCGCGGCCAGCTTCTCGGTGTGCTCGGCGCGGAAGCCAGAGACGAAGGGATGCTTCTGCAGCACAGGCAACAGGGAATCGGACATGCTTTCTCCTCGGCGGGCCGCTCGAACGGGGGCCCCATCCAGCCGGCGCGTCCGCTGCGTTGAGCCGCGATTCTGCGCCGCCGCCCCGGGCCACCGTTGACCTTGCTCAAGCCCCCGGCGCGAGCCGATTTCATCTGGATCAAGTGCAGGCCATGCGCCCCGCCAGCACCGGGGCAGGCTTGATCTAACGCAAGAACCCGCAGGGGTACGCCGCTACTCTGGCCGCCAACACGGATCGTGCGGCCATGGCCCCGATGTGACCCGAGCCAGAGGCCACGCCGGCGCAGCGCCGCCACGCAAGGGGACAAGCATGGCCGAGTTCGAGATCGTCGCGCGCGCCGATTTTTCCGACGTCACCTATTTGCTCGAGGTGAAGCATCCGCTGATGGCCCGCGCCGCCAGGCCGGGCCAGTTCGTGATCGTCATGGAGCACGAACACGGTGAGCGCATACCGCTGACCATCGCCGACTTCGACCGCGACAAGGGCACCATCACCCTGGTCATCCAGGCGGTGGGCAAGACCACGCAGGAGATGCAGCAGAACTGCCGCGTCGGCACCCATCTGCACGCGCTGGTGGGCCCCATGGGCATCCCCAGCCACATCGGCAAGGCGAAGAAGGTGGTGTGCGTGGGCGGCGGCCTGGGCGTGGCGCCCATCTACCCGCAGGCCCGTGCCTACAAGGAAAGCGGCGCCTACGTCATCGGCGTGCTGGGCTTTCGCAACAAGGGCCTGATGTTCTGGGAAGACAAGTTCCGCGCCTGCTGCGACGAGCTCATCGTCTGCACCGACGACGGCTCTGCCGGCATCAAGGGCCTGGTCACCGCGGGTATCCAGCAGGCGATCTCGGCGCACGCCGACATCGACGAGGTCGTGGCCATCGGCCCGCCCATCATGATGAAGGGCTGCGCCGACACCACGCGCCCCTTCGGCATCAAGACCATGGTCAGCCTGAACCCGGTGATGGTGGACGGCACGGGCATGTGCGGCGGCTGCCGCGTGAAGATCGGCGACGGCATCAAGTTCGCCTGCGTCGACGGCCCCGACTTCGACGGCCACCAGGTCGATTTCGACGACCTGATGGCGCGCCTGGGCCGCTACAAGCCCACCGAGAAGGCAGCGCTGCAGGCCTGGCAGGACAGCTGCCGCCTGCGCGGCGGCGCCGGGCATAACCACTGAGGCGCCGGAAGACACCCATGGCCAAGAAGAAAACCATCCGCAGCATCCCCCAGGCGCGCACGCCCATGCCCGAGCAGGCACCGGAAGAGCGCATCAAGAACTTCGACGAGGTCGCCTGCGGCTACCGGCTCGAAGACGCCCTGGTCGAGGCCGAGCGCTGCCTGGACTGCGCCGACCAGCCTTGCGTGCGCGGCTGCCCGGTGGGCATCGACATCCCCGGCTTCATCCGCAAGATCAGCGACAAGAACTTCCACGGCGCCTACGACGTCATCACCGACACCAACCTGCTGCCCAGCGTGTGCGGCCGTGTCTGCCCGCAGGAAAGCCAGTGCGAAGGCGTGTGCACCGTGGGCGAGACGCTGGAGCCGGTGGCCATCGGCCGCCTGGAGCGCTACGTCGGCGACATGGCCATCGCCCAGGGCTGGAGCAACATCCCCTACATCGAGAAGCAGCCCTTCAAGGTGGGCATCGTCGGCTCGGGCCCGGCCGGCATGGCCTGCGCCGCCGACATGGCCAAGGCCGGCTGCGACGTGACGGTGTACGAGGCGTTTCATGAGCCCGGCGGCGTGCTCAAGTACGGCATCCCCGATTTCCGTCTGCCCAACAGCGTGGTGGATGTCGAGATCGGCAAGCTGCGCCAGCTGGGCATCAAGTTCGAGAACAACACGCTCGTGGGCCGGCTGTTCACGCTGGAGCAGATGCTGGGTGAGCTGGGCTTCCACGCGGTCTTCGTGGGCACGGGCGCGGGCTATCCCAGCTTCATGGGCATCCCCGGTGAGTCGCTGGGCGGGGTGCTCTCGGCCAATGAATGGCTGACGCGCTGCAACCTGATGCGCGGGCGCGACTTTCCGAATTTCGACACCCCGCTGCAGCCGGGCAAGCGCGTGGCCGTCATCGGCGCCGGCAACACCGCCATGGACGCCATGCGCGTGTCGCTGCGCGTGGGCGCCGAGAAGGTCTACTGCGTCTACCGCCGCAGCGCCGCCGAGGCGCCGGCGCGGGTCGAGGAAATCCACCACGCGCAGCAGGAAGGCATCGAATTCCTCTGGCTCACCAGCCCGCTGGAGCTGCTGGGTGACGACAAGAACAACGTGCGCGGCATGCGCTGCGAACGCATGGAACTGGGCGAGCCCGACGCCTCGGGCCGGCGCAAGCCGGTGCCGGTGCCCGGCAGCGAATTCGAGCTCGAGACCGACATGGTGGTCTTTGCCATCGGCACCAACGCCAACCCCATCCTGGGCCAGACCTCGGGTCTGAAGCTCAACAAGCGCGGCTACATCGAGTGCGACGAGAACCTGGCCACCTCGATCGCCGGGGTCTATGCCGGCGGCGACATCGTCACCGGTGCGGCCACCGTGATCATGGCCATGGGCGCCGGCCGCAAGGCGGCGCGCGGCATGAAGGCCTACCTGGGCCTGCGCGACACCGAGGCCGTGTACGCACCTGCAGCCGCCGACGACCCGGTGGCGCGACTGTTCGGCATCGACCGCCGCGAGCGCGGCTTCGCGCGCCTGCATTTGGCTTGAATCTGGAGACAGCATGAACGACACCGCCACCCTGGTGCGGCCGGCCGCGCCCCGCGCCGCCACCGTGCTTTCCGAGCACATCGTCGAGGTCATCAGCGACTCGGGCGAAGGCGCGCAGCGCTGCGGCCAGAGCCTGGCGGCCATCGCCGCGCGCATGGGCAACGGCATCTGGACGACCGAGATCATCCCGGCCGAGATCCAGCCGCCGGCACGCAGCGTGGCCGGCGCCAGCGGCATCCGCATCCGCATGGGCAGCGAACGCGTCACCAATGGCGGCGACGAGACCGACATGGTGGTGGCCTTCAACGAACAGGTGCTGATCGGCCGCGTGCAGGCCAAGGAGCTGAAGCCCGGCGCCACCATCCTGCTGGAAAGCATGTGGGCCAAGCACCGCGACCCGGCGGTGGTGGCCAGTTACGCCAAGACCGTGGCCGCGCTGCGCGAAGACGGCTTCGACGTGCACGAGGTGCCGCTGGAAGAGCGCTGCAAGGAACTGGTGAACGACCCGCGCAAGGGCAAGAACATGTTCGTTCTGGGCCTGCTGTGCAACCTGTACGGGCTGGACGCGCAACTGGCACGCGACCAGATCGCGCGCATCTTCGGCAAGAAGGACGACAAGGTCATCAAGCAGAACGTTGCGCTGTACGAAGCCGGCGCGGCCTGGGGCGAGGCGAACCTGCCCTTCAAGTACCGCATCCCGGCCAAGAAGGTGACCGAGCCGCAGCTGGTGATCAACGGCAACACGGCGGTCGCCCTGGGCGTCATGGCTGCCGGCATGGACATCTGCGCCATGTACCCCATCACCCCGGCCACCTCAGCCTCGCACTACCTGAGCGAGGCCTTCGAGAAAGTGGGCGGCCTGGTGCACCAGGCCGAAGACGAGATCGCCGCCTGCGCCTTTGCCGTGGGCGCCAGCTACGCCGGCAAGTGCGCCGTCACCATCACCTCGGGCCCGGGTTACTCGCTCAAGCAAGAGGTCATCGGCCTGGCGGTGATGGCCGAGATCCCGCTGGTGGTGGTCAACGTGCAGCGCGGCGGCCCCAGCACCGGGCAGCCCACCAAGGTGGAGCAGGGCGACCTGCTCACCGCCATCTACGGCAGCCACGGCGACGCGCCCAAGGTGGTGCTGGCGCCCAACGGCATCGAGGACTGCTTCTACTCGATGATCACGGCGCGCAAGATCGCCGAGACCTTCGGCATGGTGGTGGTGGTGCTGTCCGACGCCAGCCTCTCCACCGCGCAGCAACCCTTCGCGCGGCCGCAGTTCAGCGAAGACTGGCTGGCCCCGCCGGTCGATCTGACCCCGGTGCCCCCGGGCGCCAAGCCCTATGACTGGGACCCGGTCACCGGCCTGTCGCGGCGCTTCCAGCCCGGCCAGCCCGGCGGCATGCACACCCTCACCGGCCTGGCACACGACCGCAACAGCAAGGTCGCCTACGACCCGGCCATCAATGAAGAAGGCCTGCACATGCGCAGCCTCAAGCTGGCGGCGCTGCAGAAGACGCTGTCGCCGCCCACGGTCTTCGGCGGCAACGACGGTGAGCTGCTGCTGGTGGGCTGGGGCAGCACCATGGGCGCGATCGAAGAGGCCGTGTCGCGGCTGCGCGGCGAAGGCCTGGCGGTGTCGTCCATGCACCTGCGCTTCATCCAGCCGCTGCCTTCGGGCATCCGCGAGATCCTGCGCCGCTTCAACAAGGTGATGACGATCGAGGGCAACTGGTCCGACAAGCCCGACGACGAACTCATCGACGAAGACAACCGCCGCTACTCGGCGCTGGCGATGATGCTGCGCGCGCGCTTCCTGGTCGACATCGACTGCTGGAGCGAGGCCCGCGGCCGCCCCATCAAGCCCGGCGACATCTGCCGCGTTGCCCGTCAAGCCCTGCAAGCAAAGGCCAAGTCATGAGCCGCACCCTGAACCAATGCGTCATCAAGCTCCACGAGGAGCACCACGCGCTCGAGGACTACCAGGGCGGCGTGCCGCGCTGGTGCAACGGCTGTGGCGACAACGCCATCCTGGCCGCCATGCAGCGCCTGTGCAGCGAGGAAAACCTGGCGCCCGAGAACACCGTGTTCGTGTCCGGCATCGGCTGCAGCAGCCGCCTGCCGCACTACATGAAGACCTACGGCTTCCACAGCCTGCACGGCCGCGCCTTCCCGGTGGCCGAGGGCATCAAGATGGCGCGGCCCGACCTCAACGTCTTCGTGAGCACCGGCGACGGTGACTGCTGCAGCATCGGTGCGGCGCACTGGATCCACGCGCTGCGCTACAACATGAACATCACCGTGGTGCTGCACGACAACCACGTCTACGGCCTGACCAAGAAGCAGGCCTCGCCCACCAGCCCCAAGGGCTTCAAGAGCAACACCACGCCCTACGGCGCGACGCTGGAGCCCATGAATCCGCTGACGGTGTCGCTGGGCGTGCAGGGCGCGTCTTTCGTGGCCCAGGCGGTGGACTGGGTGCCCGAGGCGCTGTACGACATCATGCAGGCGGCCTTCAGGCACCGCGGCTTCAGCTTCGTGCGCGTGCTGCAGCGCTGCCCCGAGTTCATGCCCAAGGCCTTCGACCCCTGGCTGCACGACCCGCAGCGCACGCAGCTGCTCACGCACGCCAACGGCCTGCAGCTCAGCCCCACGCTGGCCAGCGCCTACCGCAACCAGCTGGCGCACGACCCGCGCGACATCGACCGCGCGCGCGAGATCGCCTCGATGGACGACCCCATCCCCGTGGGCATCCTCTACCGCAACCCCGACGCGCCCTGCTACGAAGACCTGCGCAACGCCGGCCAGCTGCGCAGCCCGGCCGCCATCCGCAGCGGCCTGGACCGCGAGTTCGACAAGTTCACCTTCTGGCCCGAAGGCGCCGAAGGCGACGCGGCACGAGCCGCCTGAGAGACCAGCGATGGACATGCAATCCAAGAGCCCCGACAAACACCAGGACCAGCTGGTCTTTCACCTCAGCGGCCGCTGCACCGGCGAAGGCCTGGCGCCCATAGTCGGCCTGGGCCTGCGCCCGGCGCTGCTGGCGCCTTACCGTGATCTGGGCGCGCTGCGCCACGACTTCCCGCTGGTGCTGGCCGCCCGGCCCGGCGCTGCGGGCTTTGCCCAGACGCTGTCGGACATGGTCGACGCCGTGCTGCGCGACGTGGCCCCGCGCGGCACCGAAGGCGAGCGCCTGCGCCGCCAGGTGCTGCAGGTCGAGACCGAGATCCGCCGTGCCGTCGACGCCGGCGCCCAGGGCCTGCTGGCCGAGCTGTGGGAAGCCGCGGCCGAGCGCGTGGCCGCGCGTCAGGGCACCGCGCCCGATGACGTGATGCAGCAGGTGCTGTCGCTCACCGGCGGCGCACTGCGCGCCGACGGCACGCTGGTCGGCTGCACGGCCGAGATGCCGGCGCGCGTGCTCACCCACGCCTGGCAGCAGGCGCAGCAGGCCAAGGCGCGGCGCTTCCGCACCGAGCTGGCGCGGCTGGTGCAGCAGCTGTCGGACATCCTGCGCGCCGCCTACAGCCATTCGCAGGCCGGGCGCGCGCCGCAAAGCCTGCGCGCGGCGCTGGGCGGGCCGCACCGCAACCAGTTCAACTTCGACGCGCTGTCGCGCATCGTCGGCAAGGGCGTGCCGCGCGACGAACTGCCGCCGGCGCGGCGCGCGCGCCTGGTGCAGTCGCTGGCTGCGCTCGAGGCGCAGCGCTTCTTTGCGCTGGCCGACGACGAACCCGGCCCCGAGCTGCATGGCTTCGCCTTCGACAACTGCGCTGCCGCGGCGCAGGCCTTCCGCGAGCGCCTGGGCGAACTGACGCAACTGGTCAAGGCCCTGGGCATCGCGGCGCTGGAAGTGCGCGGCGCCTACGTCGAATCCGAGCACGACCTGTTCTTCGAGGCCTTCGACGAGCACGCGCTCACCGCCGACGACCTGGCGCGTTTCCCCGATTACCTGGTGTGCATCCCGCCCGATCGCAACGACGCGGCCGAGAATGCCTCGATGATGGAGATGCTGTCCAGCGGCCTGCCGGTCAAGGTGCTGGTACAGACGGGCGACCTGCTCGAAACCTCTTCGATAGGCACCGGCCGCTTTGCCTTCGGCGTGCGCAGCGCGCGCCTGGCGACCACGGCCATGGGCCTGGGCGGCATGTTCGTGCTGCAGACCGCTGCGGCCAGCCTGTACACCCAGCGCGAGCGCATCGCGCAGGGCCTGGCCGCGGCCGGGCCGGCGCTGTTCAGCGTGTACGCTGCCGCGGGCCCCGAGACGCTGACGCTGCCGCCCTACCTGGCCGGCGCCGTGGCCACGCATTCGCGCGCATTCCCCAGCTTCTGCTACGACGCCGCCGCGGGCGGCGACTGGGCCACGCGCTTCACGCTGGCGCACAACCCGCAGCCCGACGACGACTGGCCGCTGGAGACGCTGGAATACGCCGACGACAAGCTGCAGCGCGTGCGCGAGCAGCTGCACTTCAGCTTTGTCGACTTCGCGCTGGTCGACCCGCGCAACGCCCACCACTTTGCCTTGGTGCCGCGTGCGCGCTGGGGCGCCGAGATGCTGCCGGTGGCCGACTGGCTGGCCCTGCCCGAGGCCGAGGCCGCCGCGCGCGTGCCCTATGTGCTGACAGTGGACGCGCAGGACCAGCTGCAGCGCGTCATCGTCGACGCGCGCCTGATGCAGGCCGCGCGCCGCTGCCTGCTGCTGTGGCGCCGCCTGCAAGAGCACGGCGGCATCAACGACTCGCACGCCGTGCGCGCACTGGCCCAGGAGCGTGCCGCCCAGGCAGCCCAGCCTGCGGCCGCAGTGGTTGCCGCCCCGGCCGCGCCGGTGGCTGCAGCGCCCGAGGCCGCCGTGGCCGAGGCACCGGCCCGTTCACGCGACGAGGCCTGGATCGACACGGCGCGCTGCCCCAGCTGCAACGAATGCCAGCTGATCAACGACCGCATGTTCACGTACGACGAGCGCAAGCAGGCCTACATCAAGGACATCACGGCCGGCACCTACCGGCAGCTGGTGGAGGCCGCCGAGAGCTGCCAGGTCGCCATCATTCACCCCGGCAAGCCGCGTGACCCGGGCGAGCCGGGGCTTGAAGAGCTGCTGGCGCGCGCCGAACCCTTCAGGTGACAACGTGGGAACACCGGCGTCATGGGCGATCACGAAGCCAACGACCTGAAGGAAGTACCCGGCACGGATCTTCCCTCTTCATTGACGCTGGAATCGCGCCACTGACCCGGTAGTGCGCCCCTCACTGATGACGGCCATCATCAGCCATTGCTTAGCCGAATCCAGCCACGCCACACCGGCTTGGGCCGGAAGGCCGCCGCAAGCAACTCCCTGGAAGCCGACGCTGACGTTGACCACTGCCAGGCGCTCCTCACGCAGTGCCAGTTGTCCGCTGTATGCGCAGCCGTTGGGCGCCTCACCGCTGAACCTGCCATCGGCGGTGATCGCGACTGCTGCGCCCGGCATGAATACGTTCGGCTGGACGGCAGCACCGCTCCAGGCGCCCCGGAAGTCGGCCAACGTTGCCACCGACTCGTACCCCGCGACACGGGTCAGGTTCAGCGGAAAGGTTCCCCAAAAGCTGTGCTCGGCAGTGGCTGTAATCCTTTGCGTGCCGTAACTTCCGGTGATCGTGGCAGCGAATGGCGTAATGGAGGACCAGTGCCAGTCGATCAGGTTGCGCGCAGATACTGCGCCTTCACCGGCAGTGCTGCTTCCCTGGATGAGACCGTCGAGCAGGCCGTCCGGGTCGAGATAAGGCATGAAGACCGTGCCGTCGGTCAACACCACGCCCGACAGCGTCCCGTCGGGCGCATCGCCTGACCAGAAGCCGGCCAGTGGCGAGACGGAGGTGGTGGGGGTTGGGCCGTTCGGATCTTGGCTGGCGCCCGCGACTCCACCGTCGCGGCTGATCACCACCACGTCCGGCACGCTGCTGTTGACCCCGTCGGACACGATCAGTTGCAGGACGTACAAGCCAGCCACGTCCGTGTCCAGCGACGCCGTGGCCTGCGTAGAGGCCGCGAGTGCCGCAGCGCTGGCCTGAGGCCTGTACAACAGCGCCCACTGGTACGTCAGCGTGCCGCCTTCGGCGTCCGAACTGCCCGATCCATCCAACGTCACCGGTGTGCCGGCAACTGCCGCACGGTCAAGGCCGGCACGGGCCACGGGGCGCGCATTGCCGCTGGACAGCACCGTCACGGCCACATCGGCGTCTGCACCGAAGGCCCAGCCGCCAGCGTCTTTCACCGTCATCGTCAAGACATAGGTGCCAGCCACATCCGGCGTGAACTGCGGCAGGGCCGTGCCGGCGCCGCTGAGGACGGCACTGCTGCCGGCGGGCCGTGACCTGAACGCCCATGTGTAGGTGAGTGGTGCTGCATCGATGGCAGTGCTCGACGAGCCATCCAGCCGCACAGGCACACCGACCAGGCCCTCCTGGTCGGCGCCGGCGTCGGCATACGGCGCAACCGAGGAACGCCCACTCACACTCAAGCTGCGTGAGACGCTGGTGCTGGCAAAGGCGTCGCTCACCGTCAGGCGCACGCCGTAGGTGTCGAAGGTGCCGCTCGTGTCTGCGCGAAGGCTTGCGCGCGGCGAGTTCGCGTTCTCGATGGCCGCATTGCTGCCCGCCGGCCGGGATGTCAGCTCCCACAGATACGTCAAACGGTCACCTTCCGTGTCCGTGCTCGGCGTGGCATCCAGGGTAACGGCCTGGCCAATCACCAATGGGCCGAAGGCCGAGTTGGGCACGCCGCCCATCAACGCCTGCGGTGTGCCGACGACAACGGTATCTGCCACTTCGGCGGGCCCGTCGAACACGCCGTTGTTCAGCACCAGGCGCAGCGTATACCGACCCTGAACATCGGCGGTGAAGGAGGTGGTGGCGCCAGGGGGGACGCTGGCCGTACTGGTGGCGGGTTTGCTCTGGAACGACCAGCGGTATGACTCGGTGCCGGAGGCCGGGTTGAACGAAGTGTCCACGCTGGCGACGGCGGTGACCGTGCGGCCCAGCGTCCCACGGAGGGGCGTGACGCTGTCGATGCGTGGCACGGGCGTCAACACGTCCGTGCGCGCGCTGCGGCGCGTCGCCGTCCAGGCGCTCGTGCTGCAGCCTCCACCGGATGTAACACCGCTGGCAGTGCCGTCGTTGCGCAGCGTGCCCGCCACGGTAATCGGGTTCGTGCCGCTGGCTGTATAGGAGAACGTTCCGCTGGTGTTGATGGCTGCACCGGGCGTGACCTGGACTTGTGTGACGCCATTGCACCGTTCGACGAACATCATGGTGACGGTGTTGTCGGTGCTGACGGCGAAGTTGACCACGCGTTGTGCTGCCGTGGCACCGCCCCAGGAGCCCGACCAGGGCACCTGGACAACCGGTCCCGTGTCCCCCCCGGGGTTGGGCTCGGCCCCGCCTCCACCGCCGCCGCAGCCCCCGAAGATGGATGCGGCTGCGACAAACGTAAGCGGTCAATGAACCACGCCCTTGAACCCGGAGTGCATGCCTGAGAGCCTACGTGTCCACGTAGGAAGGTGGGCACGTAGTGACAGAG